>OGOL01000024.1_pt1 | contig 158721 bp, 107 predicted proteins | sample 1552641 | NCBI WGS metagenome assembly OGOL01 (sample SAMEA2580140, study PRJEB22360) | human gut metagenome | biome: human gut; feature: human-associated habitat; material: faeces | place: Denmark | collected 2008/2010 | reverse complement strand
GACAGACAAAGGAAAATGAGAAAAGTTAGTGTTTTAAGGGGTGGGAAACTTTAGTAATGAAGTTAACCCACGTACATTAATACTGTTTTCAGCATTTGGGTTACCATTGGCAAATGAAATGTTCAGGTTAGGAATAACACCTTGTAAACCTTGAGCTAAGTTAGCGATAGGTCTGTTTTCCAGTACATCACTCTCAGCCATTGCTACAGAACCTGTTAGATTTACTTTTTTTTGGGTTCCGTATCCTACTACAACAACTTCTTCCAGCGTTTTTGTATCGTCTTCTAGTACGACTGAAATTGGAGTTCCTTTCCATACAACTTCTTTGGTTAAATAGCCCACAAAAGAAACTTGAATTACGGCTCCTTTTTCTACATTCGGAAGCTCAAAATTTCCATCAAAGTCAGTGATAGTACCAATTGTTGTGCCCTTGACCAATACAGATGCACCAATAACACTTTCACCAGACGCATCTTTTACAACTCCTGAGCACGTTGATTTGTATTGTACAATGTCTGAATTAGCCATTATGGATGGCTGTTCTGCATACAGCAGCTGTGTGGTTCCACCAATAGTTAGTAGTAACGCACCTAGTAATTTCAGTTTACTCATAGTTCTTAAAATTAAGGTATATAGAATTTATTGATAATTTTCAATAGATTCGGTATTAGATTGGTTATTAGTTTGCTTTTAAATATGTGCAAAGATAAAAAATATTTCCTAATATTCAAAATATTGGTGCTAATATCTTAAATAATTATTCTTTTTGTTGTATTAGATAAAGATAATTTCCAAATATAAAAACAACTCGTTACTGTACAAAAGAATCCTATCTTTTAGTCTCAGTAACGAGTTGTTTTTATAGTAATTATTATTTTATAATATCTTTCAGCTTTATGCTTTGGAAAGTCATGTGAGCTACACTGCTTTCATACAGTATACCGATGGTTTCTTTATCTATCATTGTCAGGCAGGAATATCCCCATCCATATCCTTCATCTAATAAGAGCTGATGTTCTGAACTCCAGGTGTTTCCTCCATCCATACTGATTTTAATTGTCATGTCTTTGCGAGCATTTGTAGAATTGGGGTTGGAGAAAATTAAAAGGTCTTTACCCAATACATTGTCTTTCGCTTTTACACTGATTAGACTGGCCATACATACGGGCTCTATCAAAGCAGTACGAGATGATTCGTGTTCCTTCCAAGTCTTACCTAAATCTTGTGTGGTATAAACGGCTCGGCTTCCTCCTCGGTTATCTCTCATGTTCAGCATTAAAGTGCCCGGCTCAAGCTCTGCTACTTGTGCTTCTGTAGTATTAGTACGTGCATGGTGGTGTATGGTCCATGTTTCTCCACGGTCTTTGCTATACATGATACCTGCATTGGGGATTCGGGTTTTGTCAATAAACTGAATGGGGAATACCAATGTACCATCTTTCATTGTGATGCCTCGTCCCGGTCCTTGTAATAAGAAATACCATTCTGGAAGCTTCACTTGTTCGGTAATATTGATTGGTTCAGACCAGGTTTTCCCATCATCTGTGCTTTTGGCAAGTACCAATTGGGCAGTATGGTTTAAGTCCATTCCTTGGTGTGAACTCCACCATGCTCTTTGGTTGCCCATTCCGTGTGTCCATGCCGCTACAATCCATACAGTGTTGGTCTTGGTGTCTACCAAGATAGAAGGGTCGCCTACACCATTTTGAGCTGCAGGTAATCCTCCGTATTCTTTAAATGAAATGGGTAAACGCATATTCTCCCATGTCTTTCCTCCGTCTGTACTGCGGCTGAGGCCTATGTCGATATGCTCCTGCAAATCTACACTGCTGTTGTAACGCACATCGTATACTCCCAAGAGAGTACCTTTGTTTGTAGTAACCAGTCCGGGAATACGGAAAGCGGCTGAACCGTCATCACCAGCATGGCGAACTCCTACTGCCATTCTTTGTACGACTTTTTGTCCAGTCGTATTTTTTGTGGGTATAATTTTTCCGTCACCTTTTACCTGAGTTACTTCTGCACAGATTTTTGTATGTAGTGAAGCTGTTGGCTGCATTTCGATACTGATCCAGAAGAAATTATATCCAGGAAAAAGATTCTGTTTTCCTTCCAGTGTCAGGATATTGCTCTTAGGTGTTACTTCTGCCTTTTTTATAGAATAAGACGGATTGGCAGAAAGGGTTTGACCCGGATTGTTGCTGGAAATGTATTCTACGGGCGCAAAGCGTTTTTTCCCTCTGTCTTGAGGGGCTTCTGTTCCTCCATAATACAATTTAATAGCTTTGATTTGTGAAAAAGGTACGTTTTTGTCGAAGGAGATAGTGACATTGTCAAGGGTCTTTGTTTCTTTGGCATCGAGACGCAGATAAGCCAGGACATTATCGTGTCTTTCTATTAATATAGGTACTTGTGGAGTTTTGATAAACACAGTATCAGCAGCGTGCAGGCTGATAGAAAGCATTCCTATACATAAGGATAATAGTTTTTTCATAATGCAATTGCTGGTTTAGATTTTTACTTTTGCTATTAGTTTTCTTATTTTTCCTTCTCCAATTACAGGTGTGTGCGGATCTTCCGGATATACGATGGCAAATTGTCCGGGAAGTAAATCGATAAAAGTGTCAGGTGCATCTGAATAGAGTGCGCAATCGCCTTCTTTCTGATATGCTTGTTTCAGTTAGTTTATATCTTCAATGGCTTTCCAGCCAATACGTCCTTTGCCTTCCAGAAGGATATGTATGTCAATGTAGTCACGATGTACTTCCAGAACCTGCTCGGATGCTTTTACACAGGAGGGGTTTACGTTGTTGATAAACAAGTTATCTCCATCCAACTCTATTCTTCCGCATGGCGTATGCAGCAAGTCGTGGCTTTTCACATAATCGAACAATTGTTTGAACAAAGGGTGCAGCGATTTGATTCTGCTACTATTTTGTAAATTGGAAACAATCATAATATCTAATTTTTTTAGTTATTCCATATTGTCAGTTTTAGGACGTAAGAAATACAGCTGTACGCTAAGAGCGATAGCCACTACGATGGCTAACATTGCAAACCCGGTTCCTAAGTTGCCGTTATCCCGTACCTTGAAGACAATACCGTTCTCCAGGCTATCAGATAAACAGAATCCAAAGGGCGGTTCTGCCACTCTTGGGCGGCCTGGTTTACCTTGTTTGTAATGATGGAAATGGCCGATGTAGAGAGTTCTATTTCATAAATCTCACGCATCTCTTCTTCTATTATATCAGAAACACTCATTCCTTTGGCGTATAGGGAGATAACAAGCTTTTCTATCGAAAGTCCACGACTTTCATGTTTAGGTACGGCTATTGGCTCAAATTGGCCGTTACGATCACGGGGTATAGAGATGACAGCTTCTCCATGGTCAGTCTGGATTTTCTTTGGATAGCTGCCATTGCGTGAATTGCCGCTGTTATTACCTGCCACGGAATTCTTTTCATATCCCAAATAGGCATCCATTTCACCTTCAAGCATCTTTTCCAATACCTGAGCATGTAATTGCTTCAGAAACTTGCTTACATCGGCTTCTGTCTTGAACTGGCTAAGGAACTCTTTGCTTAACACCTCATCAGGCACTACTTGATTCTTTTCTTTCATAATCTTCTTCATTTTGCAAATGTATAAAATAAAAAATACGAGACTCATTTTTGAATCCCGTATTTCCATTTACACAAAATATTTTATAGTGCCCTTTTTATCCCATCTGTTTCTTTCCACCCTATTATAAAAACAGAAGACCCATTGCCTGAAACACATAGGAGACTGTATTTCCTGCAATGGGTCTCTACACGTATCCGTCTAACTATAGACTTGTCTCCACAACAAACACCCCTAAAGAATAAGGTGGCAACTCTACATTAAAAGAGGTCCCTTCACAAGTGAAGTTCTCTTCAACTAATAAGGGCTTATCATTTGATTTGTCATCACCTGCTTCCAAAAGCCAAGATTTCCCTTTCGGTTTAATTTCCACATTAAAATTTACTGTATTTTCCACAGTTTTACTTGTTCTGTTAACTAGAAAAACCTGTATCTTTCCGTCTTCGGTCTTAGTAGAAAAATGATACAGTTCCGTTTCTCCATTTGATGGGATTCTGACCGTACCAATGTGCTGGGCAAAAAGTTTCATCACATCGTAATTGGCATGTGAGTTTTTCTCATCAGTCATGTCAAGCAAACCCTTTTTATCATGTGTACCAGAACAACGAAGAGGCCAATAAGTTGCCTTTCTCACTTTGCCGTCAAGGCTCTTCCCTATAGCCTCGGCTACTGTCAATGCACGCTCCATACCATAAGTTTCGATAGACTCATGTAACGTCCACTCAGTCATGAACAGCTCTATTTCTTTTTCATTTTTCTGATAAGGTTCAAAAAGTGCAGTCAGGGAGTCCAGCAGACTTTTCATATTTTCCAGTTCATCAAGATTGTAATACCAATGTATAGAAGCGATATCAATCTCATTTCCTGCTATTTTCAAGACCTCATTCCACCAAACACTGCCCTTGCTGTAGTTGGCTAAATTTGATAGCTGGGAACTAGAATATTGCCCATCCTGTGTTTCAACAGACCATTCCATATCTCCGGCCAAATTCCAATTGGCAGGATTCACCCTGTCTTTCTTTCCTTTTGACTGATAATTCCATTCCCCCACAGCTGCAACTTTGATATTGGGGTCCACCTCTTTCATTGCCTTAGCCATTCGGACGAACAGTCTTGCATATTCCGATGCAGAAAACCGGTAATGATAATAAGGTTCATTCCCTATTTCCCAATATGTCACACCATATCCTTTGTCTTTACAATATTGTACCCACGAAACAGCAAGATCCACCGCTTTTTGATAATCATTTTCAATGATACCAATTTCCGTGTTCACACAAAGGATAGGTTCGGCTCCTAATCGATTGCACAATGACATGAATTCATCAATATCCATAGCTTCATCGCCTCCCTGCACATTAGGCCATCGGTTTGTGTTATGCAAGGTATTTGTCTGCCAAATATAGTTGTCCGATTCCGTACCTCCCGGGAAACGAAGGAACTTGCATTTCATTTCTTTTAAATAACCTTCCACTTTCCCATCAGCCATATATTTATCTGTTTCTTGCCAGAACATCGGACATACACCAAAGAAGTCTGAATCTATTGTCATTACCTCCTTCGTAGCATCTATGTCTATTTTTGTGTCAGGCAAACTCCAATGCATCTTTTCTGGAGTATTATTTGAGCAACATACCATTGATATGCTTATTAATAAAAGTAGTATCTTATTCATATTTAGTGTATTAAAATGTTTTTAATCAATTCGTTTCAGAACAGCCCTTTCTGTAAGATAATCAAATGTGAAGCGGTATTTGCCAACAGATTGTGTATGATAATTCTGATCTGTATCTGTCAGTCGTTGGAAGATGACTTTATCTCCATTGTCAGGAACCGGGCCCCATTTGGGACTCCATCCTTCGGCCGACACTTTAAAATTAGCTCCCTCTGCTGCTTCAAATTCATCATATACTATATAGGGATTCTCACTATTCTCCACTTTCATATCATACTCCAGATTCCAGTCTTCTCTTCCTTTTATTTTTTCTCCTGTAACATGCAATCTGTCGTATATGCTTGCTGATGGTGTATATTTCTGAATGCTATAGGTGAGATGCTCAATATCCACACAAATCTTATAATACCCCTTTTCAGGAAGTGCTAAACGAGACAATACACCAGCATCGTCACCAGGCAACAGACTTCCTTCAGATTTAACCCCAAAACCTTTAGCGGCCATTTTTGACGGGTCTGTTATGAAAAGAATTTCAGAATGATCCGTACGATTATAGTAAATCAATTCAAAATTATACTCTTTCGTTTTTGTCATCACTACCGGAACACCAAACTCGTCATCGTTCAATTCTTTATCTGTAAACACATCTGTCAAATATAAACTGGGTAAATCTACAGGACGGTCCTTACTTACAACCCGAATCTGTGAAGAAACGGTAGAAACTAATCCTGTTATATCTGTAAGAGTAAAGAGAAATGTATAATCCCCTATTTCAGAAATATTCACCTGATGCTCATATACGGCTTCCGTACCATTTAACGGTATGGTAGAGTTTAGTCCAATTTTATCACATTCTATTTTCAAAGAAGCTAGGCCGTTATTATCTTTCATCTCGAAAGATAATATCCATAAAGAGAAATCCGTGTCACTATTTTTTGTAAGCACCAGTCGGGATTGGGGAACCTCTACAAAATAAGGGGTTTCAATATCTTTATCCAGAAGGAATCTCATATCAGCCACAGAGGTTTTTCCTGCTACATCTGTCACCAACAATTGTAACGGATGTTCTACCGATATATCAACATCTTTCGGAATTTCGATGGGATAAGAGAAGTCAAAATCGGTCACCAAACCTCTGCCGAAGGATATCAATTCATTCAATTTCATTGACTCACTTTCTACCTGTATTGATTTCAATCCCGTATCATCTGTGATGTGAGCCTTTATGGTATAATCCATATTTGGAGCAGAATGCACTTCATTTTCTTCCAACGTAACAACAGGCGAATTCACATCACCGCTATATTTGTTTTCTTTACAAGCATACAAAAGTGAAACAAGTATGCCAATAAAAATATACTTTAATGAACTCATGTTTTTTTATTTTAGTGAGAATTTATTCAGTTGCCGTAGAATTCGGTTCCATTGTCCAATAAGGATTCTGGTAAACAGGAGAATCCGTATAACCTTCATTCTGATAAGAAGTTTTGCGAAACTCATCTATACCCACAGGAGAAAGATAGTGCCCCTTCTTCCATTTCACACCATTTTGTGTAGATATGGGATTGTTTTGCTTTCTTATTTCCCACACTCTTATATAATCACTTTCTGAAGGAGAAGTCACGTTTGCTTCTGATGAAGTGTAATCCAGATCATTATACCAGTCTGTCATATCACTGTCCCATATTCTAAAACCTTCAAGATGGTAAGGAGTCGTTTCCAATTGATCCAAGGCTCTCCAACGATATAAATCATCCCATCTAAACCCTTCCAGCATCAATTCAACTCTACGCTCTCTCCTTATATTATACAATGTGGCATCTACCAGCCTGCCCTCAGAATATGCTCCCCAGTCATACTTTGCTTCCTCTTGCATTGACGTAGCTTCTATGGTAACTGTATAATCTTCATCCACTCCTCCACGCTTTCTGATCTCCTTCCAATATTTATCGGCTTTTTCATCAATTTTTCCTGTCCGTTCATAACATGCTTCTATATAATTCAGATATGCTTCAACAGCCCTGAACACCGGATAGCCACATGACGACTGCAAATTCCGCCATTGTCCCATATCCGGATTCCATCCCTTACGTGAAGCATATCCTGTAGGATAATAATACCCATAAGTAGACCCCGTAATTTTAGGATAAGGCTCTTCCTTATATCCTTCTGTATTTTCGGTATCAATATTTATATACCCGTTTATCTGTCCAGGCTGTTTCACGAACAGCATCATCCGGTTATCCCTGTTTTGGATGATACTGCCAATAGACCTGTCGCCTTTATACGGCTTTTCGGCCGATGCGGCATAAAAAGGAAGTCCATCTTCCATCAGGAAAGCCGAAACCATGCCACGTGTTAGTCCAAGATCCGCATTGCCGCTTGCTGCATACTGAGCCGTTCCATTTGCAATCCCAAGACTTTGGCTATACTGCTTCCATAAAAGGATTTCATCATATCCAGACATATCCAGTGCACCAAACATTTCCAAGTAATCGTTATGTTCGGAAATTGATTGAGGAAGAATTTTGCTGTTTGAGGCAAGTTGCACCGTAGAAGCTATCTTGTCAGAAGCATCCATGGCCTGTCCAAACAACCAGTTCACTTCTGCTTCCAAATTACCCTCCGGATATTCCCAATCCGGCCACGTGTCCTTTCCCGGCCAGCCTTCTCCATTGGGCACAAAGGGTGTATCTTTAAAATATTTAAGCCAAGTTCCCTCATACAAAGCCACTCTTGATTTCATGAGATAAGCGACACCTTTCCATAAAGTCGTTTTGTTGTGACGTGGTTGCTCAGACATATACTCTATTGACTTTTCAAGGTCAGACAATATGAAATGTATCACATCTGTTCTGGGGTAGCGTACAGAAGCCTTGATTAATATCTCTTTATCATCCGGCAAAGCTTTTTCAATAATAGGGAAATCGCCAAACCGCTTTACATTCTGATAATAATACCATGCTCGAAAGAAATAAGCTTCTCCTATAAAATGTTTCACCTCATTCTCATTACCGCTTATTTCCCCCTTCTCCCATTTAGGCAACACCTGGTCTAAGAACCAGTTAACAGCGTAAATGCCACTGAAATCCCAGTTGCTTCCACTCGGCACTTTTGACTCGTCCAATGTATAAAGGGCATTATAGTCTTTTGAAATCTGATTGTCCGTGCCATTATCTCCCGAAAAGCCGTAATTAGAATTAGGGTTGAATGTTCCATACCGTCCCATCATGTAAGCTTCTAAGTCAGAAACATCCGTGAAATAGACTTCTGGAGTAATGTCTGAAGGCGGTGTGATATCAAGATAGTTTTCACAGCCATATCCGAGCATTGAGGTAGCTGCCACCAATATTATATATTTCCAATTCATAATAGTGATAATTTTAAAACGTAAGATTTATTCCACATGCCAGTGTTTTGGATAAAGGATATACGGTTCCGTAATATCCACCCCACATGGTTTCCGGATCATAAATATCCGTCAATCCTGTTATTGTCAGAAGGTTTTCTCCTGACACGTAAACACGAAGATTCTGGCAATGAAACTTTTGTGTCCATTTCTTTGGCAATGTATATCCTATTTGGATGTTTTTTAAACGCATATATGCAGCATTTTGTATATACCGAGTCTGATGCTGCTGGTTTTTCTTCCCGCCTTGGAATAGCGGTCGGGGATAATAGGAATCCAAGTTCAGGCCAAGCGGATGCGTTGCATCATTTCGGAAATAATCCAGATGCTGTTCCAATGCCTGCGACCACCAGATACTTTCTCCCACAGCACCATAGAACGTGGCATTGTCCGGCCCTGGCGAAAAGTCCTGTTTCAACACTCCTTGCCAGAACATGCTGCAATCCAATCCTCTCCACGACAAGTATAGATTAATACCTATTCGATACCGAGCCTCACTGTTTCCTATTACTGTAAGGTCTCCCGGATTATCAATGGTTCCGTCTCCATCATCCACCTTTCCATCTCCATTAATATCCTCATACATCACATCTCCTGTACTCCAGTTGCTTCCAATAGCTGTCTGCCCGCCGTTGGGAAGAGAGGTCAAATGATTTTTCATTTCCTGGTTACTCTTGGCTATTCCTATAGTAGTATAGCCATAAATATCGCCTACATGTTTCCCCGCAAAGTTTTTGTCTACATCACGCACGGTAGCCGGATAATCCGTTATAACCGTCTGATTGTCTGAAAGGCTCAAATCTATACCATAATTAAAGTCCAAGATGCGGTCTTTCCATCCCATTGACAGCTCCCAACCTGTTGTTTTAAGGCTTGTGTTATTTGTTGTAGGAGGCTCTTTTCCCAAAGCAGAAGGTAGCACGGGTGCCGGACCTACCATATTCTCCGTATCACGCCGAAACCAGTCAAACGATACCGTCAGACGATTGCCCAACGCCCCTAAATCAAAGCCCACATCAAAAGTCTTCACATTCTCCCAAGTGAGTGAGGAACTGACAAGTGCCGGAGCATTCGCTATATTAGTCTGCTTACCGTCCACCAGCCATGTGCCTTGATTTGTTCCTATATTCATCACTGCATAAGTCGGATACCAGCTTTGAGTATTCTGATTGGCCAGCTTCCCATAAGAGGCTCTTATCTTAAACAGGTTTACATACTCTTCAAACGGCTTCCAAAAATTTTCCTTAGCCATATTCCATGCCGCTGAAAAAGAAGGCGACCACACCCATCTTCCCTCCCGTCGGAATCTCGAAGATCCATCATACCGCGCATTCCCCTCGAACAGGTAGCGCTCTTTATAATTATAGGTGACACGGCCAAAGAAACCGACATTCGCCCAATTTCCTGTCCAGCCGGAGACATCGGCGTCCTTTGGTTTGCCGTTCCCGTCCAGTCCTGTAGTGTTATTCAGTGAATAAATTCCATTTACGATGATACCTTCTCGGCCAGCAGAGAATTCTTTACAGTTATAATCTTCCGCCTGCATGCCAAGCGTCACAAACAGGTTATGTTTGTCTTTCCATGAATGAGAAAAGTTGGAATACAACGAATAAGTCATGTGGCTGTCATTGTGTGACGATTCCTGTACACTAGTCGACCCGTCGCCATATAAGATTGGATTATTATTCACATCATAAGTATAACTCTTATTCCAATGCGTATGAGTCTGATTATTATTGCCTACATAATTCAGTTCTCCTTTCACAAACCAATTTTTGAGCAGTTCGACAGACAGTTGCAGGTGCTGTGCAATCATCTTATTGTCCTTTATCCGGCCATCCCGATTATTGGCATGACTGTATGCCCTTCCACCGTCTGCGTCAAGATTCCCATTATTGTCACGAACCGGAAACATCGGCCACTGCTGTCTGCCCCAGTTTCCATAATCATCTTCCGTAAAAGTACTCGGAGTCTTATACTTCACATAGGAATACTGAGTGCTATAGGTCAGTTCCACAATCTGCCATAATCGTGTGTTTACTTTCAGATAAGTTCCCAAACGGTTATATTTGTCTTTACCATATTTAAGCATCCCATTCATATCGGTATAATTTACAGATGCATAAAATTGAGCCTTATCTCCACCACCTTGTATGCTGGCTTGATGTTCCTGTGAAAATGCCCAATCTGTAAAGAGTTCGCTTCCCCAGTCCACATTAGCATTTCCACCGTTTTGCCATAGGCTTACATATTTACCGTCATCACCTACCAGCTTGGCCTCTTTCAGTTCACCTTGCTGGTATTTAAGCAAACGTTCCAAATATTCCGAGCTGAAATAATCGCCTGTCAAATCTGCATCGTTCATAAACAATGCCCATGAATAAGAATCGGCCTGATGTTGTAGTCCCATAGGAGAGGCCCATCTGAACGAGTTCTTGTAATTTACAGAAGGTGTTTGTGCCTTTCCGCTTTTTGTCGTGATTAGAATCACACCAAAAGCCGCGCGTGAACCGTAAATGGCCGCTGAGGACGCATCTTTCAATATACTGATGTTGTCTATATCATCCGGATTCAGAAGATTGATGTCACCTTCGGCACCGTCTATCAGCACCAGCGGACTTCCGCTTGAGCCTTCACCAATGGTAGCCATACCACGGATGTTGATGGACGGAGAAGAACCAAGCGCACCAGTATTCTGCGTAATGTTCAATCCAGGAGAAACTCCCTGCAAGGCTTGTGAAACGTTCTGTACCGGACGGTTTGAAAGAGTTTTCATATCCACGGTAGCTACAGCTCCTGTCAAGTTTTCTTTCTTCTGAGTGGCAAAACCTACCACCACCACTTCAGACAAAGCGGTGGCACTCTCTTTCATGACGACCTTTAACACACCGGTATCCCGCCCCACTTCTATTTCCTGAGTCTCAAAGCCAATATAGGAAGCCATTAATAAGGCGCGCCTGTCGTTTGCCGTAAGCAGAAACTCTCCATTCACATCAGAGATTGTGCCTCCCTCTTGTCCTTTTCCCTTTATCTGCAAATTCACACCAATCAAGGGTATCCCGCTTTCATCCGTCACCACACCCCTCACAGGATATGGATTTTCTTTAACTTCTTGAGGACGCTTTCCCCCTTCTTTTTCGTAGATAACAATCTGCCTTCCCTCAGCTTTGAACCTCAGTCCGTAAGCAGGCAATACCCTTTTCAGCAAAGGAATCACTTGCTCATTCTTGGCTTCAAGCGTAATTCGGATGTCGGACATCTTTGCATTTTCTTTATAAAAGAATACATATTCCGACTGCTTTTCTATTTCCTTGAAGAAAGTTCTCAGCGGTGCGTTTTTCATATTTACCGTCACATATTCTGTGCGAACCTGAACCACCTGTCCCGTGCCAGAATAAGCTTCCATGCACAATGGCTGAAGAGCAACTGTACAAAACATACCCAGTGCGATTCTGCTCATCCCACATTTCTTCTTTCTTAGATAGTTATTTTTCATATTTCATTTAAGATATTAAATTAGATTATCGCTTCAACGGAATCTCATTTTCTTTTGGAGAGACATCCTTTTCCTCCTCTTTCGGCTAAGGCGGGAGGTGTTTTTCAAAGTACTGTTCCATTTATTTCATTTAACAAGGGTTATGACAATCTGATGGTCTTTTCTGGTTATTTCCATTGGTATCGTACAAGATATTGACCGAAGCAAATCATCGAGTGACAGGTTGAGATCCAGTTTCCCATAGTATGCTTCATCTCTTCTCATCCCACTCAGGAGAATTTCTGTTCCATAGTATCCGGATAATTTTTCTAACACATGGGATAGTGGCTCTCCATGAAAACTCATAATGGCATCTTTCCAGCAGACATAATCGTACACGTCCACACTGTCCACTTTCACTCCGTTCCTGTCACTTATCAAACGCTGGCTGGGAACAAGCAATCGATATTGATTTTGTGAGGTGACACTTACGCGTCCGCTTTCCAACACCACCGATGCCTGTCCATCTTTTTGATAGTCACGTACGTCCAGCCGCGTACCCAAGACTTTTATTTCCATTCTGTCCGTTTTTATCGTGAACGGATGCCGTATGTCCTTGAAGACATCCAGAAAGGCTTCGCCGCTAATCCACACAATCCGGTTCTCTTTAAATCGATCGGTTGAGACATATCTCACAGAAGAGCCTGCATTGACCCACAGCAAACTTCCGTCTGGCAGCAGCAAACGCTTTCTTTGCCCGTGAGGCACATCCACACAAGTTTCACAAACGGCTTCAAGCGACATTCCCTCTTCATGCCCTTTCATCCAGCTGTATACTCCAACACCCGACAGCACAAACAAAACAATGCAGGCGGCATACCCTATCCATCTTGCAAACTTAAACACCGTATAACGCTTCCGGTCCGGCAAGCGGCGCAACATCCGCGCATAGCTATCTTCCACTTGTTGCATGGAAAGCAGAGAATCTTCTGTCCGGCGAATGCTCCTTATGAAACAAACAGCCAGCTTGATTTCCTCATCACTACAAGAATACCTTTTTTTGAAAAGTTCAGAATCTTCTTGCTGAATATCGTCATTGTGCTGCGCCCAGACAAAAAACTCGTCATCCAGCACCAGTTTCTCTATATCGTCAAATGTATGATGCGTCATATTCCTTCTTTTTTTATCAGACAGGAAACTTCCGCATTCGTACTCATTCAATCTGAAAAATTTTTCATGTTTATTGCTATCAGCAGAAATATTGATTCCATTTCCGCCAAAGAACTTTTGCGTATGGACACCACCGTACGACTCAGCAAGTTTTTGGCGGACTGAAGGTTAATACCCATAATTCCTGAAATCTCCTCATAACTCATCTCATGAATAAAGCGCAAATACACCACTTCACGCTGGCGTGGGGTAAGCCCTTTTATGATTGAACGGACTTTTTGCCGGATATCTTCCTCCTGACTGCCTAAATAGTCTTCGTCTATCATAAAATCCTGCTTGAAGTCCTCTGGCACATCAGGTAATTGCTGTTGTCTGGCACTCCGCTCGAGTTGGGTATAAATTCCATTTTTTACGGAACGAAAAAGAAACACGCGTAATTTCTCGTCATCCTTTAGTTTTACTTTGTTTTGGTAAAGCTTCAAGAACAATTCTTGTATTACGTCTTCGGCCATCTCATAATCTCCCCCTATCTTACATCCGTAGGCTAGCAACTCTGGAAAAAGCAGGCGGTAAAGCTCCGAGAAGGCCGAATAATCTCCCCTACAGAATTTTCTCCATAAACCAGTTATAATGTCTCCACTCATAGCTTCCTTATTCACTTTAAATTGAACTCCTTATCAATTCCTTTCGCTGAACTTGGTTTACCTTGTGATAGGCAAAAGACTTGAAAACACGGTAATCTCTAAGCGTGTTAGCTTTAGACAAAGCACTTCGTTTTATCGGAGTTTTGCCAAAACCTAAGTGATATGATTTAGTAAAATGGGCACTTGTAGTATCAGCCAGTTCACGAAGGTTGTTGCAACCGTCAGACTGACCGAATATAAGAACTAACAGGTGGTTCTGGAAACTACTGATACTCCAACTTTTTGTTCTATCGTTGTTTTTCTCTATAAGTCGCTTAAAATGGCGTTTCGGAAGGAATGAAGTCTTGTGGTTGAAAACATATTTCTTAATATTCATAGCTGTTGCAATTAGGTTCAACCATCAGGTAGTTGATTCAGATTTGTGACAAGTGTTTATATAATATAGTAAATATTGTAAATCAGATAGTTTGTATGTCCTTTTGTAATTTTTATAGACATAGTGAAGTTCATTCTTCCATTCTGTATTCCAATATGTCTCCCGGCTGGCAGTCCAGTTCTTTGCAGATAGCTTCCAGGGTGGAGAAGCGTATGGCTTTGGCTTTTCCTGTTTTTAAAATAGAGAGATTTGCCGGTGTAAGGTCAATCCTTTCAGCAAGCTCTCCCAGCGAAATCTTTCGTTTCGCCATCATCACATCTAGATTTACGATAATCGGCATAATAGGTGGTTTGTTATTTAAATCGTTAATTCATTCTCTTCTTTCAACCGCAAGCCGATGGCAAACACTTCTGATGCCAAGAGGGCGATAAAGCCTAAAATCAGTGTGGAATCGGAGAAAGCAATGAGTATGTTTAATTCACTTCCTGCCAGTTCTATGGATTGTGTAAGCTGGTGGTTTGAAATCCAGACACTGATGTAAGAAAGCACACATATGCTTACCATACTCCATCCGATGCGACGCAGGTGCTTTACATTAATCCAGTCGAACACGATGTTCCGGTTGATGTGTATCATCAGTTTGGCGAAATAGACAGTTGCATAGACGAATCCGATAACGACAATAAGACTAATGAGTACTTGCAGGGTTTCAAGCCAGGGGGCAGACTGTGTGTAGGGGCATTCCACAAGAGCCGTAATCGGTTTGACAGCCAGTTGCCTGCCGTCTTTCAAGTTAGTGACTGTTCCGGTCGTTTCAATCATGTCAGTAGGCAGGATATGAACCATTTTGTACTCAGGAATATCTATTGTTTCTCCTTGAGCCGCTTTCATGCCTGTTTCCACTCCGTTGATAAATCCTTTTACAAGCATGTACACATTTCCGGAAACGGATAACAGGAAAGCGGCAATCATGCATGCACAGAATATATTCAGTCTCTTTCTCATAATGCAGATGAAGATTTAAATGGTCAGATTATTTGTTATTCTCTGTTTCAATGGCTTCTGTCCGGGCAGGCTGATGCCATACTGCCGGTTGCGGAACCAGTTTCTTTTGAATGAATAGTACGCAGATGATGGTAAGAACCATTCCCGCAGCTGCCATAAGAGCTGCTCCCGTTTGTCCGTAAGTAGAAACCATGGTGGCATTCGGGTCGTCTGCCGATAAGAAAGAAATCACGGCTGCGCTGTTATTGACAAAGTGCATCAGGATGCCGGGCAACAGACTGCCTGTGCGATAATACATCCATCCCAGTGCCAATCCGGTCACGAAGGCGAATGGAGCCTGCACCCAGTTGCCATGCACTACTCCGAAAATCAATGACGAAAGTACGATGGCTCCTGCCGGATGTTTCCATTTGCGGAGTAAATGTCCCTGAATGGCTCCACGGAACAGCAGTTCCTCTACGATAGGAGCCATGATGACCACGGCAATGATGCCCAGTGGGTTACGCATTATCATTTCAAATGCCTCCTGCATGTTGTTAGGTAAGTCGGCCAGTTCATTGAAGTAGTTGGTCCATAAACTCATTGCTGAAATGAATATCACTGAGGTAGCTAACAGTTTGGGTGAGTTGTGATACCCCCAAGTCTTCTGGTCCAGTCCCACATATTTCCCCACTAACAGATGGATACCTACTGCCGCGGTGGAGAGGATTTGTGCCAGCATGATAAGGTTTGTATACAGGCTGTCGGGTGTCTGTGGAACCTCATAACTGCCTTGATACAACATATATCCACAGATGGCTACTCCCATGAAAGCTAATTGGTAAGCGAAGAAATACAGTAATAATTTGATAGTGCGTCCCATAATGTGTGCGTTTTTAAATGGTTAGTTTATTTGTTTTCAGAAAGCTTCTGAAGGGTTGGCCCCTCAGTTTTCCAGGTCAGCAGATAAGCTGGTGTCCAGGTCATTTGTTCTGCATCCCAGCGGTAAGCTTTTTTCTCGGTCATGGTTCCCAACGTGTCGTACTGGTATTCGTACTTCCATTTGGGAGTAAGTGTTTTGCCGTCCTCATTCAAGGTGGAAACAATCAGGCTTTGCTGGTTCTGTCCGTAAATGAAGGTTTCTTTTGCGTTTACATTTGTGGCTGTCAATGTCATCAATGCAGCAGCGATTCCTGCTACCAGTGTCTTTTTTGTGAATGTCTTTTTCATAATTGTACGTGTTTGTGTGTAAATAATAGTGTTTGTTTGCGCTTGTATTCGATAAATATTTATCGTTTTTCGATATGCAAATGTAGATATTATTTTTGAACTGCAAAAGAAAAACAGAAAATTTTTATCGAAAAACGATAAATATTTATTCTTTTCCGGATTAGGAAGGGAATATCTGTTTGTCGGTTCATATTTTTGGAATTGCAAAGGCAAATTCTCTGTTTCACACTGTGAAATACAAAAACCACAGTGTGGGATACATATTTCACACTGTGGGATACAAATCCTGCACTGTGAAACAGAGAATTTTTCAAAGCGTTTTGAGGAATATATTACTGAATTTTGAGTTAATTCTGCCGGTTTTGTAGATTATTAGGCCTGCTTTTCTTTTACTTGGGTATATCCTTACATTAAATAATGGAGGAAAACCGTGGATATAGACAGAAAATCTCTAAATTTGCTGAGTATGAATCGAGCTATGACAGAAAAACAACTGATAGAAGAACTGCGATGTGGAGATGAATCTGCTTTCAGACGCATCTACGATCGGCACTATGTCCCTCTTTGCCGTTTCGCTGATTTGTTTCTCCATGACGCATCTTTGTCGGAGGAAGTGGTAGATGATGCCATCTTTTATTTGTGGGAACATCGAAGTGAGGTGGAAATCACTTATTCTTTGAGGGCCTATTTGATGAAATCGGTTCGTAATCGTTGCTTGAATGAGCTGAATTCACTTGCACACCGTGAAGAATTGCAGTTTTCTTCTTTTTCCCTTCCCGAGAATGCGGAATTTCTGGATACCTTATTTATAGAGAAAAAACATCCGTTAGGTTATCTGTTGGAGCAGGAACTGGAGGAAGAACTCGAACGCAGTATCGAGGCTCTGCCGGAAGAATGTCGCGTGGTTTTCAAAAAAAGTCGTTTTGAACAAAAAAAATACGAAGAAATAGCCCGCGAGTTGAATATCTCTGTCAATACAGTTAAGTATCACATAAAGAATGCATTGGCCTTTCTTCAGAAGCGCATGTCAGGCTATCTGAAGCTGCTCGTGTGGTATATTTTTCTGGGAAATTGAAAAAAATCTTCTTTTTTGACTACCCTCTTTTTTCTCTTTTTTGTCTTACTTATAAACACAGCAAATTATGCAGCACGAAGAAATGAAAAATGAACGGATTGATCAGTTGATTGCGGAATACCTTTCTGGTAGCCTGACGGCAGACGTTTTTCAGGAATTGAAAAACTGGAGTCAGCAGTCGGACGAGAACCGAATGTATGTCCGTAATCAGATAGAAGTCTGGTTTTCATCGGGAGTGGCTGCAAAAGATAAGGTGTTCGATAAGGAAGAAGCATTTGCCCGTTTCCAGAAACGAATCGGAAAGAAAGAGCCGAAGGTGTACCGTTTCTCATGGAAGACCTTCTACCGGGTGGCAGCCGTGATATTGATTGTGCTGCTTCCGCTGGCCGGTTACTGGAAAGGACAGGAAACACTTCGCCAGACGTTCTCGGATATGGTGGTAGAGGCTCCGCTGGGAGCACGTACCAAGCTGTATTTGCCGGATGGTACGTTAGTGTGGCTGAATGCTGGTTCCAAAATCACCTATTCGCAGGGATTTGGTATGGATAACCGTCAGCTCAGTCTGGAAGGAGAAGGCTATTTTGAGGTGGTTCATAATCAAGACCTTCCTTTTGAGATTCATACGCATGAAGTAGACTTGCGTGTATTGGGTACCAAGTTCAATTTCAAGAACTACTCAGATGATGAAGAAGTGACGGTGAGTCTATTGGAGGGAAAGGTTGCTTTGCATAATAGTTTGAAATCCATGTCAGACTTATATCTTTCTCCTAATGAGAAAATGGTGCTGAACAAGCGTACGGGCGAAATGGTGAAATCGAGAGCCCGTGCAGAGAATTCCATGTTATGGACAAACGATGAGCTGTTCTTCGACGAGGAATTATTGGAAGACATTGCCAAGAAACTGATGCGTAGCTACGATGTACGAATTGAGATAGCCGACAGCCTGAAGAACCGTCGTTTCTACGGTAGCTTCAAGGTGATGGGTAATACTATAGAAGAAGTACTGGAAACTATTGCTTCAACCAATCGTATGAAGTATCGATACGAAAATGAAAAATACATCCTTTATTAACTAATTTGTCAAACCTTAAAAAGAGAAACACCATGAACATAGAATCTTCCGGCTGACAGGGTCCATAAGGCGAAGACATAAAAAACAAGGAAGATGCGGGCACATCCTCCTTGCTGGTTTGCAAGTCTTCTGCATAGGGCAAAAACTTGAATCAAAGATGCCGCAAAGATAGGTATTCTTCGATTCTTACAATTCTTATTTTAGTTATTTAATTAAAAATCAACAGAATTATGAGATATTTCAATAAGGCTATGTTAGTAGCCTCGGCAGCGCTTTGCCTGAACTTATCGGTCTTTTCTCAGAATATTACACTGAAAACCGGTAATGTAACGGTAAAGGAGGCGATGGAACAGTTGAAGAAGTCGTCAGGGTATTCGTTTGTGTTTTCATCAGTTGATGTGGATACGCAGAAACACATTTCCATTTCCGTGCAAGACGGGAATATAGATGATGTGGTTCGGCAAATCTTGGCTGGCCAAATAGGAATTACTTATGAGATTAAAGATAAGAATATTATTATAAAAAAGTCCGAGAATGGGGTGGTTTCGTCCAAAAAGTTGCAGACAAAAGGATCTGTTCGGGATGTGAATGGCGAACCGATTATTGGTGCAACAGTCATGGAACGAGGAACTTCTAATGGTACGATTACGGACATTGACGGTAATTTTATGTTGGAAGTGCCCGAAGGAGCTATGCTAGACATTTCGTATGTAGGGTACAAGAACCAAAGTGTACAAGTGCTTTCAGGGAAACAAATAGCTATTAGTTTAAGAGAAGATTCTGAAACGTTGGATGAAGTCGTAGTCATTGGTTATGGAGCACAGAAAAAGGTGAATGTGATAGGCTCTATTGCAACATTAGACAGTGAAACTTTAGAATCACGTGCGGTTCCGGATGTTTCCAATATGTTGACTGGCCAGTTATCTGGAGTAACTATCACACAGACAAGTGGAAATCCGGGACAAGATGCCGGTACAATTCGTGTACGTGGAGTAGGCTCTTTCGGAGCTACTCCTGATCCGTTGGTGCTGATTGATGGGATGCCTGGTTCTCTTAGTGATTTGACTCCATCGGAAATAGAAAATATTTCAGTGCTGAAGGATGCGGCTTCGGCTGCTATTTATGGTTCCCGTGCGGCAAATGGAGTAATCCTCGTAACTACAAAGGAAGGAAAGGCAGGCAAAACACATATTACCTACAATGGTTCTATAGGTATGAGTCAGGCTACGGAATTACCTGATTTTGCCCATTCGTATGAGTATGCTGAGTACTATAATATGGCAATGGGAACAGAAACTTACACTCCAGAGATGATTCGGAAATATCGTGATGGTTCCGATCCGGACAATTATGCTGATGAAATGTATTTGGATGAATTGCTTGGTGGACATGCCTTGCAGACTAAGCATGAATTAAGTGTGAATGGAGGTTCTGGAAAACTTCAGTATATGGCTTCACTTGGATATCTTCGTCAGAATGGTTTACTGGATAATAATTATTATAACCGTTACAATGCAAGAGTAAACCTGAATGCGGAAATTGCTAAAAATGTGTCACTTAGTGTGAGAGTTAGCGGAATGACATCTGATAGGCATGAACCTTCTACTCCTGGAGTACTTGATAATGAGGGATTCAAAGGTATTATAGCAAATGCTGTCCGTTATCCGGGACTGACACCTAGTTATTTATCAACTGGTGAAATCGGTCCGGGACCCAAATTACAGGGTACCCCAGTGGCGTGGGTGAATTGTGCTTCTTTTTACCGTGAGGATTTTGATAAATTCAATGGTAATATAGAGCTTACTTGGAAACCTATAAAAGGACTTACATTGAGAGCTATTGGTGGATATAACTATGCATTAAGCACTATCCGTAATTATCGGGCAGATATGCCGCTGGCCGGAGGGCAGAGTACAGGTCCTTCATCTTTAACCAATTCCATGGAGCGTACTGTATATAAGACATTTCAGGCCGTAGCCGATTATAATACTATTATTGCAAAGAGACATAATTTGTCGGTACTATTAGGTTATACTTGGGAAGACGAAGGACAACGAACATTAAGTGGAAGCCGTAATAACTTTCCATCAGATGATGTGCCGTATCTGGGAGCAGGTGGAGCTGACGGTCAAACTAATGATGGAGGTGGATATGACTGGGCAATACAGTCTGTTTTTGGTCGTTTGACTTATAATTATGATCAGCGGTATCTTTTTGAGACGACTATGAGATATGACGGCTCTTCAAGGTTCCCGTCAAATACAAAATTCGGTTTTTTCCCTTCTGTAGCTGCCGGATGGCGTGTGTCTGAAGAAAAATTCTGGAAAGAGAGAAATGTGTCCGACTGGTTCAATAATTTGAAACTAAAGGCTTCTTATGGTATATTGGGAAATAATAATATCGGTAATTATCCTTACCAGTCTGTATATACTTTGGGGGAGGCACAGAATTATGTGTTTGGAGGCGTATATACCCAAGGTGCAGCTGTTACGACTTATGTAGATCCGACGTTGAAATGGGAACGGACGCGTACGGCTGATTTTGGTATCGAGACGGGTTTCTTTGATAATAAACTGACCTTGAATGCTACTTATTTTCATCGAAAGACAACGGACGTGCTTTACAAGCCTGCGGCTAGTTATTCTTCTATTTTTGGTTTGGCCATCTCAGAGGTTAATACCGGTGAATTGGAAAACAAGGGATGGGAGTTTGAGATAGGACATCAAAATACAATCGGTGATTTCCATTATCATGTTAATGGTAATTTTTCTATCATTAAAAACAAAGTTCTAACATTGGGAATGGGAAATGTAACCCAAAATAATGGTATGATAGGTAATGGAAGCGATTTGTTTATTGGCTATCCGATGGAGATGTTTTATGGGTATAAGACAGATGGTGTGTTTCTTACGGACGCAGAAGTGAACGATTGGTATGATCAGACTGAAATAGCCAAAGGTTCACAGGCTGGAGATATCCGTTATGTAGACATTACAGGTGATGGAAAAGTAACGCCTGATGACAGAACATACTTAGGATCACGTATTCCGAAATATACTTTTGGCCTGAATTTGGGTGCTGAATATAAAGGATTTGATTTTAGTATGTTAATACAGGGAGTTGCTGGTGTAAAAGGTACGCTTTCTGTATATGCCGGATATGCTTTTTATCAGGAAGGCAATATACAGCGTTGGCAGATGGAAAATTGCTGGAATGTACAGCAAGACAATCGTTATCCTGAATATCCGCGTTTGGAAGTTATGTCAAATGCGGGAAGCAATAATACTTTAACTTCGGATTATTGGGTGTTGAATGCTTCTTATGTCAAAGTCCGTAATATCCAGTTTGGCTATACATTGCCTGAATCTGTGACTCGGAAGTTTGGTTCCAGTGGTATGCGTTTTTATGTAAGTTTGGATAATCCACTGACATTTAAAAGCTATCGTGAAGGTTGGGATCCTGAGAATACAAGTAATGATGGACAATATTATCCAACTATGTCTACTTACACCTTTGGTTTAACATTAAAATTCTAAAGCCTTATGAAATGTTCTAAATATTTGATGCTTGCTACCTTGCTTGCTTCATTGTCTTTCTCGTCATGTGACTTGGAAAGATTGCCTCTGACCGACCTATCGGAAGAAAATTTTTGGAATGATGAAAAAAATGCAGAACTTGCCTTGACTGCTCTTTATCGTGGAAAGATAACTAATGGCTTGGAATATAGCGTGTCTGATTTCTGGTCTTATCATGGGTTGCTGTTTATGGAACATTTGACAGACAATGCGTTTGATCGCAGGGGAGAAAATAATGACTTTTACAAGATATCCAGTGGGCAGTTGCTGAACACGAATTCTTTTATCGTGAATTATTGGTCGTCGGCTTATTCACGCATTGGTAAATGCAATCGTTTTCTGGAAGGAATGCAAAAAATGCCAGAATCAGACCAGAATAAAAGGATGATAGCTGAAGCTCGTTTTTTGCGTGCGACTCAATATCATTATCTGGCAAGTTATTTTAAGGATGTACCGTTAGTAACCACTGTGTTGAGTGGTGAGGAGGCCAATACGGTAAAAAGAAGTACACAATCTGAAATATTGGCATGGTGTGCTACTGAATTTAAAGAAGCTGCTGCAGATTTGCCACGCTTTAAGGATCTTGCTTCAAGTGAAACGGGCCGTGCCTGCAAACAGGCTGCTTTGGCTTTTCTAGGCCGCACATGTATGCTTCAAAAAGATTGGGCGAGTGGAGCTGCCGCTTATAAGGAAATCATAGATTATGGAGACAATGATATCCACACGAGTTATCCGGAATTATTCTGGCCAGGTACCGGGGTTGGCAATAAAGAGAATATTTTCTATATTGCTTATTTGGAGAATTATTTTGGCTGTGGTATGCCTCAGCAAGTGCTTCCAGCTAAAGATGGAGGATGGAGTCTTTCCAATCCTTCTGCCGGCTTGTTTGAATCTTATGAATTTGTTGATGGTACTCCGTTCAGTTATGATGACCCACGTTATAATCCAAATAATTTAGGAGAGAACCGTGACCCTCGTTTGGACTATACTTTGTTTTATAATGGTGCGGATTTTATGGGTACAACGTATCGCATGAGTCCAGATTATGAAGCTTCTGCTAAAGAGCGACTTGATTATTCGTCAGAAGCATCAAAAACAGGTTTCATGTGGCGGAAGTATTTTGATGAGAATCCGATTAATGATATTCAAAGCTATAGCGCAGTGACACCTATAATTCGTTATGCGGAAGTGTTGTTGGGTTATCTGGAATGTTTGATTGAAGGGGGAGAGGTTATTGATAAGCCTATATTAGATGCTACAATCAACAAAGTGCGTGGTCGTGCCGGGGTAGAGATGCCTCCTATTACAGAAACAGATCCGTCTATTTTACGGGAAAGAATCCGTAACGAACGAAGAATAGAATTGGCCTATGAGGGAATACGTTATTGGGATTTATTGCGTTGGGAAATTGCAGACAAGGTTTTAGTTGGAGAAGTTTGGGGAGCACCTTACCCTTCTTCTACTACTTATGCTTCCTCTACTAAGGAAATAGATCCTACAGGGAATTGTCGTTGGTATGTTGGACGTCGTGATTTTCGCAATCCGCAAGATTATAAATGGCCTATTCCTTTGTCAGAGCAGAATATAAATCCCAATTTACGTGATTAGTACTGATAATAATTAATGATATGAAAATACAGTATTTAACATTCTCTCTACTCTCTCCGTTTGTTTGTAATTGGGTTAGTGGAGCTTCTGTGGAAGATAGCAATAAGAATGAGGTAACTGAACGCCTATTGCCCAATGTCATTATCATTTATGCAGATGATTTGGGGTATGGTGATCTGCAATGTTATGGCGCGAAAAATATAGAGACGCCAAATGTGAACAAGCTGGCTGATGAAGGGTTACGTTTTACGAATATGCATGCTGTGGCTGCTACCAGTACTCCTTCACGTTATTCATTATTGACGGGTGAATATGCTTGGAGGAAAAAAGGTACAGATGTTGCAGCTGGAAATGCAGGAATGATTATTCGTCCTGAACAATATACTATGGCTGATATGTTTAAGCATTCTGGTTATGTGACTGGAGCCGTTGGCAAGTGGCATTTAGGCTTAGGTGATAAGACTGGTGAGCAGGATTGGAATGCTCCTTTACCTGCTTCTTTGGCTGATTTGGGATTTGACTATCATTATATTATGGCTGCTACAGCTGACCGTGTTCCTTGCGTATTTATAGAGAATGGACAAGTGGCGGGATATGATCCGACAGCTCCTATCGAGGTGAGTTATAAGCAAAATTTTCCAGGAGAACCTACAGGAAAAGACAATCCTGAGCTATTGTATAACCTGAAGCCAAGCCATGGGCATGACATGTCAATTGTGAACGGTATTAGCCGTATTGGATACATGAAAGGAGGTGGAAAGGCATTGTGGAAAGATGAGAATATTGCTGATTCTATTACTTCGCATGCTATTGATTTTATCAGCCAGCATCAAAATGAACCGTTTTTTCTTTATTTTGCAACAAATGACGTGCATGTACCCCGTTTCCCCCACGAACGTTTTCGAGGAAAAAGTCCGATGGGGTTGCGTGGAGATGCTATTCTGCAATTTGACTGGAGTGTAGGCCAAATTATGAAAACGTTAGATAGATTGGGTTTAACAGAAAATACGCTTGTTATTTTGTCTAGTGACAATGGGCCGGTTGTGGATGATGGTTATGATGATCGAGCTGAAGAGCTATTGAATGGGCATACGCCTTCCGGACCGTTAAGAGGTTATAAGTATAGTGCTTTTGAAGGTGGAACAACTGTTCCTGCCATTGTGCGCTGGCCAAAAATGATACAAAAAAAGGGCGTATCAAATGTGTTGATGTCGCAGATTGACTGGATGGCTTCATTAGGAGAGTTGATTCATGCACATTTACCTAAAGGGAGTGCTCCTGATAGTTGGAACCGGTTAGGTAATCTATTGGGTACGGATAATACAGATCGTTCCTGGGTTGTAGAGTTTGCGGCTAATCATGTATTGTCTATCCGAACTAAAGATTGGAAATATATAGAACCAAATGATGGGCCACGCATGATTACTTGGGGACCGAGAATAGAAACAGGTAATGACAGTATTCCACAATTGTATGAAATGAAGAAAGTTAACGAACAAGAAAATGTAGCGGCTCAATATCCTGAAAAGTTATTTGAAATGCAGACTTTGTTGCGAAAAGCGAAATTAGGTCAGTAGTTGTAAAGCTATTTAGTTGGTGCTCTAAAGGAGAATCAATGGATAGACTTACTTAAAGTCTGTAAATTATAATATAAAAATCTCCTGCTTTAGCTTTCATTTACCTTAATGATATGTCTAAAAGTAGGAGGTTTTTTATTTTTAATTTTTTTGTAATTCTATTTGAGATAATCTCTTTTTGTATGATAAATCTCTTTTTGTAATTTCGAGAGAAATTTAATTATAATGAGGTATGGGTAGAAAATCTTTTTTGATAATAATTTTGTTAGGAATAATTTTATCGAGCAGCACTTATAGGAAGGAATACATGTCAATAGCTGAAATGAAAGTGGGGTTAGCTGAGAATCCTTTAGGGTTAGATACGTCAGTCCCCAGATTCGGCTGGCAACTTGTAAGTAACCCACACGAAAGAGGCATATATCAGACAGCTTATCAATTAGAGGTAAAGGATGAGGCTGGAAAGGTAGTCTGGAATTCCGGAAAAGTGACAACAGATGTGCCCCAGCATGTGACTTATCAGGGAGAGGCGTTGAAGCCGGCTACCCGTTATACCTGGAAAGTAAAAATCTGGAACAATAAGGGAGAAATTGCGGAAAAAGATTCTTGGTTTGAGACAAGCCTGATGACGTCTGATGATAAAGAGGGCTGGAACGGAGCACGTTGGATTGGAGGCAGTGACGAGGATATGGTGCTTTATTCACATTATTTGCCAGTATTCAGACTGGATTGTTCATTTCAGATGAAAAAGCAGGCTGCGTCGCGTAAGATAGCATTTGTGTATGGTGCCAACGATGAACGTCTGATGGATGCGAATAAGAACATTTATCACATTGCCAGCGGAAAGGATGAGTCATACATAAAAATAGAATTCGATTTGTCTCCTTTGAAAGACGGACGAAATGCCTGGGTACATATTTATCGTGCCGGTTATCGGCCGGATGACAAACTTTCTGTTCCTTTGAAATCTTTTATGTTGCCCGCTGATGTGCTGAATGCGGAGAATCAATATCAGTCGCATACGTTCTCTTTGTATTCCAATCTGGGTTTCACCACACTGAAAAAAGGAGAGGTGCAGATTGGGGAAGTGAATCTGAATCCTTTGGGACAGGGAGGTGATTTCGTGGCGTTTCCGGTAGTCGGTGATGTGGGGTATGTGTTGGAGCACGCAACTGATTTTTCAGGAGTCAGAACGGATATTCGCAATTTCCGGAGTCCGGAGAACAAGTTAGCTTCTGTCACCTTGGATGCTAAACTGTTGAATGGCGCAAAGAAGTGCTATGTACAGAATCCCAGCCGTAACGCTATGCCGATGCTGCGTACGGAGTTTGTGACTTCCTCCCATAAGGTTCGTAAGGCGCGTTTGTATGTGACTTCCCGGGGTATTTATGAAATATATCTCAACGGACAGCGTGTGGGAGAGGACTATTTTAATCCGGGTGTGACACAGTATAATAAAACGCATCTGTATCAGGTGTACGATGTGACAAAACTGATTGCGAAAGGGAAGAATGCCGTTGGAGCAATTTTGGCCGAAGGATGGTGGAGCGGAGGAGCAACTTATGCCGGAGAAAACTGGAATTTCTTTGGTGACCGTCAGTCGTTGCTGGCACAGTTGGTTGTGACTTATGAAGATGGTCAGGTACAGACAATCGTAACTTCTCCAGATACGTGGAAGTATTTTAATCAGGGGCCTGTGGTGTATGGTAGTTTCTTTCAGGGCGAGGTATATGATGCCTTGAGAGAAAAAGCGATTGAAGGATGGACGAAAGCGGGATATGATGATTCGGCCTGGACGAAAGCAGTAGAAGTCTCGCTCGGAGGTCATGTCAGTCGGTTAGGTGGAGGAACAATGCCAAAAGTCGATGATTATTCTAATTTCCACTTGGTGGCTCAATACGGTCAGACGGTAAAGGCCATTCAGAAGCTGACGGCACAATCGGTAGAAGAGGTTCGTCCGGGCATCTTTGTGTACGATATGGGGCAGAATATGGTGGGAGTGCCTGAAATCACCCTCAAGGGAATGAAGGCAGGACAGGAAATCAATCTGCGTTATGCCGAGGTGAAATATCCCGACTTGCCGCGTTATGCCGAGGTGAAATATCCCGACTTGCCGCGTTATGCCGGAAATGAGGGAATGATTATGCTGGAAAATATTCGTGCAGCTATGGCGCAGGATAAATACATCACGAAAGGAGGAAATGAAATGATTGCGCCGAGATTTACCTATCATGGATACCGATTTATTGAGATTACGGGCATAGACAAGTCTTTGCCGCTGGAGGATGTGAAAGGAGTGGTGTTGAGTTCGATTGACGGACTGGCATCTAAGTATGAAACGTCTAATGAGAAGGTTAACCAGTTGTGGCACAATATTGTGTGGTCTACTTATGCCAATTTCTTCTCTATCCCAACCGACTGTCCGCAACGTAACGAGCGTTTGGGATGGGCGGGTGATATATCGGTCTTCTCCCGCACGGCTACTTACCTGGTAGATGTGCCGCAGTTCTTGCGTCGTTATTTGTGTGCCATGAGGGACGTACAGCGTGAGGATGGCCGTTTCCCGGATGTGGCTCCTCTAGGTGGCGGATTTGGTGGTCTACTGTGGGGAAGTGCAGGTATTACAGTGCCGTGGGAAGTGTATCAGCAATATGGTGACAAGAGCTTGCTGGCAGAGCACTATGAGGCGATGTGCCGTTATGTGGATTATGTGCGGACCAAGAATATCAATCCGGAGACGGGCGTACTGGAACAGGAGAAGGTCTGGGGAAACTTGGGTGACTGGCTGGGACCGGAGGATAACAAGAATGACAAGACACTGATGTGGGAAGCGTACTTTCTCTATGACCTGGACATCATGAAAAAGGTGGCTCAGATTTTAGGTAAAAAGGAGGATGCAGAAAAGTTTGAGAAGTTGTATGACGAACGTAAGTCGTTTTTTAACCGTACATATATCGACCCGCAGACGGCGAAAACGATTTCTTCGGGAACAAACGGTCCGGAAAAGGGAAAACTGGTGGATATACAGACCTCGTATGTGCTTCCTTTGTCTTTCGGCATTGTGAATCCGGAATGGAAAGAGCGGTTTGCAGCTAATCTGGCGCATACGGTGCAGCGGGAGAATGTGGCGGACGATGGAAAGACTTATCCGGCTTATTCGCTGATGACGGGATTTATCGGTACGGCATGGATTAGCAAGGCACTTTCGGATAATGGATATGATGAGGTAGCCTATAACTTGTTGCAACAGACTACTTATCCTTCGTGGTTGTATTCTGTGGAGCAGGGAGCTACTACCATTTGGGAACGCCTGAACTCGTATACGCATGTCGACGGATTTGGAGAGAACAACCGGATGAACTCGTTTAACCATTATTCCTTTGGAGCCGTCGGGGCTTGGATGTATGCCTACTCGCTGGGAATTATGCGGGATGAGCATCATCCGGGATTCAAGCATTTTGTGCTTTGTCCGAAGGTAGACCCTACAGGAAAGATGACTTTTGCCAGAGGATATTATGATTCGCTGTACGGACGTATAGAAAGCGCATGGGAAGTGAAGGATGGAGAAGTGAGGTATTCATTCACGGTTCCGGCGAATACCAGTGCGACACTTTATTTGACTGCTGCTTCAATGGATAGCGTAACTGAAAATGGTCGCGCGTTACAAGCTGGAAAAGAGGGTATAAAAGAAGTGACGTATCAGGGTGGAATGTGTAAGGCGGAATTGTTGTCGGGAACTTACCATTTTGTAGTGAAATAATTCTCGGCTATACATCGGCATAAAACAAAGCAACCTCCTTCTGCTTGCTGTGAGTGATTCTTCAGCGCAGAAGGAGGTTGTATTTTTATTCTCTTCCGAATTTTTTTCGATAGGATTGCGGGGTGTATCCTGTATATTTCTTGAAAACTTTGGTAAAGTAAGGTATATCGTCAAAGGTCAGGTAATAGGCTATTTCTTTGGTGCTTCGCTGAGTGGTGGCCAGCAAGTCTTTGGCCTGCTGGATTTTCAGTTCCTGAATGTAGTGCGCCGGAGAAAGTCCGGTATACTCTTTGAACAGTTTGCGGAACCAGGAATAGCTCATGTGCAGGGAGTCGGCGACTTCTTCCGGGCCTATACCTTTTAGCAGGTTCTCGCGGATGAATACCTTGGCTTTGCTAATCTGCTCGGTGGCTTTGTTGTCGAACTCGTAGTTCTGCGAGTAGTACATGGTCATGCCTAAGATAAGATTAGCAATGCCAGCCAGATATTGTTGACAGGCCGCTTTTTCTTCCATGGCCACCTGGATGGCTTGTTCGTAAAGTTTTACGATACTGTCCTGCACACCGATGTGATAAACAATCTGGTCTTTTGCAAAAAAGTTGTTTTGGAAACGGCTGTCCATGTTGATTCCCTGAAATCCGATCCAGTATTCCTGCCAGCCGGTTTTTTTATCGGGGAAATAGCTGTGCCATACGTGAGGCTGGAGAATCAAGATGTCTCCTTCCTTGATTTCGATAAATGTGTCGGGAGAGGTATAGAAATAGCCTTTTCCGTGAGTGATGTATAATAGCTGGTAGCTGTCCAGCACACGGCCGCGTGAGGGAGTGAAATAAAAGGCATCCGGATGTCCGGTACGAGGTGGGTACACCGGATAGTTGGGTGGAATGGGTTCCGAACCTACGGTATCCACGGTAATTCCCCAGTCTATATCGCGCGGACTTCGTACCAGATATTTATAGTTTACGCTGTTCTTTTCCATTTTTTGTCCCTTTCTTCGCAAAGATAAAAAATCCCTGATAAACTCCTGAATTTTCGTTAGCAGGAAAAATCAAAAACTTATATTTTAAAGTCATTTCTTCCGCAAGAAGGGAATTTTTTCTTTCTACTTTTGCCACAGTAGTTAACCAAATAAACTTTTAGCATGGATTCCAAATATTTTATTGCATTTGATTTAGGAGCAACTAGCGGAAGAACCATATTGGGGACGCTGACCGGTGATAAATTGACACTGGAAGAAGTTACCCGCTTCCCGAACCAGATGCTGCAACTCAACGGACATTTTTACTGGAATATTTTTTCCTTGTATGAGAATTTAAAGAAAGGTCTGACTGCCGTGGCACAGAAAAAAGTACCTGTCACTTCTATCGGTATTGATACATGGGGAGTGGATTTTGCTTTTGTGAATGAGGAAGGGGCACTGATAGGCCTTCCGTATGCGTATCGTGACCCGCAGACTATCGGGAAGAAGGAAGAGTTCTTTGAAAAGGTGATGCCGGCAGATGAGTTGTATGGAAAGACGGGAATCCAGCACATGGATTTCAACAGTATTTTCCAGTTGTACACCTTAAAACAACGGAAGGACTTCGGGTTGACACACGCCAGTCGTCTGCTCTTTATGCCGGATGCGCTTTCTTATTTGCTCACTGGAAAGATGGTGACAGAATATACCATTGCATCGACTTCTCAGTTGCTGAATCCGGAAACACGCAAATTAGATGAAAAATTACTGGAAGTGCTGGGTGTCAGCAAATTCTTGTTTGCGGATATGGTAGAACCGGGAGCTAAAGTCGGTATGCTGACCGAGGATTTGTGTGAAGAACTTCAGATAGAATCTGTTCCGGTAATTGCCGTAGCCGGACACGATACAGCTTCTGCCGTAGCGGCTGTACCGGCTGCCAACAAGAACTTTGCTTACCTGAGTTCAGGTACATGGTCATTGATGGGAATTGAAACAGATGGTCCGGTTGTGAATGAAAAGACAACTCACTATAATATTACGAACGAAGGAGGAGTAGACGGTACCATTCGCTTGCTGAAGAATATCACAGGTATGTGGATTGTAGAACAATGTCTGAAGAAATGGCATAAGGAAGGAACGGATTATACTTATCCGCAGATGGTGGAACTGGCTCAGGCTGCTCGCCCGTTTGCTTGCTTCATCAATCCGGATGACCCGGGATTTACCAATCCACAGGATATGCCTAAAGCCATTTGTGAGTATTGTGCACGTACGGGACAGAATGCACCGCAGACACATGGTGAGTTTATCCGTGTCATCTTTGAGAGTCTGGCACTGAAATACCGTGAGGTACTCGATGTATTCCGTGAACTTTCCGTAAATCCGATTGAAAAGCTGCATATCATTGGAGGAGGTTCACGTAACAAACTGCTGAATCAGTTTACTTCAAATGCTATCGGATTGCCGGTTGTGGCCGGACCAAGTGAGGCATCTTCAATTGGAAATATCATGCTTCAGGCTAAAGCTGCCGGAGTAGTAAGTACGTTGCAGGAAATGCGTAACGTGATTTCCGTCAATGTGGAACCGGATTATTTCTCACCGGCAGATGCGGAAGTGTGGAATGAAGCTTATCAGAAATATATATCAATCATTAAAAAATAATTTGCCATGAAAGAACAACAGATTATCAATGCGTATGAAATAGCGAAAGAACGCTATGCCAAATTGGGTATCGATACGGATGCCGTAATGGAAACTTTACAGTCTGTACCTATGTCTATGCACTGCTGGCAGGCAGATGATGTGACCGGATTCGAATCACAGGGTTCACTGACCGGAGGTATTCAGGCTACCGGAAATTATCCGGGAAAGGCTCGTAACATTGAAGAATTGCGTGCAGATATCCTGAAGGCTGCTTCTTACGTACCGGGAAAACATCGCTTGAACTTGCACGAAATATATGGTGAATTCGGCGGACAGTTTGTTGACCGTGACCAGGTGGAAGTAAAACATTTTGAAGGCTGGATGCAGTGGTCAAAAGAGAATGACATGAAGCTGGATTTCAACTCTACTTCTTTCTCTCACCCGAAGTCTGGAAACTTGTCTTTGTCCAATCCTGACAAGGCTATCCGTGATTTCTGGATTGAACATACCAAACGCTGCCGTGCCATTGCTGAAGAAATGGGTAAGCGTCAGGGAGATCCTTGTATCATGAACTTGTGGGTACACGATGGTAGCAAGGATATTACCGTAAACCGTATGAAGTACCGTGCATTGCTGAAAGATTCTTTGGACCAGATTTTTGCACAGAAGTACGATCACATGAAGGACTGCATCGAATCAAAAGTATTCGGTATTGGTCTGGAAAGCTATACAGTGGGTTCTAACGACTTCTATATTGGTTATGGTGTACAGAACCAGAAACTGATTACACTCGATACCGGTCACTTCCATCCGACAGAAAGCGTGGCTGATAAGGTTTCTTCTCTGTTGCTCTATGTACCGGAACTGATGTTGCATGTAAGCCGTCCGGTTCGTTGGGACTCAGACCATGTAACTATCATGAACGACGATACACTCGATTTGTGCAAGGAAATCGTACGTTGCAATGCGTTGAACCGTGTTCACATCGGTTTGGATTACTTCGATGCATCTATCAACCGTATCGGTGCGTATGTAATCGGTATGCGTGCTACACAGAAGTGCCTGTTGCAGGCATTGCTCGAACCGCTGAACACGCTGCGTGACTATGAAGAAACTGACCGTGGCTTCCAGCGTTTGGCATTGCTCGAAGAATGCAAGTCATTGCCTTGGGGAGCTGTATGGGATATGTTCTGCTTGAAGAACAATGTACCTGTAGGCGAAGAATACATTGCTGAAGTAGAAAAATACGAAGCGGAAGTAACCTCTAAGAGAAATTAATCTTACAGCCGGATGGCGGGAAAAGCTTGTCTTGCCCGTTGTCCGGCTGGCTTAATTTATAGGCTATGGAAATCATTATCGGATTGTTGATTATTGCAGTGGGAGCATTCTGCCAGTCGAGCTGCTATGTACCCATCAATAAAATAAAGAACTGGAGCTGGGAATCTTACTGGATTGTGCAGGGAGTTTTTGCCTGGCTTGTTTTTCCTTTCTTGGGCGCGTTGCTGGCTGTTCCGGACGGACACAGCCTTTTTGAGATTTATGCAGCTCATCCAGCCGATACGCTTTGGGCGATGTTCTTCGGTGTACTCTGGGGAGTGGGTGGTCTGACATTTGGTTTGAGTATGCGCTACCTTGGAGTAGCATTGGGACAGTCTATCTCGCTGGGTACCTGTGCCGGACTGGGAACAATCTTGACGCCCATATTTACTGGTCACATGGAGGAACTGACCATGCCGGTTATTGTGGGAGTGATTGTGACTTTGCTGGGTATCGGCATCATCGGTTATGCAGGAAATATGAAGTCTGCCAGCCTGAGTGAGGAAGAAAAGAAAAAAGCTGTGAAAGATTTCAATTTTACTAAAGGAATTTTCGTAGCTTTATTGGCCGGTTTCATGAGCGCCTGTTTCAGTATTGGATTAGGATTCGGACAGAGTTTGTGTTTCCCGGAAAGTGCAGAAGTGTATAAAACTTTGCCGGCTACTCTTATGGTAACTGCCGGAGGTTTCCTTACCAACATGGTGTACTGTTTTTATCAGAATGCAAAGAACAAGACATGGGGTGACTATGGAAAGACCTCACTGTATGTGAACAACATTCTGTTCTGTGCGTTGGCCGGTGTGTTATGGTATAGTCAGTTCTTTGGCTTGAGTCTGGGAAAAGGTTTCCTGATAGCTTCACCGGTACTGCTTACGTTCTCCTGGTGTATCCTGATGTCGCTAAACGTGACATTCTCGAATGTGTGGGGAATTATTCTGAAGGAATGGAAAGGATGTTCTGCAAAGACCATCTGGGTACTGGTACTGGGACTGATTGTCCTGATTGTATCTTCTTTCCTTCCGCAGTTATTGAAATAAAAATCAAATTTAAATACATAATATAATGAAATCAATTCTTGAAGGACGTCCGGGTTTGGCCCGTGAAATCAATAAAGTGGCCGAAGTGGCCGGATATTTGTGGCAAAAAGGATGGGCTGAACGCAATGGTGGAAATATTACTATCAATGTAACAGAGTTTGTTGACGATGAAATCCGTCAGATGCCGGCCATCAGTGAACCGAAACAGATTGGAGCAGTATTACCGCATCTGAAAGGCTGTTATTTCTTCTGCAAAGGTACACAGAAACGTATGCGCGACTTGGCTCGCTGGCCGATGGAAAACGGTTCAGTGATTCGTATCTGTGACGATTGTGCCAGCTATGTCATTATCGCTGACCAGCCGGTGATGCCGACTTCGGAAGTGGCTTCTCACCTGACTGTTCACAATACGCTGATTGCGGAAGGTGCCCAGAAAAAGGCTACCGTACATACACACCCCATCGAACTGGTGGCAATGAGCCATACTCCGAAGTTCCTGGAAAAGGATGTGCTGACTTATCTGTTGTGGAGTATGATTCCGGAAACAAAGGCATTCTGTCCGCGTGGATTGGGTATCGTGCCTTATAAGATGCCGAGCTCAGTAGAACTGGCAGATGCTACACTGAAGGAACTGGACGATTATGATGTGGTAATGTGGGAAAAACACGGCGTGTTTGCTGTAGGTACCGACGTAATGGATGCATTCGACCAGATTGACGTGCTGACCAAGGCTGCCCAGATTTACATCAATGCCCGTTGCATGGGATTTGAGCCGGACGGTATGACGAAAGAACAAATGCAGGAACTGACGGACGTGTTCCATCTTCCGAAATAAATATTAAATCTAACCTTTTAAAACCATGAAATTATGTACAGAATGATTTTGAACGAAACTTCTTACTTTGGTGCCGGATGTCGCGAAGCTATCGCTACAGAAGCAGGCCGTAGAGGTTTCAAGAAAGCTTTTTTTGTGACTGACAAGGACCTGATTCGTTTTCACGTAGCTGATAAGGTGGTGGAAGTGTTCGAAAAGGCAGGTATTCCTTACGAAATATACAGTGATGTAAAAGCCAACCCCACCATTGCCAATGTACAGAATGGTGTGGCAGCTTTCAAGGCTTCCGGTGCCGACTTTATCGTTGCATTGGGTGGCGGTTCTTCCATTGACACGGCTAAAGGTATCGGTATCGTAGTGAACAATCCGGAATTTGCCGATGTACGTTCATTGGAAGGAGTAGCAGATACGCGCCATAAAGCAGTGCCGACTTTTGCTCTGCCTACTACTGCCGGAACTGCAGCTGAGGTAACCATCAACTATGTGATTATTGATGAGGCTGCTACCAAGAAAATGGTGTGTGTAGACCCGAACGATATTCCGTCGGTAGCTATCGTAGACCCTGAACTGATGTATTCTATGCCGAAGGGCCTGACTGCGGCTACAGGTATGGATGCCCTGACACATGCCATTGAAAGCTACATTACTCCGGGAGCTTGGGTGATGTCAGATATGTTTGAACTGAAGGCCATTGAGATGATTGCCAAGAACCTGAAGGCTGCCGTAGACAATGGCAGTGATCCGGTAGCTCGTGAAGCCATGTCGCAGGCACAGTATATTGCCGGAATGGGATTCAGCAACGTAGGTCTGGGAATCGTTCACTCTATGGCTCATCCTCTCGGTGCGCACTATGACACTCCGCACGGCGTAGCCAATGCATTGCTGTTGCCTTACGTCATGGAATACAATGCAGAATCTCCTGCTGCACCGAAATACCTGGATATTGCCAAGGCAATGGGAGTAGATACTGCCGGCATGAGCGAAGCAGAAGGTGTAAAAGCTGCGGTAGAAGCTGTTCGCCAGCTTTCTTTGAGCATCGGTATTCCGCAGAAGTTGCATGAAATCGGTGTGAAGGAAGAAGACTTGCATCAGTTGGCTATCGATGCATTCAATGATGTCTGCACTGGAGGTAACCCGCGTCCGACTTCAGTAGAAGACATTGAAGCACTCTACCATAAGGCTTTCTAAGCATCGCATATTATTTTATATACAAAACGTCCGCAGTTTCCGGTGAGTTTTCCGGGACTGTGGACGTTATTTTTTTGAAGACTCCTTCCTGGTAAAAAAACGCCTTTACGTTTGGATTGAAACGCAAGGGCGTTTAAGATGAAATGTACTTGCGTTTGGTTTCAAACGTCCTTGCGTTTTAGAGTAAACGTAATTGCGTTTTTGGGCAGGCATTTTCTCCTTAATTTTCCTTGCTCTTTCGCTGTACAATGCGGGCATCGGCAGGTACACTTTCCGTCACCCAGATGTTACCTCCAATGGTAGCTCCTTCACCGATGGTGATGCGTCCTAATATGGTGGCATTGGAGTAGACAATTACATTGTCTTCCAGTATCGGGTGGCGTGGAATACCCTTGATGGGGTTTCCCTGTTCGTCGCAAGGGAAACTCTTGGCACCCAATGTGACACCCTGGTACAGTTTCACGTGATTGCCGATGATGCAGGTCGCACCGATTACGACACCCGTACCGTGGTCAATGGTAAAATGATGTCCGATTTGCGCACCCGGATGGATGTCGATTCCGGTTTCAGAGTGAGCCATTTCCGTGATGATACGCGGAATAAGAGGTACGTTGAGGCGGTGAAGTTCGTGGGCAATCCGGTAGTTAGTCACTGCACGGATAACGGGGTAACAGCAGATGATTTCACCAAAGCAGGTGGCAGCCGGATCACCATAGTACGCAGCTTCTACGTCTGTAGCCAAAATCCGGCGGATTTCCGGCAGACGGCTGATAAACTCAGCCGCTAATTGAGTAGCCGTGGCACGGCAAGGTGACTGACAGTCACACTGGCCTGAGTTTTCCACTCCGAAGCACAGTCCGGCCTGTATCTGTTCAATAAGCAGAGAGAACAGTTCTTCAATATTGACACCAATGTGGTAATTGATGGTCTGGCTGTTGATGGTAGAATTGCCAAAGTAGCCGGGGAACAAGATGGCACGTGACAGTTCTACGATGCGTTCCAGTGATTTTCCGGAAGGAAGCGGTTCACCTTCTCTGTGCTGATGGAACAGCCCACGGTAAGATTGGCTGTCGGAAAGTTCGTCAACAGCCTTTGTCAGTATATGTGTGTAATCAATTGGGCTCATAAGCATTCCTTTTTGATAATTGGCAAAAGTAACGATATTTTGTGATGAATCCAATAAAATCTTATTTTTGTAGAAAAATCAGAATGGTATGGTAGTAAACAAGAAAAATCCGTTTGCTTTCAAGGCAAAGCAGAGCAATAAGAAAAAGACAAGTGGAAAACGGGTGGGAAAGTCCCGTCCGGAGAAAGCGAATAACCAGTTGAACCGCAGGGTGAAATAATAAAAATCCCCGCTTCCTTTTAGAACGTTTTTGTACTCTAAAAAGAAGCGGGGAAATTATTTATTTAAACGCGGTTCGTCAAGTTTCAGCCAATACGAAATCCAGCTGTTTCTTAGCCAGGTTAGCACGGGCTACCTTAATCTTAATCGGGTCGCCAAGACTGAATTTCTGGTGGTGACGACGTCCGATGAGACAGTAGTTCTTTTCGTCGAACTCGTAGAAGTCGTTGCCGAGGTCGCGCATGGCAATCATACCCTCGCACTTGTTTTCGTTGATTTCCACGTAGAGTCCCCATTCTGTCACACCGGAAATTACACCATCGTACACTTCTCCGATACGTTCACCCATAAATTCCACCTGTTTGTATTTCACGGATGCGCGTTCTGCACTGGCTGCAGTCTGCTCCATTGCCGAACTGTGTTCGCAGAGAGTTTCATACTTGTCGGCTTGTGCGCTTCGTCCTCCTGCCAGGTAACGGGTAAGCAGCCGGTGTACCATCAAGTCCGGATAACGGCGGATAGGAGAGGTGAAGTGCGTGTAGTAATCGAATGCCAGTCCGTAGTGTCCGATGTTATAAATTGAATAGCGTGCTTTCTGCATGGCGCGTAAAGACACTGTTTCTATCAAGTTCTGTTCTTTCTTTCCTTCAATTTCGCCTAACAAGTGATTGATGGACTTGGATACTTCTGCTTTGCTACCTCCTGTGCGGATTTTGTAACCGAAGCGGGCGATAAACTGATTCAGGTTATCCAGCTTGTCAGGGTCGGGCAGGTCGTGGATACGATAAGGAAGTACCTTCGGCTTTTTGTTCTTAGGAACTTTTCCTACGTATTCTGCCACCGTTTTGTTGGCTAACAGCATGAATTCTTCAATCAGCTTGTTGGCTTCTTTAGACACCTTGAAGTATACGCTGAGCGGTTTACCGGTCTCGTCAATTTCAAATTTTACTTCACAGCGGTCAAAGTTGATAGAGCCGGCAGCCATTCGTTTCTCTCGCAGAATCTGTGCCAGACGATTCAGTTGAAGTACCTCTTCCTTGTAGTCACCTTCTCCTGTTTCAATGATTTGCTGTGCTTCTTCGTACGTGAACCGACGGTTGGATTTGATTACCGTATGACGGATGCGGTAGTTTTTCACTTCCGCCTTTTCATTCATTTCGAAAATGACAGAATAAGCCAGTTTTTCTTCATCAGGACGCAGGGAGCAAATAAAGTTGCACAAACGTTCCGGCAGCATCGGGATGGTACGGTCTACCAGATAGACAGAAGTCGCACGTTTGGCTGCTTCCTTGTCGATGATGCTTCCTTCTTTTACATAGTGTGATACGTCCGCAATATGCACACCTACTTCCCATAAGCCGGGTTTCAGGGTGCGGATGGACAACGCATCGTCAAAGTCTTTGGCATCTTTCGGGTCGATGGTGAATGTCACGACATCGCGGAAATCTTCGCGTTCGGCATAATCTTCCGGCGTGATGTCGGCCGATAGTTTCTCTGCTGCAGCTTCTACTGCCTGCGGATATACGTACGGCAATCCGTATTCAGCCAGAATAGCGTGCATTTCAGTAGTGTTGTCACCCGCTTTTCCGAGGATGTCGATCACTTCACCAAACGGATTCTTTGCTTCTTCCGGCCATTCGGTAATGCGGACAATAGCCTTATCGCCGTTCTTCCCGCCTTTCAGCTTGTCTTTCGGGATAAAGATGTCGTTAGCCAGGGTGCTGGTTTCCGTAAGCAGGAACGCATAATTCTTACTGACTTTCAATACGCCGACAAAGGTTTCGTTGGCGTGTTCCAAAATCTCGATTACCTGCGCTTCCAGCTGATGCTTTTTACGTTTGGCACACAAGGCAACTTTCACCTTGTCATTGTTCATTGCATGGGCAGAGTTGCGTTCCGCAATGAAAATGGGTTCTCCTCCCTCTTCAGGGATAAACGAGTTCTTTCCATTGCTTTTACGTACGAAGGTTCCGGTCAGAATCTGTCCTTTGTCATTGATTTTATAGCGCCCTTTTTCGATTTCAATCAGGAAGTTGTCTTCCAACATTTCTTCCACTACATCGATGCAGAGCATTTTTCCTGGATGGGTTGTAAGTTTTAGAGCTTGGAACAACTGCTTGAGGCTGAATGCTTCATTCGGCTTTGTACGGAAATAGTTGAGCAGTATCTCTACGAGCTCTTTTTTCTTCAGGTGCTTTCCGCCTTTCTTTTCTTTTTTCTTTTTAGCCATGTTGTTTTGTTTTAAATCAACAGCTCTCTGCTGTTGATAAGATTATCTTTATACAAAGAAAGTGATTTCCGGGGAATAAACGTGGTTTTTTCTGTTAAGATGCTGAAAAACTATTATCTTTGCCACATTCTTTTTACAAAAGTAAGATATGAATGAGATTGGAACATCCGTTCGCGAACGTGAGATTTACAAGGTAACCCTGGTGGGTAGTCTGGTCAATATTCTGCTGGTAGTCTGTAAGTTTGCAGCAGGTTTCGGTGGAAAGAGTGCGGCGATGATTGCCGATGCGGTACACTCTTTGTCGGATTTGATAACGGACTTGATTGTCATCGTGTTTGTGCGTATTTCCAGCAAACCGGAAGATAAGGGACATGATTACGGACATGGAAAGTATGAAACACTGGCTACGTTCTTGATTGGAGCGGCTTTGCTGGCTGTAGGAGTAGGAATTTGCTGGAGTGGAATAGAATCAATCATCAGTTTTGCAAAAGGAGAGGCATTACAGTCGCCTGGCTGGATTGCACTGGCTGCTGCCATTGTATCCGTGGTATCGAAAGAAATTTTGTTTCATTACACCCGGCTGGTGGGAAAACGCTGTAATAGTCCGGCAGTGATAGCCAATGCTTGGCATCACCGCAGTGATGCATTTTCTTCCATCGGTACGGCCGTAGGTATTGGAGGAGCTATCCTGTTGGGAGAAAGCTGGCGTGTGCTCGATCCTCTGGCGGCAGTGATTGTCAGTTTCTTTATTGTGCAGGTGGCCGTGAAGCAGCTGAAGGCTTGCATTGATGAACTATTGGAACGCTCGTTGCCCGATGATATAGAGCAGGAAATTACGCAGACGGTATTGTCGCTGGATGGCGTGTCGCAGCCGCATCATTTGCGTACCCGCCGTATTGGAAGTCATTATGCGATAGATATGCACGTGCGGATGGACGGAAGTATCTCGCTACATGAGGCACATGAAAAGGCTACTGCCATTGAGCAGAAGTTGCGGGATACTTTTGGAGAGGATACCTACATCAGTATCCATGTAGAACCGGAAAAATAAGTTTATGGAGAAAAAAATATTAGTTACTGGTGCCAGTGGATTCATCGGGAGCTTTTTAGTGGAAGGTGCGCTGGAGCGTGGCATGCAGGTGTGGGCCGGTGTGCGGAAGAGTAGCAGCCGGAAATATTTGCAGGACCCGCGTATCCATTTTGCCGTACTAGATTTTACTGATTCCGATCGTCTGGCCAGTCAGTTGGAAGAACAGAAACGCCAGCATGGGAAATGGGATTACATTATTCATTGTGCAGGGGTGACCAAATGCCTGGACAAGGCCGATTTTGAAATCGGGAATTACTGGGCTACCCGACATTTTATTGAGACACTGAAGCGATTAGACATGCTTCCCGTGAACTTTATTTACATAAGTTCGTTAAGTATATTTGGACCGATTCGGGAAAAAGACTATTCATCCATTTGTGAAACGGACACTCCCCGACCTAATACGGCGTATGGACTGAGTAAACTGCATACCGAGGAATATTTGAAATCCCTCACCAATTTCCCGTACGTGATTTTCCGTCCGACGGGAGTTTATGGTCCACGGGAACGCGATTACTTCTTGATGGCGAAGTCCGTGCAGCAGCATGTGGATTTTGCAGCAGGTTTCAAACGTCAGGATATTACGTTTGTGTTTGTGAAGGACTTGGTACAGGCCATTTACCTGGCTATTGAAAAAAATGTCACAGGCCGCGCTTATTTTGTGAGCGACGGAAAGGTATATAGTAGTCATACGTTTTCCGACTTGATTCGGAAAGAATTGGGAGACCCGTGGATGCTTCGTTTCGTTTGTCCGTTGTTTCTTTTGAAAGCCATTTCCTTTGTGGCAGAGAATGTAGGACGGATACTCCGTAAGACGAGTACACTGAATTGTGATAAATATCGTATTATGAAACAGCGCAACTGGCGGTGCGACATCTCACCGCTGGAAAAGGAGTTAGGATATGTTCCCGAATATCCGTTGGAAAGAGGTGTAAAAGAAATCATTGCCTGGTATAAAAAAGAAGGATGGCTATAGAACTGAAGTTATTTGAACGAGTAGAAAGTGGAAAGGGCTTGTTTGCTGTAGAAAGCATTAGCTTGATTTACAATGCACTAACCACTATTTTGATTTTGCTTTTGTATCCCCGGATGGATCATCCCGGGATGATGTTGCTGGAGCGTCTGGGCATTGTGGTCCTGACGTTCGTACTGATATATTTGTATCAGGCATTCCCCTGCCGCTTGACGGCTTTTGTCCGTATGGTCGTGCAAATGTCACTGTTGGCATACTGGTATCCGGATACGTTTGAATTCAACCGCTTGTTCCCGAACCTGGATTACGTGTTTGCTTCCGCTGAGCAGGCTATTTTCCATTGCCAGCCTTCGGTGGAATTTAGCAAGCTGTGTCCTTCCATGTGGTTCAGTGAGCCTTTCAATATGGGGTATTTCTTTTACTATCCCATGATGCTGATTGTGGTGGTATATTATTTCCTGACCCGTTTTGAATGGTTTGAGAAGATTTGCTTCGTGCTGGTCACTTCTTTCTTCATTTACTATTTGTTCTACATTCTGGTGCCGGTGGCCGGACCTCAATTCTATTTCCCAGCCATTGGAATGGATAAAGTGAACGCTTGTGATTTTCCGGCAATAGGAGATTATTTTAATGATAATACTTTCTTGCTTCCTGGTCCGGGATATGAACACGGATTCTTCTATAATCTGGTAGAAGCTTCACAGGAAGTGGGTGAACGTCCTACGGCAGCTTTCCCCAGTTCACATGTGGGAATCTCTACGATTGTGATGATTATGGCCTGGCGTGTGAACCGGAAATTGGCCTATATTCTGTCCCCGTTCTATGTGCTGCTGTGCTGTGCCACAGTGTATATTCAGGCGCACTACCTGATTGATTCGCTGGTGGGACTTATTACCGCTTTCTTCGTATATCAGCTGGCTACGCTAATGTATAAGCGTTGGTTTATTTCTCCGGTCTTTAAACGGATGTATTAAAAAAATCGGTAAGGATTATTCCTTACCGAAAGTAGCTTCTATATGGTCTAATATGCCATTCAGGTCATTTAATGTTTCTGCGCGAAGCATGGCAATACGTGTCTCCTTGAAATTAGGAATCCCTTTAAAAAGAGGGGATGCAGCTAAGTGACGGCGTACGTGCAGGATACCTCTGCGTTCATCCAGCAGGTTTACACTGTCGAGTACTTCCTGACGCAATACATCCATTCGCCATTTGAAAGAAAGAGGCGGCAACTCTTCACCTGTTTCCAGATAATGTTTTACTTCCTTGAAAATCCAGGGACGTCCGAAACTGGCTCGTCCAATCATGATGGCATCTACTCCATATTGTTCAAAACACTCTTTGGCACGTTGTGGGGTAGTGATGTCACCGTTTCCGATAATGGGAATACGCATTCTCGGATTCTTCTTGACTTCTCCAATCAGGGTCCAGTCGGCTTCACCGGTATACATTTGTGCACGGGTACGTCCGTGGATGGTTAGGGCTTCAATTCCACAATCCTGTAATTGTTCCGCCAGTTCTACGATAATCTTGTGTTCTGCATCCCATCCCAGGCGGGTTTTCACGGTAACCGGAATCTTTACGGCATCTACTACCGCACGGGTTATTTCGAGCATCTTAGGTACGTTCTGCAGCATGCCGGAGCCAGCACCTTTTCCTGCCACCCGCTTCACCGGGCAACCGAAGTTCAGGTCTAATATATCAGGCTTGGCCTGTTCTACGATGCGGGCTGCTTCCACCATGGTATCCGTATCCTTTCCGTAAATCTGGATGGCTACCGGACGTTCCTTTTCACTGATGTTCAGTTTCAGCATGGTCTTCCCTACCGAACGAATCAGGGCATCGCTCGATACGAATTCCGTGTACACCATGTCGGCACCAAACTGCTTGCACATCAGGCGGAATGCAGGGTCGGTGACGTCTTCCATCGGTGCCAGTAATACTGGCTTTTCTCCTAAATCTATGTTTCTAATTTTCATTGCCTTGATATTGTCGCGCAAAGGTAGTGAAATTTTATTATATCCTGAAAAAACGCTACCTTTGCACCGTAATATTACAATCACGGAAATGAGTTATACAATCAAAGATTTTGAAATCATGGCGCCCGTAGGCTCACGTGAGTCATTGGCGGCTGCCCTTCATGCCGGAGCCGATTCCATTTATTTCGGTATTGAAAGCTTGAACATGCGTGCGCGTTCGGCGAGCACTTTTACTATAGACGATTTACGTGAAATCGCCAAGATATGCGATGAACATGGAGTAAAGAGTTACCTGACTATTAACACCATTATTTACGACGAGGATATTACTTTGATGCGTAAAATAGTGGATGCCGCAAAAGAAGCTGGTATCAGTGCGGTCATTGCGGCCGATGTGGCAGTAATGGCTTATTGTAATGAAGTGGGACAGGAGGTACACCTTTCTACTCAGTTGAACATCAGTAACGCAGAAGCATTGAAATTTTATTCACGCTTTGCCGATGTGGTGGTGTTGGCACGCGAACTGAATCTGAAACAGGTACGTAAGATTTACGATGCTATTCAGGAGCAGCAAATCAAGGGTCCGATGGGTGAGCTGGTGCGTATCGAAATGTTCTGCCACGGAGCTTTGTGTATGGCCGTTTCCGGAAAGTGTTATTTGAGCCTGAACGAGCTGAATGCTTCGGCCAATCGCGGAGCTTGCATGCAGGTATGCCGTCGTGCGTATACGGTAAAGGATAAGGAAAGTGACATTGAACTGGAAGTGGATAACCAGTACATCATGTCGCCGAAAGACTTGAAGACCATTCATTTTATGGACGAGATGATTGAAGCGGGTGTACGGGTATTCAAGATTGAAGGTCGTGCCCGTGGTCCTGAGTATGTACGTACAGTAGTAGAATGCTACAAGGAAGCTATCCAGTCGTACATTGACGGTACATTCTCCGATGAAAAGGTGGCCAACTGGGATGAACGTCTGAAGACAGTATTCAATCGTGGTTTCTGGAACGGCTATTATTTAGGACAGCGTTTGGGTGAATGGAGCAAGAACTACGGTTCGGAAGCAACGGAGCGTAAAGTATATGCCGGACGTGGAATCAAGTACTTCTCTAATATCGGAGTAGCTGAATTCCTGATCGAAGCCTCAGAAATTAAAGTTGGCGATAAATTGTTGATTACTGGTCCTACTACCGGTGCCATGTATGTCACCTTGGACGAGGCTCGTGTAGACTTGAAGCCGGTGGATGTGGTGAAGAAGGGTGTGCACGTGTCATTTAAAGTGTCCGACCGTATCCGTCCCAGCGATCGTTTGTACCGCATGGTGCCCGCCGAAGAGTTGAAGGCAAAACGGAAAGAGTAAGTTTATTTGAAGAATAGCGATAGTATCCTGTCAGGGCTTTTAAAAAGGAGCCTTGACAGGATTTTTTTATGAGAATAGGATATAAACACCTCGGTTAATTACTTGTTGAAAGACTTGTGAATATAATTGTTGATATCCTAATTTTTTATTGATTATCAGCATGATGTGTAAATTAACAGGTTGTGAATTACTTGTGAATAATAAATAAGTCTCTTTGGGATAGCTTGCTTGTTCTCATAATTATTTTACATTTGCACTCCAGAACTTAAAATCTTATGTAATATGAAAAAGATATATGTAAAAGAGTGGATGTTATTTCAACCATACGAACGACAGGATGAAGTAGACACGTACTATGTAAACGTTGCCAATCATATAGCTGGATGTTTAAAGGACTTTGTCGGAGGGCGTTATCCGGAACATTCAGTGCATGGAATTGCCATTTATTTGACGCTCTGGTTTCAGGATGTGATTTCGCAGACCGGAATCTGGCAAGCATTCTCTGAAGAATGCCGTAAGCGGTATGGCTGCCTTGTTCCTTTTATGACTCCGGAAAAAGAAAAAGATTATTATCCGGGAGAAGTGAATCCGGAAGATTTGCAGTTTCTGCTATGGCATTATCTTCAATGCATGGAGAAACAGGCTGGTGGCGTATTGAATCCAGAGAATCCGGCTTTTGAGGAATTGGCTAATCAAATCTATGATTATTTGTCGGAAGAGTTTCAGGTGGCTCCAGAGAATGAGCGGTTGTATGCGATGTTTTATGGGGAACCCTTTGGAGAAAACGATTATATGCGTTATCGTAGTGTACTGGAGTGGTTCCATTTCTGCAGTTATGTAGGCTTTGAAAACCGGGGTGAATATCAGAGAGTGGTAGATACGGTTGCACGGATGGGGCAGAATGTCAATCCGCATATTTTGTCGTACGATGTAAAGCAGAACATTCTGTTTGAAGGACGCAAGAACTTGCTTTCCTTGACATCGGTAGAATGGCTGGCTTTGGTAGGAAAGAGTCATCCTGAAACAGCTTTGTGGGCGGAAGTAAAAGCTCTTCCTCAGGAAATGTATCTTTATGAAGGGGAAGATGAAAAATTCCTGTTTGTGAAAGATTTGTCGAAGAAAGAAGGAGAACAGCTGAGTATTCGGAAAGATTCCTTGAATATGGATTCCTTGAAAGCCCGTAAAGAAGGAGTAACCATATTAAGTTGCCGACTGGTACAGTACGGAGGAGCCTGGTGGCAAGACGGTATGCTGGTTGTATCCGATTTACAGGAGAAAGTGCAGGAAGAGATTGACCAGCGAATTGCCGCACGTGAGGGCATTAAGAAAACATTTGATGAATTTATGAAAGCATCCGGTGGCAAGCAATTTGTATTCTGCAAATCAGAAGAAGAAGTGCAGGATTTCCTTTCTCAGAAATTGGGATATAAGGAAAAAGAAGGAATAGAATTGCCGAAGATGGATGCCACACACGGATTGGTGCTGATGGTTTCTCCACATACCGGCATACATGTTCAAATGCAGTTATGTGAATGCATTTCTTCACCGGATAATACATTCTATGATGCCGAAGCTGCCAAGAAGCAGGCTGCCATGTTTATATTGAATCCCAATGTGATACCTTACGATTTGAGTTGTGCTTTGCAGGATGCCGATATGCTCCCGGATGCTTGTCTGAACAGTGCGTTGGGCGAGGAACACGGACGGGAAACAATGAAGAGAAACGCGCGTTTCTTTACAGATTATTTCTTTGAAAAATGCAGAGAGAAGTATTGTTGATTACTCAATAATCCCTCCTCCCAATACGGTATTATCCCGATAAAATGCAGCTGCCTGCCCGCTGGCAATAGAAGCCAGCGGCTCATGCAGTTGTATATGCAGTCGCTGGTCGTCCAGTAAGGTGACAGTGCATCGGTTGGCTTGTTTCCGGTAGCGTATTTTGACAATGACATCTTCGTGTCCAAGCACTACATCGGGATTGATAAGGTTCCAGTGTGTGAGATACATTTCGTCTTTCTCCAGTGCGTGTAGATTATCGCTGATAATTACCTTATTTTCCTTCGGAATGATTTCCTTGACAAAGATCGCTTTGTTCAGGTGAATACCTAACCCTCTCCGCTGTCCGATAGTGTAAAACGGATAGCCTTCATGTTTCCCGATTTTCTGTCCTTGCTCATTATAGAAGCTCCCAGGGATGATTTCACCTTCGGGCACATGAGCTTTCAGGAAGGTACGGTAATCCATCGGGCAGAAACATACACCTAAACTGTCACGTTTTTTGGCGGCTTTCAGGAATCCGCGTGCGGCAGCGATTTCGCGTACACGGGTCTTGGTCAGTCCGCCCATAGGGAGGCACATTCTCTCCAGAATGGATTGTGGAAGTCCCCACAAGAAGAAAGACTGGTCTTTGTCTGCGTCATTTCCGCAGGTAATGTACCAGTATCCATCTATTTTTTGTTTGTTGACGTAGTGCCCGGTAGCCAGATGATAGATACCTTTTTCGTCAGCTATTTGTTGCAGTAAGGGCCATTTCAGGTAGTTGTTGCAGAGTGTACAGGGTACCGGGGTACGTCCGGCCATGTATTCCTGAATAAAATAGTGTATGATTTTTTCCTGAAACATTTCCCGTGCATCGTAAATCAAATGAGGTATGCCTAGCGTACAGCATAGGTCACGTGCATCGTCCAGGTATTCTGTATTTCCGTCTTTTTCAAAAAAGCGAAAGGTGATGCCGGTCACTTCGTAGCCTGCATCTTGCAATAGAAGGGCGGCAACCGAACTGTCGGTGCCGCCGCTCATTCCCAATAGAACTTTGTTATTTTCTTTCATCGGGACAAAGTTACTCTTTTCTCAGTTCCGGCAATTTGATTTCTGCAATTTCTGCACTTCCATTAGTTATCAGGATACGCAGGTCACTGCCTCCTGTCTTGTTGAACCGAATGGTTTCTTCCTGATTGGGAGTAACTTCTCCGCGTTGTACCGGAAGGAATTGTCCGCCTCCGCTGGAAATCTGAATCTCGTAGCGTGCTCCGGCTTCCGCATTCTTCCAGGCTACATTGATACGGTCTACCTTGGCATTTTCTGCCAGCTCGAAGGAGATGTATTCTCCTTTTTCACCTTTCCAGGTAGTGGAATAGTCTCCGTCAACCACATGAATGATATGACTCTTGTTTTTGCTGGCACTGATAAAGTCACGCGGGTCCGATTCTATTATTTCATTGGCAGATGCCTGTCCGTAAGCTCGGATTTCAAGTCCTTTTTTCAGTCGGATGTCTTCGGAAGAAGCCCCTATCATAATCTGGAACATACCCGGCTCTACGACCCAGTGATTGTCTTTGTTGAGTAGTTGGAAATCGCGTGGAAGTAGCTGGAAGCTGACCTCTTTGGTTTCACCCGGCTCCAAGTGTACGCGTTCAAAGCCGCGCAAGTTCTTTTCATACGTGGTCACACTGCTGACGACATCGCGTGTGTACAACTGTACCACTTCATCTCCGCTTCGTGTACCGGTATTTTTAATTTTACAAGTCACGGTGACCGGCTCTTTGTCGGTAATGACAGGAAAGGAGAGTTGTAAGTTGCTGTATTCAAAAGTAGTATAGCTCAGTCCGTATCCGAACGGATAGAGTGGACCGTTGATACGCGATTGATTACCCTTCATGCCAGGTGTTTGTCCGCCGTCTACTTGTGAAGCAGGCTTGGCCGGGAAATTAAAAGGTATCTGACCTACGGTTTTAGGGAAGGTAACAGTCAGCTTTCCTCCCGGGTTGTAATCTCCGAAGAGAGCTTCGGCGATGGCTGTTCCTCCTTGCGAACCAGGATACCAGGCCTCCAGAATGGCCGGTACAAATTTATCTGCCCAGTTGATACTGAGCGGACGACCGTTAATTAGTACCAGTACCACTGGTTTTCCAGTGGCTACTATGGCCTCCAAAAGTTGCTGCTGATGGCCGGGGAGATCCAGGCTGGTACGCGATTTGTTTTCTCCACAAGTGCGGATGCCTCCTCCCAATACAACTACAGCTACGTCACTTTCTTTGACATTATCGACAGCTTTCTGAATTTCGGTTTTTTCCTCTGCGGTAAGTGGATAAGAAATGATTTCCGATTCCGGCCAATTGGTATCTACAAGGTCACATCCTTTGGTATAGGTTACCTTTGTACCTTCCTTAACCTGTTGTTTGATACCTTCTAGTACGGTGATTACTTCTACTGCTACGGGACCGTAGTGGGTAAGTGCAAAGGATGCTTCATCGGCATTCGGACCACATACGGCAATACGCTTGATTTGTGATTTGTCTAAAGGAAGCAGGTTGTTTGCATTTTTCAGCAGCACGAGCCCTTCACGAGAGGCCTGTAAGGCAACTTGTTGATGTGCCTCACTGTTGACTTCTTTATCAGCTAAAGCAAGGTCTGTCTGATAAGGTGTGTCGAACAGACCTGTCAGGAATTTGACACGTAAGATATCTCTTACCCGGTTGTCAATGGTTTCCATACTGAGTCCTCCTTCCTGAATCAGCTCGCGCAACGGGAGTACGTATGATTCCGGTGAACGGAACGTACAGCGTACGTTAAGTCCTGCTTCTACACTTTGACGGACTGCTTCTTTCATATCCTTTGCCGTTTTGTGCTTGCTGTAGAGATATTCCACCGCGTCACTGTCGGATACTACATAGCCTCTGAATCCCATAGTACCTCTTAGGCGTTGTGTCAGCCAATAGTAGCTGCTTTGGATAGGAAATCCGTCATAATCATTGTAGGAACTCATCACTCCTAGGATACCAGCCTCCTGGATTACTCTTGTAAAAGGATAGGCATGTATGTTTTCTACCTCTCTCCATGACATTTGCGGGTCAACCCTTGCAAAACCTTCGCGGGCGCCTTTGTTATTACTATAGGCGATGAAGTGTTTGGCCGTAGAAGCTACCTGCATGTCAGTTTGAAGTCCCTTTCCCATGGCGATGCCCAGTTCTGCTACCAGATAAGGACTTTCTCCATATACTTCTTCGTAGCGTCCCCAGCGTTGGTCGCGGCCTACGTCCAGGATAGGGGCGTATACGTTGGTGTACCCCAGTAAGCGGGCCTCTCGTCCTGTGATGTAGCCTACCTGGCGTATCAGTTCCCTGTTCCAGGTGTGTCCGAGTGCCAGTTGGGTTGGGAAGTTGGTTGCAATATAGTTTTCTACTCCCCGGATACCTTCATTGGTAAAGTCAGCCGGTATACCCAGGCGCGTTTCTTCTACGAAAAAGCGTTGTACCTCGTTCAGAGCCCAGGCATGGTTCGAAGCTGGCCATACCAGTTCATTTTGCATTGGAGGGACACCCCATCCTCGGAACGCATTCAGATGCTCATCGATAGCTCCGATACCGTCTTTCCATAACTGGTTTTTCCAGTCGGGAGTAGGCAATGAATCTTTTAAAACTCTTTGATATCCATAAAGCGTGACCATCTGGCAGGTCTTTTCCTCCATAGTCATTTGGGAAAGTAAGTCTTCAATTCGCTCGTTTAATGGCGCTTTAGGATCTTCGTAAATATCTTTCCGACCATTTTTGTTGAAGTCAATCCATTCTTTATGATACATGCTTTTCTTTTTGGGAACATACGTTTTGGAAACCTCCAATGCATGACCTGTTATACAGCAAAGCGATGTGCAAGAAAGAAGGCAATAGAATAATTGTTTTTTCATGTGATACAGCTAGAATTAGGGTTGTTTTACTTGACCTCAAAAATAGAATTATTCAGAAAATAAATGGTGATAAAATTGTCCATTCAAATGAACTTTCCGTCTTTATTTAAGCTATAGGCATAAAAAAGGAGTTCCGCTGAACTCCAACCTTTGTTAACCTTAAATCTAATACTATGAAAAACACGTTGCAAAGGTAAGGCTTTTCAGGGAAATAGCAAGTGTGAAATATGTTTTATAACATGAATTAAGAAAAGAATAGGTCTTGTTCAGACCTTTTATACAAAATTCCATATAAAAATATTATTCTACATGGAGGAAAATGCAGGAAATGTGTTTTTTTGCAACCAAATCATCTATGAAAATACGTATGAAAAGAAAATTAGCTGTTGTTTTATTGATTTGTATCTCTTGTCATATTGGTTGGGCAGCACAAGATTTTGTCTGGAAATCGGGGCAGAATATGAAGGTGGTGTGTGATACTACAGAAGCTCCGGTGGTGAAAGTTGCGCTTGATTTGTTGAAACGTGATTGCCGGTCGGTACTTTCTGGAGAAATATCTCGTTCGGAGAATACCGGAAACATTTATGTCGGTACATGGGGAGAAAGCTCCGTGCTGCAAGCGTTAGCTGAAACTCACCAGCTGGATGTAGCTCAGCTCAATGAGCATAAAGAGGCTTTTTTATTGAATGTGCTTCCTGACGGAAGACTGGTCGTGGCAGGGAGTGATAAGCGTGGAACGGCTTATGGAGTACTTGAACTTTCTCGTATGATGGGAGTTTCTCCATGGGAATGGTGGGCTGATGCGGTACCCGAAAAAAAAGAGGAATTTCGTTTGCCTGCAGGTTTCCGGAAACTGGATTATCCTCAGGTAGCTTATCGGGGAATATTTATTAATGATGAAGACTGGGGACTGACTCCCTGGAGTTGGAAACATTATGAGCCTTCCGAGCGGAAAGGACAGATAGGGCCGAAAACGCATGCACGTATTTTTGAACTGTTGCTTCGTTTGCGGGCCAATACATTCTGGCCGGCCATGCATGAGTGCTCCATCCCTTTCTTTTTTACCGAAGGGAATAAGGAAATGGCCGATAAGTACGCAATTTATTTGGGCACTTCGCATTGTGAACCGATGATGCGCAATACTAACGGTGAGTGGAAAACGGCCGGAAAGGGGGAGTACGACTATGTACACAACCGGAAAAATGTCTTGTCTTTCTGGGAGGAGCGCGTAAAGCAACTTCGTCATTCAGATGATATTTACACCTTAGGTATGCGCGGTGTACACGATGGCAAGATGCAGGGAGCTAAGACACTGGAAGAACAGAAGAAGGCGCTTACGGAGATTCTGGCAGACCAGCGGCGTATGCTGGCAAAATATAAAGGAAAGGACTTGACAAAAGTGCCACAAGTGCTGATTCCCTATAAGGAGGTGCTGGATATTTATCAGGCAGGACTACAGGTGCCTGAGGATGTAACTTTGATGTGGTGTGATGACAACTATGGATATATTACCCATTTCCCTACTGCCGAAGAGGCTGCTCGCCCCGGAGGGAATGGCATTTACTATCATGTGTCTTATTGGGGGCGTCCGCACGACTACCTGTGGCTTTCTACGGCGAGTCCTTACTTGCTTTATCAGCAGATGAAACAGGCATATGAAAAAGGTATCCGTCAGATGTGGATTCTGAATGTGGGGGATATAAAGCCGGCAGAGTATCAGACGGAGTTATTTATGGATATGGCTTGGAATATCGGTCGGGTGCAGCAGACGGGAGTTACCGGGCATCTTTTTCATTTTCTGTCTAGGGAGTTTGGAGCTGTTTCGGCTTCTGCTTTGTTACCCTTGTTGCAGGAGCATTACCGGTTGGCATACATCCGTAAACCGGAGTTTATGGGACATACAAGAACCGAAGAGAAAGACCCGAAATACAAAATCGTTACTGACCTTCCTTGGAGTGAGGGAGAAATCCGGAAGCGGTTGTCGCTTTACCAGGCTCTCGAAGACCGTGCGGAGGTATGGAGCAGAAGAATGCCTGAGACAAAGCGTACTGCTTATTTTCATTTGGTACAGTATCCCGTTCAGGGAGCTTCACAGATGAACAAGAAATGTCTGTATGTACAGTTGGCCCGTCACGGAAAGGCTGATTGGCAATTGAGTGAACAGGCGTTCGACAGTATTGTATCGCTGACACATAGGTACAACCAGGGGAAATGGCAAGGTTTTATGGATTATAAACCCCGTAATTTGTCCGTATATCAACGGATTCCGAAAAGTACGACTACTGATTCTTTGAAATCTGCTCGCTCCTATCTCTTTAAATGGAATGGTCTGGAGGCCATGGAAGGTAATCTGTTGCCGTGCGAGGGATTGGGGTACGAAGGTATGGCAGCTGGTATCTCAAAAGACTCTTCAGCAGTGTTTCACTTTGACGGGTGTCCGGCAGACTCGGTAGAAGTGGAGCTTCGTCTTCTTCCGGTACATCCGGTGGTTGGAAACGAGTTGCGCGTGCAAGTTTCTTTGGATGAGGCACAGTCGCTTCCTGTGTCTTATCGTACTTATGGTCGTAGTGAAGAGTGGAAACAAAATGTGTTGTCCAATCAGGCTGTACTTCGTTTGAAATTTCCATTGCGTGGAGATCGAACACATCGAATTACGATTCAGGCATTGGATGAGGGAGTGGTATTAGACCAGTTGTATGTATATGAATGGAAGGATTAATTATGTAAACAGAGATAACAATATGAAACAGTTGAGATTCTTTTTTATCCTTATGGCATGGGTATGTATCCATACCGCTTGGGGACAGGTGGGCACGTCGTCTGATCCGTTATATGGAAAACGTATCGGAGTTATAGGCGACAGCTATGTGAGAAACCATCGTGAGCCGGTGGAATATACATGGCATTATAAGTTTGCGAAAAAGCATGGAATGCAATATTTCAATTACGGGCGTAATGGGAATTGTGTAGCCATGCCTCGTGCTCGTTTCGGCGAGGCGATGTATAAACGTTATAAAGAAATGACTGATTCATTGGATTATGTGGTGGTCATTGCCGGACACAATGATGCTTCCCTTCTCGATTCTATTGGTATTGATAATTACAAGGAAAAACTGGGTATATTGTGTGAGGGGCTGATTGAAAAGTATCCTTCTGCCAAGCTGTTTTTCTTTACCTGCTGGACACGGAAAAATTTTTCAGGCAGTGCAGCTGAGAAAGTCGTGGATGCGACATTAGAGGTGTGCGGGCGTTACAGTATTCCTGTTTTTGATGCAGCACGTAAGGGAAATATCTTTGCGCAAAGCGATGCTTTCCGCAAGATTTATTTTCAGAATGAAGGCCTAAACGATACAGCTCATTTGAAAGCGAAAGGACATGACCGTTTCTTGCCTTGTGCGGAAGCTTTTTTGCTTCAATATTGATAAAACATCTTTTCCTTTTTGTATATAAGTTATTTTGTTGTGGCATATTCTCTGTTTCACACTGTGAAATACAAAAACCACAGTGTGGGATACATATTTCACACCGTGGGATACAAATCCCACGGTGTGAAACAGAGAATAGATAAAGGGATTCTCGGAAATATAGAAGGGGTATTTTATTTTCATATTATGCGTCATGCAGTAAGTGTTTTTTTTTGTATGATTGTTATATATATGACAAACATAAAAAATATACAGCGATGAGAACGATTTTTGTATTGCTTGGGTTGCTGGCGGCATCTGTAACGGTGAAGGCACAGACATTGACCTCGCCCGACGGAAACTTCAAGATGCAGTTTCATCTATCAGACGAAGGCAAACCAGTCTATTCGTTGATATACAAAGAAAAAGAAGTGATAAAAGAAAGTAAAATGGGCTTTCAGATAACTCCTTCGATTGCATTTGACCGTAATTTCAGCGTAGTAGAAACAAAGATAGATAGTTGCGATACGGTCTGGAAAACAGTGTGGGGGCAGAACAGCGAGATCAGAGACCATCACAAAGAGTTGTGGGTGGCCCTGAAACAAGAAAAATCCGGCAGACTTCTGAATATCCGCTTCCGGTTGTTTAATGACGGTCTGGGTTTCCGTTATGAATTCCCTGTGCAAAATAATCTGCGTCATTTTACCCTAAAAGAAGAATTGACAGAATTTCAGCTGGCTGGCAATCATAAAGCTTTCTGGATTCCGGCTGACTACGATACCAATGAGTTTCAGATAACTACTTCCCGCCTTTCGGAAGTACCTCTTTTAATTGATGAAGCCCGTAATGAGCCTTTGGCTTGTAAATCACCGACTCCGAATTTGGCTGTACAGACTCCGCTGATGCTGAAGTCGGATAACGGACTGTATATCAATATTCATGAGGCTGCACTGGTAAACTATCCGGCCATGCATTTGAACCTGGATGCAGAAACTTATCTTATGAGTGCACACTTGACGCCCGATAAGAATGGAAACAAGGGATACATTCAGACTGGAAGTGTGACGCCGTGGCGTACGATTATTGTGAGCGACGATGCCCGCGATATACTGGCTTCCAACTTGATTCTGAATTTGAATGAGCCTTGTAAGATAGAGGATACTTCATGGATAAAGCCTACTAAATACGTTGGTGTATGGTGGGAATACTTCACGGGTGGAGGTTCTACATGGGCCTATACCGATACGCAGGATGTCGTGATTGGACAGACTGATTATAAGCAGTTGAAACCTAACGGACATCATGGAGCTAATACCGCTCATGTGAAAGAATACATCGATTTTGCCGCTAAAAACGGATTCGATGCCGTACTGGTGGAAGGATGGAATGAAGGATGGGAAGATAACTATGCGTATGCCAAAGAGTTTATCTATAGCTTTACTACTCCTTATCCAGATTTTGACGTGAAGGAGTTACAGGCGTATGCGGCTTCCAAAGGGGTAAAGATTATCATGCACCATGAAACCACCTCGTCTGTGGCTGATTATGAGCGTCAGATGGATGATGCGTTTCGTTTCATGAAAGATAACGGATACGATGCGGTGAAAACCGGATATGTGGGACCGATTATTCCACGTAGTGAACATCACGACGGACAGTGGATGGTGAACCACTACAACCGTGTGGCAGAAAAGGCGGCCCAGTATAAGATCATGGTCAATTCGCACGAAGCGGTTCGTCCGACCGGCTTATGTCGTACTTATCCTAATTGGATTGCACAGGAGTCGGCACGAGGAACAGAGTTTGAATCATTCAACGGCATTCGTCCGGACCACCAGACCATACTTCCGTTTACTCGTCTGATGGGAGGACCGATGGACTACACCCCGGGTATTTTTGAGGGAGACTTGTCAGTGTATGGCAGTAACAAGGCAAAGCTGGGTACTACATTAGTAAAACAATTAGCTTTGTATGTCACGATGTACAGTCCGCTTCAGATGGCTGCCGATTTGTATCAGAATTATGAGAAATATCCGGATGCGTTTCAGTTTATTAAGGATGTGGCAGTTGACTGGGATCATACCTATATATTAGAAGCTGAACCGGGAGATTACATCACAATTGCCCGTAAGGCCAAAGGAAAAAATGAATGGTATGTAGGAGGCATTACGGATGAAAACAGCCGTGAAGCCCTTATCGACTTCAGCTTTCTGCCGAAAGGCAAGAAATATCAGGCTGTTATCTATGCAGACGGGAAGAAAGCAGACTGGCGGACAAATCCGAAAGAGTATGTGATAGAAACACGGACGGTAAGTTATAAGACTAAACTCAGACAAAAGCTGGCACCCAGTGGTGGGGTAGCCATCAGTATAAAGGAATTATAGGTAGAAGATTGTTTTCAGGAAAATAAAGGTAGCTCTTTGATAGAATTGTCGGCATAATTATAAAGAACAGGTATTAGTGGATGACTTTGCATAAAAGTTGTTGAAATAGATTTTAAAATTTATCTTTGTGATAAATACCAAATCTGATCACTTATGTCTGTAAATAATTTTGAAACAATATATTATGGCTTGTTTAAACAGCATTATTCTGCATTGTTGTTTTATGCAACCCGTCTGGTAGGTGAGGATGATGCGGAAGATATTGTTCAGGATGTATTTGTTGAATTGTGGAACAATAAAAGCAAGATTGATTTTGATGACCACATCAAGTCTTTTTTATATAAGTCTGTTTATACAAGGTCCATCAATTTTCTGAAGCATAAATCGGTAGTGGATAGTTATACTTCGGAGGAAAAAGAGTTTTTTGCCCAGAAGATTGCCTATTACAATTATGAAAACTCTGAGGTAATGGCACGGTTGGAGAATATGGAGTTGAAGAAGGAAATTCTATCTGCCATCAATGACTTACCGGATCAGAGCCGGAAAGTTTTTAAAATGAGCTATCTCTACGAGATGAAGAATAAGGAAATTGCCGACATACTTGGTATTTCCCTGAGAACAGTAGAAGCCCATATGTACAAAGCATTGAAGATACTGCGTGTAAAGCTCAGTCATCTGCTTTTATTATTAATTTGTTTTTTAGGTGTGTATGAATAAAATTAGTGATGATATTATATGGAGGTATCTTCAGGGAACTGCGACTACTGAAGATATGAAGGCACTGAATGAGTATATCAGTGCTTCGCCCGAAAACAAAAAGTATTTGTTTTCCATAGAGGAGTTGTATCATCTGGGAAAGTGGAAATATGACGAAGAAGATAAAATAAACGCAGCCATGCAACGACTGAAATCGGTTGTACAGCCTGTTGAGATGTCTGTGGTTTCGGAAAAGAAGGAGAAAAAACAGATGAAGCACCTCTTTTTGTGGACCCGATATGCAGCGGCCGTGCTTGTGCTGGTGCTTATAGGATGGCTGTCCTTTAAGGGGTTGACAAGCGAGGATATGATAAAGGTTTACGCAGACAATAAGATAAGAAAGATTGAACTTGCAGACGGGACAAAAGTTTGGTTGAATAAGGGAAGCGTGTTTGAATATCCGGAAAACTTTGCAGGCGATAACCGAAAAGTCAGACTGAATGGGGAAGCTTATTTTGAAGTCGCTCGTCAGACTGGAAAGCATAAGTTTACGGTAGAGAGCAAATTGATGACCGTGGTAGTGCATGGTACGATTTTCAATATGAAAAGTTATGACCAAGCTACCGTCGCAGAAACTTCTCTTATTGAAGGAGAGGTGCTCGTGGAGTCGGGTGATGATGATTCGAAAATTATTTTGCTTCCCGGACAGAAAGCCATTGTGGAAGAAAGCAGCCATAAGATGGTTGTCAAAGAGACCAATTCGCTTATGGATGGGATTTGGCGGAATAACATGGTTCCTTTCCAGAATGCAACGATTCAAGATATTGCCAAGGTGCTGGAAGATTTATATCATGTCAAGATTGAGGTCCGTAAAGATATAGACTTGACACATACCTATTCAGGCATGATAGAGAAAAAAGAAAAGCTGGAGGATGTGATGAAGACCCTACAGAATAGCATTCCGATAAGATACAAGATAGAGAGTGATAAGGTTTTGATTGAACCCATGGAGTAAAATCCGATTCGGCAAACACGCATTTATGAGGTGTTTGCCGATTTTTTTATATTTCCCGAAAAAAATAATGAATTTGAGTAAGTGTTTTACATAGGGTGGCTGTTATATATGTACTATTGGAAATTGTAGTAATAATTTAAAATAACAAGATTATGTTTAACCTTAAAAAGAATTTATTTTTAGAAGGGAAAATGCAATCCTTATGTTCGGGAAAATATCTCAGGACATTGGTTTTTTTAGGCTTGTCGGCAGCTCCTTTTCAGTGGGTTTCGGCGCAGTTTAATCTTTCACTGACTAATCCTAATTTAGGGAGTGTAATTAAAGAAATCCAGGCTCAGTCGGATTATCAGTTCTTTTATGATGATAAGCTTGCTTCTGTTCAACTTGAATCTCTGAATGTGACAGATTCTTCTTTGCAGGAAGTACTGAGCAAGGCTTTGAGTGGGAAAAATATTTCCTATAAAATAGACGATAAAGTCGTTTATCTGTCTATGGATAATTCTACGGTAAAGAAGTCACCTGCACAGAGTGCTGCAAAGAAGACGATTACCGGACGTATAGTAGATGCGACAGGTGAACCATTGATTGGTGTGACTATCATGGAAAAAGGAACTACCAATGGTAGCATTACCGATTACGATGGAAATTATACTGTGAACGTACCGGGGAATGCGGTGCTTCAGTTCTCTTATATCGGCTATAAGAGTGTCGAGATGAAGGTAGAAGGCAAAGAGGTAATCGACCTGACTATGCATGAAGATACGGAGGTATTGGATGAGGTTGTCGTTACTGCTTTGGGTATCAAGCGTGAGAAAAAAATGCTGGGATACGCTGTACAGGAATTGAAGAGTGATGAATTGAACAAAACGGGTGACCCTTCTGTAACCAGTGCTTTGCAAGGTAAGGTAGCCGGTTTGTCAATGAATACTTCATCTACAGGTTTGGGTGGTTCTACCAAGATTACGATTCGTGGTAACTCTTCATTGAGCGACAATAACCAACCGTTGTGGATTGTAGATGGAGTACCGTTCAGTGATAACAGTACTTCTGACGCTTCTTTCTATGGTGGTGTAGACCGTGGTGGTGCTTCGTTAGACATCAATCCGGACGATATTGAAAGTATTTCAGTGTTGAAAGGTCCGAATGCGGCAGCTCTTTATGGTAGCCGTGCCGGTAATGGTGTTATCCTGGTAACTACAAAGAAAGGTTCTAAAAAAGATGGTTTTGGTATCCGTTATAGTGGTAACTTTACTTGGACGAATGTAGCTGAAACGCTTGACATGCAAAGACGTTATGGCCAGGGACATATTAATACAAATCCAGAAGATGGTCCTGTAGGAGCTATCTATTCAAATGAAGATGGTTCAAGCTGGGGACCTGTTTTGAATGGAGATTTGAAAGAAGCATGGAATGGTGAGACTTATCCATATCTGGCTTACGGAGATAAGTTGAAAGATTACTTTGAAACCGGTTTCTCTCAGACTCACAATGTTTCTATTCAGAACGGTACAGAAACTTCTCATTACCGTGCGTCATTTGGTCAGTCAAGTAATAAAGGAGTGTTCCCGAATGAAGAATTGAGTCGTACGAATATTGATTTAAATGCCGGTACGGAGCTTAACAAATACCTTTCAATGGACGGTAAACTTTCATTGTCTCGTACAAAAGCTACCGATCGTCCGGAATATGGTAATTATGGTGCCATTAACCAGTTGATGGGTATTCCTAATAATATCCGTTTGGATGATTTGAAACAATATTCAGATGAAGATCATGTACATGTAAACTGGCATGGTCCGTCAGCTGGTGTACGTAACCCGTACTATGTATTACATCAACGCCATAATTCAGATGAACGTTGGCGTGCATTCGGTTATTACAATGCAAAAATCAACTTTACTGACTGGTTGCATTTCTCTGCTAAATATGCGTTCGACTATTATCGTACTCGTATTGAAAGTACGAATGCCGGCGATGGTATCAATAATGAAACTTCAGTATCAGCTATTACTAATGATGAAATGAACCGCAGTGAAGAAAACTTCTTCGAATCAAATGCGGAATTCATGTTGATAGGTGACAAGCAGATTACCGATAACTTCCGTTTAGGTTTCAATGTGGGTTCAAACTTCATGTACCAGCGTTATGAAACATTGGGGGCTGCTGTAGGTAATATGGTTGATAAGAGTTCTTGGATGTTGAATGCAGCTAACCAGATTAACTCAGTAAATGAAGATGGTTACAAACGTGCCATGAACTCAGTATTTGGTTCTGCACAGTTGGCTTGGAAGGAATATTTGTCTTTGGATTTGACTGCACGTAATGACTGGTCTTCTACATTGCCTAAGCAGAATAATTCATTCTTCTATCCGTCTGCCAACTTAAGCTTTGTAATCTCTGACTTCGTTCGCTCTTTGGATAAAACATTACCAGACTGGATGACATTTGCTAAATTGCGTTTGTCTGCTGCTCAGGTAGGTAAAGATACTGACCCGTATCAGTTGTATAACACTTATTCATTCAAATATGATAAAGGTGTGCTGACTCCAAGTAAAGACAATGTGAAGATGAACGACCAGCTGAAGCCGGAAATCGCTACTTCTTATGAAGTGGGTCTGGACATGAAATTCTTGAACAACCGTTTGGGCTTCGACTTCACTTATTATTACAGCAAGACTAAAAACCAGATTATGAAAGTACCTGCTGCTGCTCCATGGTCAGGTGGTCAATGGGTAAATGCAGGTTTGATTTCAAATCAGGGTGTTGAATTGATGTTGTATTCTACTATCGTGGATACAAAAGACTTTACGTTCGATTTGAATGTAAACATGGCTCATAACGTATCTATGGTGAAGGAGCTGGCTCCAAATCAGGGAGTAAGTTATATGTTCTTTAACGGTGATGGAAACTTCCCGATTAAAGTAGGTGCACGTGAAGGTGAAAAATTAGGTGAAATTTATGCAGGAACACTTTATAAGCGTGATGAAAACGGTAATATCTTGATTAATAAAGGAAACGGTTTGCCGTTGACCACTACTGAGGAAAGTGATCGTGTGGCCAACCCGATTGGAAACATTCAGCCGAAACTTACAATGTCCGTATCTCCTACTTTCACATATAAGGGTGTTACATTGTCTGCCATGTTTGATATGAAGTTTGGTGGTGATATCTTCTCTTATTCAGAAATGGTTGCCACAGGTAGTGGTTTGGCAGCACGTACTGCTAACCGTGGAGAGGAAGATGGATATATGATGGTATTCCCGGGTGTTTATGAAGATGGCACGCCTAATACTACTAAGATTTCTGCTTCTCAGTATTATGGTTCATTGTTGCCTGAAGACTTCTTGTATGATGCTTCATTCATTAAACTGAAAGAATTGTCATTGGGTTACTCATTCCCGTCAAAATTGCTGAAGAAAACTCCGTTGACTGCATTGAACGTTTCATTCGTAGCACGTAACTTGTGCTATCTGTTGAAACACACTCCGGGTACAAGTCCTGAAGGTGGTTACGATACAACAATGTTCTCTCAAGCTATCGACTATGCGGCTTTGCCATATACTCGTACATTTGGTTTATCAGTTAGTTTAGGTTTCTAATCTTAAATAAAATAGTAATTTATGAAGTTCAATATATATAAATCTGTTGCCATGTGTTCTTTGTTGGCACTGGCAGGCTGTCACGATTTTGAGGAGTTAAATACCGATCCGTATGCTCCTATTTATGACCCGACAGTAGAAAATGTTTCTCCGGACGGTATTGACATTGACTACGAATTGTCTGAAAGTGCATTGAAAAGTATCAAAGGTATGGAAGGGGCTATTGGAGTAACATTGGCCAACTTCCTTTACGAAGGTGCATATAACGATTATCAGACAACAACCAATCTGACTCATGATATTTATGCCGGATATTGGGGTAACAATGTGAGTGGATTTGTAACCTCATCTCCTACCTATTCTTATGCAGATGGATGGTCTGGTGGTCGCTGGAAACACTTCTATGATGATCGTACTATTGGTGAGTATGCTCAGATAATAAAGACTTGTCACTTCTGTGATCCTGAATATTATCATACATTGTATTATGTAACTCGTATCTATTATGCATATTTATTGTCTATGCAAACAGATACGTACGGTGATATTCCTATTAAGTATTACGTAAAAGGTGCTATGCCTCCTGAAGAGAATGTAGAATACACTTCACAAGAGTCTGTATACAAAGATTTCATCTTCCCGATTCTGGATCAGGCAATTACCGCATTGCATGAAGAAAACATTCCGGGTTCGCAATATACTATCAAGAGCGAGGATGACAAATGCTTTGGAGGCGATATTGACAAATGGCGTCGTTTTGCCAATACACTTCGTTTGCGCTTAGCTTTGCGTGTTTCTAACGCAGATCCGGAATTGGCAAAAGAACAAGCTAAATTGGCACTAGGGGATATTGCCGGTTTGATGAAAAGCAATGATGATAATTTGAAGCAGACCCCTAAACGCCAATATCTTGCGGGAGGTAATGAAAATATCTATGCTTTGTTGTTTGGCTGGGGAGCGAATGTGGTGCTGACCAAGGAAATGGAATGGGCATACAAGAATCAATCTTTCGAAGGTGGTGTTGTACCGGCTGATCAGTCTGAGTGGGAAGTAAAAGATCCTGCTAAGGATGCAACGACAAAGTTTAACAATGATGAGACTCAATGTATTCTTGATCCGCGTTGTGAAATCTTGTGGTTCCGTCCGACAGAGTTTGATAAACTAAATATTGCTACTCCGGAAGAATCAAATAAAGATTTTGCAGGTGTACGTAATGGTGAGCCGAACCTTGGAAAAAGTTACACTACCAGCTACTCACCGAATCGTTGCAGTACGACTTCTGATGTAATGAATCCTCAAATCTGGTGGAATTATGCACGTGAAATCGTATGGATGGGATATGCTGAAAGTTTGTTCTTAAAGGCAGAAGCCTATTTGCGCTGGCCAGAATTGAACAGAGAAGGAACTGCATCTGTTAAGGATTTGTATGAAGCAGGCGTTCGGGCTTCTATGGATTATTATGGAATTAACGCTAGCAAAGCGAATAAGTATATAAATGGTTTGGTTGCTTTACATGACTGGAAAGCAGACCGTGAATGGCAGTTGGAACAGATAATCACTCAGAAATGGATTGCCGTATTCCCGAATGGAAATGAAGGGTGGGCCGAATTACGTCGTACTGACTATCCGCGTTACGCATTACTTCCGAAGGGTGGTAATAACTCAGGTAATCAAGTTGACAACAACAAGTTGATTAAACGTATCAGTTATCCGGATAGTGAAGCTCGAAATACCTTGAAGCCAAATTATACACAAGGTGATCGCGTTTGGTGGGATGTAGACGATACCATGGATAACAATGGTAAATGGGAGACGCCGCACAATTTCAGATAATAACTTTTAAATGAGAAAAAGAAAGCCGTTTTAGCCTGTTGGTGTTGGTTTTAAATACATTATATGGCTAAAACGGCTTTTTAATCATTATTTTTTCTTAACTTTAGTCGCTGTTGATTTGCACTATCTTTTAACTATTATAATAATATGAAAAATTCACTATGGGTTTTTATGGGTTTGGCAGGTCTTACGTGGGCTTGTTCCAGTCCTGTGGCTCCCGTGGAAGAGGATTTGACGCAGTATGTAAATCCTTTTATTGGGACGGACTTTACCGGAAACACTTATCCGGGTGCACAAGTGCCTTTTGGCATGGTTCAACTAAGCCCGGACAACGGCCTTCCGGGGTGGGACAGAATCGCAGGCTATTACTATCCGGACAGTACCATTGCCGGATTTAGCCATACGCATCTTTCAGGAACAGGAGCAGGTGATTTGTACGATATTTCTTTTATGCCAGTGACCCTGCCATACGTAGAGGCAGAAGCTCCTTTAGGGGTACATTCCAAGTTTTCACATGAGAAGGAAAGTGCATCAGCGGGCTATTATCAGGTCTTTTTGGATGATTATGGAATCAATGTGGAACTGACGGCTACGGAGCGTTGTGGAATTCAACGCTATACTTTCCCGGAAGCACAGTCGGCCATTATTCTGAACCTGAAAAAGGCAATGAACTGGGATGCTACTCAAGATAGTTATGTGGAAGTAGTAGACTCTGTGACTATCCGTGGATACCGCTTTTCGGACGGATGGGCCAGAAAGCAAAAAGTATTCTTCCAGACCCGTTTCTCTGTTCCTTTTGAGAATGTACAAATGGATACAACTCCTATCTTGAAGGATAATGTTCCTATGGGTACTGCATACATTGCCCGGTTTGATTTCTCGACGGAAAAAGATGAACAGATAATTGTTTCTACCGCCATTTCAGGAGTGAGTATGGAAGGTGCAGCCAAGAACCTGCAGGCAGAAGTTCCTGAAAACGATTTTGACAAGTACCGGTTACTGGCTAAGGAAACATGGAATAAGGAATTGTCGAAGATAAAGGTAGAGTCGGAAGACAAGGATGACAAGACCGTGTTTTATACCGCACTTTATCATAGTATGCTGGCTCCTACTATTTATTCGGATGTAGACGGACAATATTACGGACCAGATCAGAAGGTACATCAGGCAGAGAATTGGACCAATTACAGTACGTTCTCTCTTTGGGATACGTTCCGTGCATCACATCCGCTGTTTACTTATACGCAGCCGGAACGGACCAATGATATGATTAAGTCATTCTTGGCATTCTATGAGCAGAATGGTCGTTTGCCGGTATGGAACTTCTATGGAAGTGAAACAGACATGATGATTGGTTACCACGCAGTGCCAGTTATTGTGGATGCGTATTTGAAGGGTATCGGTGATTTTGATGCCGAAAAGGCATTGGAAGCTTGTGTAGCTACGGCGAATATTGATGAGTATAGAGGCATTGGCTTTTATAAGCAAAAGGGATATATCCCTTACAATGTCACAGATGAATATAATTCCGAGAACTGGTCGTTGTCAAGAACACTGGAATATGCGTTCGATGATTTTTGTATAGCTGAAATGGCTGCCAAGATGGGACGGAAGGACATTGCGGATACTTTCTATGCCCGTTCGCAGAATTACCGGAATGTGTACAATCCGGCTACTTCTTTTATGCAGCCTAAAGATGATAAAGGTAATTTTATCAAGGATTTCCATGCCGAGGAATATACGCCACATATTTGTGAAAGCAATGCATGGCATTATTTCTGGTCTGTACAGCATGATGTGGATGGTCTTATTAGTCTGGTGGGAGGAAAAGAGCGCTTTAGCGAGAAGCTTGACAGCATGTTTACGTATCACCCGACGGACGACCACGAATTGCCTATCTTTAGTACAGGTATGATTGGACAGTATGCACACGGAAATGAGCCGAGCCATCATGTGGCCTATCTGTATAATAAAGTCAATCAGCCTTGGAAAACGCAGCAATATGTGTCGCAGATTATGGATGAACTGTATCTGAACACCCCGGCTGGTTTGTGTGGAAATGAGGATTGCGGACAGATGTCGGCATGGTATGTGTTCAGTGCTATGGGCTTTTATTCTGTAAATCCTGTTTCAGGTGAATATGAAATTGGAAAGCCGAAATTTAAAAAGGTTGAATTGCAGCTGGCAAATGGTAAAGTATTTACTGTGGTTGCAAAGAACCTTGATAAGGAAAATAGGTACATACGTGCTGTGAAATTGAACGGTAAGGACTATCATCAGAGTTTTATTACGCATGAGCAGATTCTGTCGGGTGCAACATTGGAACTGGAGATGTGTAATGACTCTGGACATATATGGTATTAATTGAAAATCTTAAACTTGGAATTCGTTATGAAGAAATTAGTATTGTTAATTATGATAATGTGCTTTGCCCTTCACGGTAAGGCCACCAATTATGCAGACTATGTAAATCCGCTGATTGGTACTCAGTCTACTTATGAGTTTTCTTCCGGAAATACGTATCCGGCTATTGCACGTCCATGGGGTATGAACTTCTGGACTCCTCAGACTGGGAAAATGGGCGACGGATGGCAGTATATGTATACTGCGACTAAAATCAGAGGGTTTAAGCAGACCCATCAGCCCAGCCCGTGGATTAATGACTACGGTCAGTTTTCCATTATGCCGGTGGTAGGAGAGCCGGTGTTTGATGAAAACAAACGTGCCAGCTGGTTTTCGCATAAAGGTGAAGAAGCAAAGGCATATTATTATAAGGTATATCTGGCAGAACATGATGTAGTGACAGAGCTGGTTCCGACTGAACGGGCTGCTCTGTTCCGTTTTACTTTCCCTGAAAATGAGCATTCTTACGTAGTGATTGATGCGTTTGACAAGGGTTCTTATGTGAAGATTGATGCGGCAAATAACCGTATTATCGGTTATTCTACCAAAAACAGCGGTGGTGTGCCTGATAACTTCAAGAACTATTTTGTAATTGAATTTGACAAGCCTTTTACATACAAGGCTACAGTGGCCGACAGCTGTATCTCTGTAGGCAAAGCTGAACAGGAGGCAAATCATGCAGGAGCTATTATCGGTTTCGTTACTCGAAAAGGTGAAAAGGTACACGCCAGAGTGGCTTCTTCTTTCATCAGTCAGGCACAGGCTTTAGAAAATCTGAAGGAGTTGGGTAATGACAGTTTTGATGTGTTGGTAGAAAAAGGTAAAACAGCCTGGAATGAAGCATTGGGCAGAATAGAGGTAGAAGGTGGTAATCTTGACCAGTATCGTATGTTCTATTCTTGCTTGTACCGTTCGCTGTTGTTCCCTCGTAAGTTCTATGAGATAGATGCCAACGGACAGGTAGTGCATTACAGTCCTTACAACGGACAGGTACTTCCGGGATACATGTACACGGATACAGGTTTTTGGGATACATTCAGATGTCTTTTCCCCTTGTTGAATTTAGCTTATCCGTCAATTAATAAAGAGATACAGGAAGGTCTTGTCAATACTTACAAAGAAAGTGGATTCTTCCCTGAATGGGCCAGTCCCGGACATCGCGGATGTATGGTGGGCAACAATTCTGCGTCCGTGTTAGTAGATGCTTATATGAAAGGGGTAAAAGTGGACGACCTGAAGACATTGTATGAAGGATTGCTCCATGGAACAAAGAACGTGCATCCGGAGGTATCTTCTACCGGACGTTTGGGATATGAATATTATAATAAACTAGGTTACGTGCCTTGTGATGTGAAGATACACGAGAATGCAGCCCGTACACTGGAATATGCGTATGATGACTGGTGTATCTATAAACTTGCTAAAGAACTAAAGCGCCCGAAAAAGGAAGTCAAGCTTTTTGCAGAGCGTGCCATGAACTATAAGAATCTGTTTGATTTGGAAACCAAACTGATGAGAGGCAAGAAGGAAAACGGTGAATTCATGAAGCCTTTCTCTCCGTTGAAATGGGGGGATGCCTTCACTGAAGGAAACAGCTGGCACTACACTTGGTCGGTATTCCATGACCCTCAGGGACTGATTGACCTGATGGGAGGAGACAAAGCCTTTGTGTCTATGCTTGATTCTGTATTCTCTGTACCGCCTGTATTCGATGACAGCTATTATGGTTTTGTAATCCATGAGATTCGTGAGATGACCGTGATGAACATGGGTAACTATGCACATGGAAACCAGCCTATCCAGCACATGATTTATCTGTACAATTATGCCAAACAGCCGTGGAAAGCACAGTACTGGTTGCGTCAGGTGATGAATAAGATGTACACACCGACTCCGGATGGATATTGTGGTGACGAGGACAATGGACAGACTTCTGCATGGTATGTATTTACAGCATTGGGATTCTATCCGGTATGTCCGGGAAGCAATGAATATGTGGTAGGTGCTCCTTTGTTTAAGAAAGCGACTATTCATCTGGAAAATGGAAAGGATGTAACGATTGAAGCTCCGTTGAACAGTGAGGAGAATTTGTACATCAAAGAGATGAAATTGAATGGAAAATCTTATACTCATAACTATTTTTCACATGAAGATTTGATGAATGGAGCGAAAATACAAATAGAAATGAGTAACTTGCCGAACGAAAACAGAGGTATAGCTGCAGAAGATGCTCCTTACTCGTTTTCAGTGGATGAGAAATAAGAACCTTCATATATTAAATTTAAAACCATGAATAAGAAATCATTATTGTTTGTTCCGGTTTTGTCCTTGTGTCTGGCTTCTTGTGGAAGTAGCCAGAAAGGGCAAGAGATGGAAGATTTGACACAGTTTGTAGACCCTCGTATCGGTACTGGCGGACATGGACATGTGTTTTATGGAGCCAATGTGCCTTACGGATTTATTCAGCTGGGTCCGACAAGCATTCCTCAGTCATGGGACTGGGTATCGGGGTATCATGTATCAGACTCTACGGTGATAGGATTTCCGCATACGCATCTGAGCGGCACTGGCATAGGCGACTTGCATGACATCAATGTAATGCCGGTAGTAGGAGAAGTGACCTATTCAAGAGGAGATGCTTCGTCTTATAAGACGGGGCTGTGGTCTTACTCAAACCGTTCGAAAGAAGTTGTGACTCCGGGTTACTATCGTACTCATCTGTCAAGATACAATGTGGATGTAGAATTGACAGCTACCAAGCGTGTTGGCTTCCATAAATACACCTTCCTGGGAAATGAAAGTCCGGCCATTGTATTTGATATGGTAAACGGTGGCTGCTGGGATAAAACCACAGAAGCCGTGATACGGGTGGTAAACGACAGCACTGTGAGTGGTTATCGCTATTCAAAGGGATGGGCTGACGATCAGCGTGTATTTTTCCGTGCAGAATTCTCACGTAAGTTTGATAACGTAGAATTTATTGTCAATGATTCTGTAAAGGAAGGTGATATGGCAAAAGGTGCACAGCTGTTTGCCAGAGTCAACTTTGCTGCGGGAAACCAGGAACCAGTGTATATGAAGGTGGCATTGTCTCCTACTTCAGAAGAAGGTGCACAACTGAATATGCAGACAGAACTGAGTGGTTGGGACTTTGAGAAGACGATTGCAGATGCTAAGGCTGCTTGGAATAAGGAATTGAATAAGGTAAAAGTGTATATCACAGATGAGGCTTCAAAGAAGATTTTCTATACAAGTCTGTATCATACCTTATTTGCTCCGTCTGAATTCTGTGATGTGAACGGTGATTATTATGGAGCCGATAAGCAGATGCACAAGGACGAAGGTTTTGTAAATTACACTACATTCTCACTGTGGGATACCTATCGTGCAGCACAGCCGTTGATGACAATTCTGCATCCTGAAAAGATGAGTGACATTATCAATACCATGCTTCACATCCATCAGCAGCAAGGAAAGCTTCCGGTATGGCATCTGATGGGGTGTGAAACCAACTGTATGGTAGGTAATCCGGGAGTACCGGTGGTGGCAGATGCCATTTTGAAGGACATCAAAGGATTTGATACAGAATTGGCCTTCAAGGCACTGAAAGAGTCTTCTATGTTGCCTGAACGTGGAATGGAACATCGCATTGAATACGGATTCATTCCGGCAGACAAGATGACGGAAGCTATTGCGTACGATATGGAATATGCTATTGCAGACTGGGCCGTGGCACAGGCAGCTCAGAAACTTGGCAAGCAGGAAGATTATGAATATTTCCTGAAACGTAGCAAGTCATATAAGAATTATTTTGATGCTTCTACGGGCTTCATGAGAGGAAAGATGCTCGACGGTTCTTGGCGTACTCCGTTTAGTCCTTATGCATCTTCTCATAGAGAAGATGATTATTGTGAAGGAAATGCATGGCAGTACACATGGCTGGTACCTCACGATGTAGAAGGACTGGTGGAATGCTTCGGTAGTAAAGAAGCGTTTGTGAACAAACTGGATTCTTTATTCCTAGCAAACGGTGATATGGGAGAAGCTTCTTCTCCGGATATTAGCGGATTGATTGGCCAGTATGCGCATGGTAACGAACCGAGTCATCATACAGTTTACCTGTACACTCTTGTAGGTCAGCCTTGGAAGACGGCCGATAGAATTAAGGAGATTCTTCATACCATGTATACAGACCAGCCGGATGGTTTGTCTGGTAATGAGGATGTAGGACAGATGTCGGCTTGGTATATCCTTTCTTCTTTCGGATTCTATCAGGTAGAACCTGCCGGTGGCAAGTTTGTATTTGGCTATCCGAACTTTGATAAAGTAGAGATTGCCGTTCCTGCTGGTAAATTCGTCATAGAACGTGAAAACAAAGGCCAGCAGAACAATTACATACAAGGTATTGTCTTCAATGGAACTGAATATAAGAAACCCTGGATTGAATACGCTGATATTATGAAAGGCGGAGAATTGAAGTTCCTGATGGGAGATGAGCCGGTAGTATGGTATTAAAATAAAATGTAAGTCTGACTATATATTGGGAACCCGTCATCGAGTTTATAGTTTGGTGGCGGGCTTTCTTTTTTAAGAAAATAAAATTCATAAAGGAGTTAGGAAGAAATATGAAAATTTCTTCCTAACTTGCGCTCCAGAAATAATTAACCTTAAAAAGGACAGATGGAAAAGACTCTTACTAAAGCAATCAAAACTATTTGCTGTTCATTGACGGGAGTGCTGACGATTAGTGGGACTCCTCAGCAGTTGTATGCGGAAAATGCATCCTTGCCTTATTGGAAGGATATTCAGACTGTATCAGTAAACCGGGAAGCACCGAGGTCGGCTTTTATGACTTATGCTGACAAGACTCAGGCTTTGACTGGAAAATATGAAAACAGCCCTTATTATGAGTTGTTGAATGGTACGTGGAAATTTTATTATACGGACTCGTATTTGAACCTGCCTGCAGACATTACTTCTCCGGAAGTGAGTACAGAGGGATGGCACGATATTAAGGTGCCGGGAAACTGGGAAGTGCAAGGATTCGGTACGGCTATTTATACGAATCACGGATATGAGTTTCAACCTCGTAATCCTCAACCTCCCTTGTTGCCGGAGAAGAATCCAGTGGGAGTGTACCGGCGTGATATTACCGTACCTTCAGAATGGAAGGACCGTGATATTTACCTTCACATTGCCGGAGCAAAATCAGGATGCTATGTGTATTTGAACGGAAAGGAGGTCGGTTATAATGAGGACTCCAAGAATCCGGCTGAATACCTGATAAATGATTATCTGAAGGAAGGTAATAATGTGCTGACCTTAAAAATCTTCCGTTGGAGTACAGGCTCTTATCTGGAATGTCAGGATTTCTGGCGTATCAGCGGTATAGAACGTGACGTATTCCTTTATTCGCAGCCGAAAGCTTCAGTACAGGATTTCCGGATTGTGTCTACTTTGGATGATTCGTACCGTAACGGTATTTTCCGTTTGGATATGGAGCTGAAAAATCATCGTACCAATACGGCTGGGTTGAGTATTGGATATGAGTTGCTCGATAATAACGGAAAGGTAGTAGCCAATGGTGAAGAAACCGTAGATGTACTTGCTGGTAAAGAAGGTACCGTATCGTTTAGCAAGGAACTGCCGGAAGTAAAAACCTGGACTTCGGAAGCTCCTAATCTGTATAAGCTGTTGATGACTGTAAAGGAAAATGGAAAAGTGACCGAAGTGATTCCTTATAATGTCGGATTCCGTCGCATTGAAATCAAAGAAATTGATCAGAAAGGTACCAATGGAAAGAATTACCATGTGTTGTTTATCAATGGGCAGCCTTTAAAGCTGAAAGGTGTAAATATTCACGAACATAATCCGTTGACAGGACACTACGTAGACGAGGCGCTGATGCGTAAGGACTTGGAGCTGATGAAGCGGAACAATATCAATACGGTACGTTTGTGTCATTATCCGCAAGACCGCCGTTTCTATGAACTCTGTGATGAATATGGTATTTATGTGTACGATGAGGCGAATATTGAAAGTCATGGAATGTATTATGATTTGCGTAAGGGTGGAACCTTGGGTAATAATCCGGAATGGTTGAAACCTCATCTTTACCGTGTGGAAAATATGTTTGAACGGAATAAGAACTATCCTTCGGTTACATTCTGGTCGTTAGGTAATGAGGCAGGAAACGGTTACAACTTTTATGAGGCTTATTTGTGGGTAAAGCAGGCCGACAAGGGACTGATGGACCGTCCGGTAAATTATGAACGTGCACAGTGGGAATGGAACTCTGACATGTACGTGCCGCAGTACCCCAGCGCATCCTGGTTGGAATCAATAGGTCGGTTAGGAAGTGACCGTCCGGTAGTGCCTTCAGAATATGCACATGCTATGGGCAACTCTACCGGAGGCTTGTGGGATCAGTGGAAGGCTATCTATCAGTATCCTAATCTGCAGGGAGGATATATCTGGGACTGGGTAGACCAGGGAATTTTAGTGAAGGATGAAAACGGAAGAGAATATTGGGCATACGGAGGTGATTTCGGAACTAACATGCCAAGTGACGGCAACTTCTGCTGTAATGGTATCGTGAACCCGGACCGTAATCCTCATCCGGCCATGAGTGAGGTAAAATATGCACACCAGAATGTGGCTTTTGAAGCTACAGACCTGGCAAACGGTAAGTTTAATGTGCTGAACCGCTTTTATTTCACGAACCTGAAGAAATATATGATTTCGTATGAAGTGAAGGAAAATGATAAGGTGGTGCGTCGTGGAAAAGTTTCACTTGATGTAGCTCCTCAGGATAAGAAAGAGTTGGCGGTGAATGTTAGTGGATTGAAAGCTAAAGTGGGTACGGAATATTTTGTGAACTTTTCAGTAACTACGTTAGAATCTGAACCGCTTGTACCGAAAGGATATGAGATAGCGCACGAACAGTTCCGCTTGCCGATAGACCCTGCTTCACGTTCATTCTCGGTACAGGGCCCTGCTTTGCAGTGCAGTGAAAATGGCAACTTGTTGAGTGTGCAGTCTTCGCGTGTAGCTTTTGTATTTGACAAGTCGACTGGTCTGGTAACTTCTTATAAAGTGAAGGGGACAGAATATTTCCATGAGGGATTTGGTATACAGCCCAACTTCTGGCGTGCCCCGAATGACAATGACTATGGAAGCCAGATGCCGAAGCGCCTGCAAATCTGGAAGCAGTCCAGCAAGAATTTCAATGTGGTAGATGCTTCATTGGCTATGGACGGAAAAGATGCGGTATTGAAGGTTAGCTACTTGTTGGCTGCAGGTAATCTGTATATTGCTACTTATCGCATTCATCCTTCAGGAGTCGTGAAAGCAAATTATACATTTACTTCTACGGAAATGGAAGCTGCGAAGACAGAAGCTTCGGAAGCTACACTGATGGCTACGTTCACTCCTGGAAACGAAGCAATCCGCAAGGAAAGTTCCAAACTGGTAGTTCCGCGTATCGGTGTCCGTTTCCGCTTGCCAGCCGAAATGGAACAGGTGACTTATTTTGGTCGCGGACCGGAAGAGAATTATTGCGACCGGAATAATGGTACATTGGTAGGTGAGTATCAAGCGACCGCTGAACAAATGTATTTCCCTTATGTACGCCCACAAGAAAATGGACATCATACCGATACACGCTGGTTGATGCTGAAAAAGAAAAACGGCAAAGGACTGGTTGTATATGCGGATAGTACGTTAGAATTTAATTCACTCCGTAATTCGATAGAAGATTTTGATGGAGAAGAAGCTACTCATCGTGACTACCAGTGGGGTAATCGTGATGCAGAAGAGTTGAAACATGATGTAAGTACCGCTAAGAATATCAAGCCTCGTCATACACATATCAATGATATTACTCCTCGTGATTTCGTAGAAGTCTGCCTGGATATGCGACAGATGGGTGTAGGAGGTTTTGATAGTTGGGGAGCTGTACCAGATCCTCAATATCTGATTCCAGCCAATAAGGAATATCAATGGGGATTTACGATTGTACCGATGTAAATGATAAAAGCATAAAATAAAAATTCCGGGCTTGAAAAGACTTGTTTTCAGGCCCGGAATTTTTATTGTTCAGATAAGGGCATAAAAAAAGGAGTTCCGCTGAACTCCAACCTTTTGTTAACCTTAAATCTAATACTATGAAAAACACGATGCAAAGGTACGGACTTTCTGGAATTATGCAAGTTTTGTGTGCGTTTACACGTGTTTTATAACATAATTTGAAGTTTTGACCGTGTTTGAAAGACTTATTAATAAAACTACAATAGCAATAAGAATCGTTCTTTAAAGAACATTCATCTAAAAGTCATGTGTTTTACATGGTTCTGTAATATGTTTTTTTGTTCTTTGTTACAGAATTAATCAGGACTTTGTATGGAATTAAGTGTTAGGGAACGTCAGAAGGCATTGACGGTTACACTGGCTATGCTATGTATAGCATGTGCTTGTTTGTTTTATCTGGGGTATAGATTGTGCATGTATTATTAGTAGAGTGAAAAAAGGTGCGTCTGGATGATTCCGGACGCACCTTTTTAGCAATAAAAGCCGATGAGTTATTTGCTTTCTTTCTTAAACTTGTAGATAGCAAATGTCATGGCACCTATTTCGGTATTGAGCGTATTTCCTTCAATTGAAATGCTACTTTCTTTAGGAGTGATGAGGTTCGGATTGTCGAGTGTATTTTCGGCATCCGGGTTTTCTGTATGCAAGGTGATGCATTTTCCGTCTCCTAAAGTTACAGACTTCTTCAGACCTTTAAATTCCAGGCTGATAGGCTGTGCCTTTTCTGACACGTTGGCTACTTTGACAATGTAAGTCTGTGTGTTTTCATCCCATACGGCACTGGCGAAAAGTCCATTCTGGCCTTCCTGACCACTAACCGGTTTTTTATCCATAGTCAGAGGAACTACATTTGTTCCGGTATTGTGACCGTAAAGTGACTGTACATACCAGCTGCAGGTGCGTACAGAACGGAGGTTGTCAAACCAGATTAAGTCTGGACGCCACTGCCAGCCTTCTACGTGAGCCAACAGCGGAGCATAAGTAGCCATGTGTACTACATCTGCGTTTCTTTCTACTCCAGTCAGGAAAGCAGCTTCAAGCAAAGAAGCGTGGAAGTGGTTCCATTTCTTTCCTTTTCCGTGGCAAGCATATTCTCCTGCAAATACTTTCGGGCCTTTACGGTCGTAATTGTCGTAACGGTTTCCTGATTTCAAGAACCAGTCTTCCGGACGATAGAAGTGTTCGTCTACCAAGTCCACTTTCAGTTTCTTCATTTCCGGCCACAAGTAATCGAAGTCTTTTCCTTCAGAATTCGGACCAGATGAACCGATAATCTTGATTTCAGGATGTGCTTTGCGGAGAGCTTCTACGAATAACTTCAAACGTTCAGGATATTCAGGTCCCCACTGTTCGTTTCCGATTCCGATGAATTTCATGTTGAAAGGAGCCGGATGTCCCATATCGGCACGGAGTTTTCCCCATTTGGTATCAGTTCCTCCGTTGGCAAATTCAATCAGGTCGAGTGCATCCTGAATGTAGCTGTCGAGGTCGCATACTTGTACATGTGCTTTCGGGTCATCGTTCTGATACTGGCAGGCAAGTCCACAGTTCAGTACAGGAAGTGGTTCTGCTCCCATGTCTTCTGACAGAAGGAACAATTCATAGAATCCCATGCCATAAGTCTGGAAGTAATCAGGGAAGAAACGATGCGGGAAAGTATAATGCCATCTGTTTTCATTGAGCGGACGGTTTTCTACCGGGCCTACAGAGTTTTTCCAGTTGTAACGGGTTGCCAGGTCTGTACCTTCCACGATACATCCTCCGGGGAAACGGAATACTCCCGGTTTGGTGTCGGCCAATGCCTGTACCAGGTCCTTTCTCAATCCGTTTTCACGTCCTTTCCAAGTATCTACAGGGAATAAAGAAACATGTTCCAGGTCTACGGTGCCCGGTGAATCGAGGAATATTCTCAAATGAGCTTTTGCTTCTGTCTGGGTCGGTGTGAGGATAACTTCATATTTTTTCCAGTCTTTTGAGTTAATTGTCAGGTTTTGTGAAGTGATGACCTGAGTTTCTCCCATAGACGCATTGTTGATAAGTTCTACTCGTATTTTCTGGTTTTCTCCTCTTGCCCATACGGTAAAACGATATTTTTCATTGGCTTTGAGTCCGATACCGAAAAATCCTTCGTTTTCAATACCTGTGCGTTTGTGTGCATGTCCGGGGTCTGCCAGGCGTACATAATGTGGGTTGCGTTCAAACGGACCATCATTTTGCAGAGTTACATTTCCAAAAATGTCCCATCCCATAAAACTTTGAGGGAACTCGAATGAACGGTTCTTGATTAATTCTGCATAGAGTCCCCCGTCTGCTCCATAGTTGATGTCTTCGAAGAAATGGCCGTACATGGTCGGTTGAATTTCTGCTCCAATTTTATTGGCTTGGATAACCATCTGGTTGACATTCTGTGCTTGTAAGCTGAGTCCTGTTGTTAGTGCAAGCGCAGAAAGAAAGGTTAAGTGTTTGTTCATGGTTTTATTATTAAATTAATGTGATACAAATTTATAAATAAACACGAGAAATTCATGGAAAAACAGTGAAATATCTGTCTTTATGAAATTTAGGCATAAAATTAGGAGCAATCATTTTTCCTGAGGTGGACAAATTCTTCTATTGGGTGGACATTTGTCTTTTGAGTGGATTTTTATCCTCTTTTTCAGAAAAAGACTCGAAAAACGGTTTACCTTTGTGTAAAACAGAATAATTTCTATGAAAAGAAACAGCTTACTTCTATACTTGCTTCTTGTTTTTTGCTTATGTTGCCCGAATGGGCTACTCTATGCGGTACAAAACTCTTCTCGTTTCTCGTTGGCTTCTATTACGATAAACGATGGACTGCCTTATAATTTTGTAGATGATATCATCAAATCCAGTGACGGCTATTTGTGGGTGGCTACGTATGGAGGAGGAGTAGCTCGTTATGATGGCAATGAGTTTGTGGCTTTTAGTGCCAGTACAATGGATAAAAAAAGGTTGCTGCGAAGTAATTTTGTGGAGAAATTAGCGGAGGATACTTTTCATCGTATTTGGATGGCAGGAGAAGCAGGTATAGAGCTCCTTTCTACAGATAATTTGCAATTGTTGCCTGTAGAATCTTTACAGTCGGCGGAAATGGCTAAGTTGATGAAGCAACCGGTGAGTTTCTTGATGACTGCCAAATCTGGTAATTTATGGTTTTGTAGCCGTGGACAGATTTATAAGGTAATATTTAATAGTACAGGTACTGTGAAAAAAGTGATTCGGATTTCAGATACTCCGATACATGAACGTGGCTGTGTGTTGTACGAAATTGACGGATATATCTGGTTCTTTCATCAGGGGAAAATGTGCCGGATTAGCGAGATCGTGGAAAAAAGTCAGGAGCCACAGCCCGTATCTGTTTCTTTGAATATTTCTTCTTTTGAATCGGTATTTTGTATTTATCATTGTAAGAACAATGTGTGGATTGGTACAAGTAATGGATTGTATTGTTATGATTTGACTACAGACACTAGTGTGCATTATGTACATAATTCTCAGAATCCTTCTTCCTTGTCGCAGAATTATGTGACATCCATTACTTCTACACGAGATGATCAAGTGATAGTTGGTACGCTGTTAGGATTGAATGTATTTAATGCTTCTACTTCTGATTTTACTCGTATCCAGGCAAGTGAGGGCATGGAGATGCACGGCTTGTCTTGTAATTTTATCAATACCCTTTATGCGGATGATGAAAATGATATTGTGTGGGTTGGAACTGAAATAGGAGGAATAAGCAAAATGTTTTCTTCCCGTTTGTCTGTAGTGAATTATTATCATCAGCAGAATCTTTCGGGTAGTTTGTCACATAATCCGGTCAATTCGATAGTGGAAGATGAGTATCAGACACTTTGGGTAGGTACCGTAGAAGGGGGATTAAACTGCCGTTTGAAGGGGAGCGATTCTTTCTTGCATTATACCACTGAAACACCAGCCAGTTTGGCACATAATACTGTAAGTGTATTGATGTTAGGTGATGAGGACCGTTTGTATGTAGGTACCTGGGGCGGTGGACTTGGCTGGATTAATCGTAAACCATCTGCTTCTAAACGTTATATGCCCGTTCCGTTGAATGATCCTTTTGTGTCAAGTTTGGCTTTTGACCCTGTGAGTCATTTACTTTGGATTGGTACAATGAATAATGTGTATGTATATAATCCGGCTGATGGAAGTATTTCAGAGCCTTTCTTGAATGAAAATAAAGAAATTATCAATCAGAATGCATTAGGAATGTGTATTACTCGCGAACGGGAACTTTGGATTTCTTCTCCGTTTGGCCTTTTAAGAGTAAATCTTTCTGCATACGAAAAGGGACAATTGAAATACAAGAAGTATGTCTATCAATTGGATAGTCCTGATTCCGGACATCGGGAACGTATCACTTCTATTTTTCAGGCAAAAGATGGGACTATCTGGTTAGGAAGTAACGGAAATGGATTTTATAAAGCATTGAAAAAAGGAAATGATTACCAATTTCAAGCTTATACGAAGAATGATGGTTTGGTGAGTAATAGTGTACGAGGTATCTTGGAAGACTGGTACGGCAATATTTGGGTATCTACGGATAATGGTTTGTCATGCTTTAATGTGAAAGAAGAGTCATTCCGCAATTATAGTCAGATTGACGGTCTAATCTCTGATCAGTTTTATTGGAATGCCGGAGCTTTGTCGTTTGACAAGGAACGTTTGTTCTTTGGTAGTCAGAAAGGACTGACGGAGATACATCCGATGATTGAAGCTGAGCATCAGCGTAAGTTCCCTTTGGCTTTTACCCACTGTAGAGTGTTTGGACAGGAAGTTTTTCCTCAGTCAGGGGAAATAGTCATGCATGAAAGTGACAAGTCGTTATCAATAGAGTTTTCGGCACTTGATTATGCGTTAGAATCTCAGGCGCAATATTCATATCGTTTAAAAGGGTTTGATGACGCATGGGTAACTGTACCTTCCAATCGAAATAATGCGACTTATACCAATCTATATCCAGGAAAATATGTTTTCCAGCTTCGATATGCTCCTGATGGCAAACATTGGCTTGCGCATACAGAGGAATTGGTTATCGTAGTGCGTCCTTATTTCTATAAGACCCCCTGGTTCCTGCTTTCTGTCTTGTTTATTATCCTGTTTGGTGGTTATCGTATCCTGAGGTGGCGTTATCAGGCTATGAAGCGCCAGCAAGATTTATTGCATCAGATGGTAGAAGAACGTACTTCTGAGTTGGAGGAGCAAAAGAAACTGCTTTCCAATCAAACGCATGAGCTTTCGGAACAGAATCAGTTACTGAAAGATCAGAATGAGAAAATCACTACGCAAAAGAATCAGATTTTAGAGATGTCGCGTAAGGTAGAAGAGCTGACCATTGACAAACTGGCATTTTTTACCAATATTACACATGAATTCCGGACTCCATTGACGTTGATTGTCGGTCCTATCGAACGTGCTTTGAAATTGAGCTATAATCCACAGGTAATAGAACAGTTGCATCTGGTAGAACGTAATTCAAAATATCTTCTTTCACTGGTTAATCAGTTGATGGATTTCCGGAAAGTGGAGGAAGGACGTATCAAAATTGCCACTAATTATGGGAATCTGAGAGAATTTATGGCCGAGATTGTTCCTCCTTTTGCAGATTATGCGAAGAATCGTGGCATTGACCTTCAGCTATATCTTCGCCTTGCCGATCCGATTCTGATGTTCGATGAGGATGTGATGCGTAAGATTATGACAAATTTAATCAGTAATGCTCTGAAGTTTACTCCAAAGGGAGGGAAGGTAGGCATATATGTAGGAGTTATTGGCAAAGAAAATGAGAAGAAGCTGTTCATTAGTGTTCGTGATACGGGAAAGGGTATTCCTGAGAATGATATGGAGCGTATTTTCATGCAGTTCTATCAATCCGATAACCGAAGCCTTGAGTCGGTCAGTGGTCAGAGTGGTACCGGCATAGGTTTGTATTTATGCCGGAAGCTGATAGATATGTTAGACGGTAAGATTTATGCGAAGAATAATCCGGTGAAAGGAGCCTCATTCCGCATTCTCTTGCCAGCTTTATATGGTGAGACTCAATCCCAGCCGGATTCTTCTGAGATAGAAAAAGAAGATACCGTGATAGATGTGCCTCGTAATGGAAAGATGGTTGTACTGGTAGTAGAAGACAATAAAGATATGCGCGATTATATTCGCTCTATCTTAGCCGAATATTATAATGTGTTGGAGGCCGCTCAGGGAGAAGAGGCCCTGAATATATTGCATTCTAATAATGTGGACTTTATTATTAGTGACCTGATGATGCCGGTTATGGATGGTATGGAATTATCTCGTCGTGTAAAGAATGACTTCTCCATATCTCATATTCCTTTCTTGATGTTGACAGCCAAAACTTCTGACGAAGCACGTTTGGAAAGTTATAAAATGGGTGCAGACGCATTCTTACTGAAGCCTTTCGATGAGAATATGTTGTTGGCCCGTATTTCCAATATATTGGAGAATCGAAGACGTTTCCAACAAAAGTTCTCAATTGATATGAATACTGATTCGTTGGAGGTGGATGAGAATTCTGGTGATAAGAAGTTCCTGAACAAAGCAATGTCAGTTGTAAAAGAAAATTATAAGAATCCGGACTTTGAGGTGAGTGATTTTATAGAGGCGGTTGGCATCAGCAAGAGTTTGTTGAATAAAAAAATGCAGAGCCTGACAGGACAATCTGCCGGCCAGTTCATTCGTAATTATCGTTTGAATCTGGCTCGTGAACTTCTGCTGAAGAATAAGGTAACCCGTACAATGAATATTTCTGAGATTGCATACGAAGTCGGATTTAATGACCCGAAATATTTTACTCGTTGTTTTACAAAGCATTTTAATGTAACTCCGAGTAGCTTGTTAGAAGATTAATACTGATAATTTGGTATATAGTTGTTTATAAGTAAGTTAAATGTTTTTTCTCTTATTGGAGGATAAATGATTTTTTAGTGGAAAACACTTTTATCCACTCTTTTGAATCTTTTTATCTACCCTAAGATATTTAATAAACATTACATTTGCCTTACTAAATAAACTATAAAATTAAATAACCAAAAAAATCAGTATTATGAGGACTAAATTTTTAGTTGCATTGTTCGCTGTTTTTTGTCTGTGGTCTTGTCAGGATTGGGGAGAGATGGATCCACCGGCAGGTAATCAGCAGAAGCCAACCTTAAAAGAACTGGCATCGTACACTTTTGACGATTTGGGATCAGATGTGTCTATTGGTGTTTATCAAGGAGGAAAAGCTCCAAAATTAGTTGTTGATAAACAATTGGAAGTGGTATTAGAATTGGATGGGGGATATGTGTCTTATTCTAATCCTTTGCAGTTTTATACATTGCAAGAGGCAGCTTCATTAACTGGCTGGGTGAAATTAAATGAGTCGGATGAAGATACCCCGATTTTTTGTTTTTCTGATGAGACGGGAAGCAAAAAATTGATGTTTACTGCAAATTCAGATTTGTATTATAATGAAGAAAAACTAAATACAAATTCTTTATTACTTACTGCTGGAGAGTGGCATTGGTTTTCAGTTGCTGTAAAACCTGATAGCTATGCTATTTATATAGATGGAGTTGCAGTTGACGGAACGATAACGAATGATGAGTCTGTAGCAACAGTATCTCGTGCTGTAGCATCAGGAGAAGTTATGAACTTTATGACAGAGGCTTCAAAATTATATTTTGGTTATGGCTCAAAAGAAAAGCCTGTAAAAATGTGGATTGATGAAGTGTCTGTTTATAAAAACTTGATAACAGATAAGGAAATAGCTAAACCAGAGTTGCCGGAAATTGGTGAAGGAGGTGATAGCGGTGATGGTGATAATCCAGGAAATGAGAATATTTATGTTTTGGGAGCTCCCGATTGTTCTACAGGTTGGTGGAGTGAGTTTTCACCTATTATGAAAGCTGATGGAGATTGTATTTTCCATCATCGTTTTGTGAACCATACGAATGGGCTTAATGCTTGGAATAACTGGGTTTTAGGAATATCCAATGGTAAACTCCCTAATGAAGAAGGTTATCAAGAATATGCGATTGTTCGTGCCGATAATTGGGGCTGGTTGAATGGAAATGGTGATAATACTATAGACAAATCAGGTTATCCTTTGTCAAATACTTATGATTTAACAAATGGTTGGACTCTATTCTGTCAGGAAATGGAAGGTGCAGTTGTTGATTTAACTGTTCAACGTAAAGGCTCTACATTAACGATGAATGCAGACATTGTGACTAAGTCTAAATTGAATTGGACATATAGCTGGACGTATGGCGCAATTCCTAATGGTGAATTAGGAGTCTTTTTAACAGTGGATGGCTCATATCTTGAAATAGATTTGGAAGAGGCTTATGTAGGAAATACTTACTCTCAAGGTTATAATGTGGTTGGCAGTCAGGATAATTCTACAGGATGGTGGGGGGCTCATTCTTCGAAAGTTTTAATGGAGGGTGATGGTAAGGTCGTATACCAACTTTATAACCATACAAGTAAAACAAATATCTGGAATAGTTATGTCTTTATCTTAACAACTGGAACACATCCTACAGAATCTGGATATAATGGTGCAACTGATGAATTATTGATTTTACGTGCCGATCCATATGGTTGGGGAGCAATCTATGATGAGGGAGCGATTACGGTTATTGATGGAATGGATGTAGAAAAAGCTGATGGAGCTTTAGTTACTGTTTCTTTTACTAGAAAAGGGACAGAGATAGCTTATAGTGCCTCTTTTGATTATAATGGTACAATAATCACTCCTTATACCTATATAGCCTCTAACTTCCCTGATAATCAGGAGAAATGGGCTGCATTTTTTACTGTAGATAACTGCTGGCTTGATATTATATCTGTAGTAACTTATCCGTTTATTGCTAACATTAAATAATAATATATGAAAGACATACAAACAAATCCAAAAATAACGGAGGGATATTTCCCTCGGTTATTTATGATCTTCTTTTGCATGTTGTGGACTCTGGGCCTTTTTGCCCAATCTACCAAGGAAGTAAAAGGAGTAGTAAAAGATCCAACAGGAGAAACTGTAATTGGAGCCAGTGTATTGGAAAAAGGAACCACTAATGGTACTATTACAGATTTTGATGGAAATTTTGTGCTGACTGTGTCAGAAAATGCAGTGCTTCAAATCAGTTATATCGGCTATCAGACACAGGAAATTAGTGTAAAAGGAAAGAAGAATTTAGTTGTAACTTTGAAAGAAGATACAGAAGTCCTGGAAGAAGTTGTAGTTGTTGGTTATGGTGCACAGAAAAAGGAGAGTGTAGTAGGTGCAATCTCTCAGGTGTCCTCAAAAGAATTATTAAAATCGCCTTCTGGAAACGTGTCTCAGGCTTTGGCTGGTAAGATTTCTGGTGTGATTACTTCTCAGACGTCTGGTGCTCCGGGTGCGGATGATGCACAAATCTACATTCGTGGTCGTGCCTCTTTTGCAGGAGACAATCAGCCCCTTATCTTAGTGGATGGCGTGGAACGCGAATTTTCACAGATTTCACCTGATGATATAGAGTCTATATCTGTGTTAAAGGATGCTTCAGCTACTGCTGTATATGGTGTACGTGGTGCAAATGGTGTTATGTTGATTACGACAAAACGAGGAAAGGATCAGAAACCAACCGTGAGTCTGACTGCTAACTGGCAGGTTCAGTCTCCGACTCGTAAAGACACCTATTTGGATTCTTATGATTCTGTTGTTTTATTGGAAGAAGCACGTGCCAATGATGGGCTGGGTTCTCAATATTCAGCTTATGATATTGAGATGTATAAAAAATCTCGTAATGGTCAGTTGTCGGGATTGGATGCTATGCTTTATCCGAATGTCGACTGGTATGATACAGTGCTTCGCAGTACAGCTCCTGCTCAACGTTATAATGTAAATGTACAAGGAGGTACAAAACGTGTTCGTTACTTTGCTTCCGCAGAATATTATAATCAGCAGGGTTTGTTTAAGAACTTTAGTACAGACCAGTATGGAAATAGTTCGAATTCGAGCTATCGCCGTTATGCTTTCCGTGGAAATTTGGACTTTTTGGTGACAGATGATTTGACGGTTTCTGTAAACTTTGGAACACGCTTTGAGGAACGTCGTGGTCCGAACTCTGACGAACGTCTGGATGGTTCATATAGTGAAGTCTTTTATGAGTTGAATCATACTCCGGGATGGCTTTTCCCTGTAAGTTATAATATTGGTGAAGAAGGAGAAGCAAAACAGACTTTGTATGGTGGTAACTCTCAGAACCAGAATAATATTGTAGGTCGTTTGGCAGAAGCTGGATTTACACGTGCTACCAATACAATTAATGAAACAAACTTTATTGTGAATTATGATTTGCATAAGATTACTCCGGGACTTTCTGTAAAAGGTATGGCATCTTTTGATTATGATGCATATTACAACCGAAAATTTACAGCTGATTTTGCTACTTATGAATTGACAGACCGTAATAATTATAACTCTATTGACGGATATACCCAGTTTAACAATGATACGGAGTTGGCTTATGCTGGCAATGATCAGACTACGACCTATAAACTTTACATGGAATTGCAGTTAAATTACGCTCGTAAGTTTGGAAAGCATGATGTGACCGCTATGATGTTGTATAACCAGAATGATTATCGTTATCAGGCTGACCTGGCTAAGCGCTATCAGGGATTAGTTGGTCGTGCGACTTATGGATATGATGATCGTTATCTGGCAGAAGTGAACTTTGGTTTCAATGGTTCTGAAAACTTCCGTAAGGGTAAACGATTTGGTTTCTTTCCTTCATTCTCTTTGGGATGGCGTATATCTAACGAAAAATTTATGCAGCCTGTTTCCAGTTGGTTGAACAATCTTAAATTGCGTGCATCTTATGGTGAAGTTGGTAATGATGTATATATGGTAAATGGCGTACAGCAACGTTTCTTGTATGAACCGGTATGGACACAATTGGCAAATGCATATCGTTTTGGTAGCAATCAAACGGTAACGGGTATTTACGAAAGTCAGTATCCTAACTATGATGTAACTTGGGAACGTGCGCGTAAATATAATGTAGGTTTGGAATTCGGTTTGTGGAATGGATTGTTAACTGGTAATTTTGATTATTTCTATGAGAGCCGTACAGATATTCTGACTCAATATTTGACTCGTCCACAATGGGTTGGTGTTGTAATGGCTGCAGGAAATTTGGGAAAGACAAAGAATCAGGGTGTTGAACTTGAATTGAAACATAACAATCGGATTGGTAAAGATTTTTATTACAATGTAGGATTTACTTTCTCACATGCACGTAATGAAATTCTTGATATGGATGAACCTGATGCAAAAACAGGTTATCGTAAACAGGAAGGACATCCGATTAATCAGTATTTTGGATTGATTTGTGATGGTTTTGTTACTCAGGCAGACTTAGACAATCCGAATTTCCCGAAGTCTACTTATGGAAATGTGCAAGTAGGTGACTTGAAATATCGGGATATGAATGGTGATGGCTTCATTGACGACCGTGATGAAACATTTATTGGTTATAGTGATATTCCAGAAAATACGTATGCATTGACTCTCGGAGCTCAGTGGAAAGGAATTGGTTTCAGTGTTATGTTCCAAGGAGTAGATCATGTTTCTCGTTTTTATGATGCAGAAGCTATGTTTGCCTTTGTAAATGGTGGTAAGGTAAAGGAGCATCATTTGGGACGTTGGAATCCGGCCATGAGCGAAGAATATAACTTGGCAAATGCTACTTATCCTCTATTACATTATGATTCTTATGGAAACCATAATCAGCGGCAGAACTCATTCTTCCTGAAGAATGGTGCGTTCTTGCGCTTAAAGAATATTGAACTTAGTTATTCTTTGCCGCAGAGCTGGATTAAGAAAGCAGCTATGAAAGAATGTAGAATATATGTGAATGCTAGCAACTTGGTTACTTGGGATCATTTGGGAGGTTTGACAGACCCGGAAAGTAATGGCTCGAACCGTTATCCAATTATGAAAACCGTAAACTTTGGTGTAAATATTCAATTCTAAAAAATATCAGTATGAAAATAAATAGAACATTAATATATACCTTGTTAGCTGCAACACTTTCAGGAACGTCCTTGACTTCTTGTGAAGAAATGTTCGGTGACTTTCTGGATAAGCAGCCAAGTAATGAACTGACAGAGGAGGAAACCTTCAGTTTATGGACGAACATGGAAGAGTTTCATTATGATACTTATAATTTTCTACGCCATGGTATAGGACGTATTAACAATTCCTGGATGGATTCTGCCACTGATTTAGGGGAAACCAGCTATTCAAATGCAGGAACTCGTGTAAGCTTCAATATTGGAAATTATTATAGTGCAGAAGCTGCAAATGAACTGACCGATGTATGGGGAAATTATTATCGTGCCATCCGTAAATGTAATATGTTGCTGGAAAAAATAGACGAGGTATCTCAAGCGGAAGAAGATACATACGATGTGTATCTCCGTGATAAGGCTGTTTATAAAGCAGAAGCCCGTTTTTTCAGAGCCTATTTTTATTGGGAATTGTTTTTGAGATATGGCCCGGTACCTTTAGTGACAAAAGTACTTGATCCAGATGGCGATTTGATTTCTGATTACAAGGAACGTCCAACGACAAAAGCTTATGTGCAAGAGTTTATACTGAAGGAATTGGCAGAATGTGAAAGTGATTTATTGACAGTTGAAGAAGTACAGGCTGAGTTGGATAAACTTTCCGGTCGTGTATGGCAGCCTGCAGCACGTGCTTTAGCATGTCGTATAAAGTTATACATGGCTAGTCCGCGCTTTGCTGGACAGACTGATATTACTTGGCAAGATGCTGCTGATGCAGCCAAAAGTTTTATTACAGATTTTGGTGATACAGGTAAGTTTAAACTTTGGCAAGAAGATAATGCTACAGCGGAGGCTAATTATGCGAATGCGATTTTGAAACCTGCAACAGATAACGGTAAGAATCCGGAAATAATCTTTTGGCGGAATGATGGTACGTTTGGCTGGAGTGCAGTGGAGAATGATACTCCTGTAGGAGAAGGAGGAAAGGGAGGTATGTGTCCTTCACAGAATTTAGTGGATATGTATGATTTAGCAGATGGAACATCTCCATTTACAGAATATGATGATACCGGAGCTCCTGTATATAACTCAACTACATCTAATGGAGTGCCAGCTCCGACAGTGAAATCAGGAGTGCGTTATAACGATGCCAATCCGTGTTATAATCGTGATCCACGTTTGGCTGCCTCTATTTTGTATCATGGAGTAGATTGGAATGATGGAACAATAAACGTAATTAAGGGGCAACGTGATAATCCTATTGGTAATGCGAATGTAACTCCTACAGGGTATTATCTTCGTAAATATATGCCAGAAGAAATTTTGGCTAATAATCATGGGGGTACAGCTTTCAGAAACTGGATTTTTATTCGGTATGCAGAGATCCTGCTTGATTATGCGGAGGCAATAAATGAAGTGAGTCCAAATAATTATAAAGAAGCATTGGCGGTTATCCAACCGATTCGTGATCGCGTAGGAATGACATTGCAATTGGAAAACCGTGCAGATCTTCAATCTCAGGATGCTGCCCGCAAATTTATTCGCCGTGAGCGCACAATAGAATTGGCATTCGAAGATCATCGTGCGTGGGATGTTCGTCGTTGGGGTGTGGCCAAAGAAGCATTAGCCCGTGATATTTATGGGGTAGATGTAGTACGCGAAAATGGACAGACTAAATATGTGCGTAAAATTGCTCAGCCCCGTGTGTTTGAAGATAAGATGTATCTGTATCCGATACCGGAAGGCGAGGTTTGGAAAACCAATATTGAGAATAATCCAGGATGGAATTAATAAAAGATTCAATGGTTATGTATAAGATAAATAAGAAAAATAAAATACGTACAGGGCTGAATAAGGTCTTATTAGCTACTGTATTAAGCTCTGCATCTCTTTCTGTGTGGGCACAAGAAGGCATATTAAAAGGTCGTGTGGTGGATGTAGAGGGTAATCCAATTCCAGGTGCTGTCGTAAATGTGCTTGAGGGTAGCCGAATTGCCTTGAGCGATGAAAACGGATATTTCCAATTGAAGAAGGTAGTACCCAATGATGAAATTTATGCTACATGCGTGGGATATCTTCCTGCTACAGAAGTTGCTTCTGAACTTGATGGTGGTTTTACGATTGTATTGAAAGAAGATACAGATGTGTATATGCATACCGCACCTGTGCCTTTCGGTCGTAAGCCCATGAAATATATGACAGAAGCTACATCTGTGGTAACTGGTGAGGAATTGGAGAAACATCCGGTTACTGTGTTACAGAATGCTTTTACTTCTACAGTAACAGGTGTGGAAACATACGAAAAGAACTCAGAACCTGGATGGAGTGAGACCCTATTCTATATTCGTGGTTTACGTACTATGAATAATAATTTGGCAAATGATGGACAGATTGCGGAGAAACCTTTGGTTATCGTTGATAATGTGGAACGAGATTTGTCCTTCTTGGATGCATATCCAATAGAAAGCATTACAATTTTAAAAGATGCTGCTGCTTGCGCTATTTATGGTATGCGTGGTGCAAACGGAGCTATTATTGTCACTACAAAGCGTGGTCAGGCTGGTAGAACAAAGATTGATTTTACACAAGAAGTAGGTTTCCAGACTGTATCTGGTATTCCTGAAAGTCAAAATTCATATAATTATGCCTTAACGAAAAATCAGGCAAATTATCTGGATGGAAAAGAACCTGAATTTAGTGACTATGATATTGAAATGTATCGTCGTGTATGTAATGGCGAGCAGCTGACGGGAATGGATCGGTATAAGTATTTTAATACGAACTGGCATGATACAATGTTAAGAGACTTAGCCCCTCAGTATCGTACTAATTTGCAGATTAGTGGAGGTAATGCACGTGCTCGTTATTATGTTTCTTTCTCTTATTTGCGTCAGGAAGGTTTGTATAATACAGAATGGACTGATTATAATGAAGGATATAGTACACAGCATACGTTGAATCGTTATAATTTGCGTTCGAACATTGATATTGATGTCAATAAATTCTTGAACGTATCTTTGGATTTAGGTGGTCGTATTGATAATATTAGTCAGCCCGGTATTGATACGTGGAATATTTTTACTTGGGGAGCTGGTGAAAATCTTCCTATTAACCCTGTTTTTACACCTAACGGTAATTGGTTCTTTCCTTCTGATAGCGACAGTAAGAATGGCGCGGCTCAGATTGCGGGAAGAGGTATTGAGAAGAATCGTCGTCGTAACCTATATACAACATTGACTGCTAACGGGGATTTAGGTTCATTGCTGCCTGGCTTGAAAGCAAATCTGACTTTTAGTTTTGACTCTTATGAAACTTTCCGTCAGACTCAGGTAGCAGACATAGATGGATATTATTATAATTTCCGTGATGATGTGAGCGATGTGTCTCAGTATACATACAAACGTATGCGTACAGCAGCTTCTTTGCCTAATCCAAGTACTTCTCCTCGTGATTATTATTATAATATCAACATAAACGGAGGTCTTTCTTATAACCATACATTTAATAAAAAACATTGGTTAGATGCTAAAGCATTCATGCGTTCATATCAGAATGTAGTACGCGGACAATATTCTTCAAATCGCTATCTTTCTTATAATGCACAAGCTACCTATGTATATGACAGCCGTTATATTGTATCGGGTAATTTGTCTTATATGGGGAATGATAATTTTGCACCGGGAGAACGTTATGGATTATTCCCAGGTGGTTCTGTGGGATGGGTCTTATCAGAAGAACCTTGGTTTAAAAATAAGGCTACCCAGTTGCTGAAGATTCGTGCTTCTTATGGTCGTGCCGGTATGTCTGATATTTATACTACTTCTGATGGAGTTCCTTCTGTTCGTTATCCTTATCAAGGGGCTTATACAGAAACGGGTGGCCGTTATAATTTTGGAACGTCTCAGTCTGCTTACACTGGTATTTATGAATCTACTGTAGGAAATAGAAATATTAAGTGGGAAATTTCCGACATGGTGAATGTGGGTATGGATTTTGATTTTTGGAATAAGAAATTGTATGGACAGATTGATTTATTTAAAGAATGGCGTTCAAATATACTTGTGACTCGTTCTACCATACCGACAGGAATGTTTGGGGCAGCTGTACCTTTGGATTCTTATGGAAAGGCGGAAACAAAAGGCTTTGAAGTGACATTGGGACACATGAATAAGATTGGTGATTTTACTTATCATATTCAGGGTATGTTGACTTACAATACCAATAAGATTACAGAAATGGATGAGGTTGCACCTGATTATGCATACCAGTCAAAAACTGGTAATCGTATAAACCAAAGCCAGTTGTTGACATGGGTACAATGGGCAACTGATCCTGCCTTAATTCCTGAATCTCATCAGGATGCTATTGACCATCCGGAAAAATATCCTTGGCATTCGGCGGGAAAATATCAGTTGGGTAATGCCATTTTTAAGGATACAAACGGTGACCGTATTATAGATGCTTATGATAAAGAACCGATGGGATATACTAAGATTCCAGAGTTGATTCCGACTGTAAATATCGGTTTTGAGTGGAAAGGATTGGATGCCCGTGCAGTTTTGACTGCTTATTTGAACCGTACGGTAGGCTGTCGTGAGAATATGGACTATGGTTTTGGATGGGGAGGTACCTCTACTCACGAAGTAGTTAATACATGGGGATATTATACAGACGATCCGACCGACCCGCGTAATATCAATGCAAAATATCCTCGTTTGTCTAATTCATTTAGTAATATCGACCGCAACTATCCATATAATGAATCTACTATCTGGGTAGTAAACGGGGATTTCCTTTCTTTGCGTAATGTGGAAGTGGGTTATTCTTTACCTAAAAAATGGATTGCAAAAGCCAATATGACAAAAGTACGTATTTATTTTAGTGGTTATAACTTATGTAACTGGAGTCATTTGCCGAAAGGTTTTGACCCTGAAAATCCATTGAACTATATCTGGAATTATCCTAAAACAAAATCGTTTACATTTGGTATCAATGTAGGATTTTAAATAAAGCAATATTATGAAGATAAAGAAATATACTTATATAATGTTAGCCGTATTATTATTTTCTGGTACGGCTTGCAGTGACTTTTTGGATAAAGAATATGATGCAACCCTTTCAGATGAAAAGGTGTTTACTAATCAGACTATGACGCGTGAGTTCCTGACAGACATCTATACAAATCTGCCTGATGGATTGGCTCCTTTAAATGATGATCAGTTTACAGGTGCTTCTCGTGATTGTATGACAGATAATGCAACCTCCTATTGGGGGTTACATTATTACACGAAAGTAGCTACCGATTCGTATACAGCAAAAGACCATCCTTTATTGGGGCAATGGAATACAGATTTCGCAGGAATCCGTAAATGCAATATCTTTTTAAATAATGCTCAGGCTTCTGTTGTTGGTAACGCTGAAAAGTCGGGTGATGATAATAAGTTATACGAACGTTATTGCAATGAAGCAAGATTGTTACGTGCATTGTTCCACTTTGATTTGGTGTGCTGGTTTGGTGATATGCTGATTGTAGGAGAGAATGAAGATGGTACGAATATTGTTTTCAGTATGGAAAATCCTGAACAAATGAATCAGGCTCGTACTCCTGCGGCAGATGTCTTGCAATGGGTAGCGGATGAATGCGACAAGGTAAAAGATGCTTTACCATTCCGGTACTCTAATGAAACGACAAACTGGGGGCGTGTGAATGGAGCAACAGCTTATGCTTTAAAAGCTCGTGCTTTACTTTATAAGGCTTCAGCTCTCAATAACCCTACAGGAGAGCAGTCTTGGTGGCAGGCTGCCGCACAAGCTGCGCAGGATTTTATTGATAAAAATGCGCAACAGTCTAATCCTTATCAGTTATATACTACAGGAAATCCTGAAAATGATTATTATGAATGTTTTACTACCAATCCGGTATATAATAATGAAATCATTTTGTCTCGTTCAGTGTGGAATACAAACAAAGTGGAGCAAGTCTTCTTACCTGTTGGTTTCACTGGAAAATTTTCGGCTGCAGGTCGTACAAGTCCAACTCAGAACTTTGTAGATTGTTTTGAGATGTTAGATGGGAAACGAATTGATGAAGGAGGTGGTGATTATGCTTATAATGCACAGAATCCGTATGTGAATCGTGATCCACGTTTGGCTCAGATTGTTTTCTATCAAGGTATGACATGGGGTAGTGCAAAAGATAATGAACAACGTAAATTGGACATGCGTACGGATGGAGGGAAAGATTATTCAGCCTCTATGGGAGGAACTTGTACAGGATACTATTTGAAGAAATTTGTAAATAATATTTCTTGCCAGAATCCTACTAACTATCCTCATTCATGGATTATTTTCCGTTATGGAGAGGTTCTGTTAAATGCTGCTGAAGCTTATTGTGAAGCTGGTAATCTGGACAAGGCAAAACAATATATTAATGAAATTCGTGATCGTGCCGGTATGCCTCATTATGAATATACAGACCAGACAGAATTACTAAAACGTATTCGTAATGAACGTCGTATTGAATTAAGTTTTGAGGATCATCGTATGTGGGACTTGCGCCGCTGGCGGGCATACGATAATGTAACGGCTTCAGAAGAACAGTCTAAGCCTTATTATGAACAATTGTTGAATTTGTATGGCGTAGAAATCTCAGGAACGGAAGCTGCTCCTGTTTACCAGTATGGACCAGCGCGTTCTGCACAGAATGGAGGGGTAATAGAGACACGTGTGTTCAATATCCCGAAAAATTATCTGTTCCCGATACCTGATTCTGATGTCAAAATGGCTCCTAACTTGAAGCAAAACCCAGGCTGGGAAATAACCGGAGAATAATCAGCATGAAGATTTTAATAAAAAGAATGGTTATATGAATATAAAAAATGCATTGAAATATGTTTTCGTCGGACTAGCTTGTGTATTGAGTGCATGTAGCGACGAAGAAAATGGAGTGAGCATTGGCAATATGTCTTTAGAGAAGCCTTCTGTTTCAAATGTGACATATAAGTCGGTAGATGTTTCAGCTCAAGTAAAAGATCCTTCCTCTTATATATTGAAACGAGGAATATGTTATGGAACAGAAGCTTCTCCCACCATTGAGAATCAAATTGTAGAAGTGGAAGGAAGCGGTAGTGATATCAATGTTGTCTTAAGTGGACTGACGGAAAGTACGACTTATTATGTACGTGCTTTTGTAACTGTGCTTGATAATGAACCCATGTATTCGGAGGAGGTACAAGTGACTACTCTTGCGGCTACTTTGGATGATAAACTTGCAGACTATGTAGCGCCTGATTATGAAGACGATTATACTTCTATTGCAGGATGGGATAAGCGGAATGAGTGGAACCTGGCTAATGTACATGACCCTTCTGTAGTGTTGGCTGATGACGGCTATTATTATATGTATCAGACTGACGCTTCGTATGGTAATGCACATGACGGACATGGGCACTTCCATTGTCGTCGCTCTAAAGACTTGGTCAATTGGGAGTACATGGGAGCTACTATGCAGGAGGCTCCGGCATGGGTAAAAGAGAACCTGAATGCATATCGTGCAGAAATGGGCTTGGAGCCAATAGAGTCTCCCTCTTATGGTTATTGGGCTCCTGTAGTACGTAAGGTAAAAACAGGTCTGTATCGTATGTATTATAGTATTGTGGTGAATCATTACATTAAGACTGGTAAACCGCAACTTGTTACGGATGAAAATTTTGACGGTTCTTGGACAGAACGTGCTTTTATTGGTTTGATGGAAACTTCAGATCCGGCTTCTAATGTATGGGAAGACAAAGGTATGGTAGTCTGTTCATCTTCAGACCGGGGAATGAATGACTGGAGCCGGCCTAACCTGAATAACTGGGATGCGTATTTCTATTTTAATGCTATTGACCCTACTTATTTAGTTGATAAGGATGGCACCCATTGGTTGATTTATGGTTCTTGGCATAGTGGTATTGCAGAAGTGGAATTAAATCCGGAGACGGGTTTGCCTAAAACAAGTTTAGGAAAGCCTTGGGGGATTTCTACGTGGAATACAAATACTTACGGAAAGTTGATAGCACGCCGTGGTACCTCTCGCTGGCAGGGCTCGGAAGGTCCGGAAGTTGTGTATAACCCAGAAACAGGTTATTATTATATGTTCCTTGCTTATGGGTCATTAGAGGTAGAATATAACACTCGAGTAGTACGTGCTCGGAGTATGAATGGACCTTGGTTGGATATAAATAATAATGATGCAGCGTACGGTATCCAGGCAGAACCTGTAGTAACTCATCCTTATAAATTCAGTAATAGCTATGGATGGGTGGGTATTTCTCACTGTGCAGTGTTTGATGATGGCAATGGAAACTGGTTCTATTCTTCACAAGGACGTTTACCCGAAAACGTACCGGGAGTTAATGAATCTAATGCAGTAATGATGGGACATGTACGTAGTATCCGTTGGACGGAAGGCGGGTGGCCTTTGGTTATGCCTGAACGCTATGGAGCTGTTCCTCAGGTTCCTATTACAGAAGGAGAATTGATTGGTGATTGGGAAATGATTCAAATGTCTTCTAATAATCCGGGGCAGCAATATGCTTCTGCAATTATGACTCTTTCTGCAGATCATAAAATTACAGAGGGTACTTGGAAAGGTGGTAGCTGGAGTTATGATGCAGAGAATCAGGTTTTAACAGCTAATGGCGTAAAACTGTATTTACAGCGTGAAGTAGACTGGGAAATGATTCCTCGTACACCGACTATTGTATTTGCTGGATATCATCAAAGTAACGGTGTTTGGCGTACAGATTGGGGAAAGAAAGTACAGTGACTTATAATATGTTAGTTTGGACGCCTTGTAGATAAGGAATTCTTGTTTGCAAGGCGTTTCTTTTGTGTATAATATCGTGATTAGGATTATGAAACACATCATCTTTTCATTTTGTTTGTTGGCTGCAGCAAGCGCAGCTTACGCTTCTTCTCCTAAGAAGTCGTCGGTCATCCCGGCCAGCAAAGTCATGACCCATGACCCAGTGCTGGCTAAGCAGGGTGACACTTATTATCTCTTCGCTACCGGACATGGAGTTTCCGTGATGTCCTCAAAGGACTTGAAGAACTGGAAGTTTGAAAAACCGGTATTCGAGGAAGCACCGCAATGGGCGGTGGAAACCGTAAAAGGTTATAACGGACACACGTGGGCACCGGATATTATTTTCCACAACGGACTTTACCATTTGTTTTATTCATGTTCGGCATTTGGAAAGAATACTTCCGCTATCGGTCATGCTACGAATCCTACACTTGATCCTTCCAGTCCTGATTTCAAGTGGACAGACCATGGAAAAGTAATTCAATCGGTACCTAACCGGGATATGTGGAATGCCATTGACCCTAATATTATCATTGACGGAAACGGTACCCCCTGGATGAATTTCGGCTCATTTTGGGATGGCATCAAGATGGTAAAGCTGACTCCCGACATGAATGGAGTGGCTCAGCCGGAAGAGTGGTATTCACTTTCCCGCCGTGAGCGCACTTTTACTTTGGACGAAGAGAATGCAGGTGATGGAGCAGTTGAGGCGCCTTTTATCATGAAGCACGGTGATTATTATTATTTGTTTGTGTCATTTGACTATTGCTGTAAAGGCTTGAAAAGTGATTATAAAGTAATGGTCGGACGTTCGAAGACTGTTACAGGACCTTATCTGGATAAAGAGGGGAAAGCCATGGATAAGGGAGGCGGTTCATTAGTGATTCAGGGAAATAAGGACTATGCCGGAGTAGGTCATAATGCGGCCTATCATCTGGATGGGAAGGATTATTTTATTTCCCATGCCTATTCCGTGGCAGAAGAGGGAGCTCCCAAATTGATTATTCGTGAAATGACGTGGACACCAGACGGGTGGCCAATCGTAAACTTCTAAAAGTGATGCTTGCAGGGATGCCGCAGGGAGTATGTGTACTTCTGAGCGGCATCTTTTTTGTATGGATATTGCATGATTTTTGGTAGTGTTTTAGTGAAAATTTTATTGTTGACTTCACACTTAATTCTTATTTTTGTCCTGATTAGTAATTATCTGGAAAAACACCTATGAAAAAACAAGTACTTTTTGGCACATTGGCATTATTGGCCTCTCAGGCATTTGCCCAGCAGGCAGCGGTCACCGGCCCTGATGCTCGTTTGAAACTCGACTTTCAGTTGCAGGACGGCAAGCCTGTCTATTCGGTGACCTACGATGGAAAGACCGTGCTGGAGAATTCTCCTCTCGGCTTTGTATCCAATATCGGCGACTTCAGCCGTCAGATGAGCTTTGTCGGCCAGCAGGCGGACAAGGTGGAAAAGACGTACACGCAGGACTGTATCAAGTGTTCTACGGTAAATTATTCTGCCAACAAGCTGACCGTAACCCTTGAAAATGCTGACAAGAAGAAACTGGACATCGTGTTCCAGCTGAGCAACAACGACATTGCCTTCCGCTACGAGATGCCTCAGTATGGCGAAACGGCCTGTATGGTAATTGAAAAGGAAGCGACCGGCTTTGACTTTCCTTCTACCACTACCACGTTCCTTTCTCCGCAGAGTGACCCGATGATTGGTTGGATGCGCACCAAACCGAGCTACGAAGAGGAATATGTGCCCGATGAACCGGTGGCTACTCCTTCCAAGTACGGTGAAGGCTATACTTTCCCGGCACTGTTCCATGTGGGGGATAACTGGGCGCTGGTTTCAGAGACCGGTGTACGTAGCCTGTATTGTGCTTCCCACCTGAGTGATGCTACTAAAGATGGTCTTTACAGTATTGCTTTCCCGAATCCGGGCGAGATGAACGGTCTGGGTTCTTCTACTCCGGGACTGGCTCTTCCGGGTGTCACTCCCTGGCGTACCATTACGGTGGGCAGCGGGCTGAAGCCGATTGTGGAGACTACCGTCCCGTTTGATGTGGTGGAACCGCTGTATGAGCCATCACAGGAATACAAGTTCGGCCGTTCTACGTGGAGCTGGATTATGTGGCAGGACCCTAGCATCAACTACGATGACCAGATTCGTTTCATTGACCTGGCCAGTGAAATGGGTTATGAATATACGCTGATTGACGGAGGCTGGGAAAAGAACATCGGACGTGACCGCATGGAAGAGCTGTTCAAGTATGCACATCAGAAGAACGTGGATGTGTTTGTGTGGTACAACTCCAACGGTTACTGGAACGATGCACCTCAGGATGCCAAGCAGTGCATGAGCAATTCGGTAGCCCGCAAGAAAGAAATGAAATGGCTGCAGAAGTGCGGCGTGAAGGGCTTGAAGGTAGACTTCTTCGGCAGTGACAAGCAGCAGATGATGGGCTTGTATGAAGATATTCTGACTGATGCCAACGAATACGGCCTGATGATAATCTTCCATGGCTGTACCATCCCGCGCGGCTGGGAACGCATGTATCCGAACTATGTGGGCAGTGAGGCGGTACTTGCTTCTGAGAACCTGATATTCAACCAGCATTTTGATGATATGGAGGCTTACAACGCTTGTCTGCATCCGTTTATCCGCAATACCATCGGCTGTATGGAGTTTGGTGGTACACTGCTGAACAAGCGTCACAACCGTACGAACGACGGAGGTACCATCCGCAAGACGACGGATGTGTTCCAGCTGGCTACGGCAGTGCTGTATCAGAACCCGATTCAGAACTTTGCTCTTGCTCCGAACAACCTGACAGATGCACCGGCACTAGCTATCGATTTTATGAAGCAGGTACCTACTACGTGGGATGAAACGGTGTTCATTGACGGTTATCCGGGCAAATACTGTGTGCTGGCCCGTCGTCACGGTGCCCGCTGGTATGTGGTAGGTGTAAATGCACAGAAAGAGCCTTTGAAGTTGAGCTTGAACCTGCCGATGTGGGAGAAAGGTGAAACGGTTTCCTATTATCTGGACAATAAGAAACGTCAGCCGCAATTAGAAGAACTGAAAATCAAGAATCCGGCAGAGGTGAAAGTGGTAATCCAACCGGATGGAGGTATTATTCTGACAAAATAATTTGAGGAGTTTTCAAAAGAGAAAAAGCGTGATTTTTTAGTGGAAATCACGCTTTTCTCTTTTTAATTTATAACTTTGCATCCTAACTCATTGAATTATGGAGAATAATCAACTTTTTATTTACAATACACTGACCCGCAAGAAGGAACTGTTCGTGCCTTTGCATGCTCCTCATGTGGGCATGTATGTGTGTGGTCCTACCGTATACGGTGACGGACATTTGGGACATGCGCGTCCTGCCATTACGTTTGATATTGTGTTCCGCTACCTGACTCATCTGGGCTACAAGGTGCGTTATGTGCGTAATATTACAGATGTGGGCCATCTGGAGCATGATGCAGACGATGGTGAAGACAAGATTGCCAAGAAGGCACGTCTGGAACAGCTGGAACCGATGGAAGTGGTGCAGTATTATCTGTTGCGTTACCACAAGGCAATGGAAGCATTGAACGTGTTGCCGCCCAGCATTGAGCCGCATGCATCCGGACACATCATCGAGCAGATTAAGCTGGTGGAAGAGATTTTGAAAAACGGATATGCATACGAAAGCAAGGGCTCTGTGTATTTCGATGTAGCGAAGTACAACAAAGATCATCACTATGGTGTGTTGTCAGGACGTAATCTGGATGATGTGCTGAATACAACTCGTGAACTCGACGGACAGGATGCAAAGCACAATCCGGCCGACTTTGCTTTGTGGAAGTGTGCACAGCCGGAACACATCATGCGCTGGCCGTCACCGTGGAGCAACGGTTTCCCGGGCTGGCATTGTGAGTGTACCGCTATGGGACGCAAATACTTAGGTGAAACTTTCGATATTCACGGAGGAGGAATGGACCTGGTGTTCCCGCATCATGAATGTGAAATCGCACAGGCTGTGGCTTCAGAAGGTCATCAGATGGTACGTTACTGGATGCATAATAACATGATTACCATCAACGGACAGAAGATGGGTAAGTCATTAGGTAACTTTATCACGCTGGATGAGTTCTTCACAGGCTCTAACAAACTGCTGACACAGGCTTATTCACCGATGACCATTCGTTTCTTCATCCTTCAGGCACACTATCGTAGTACAGTGGACTTCAGTAACGAAGCATTGCAGGCTGCTGAAAAGGGATTGGAACGTCTGCTGGAAGGTGTGAAGAACCTGGACCGTATCACTCCGGCGAAAGCTACTTCGGGCATCGAACCGAAAGGCTTGCGTGAGAAGTGCTACGAGGCCATGAATGACGACTTGAATACACCGATTGTCATTTCTCATCTGTTTGATGCAACCCGTATGATTAATACGGTGATTGACAAGAAAGCGACTATCAGCGCCGAAGATTTGGAAGAGTTGAAGAGCGTGTTCCATCTGTTTGTGTTCGATATTCTTGGTCTGAAAGCGGAAGCTGAAAACAATGCAGCACGTGAAGAAGCTTACGGAAAAGTAGTCGACATGCTGTTGGAGCAGCGTATGCAGGCTAAAGCCAACAAAGACTGGGCTACAAGCGATAAGATTCGTGACAACCTGGCTGCCTTGGGCTTTGAAGTGAAAGACACCAAGGATGGCTTCACTTGGAAATTAAATAAGTAATCGGATACAGTTTTGTATATGAGGGGGTATCAACTGGGTTGGTATCCCCTTTTTTCAGTGCTTTTCGGCCCTTTTCAAAACGCAAGTGCATTTGATATGAAACGCAAGTGCATTTCACTTCAAACGCAAGTGCGTTTTACTTCAAACACAAGGACGTTTTAGTTGAAACGCAAGTGCGTTTTTGGGGGATGATTTTTATGTGTATAAAATGTATATTTATCCGAAGCAAATACCCATGCGGCGGCCCTGTACAATCAGGTCATGGTCTTCTGTAACCAGTTTCAGCTTGCCGGCCACTTCACTCAGTGGAATAGATTCGATGGCATTGCCTTTCAGCGCTACCATCCGGCCAAACATACCCTGAGCTATCAGTTCGGTGGCATGTCCTCCCATGCGGGTAGCTAGGTTGCGATCGTAGGCTGTAGGACTTCCTCCGCGCTGGATGTATCCCAATACAGTTTCGCGGGTTTCGAATCCTGTTTCGTATTCTATTTCCTCGGCAATGTATTGCGCAGCTTTTTTACCTCCGATTGTAGGAATTCCTTCTGCTACCACTACAATAGAGTAAGGCTTTCCTTTCTTCAGGCGGTTGATGATGGCGTCGCCGATACGGTGAATGTCGAAAGGAATTTCAGGAAGCAGGATAATATCGCCTCCTCCTGCCATACCGGAGTGAAGGGCAATCCATCCAGCCTTGTGGCCCATGACTTCAATCACCATGACACGCTGGTGGGCACTGGCAGTGGAATGCAGGCGGTCAATGGCATCGGTGGCTATCGTTACGGCCGAATCGAAACCAAAAGAAACGTCGGTTCCCCACACGTCATTGTCGATGGTCTTGGGGATGCTTACCACATTTACTCCCGCTTCAGCCAGTTTCGCAGCTGTTTTCTGCGTACCGTTTCCTCCGATGCACACGATGCAGTCCAGGCCGCGTTCGCGGATGGTCTGAAGCATGATGGCAGGTTTGTTTTCCGATACGGCACCCGCTTTTCTTTTGAACGGTTTTTCGCGTGAAGTACCAAGGATGGTTCCTCCCAGGTTCAGAAGTCCTGTCAGTGAGCTTTCGTCCAGCGGAACAATGTCATTGTCCAGCAGTCCCCGAAACCCACTATGGATTCCATAAACCTCCATCCCGTAATGGTTGATGGCTGTCTTGCATACCCCTCGAATGGTGGCATTGATTCCCGGACAGTCGCCTCCTGAAGTCAAGATTCCTATCTTCATGTTTTGCTGTATTAATAGATTGTGTGGTAAAGGTAAGAAAAAACTGTATATTTGTCGTGATAGAGGAAAAAATAATGTTCCTGTCTGCTGATTTAGTCAGAAAAAATCTACCTTTGCATCTATCACATATAAGGATTTGAAATTTAAGAAGGAATGAATTCAACAAAGTTAATAGGAAAGATATTTGCTCCCAGACAAAGAGAAATTGACCTTTATGGGACAAAGGCCGAAGAAATTCAGGCCCGTGTATTCCGAAAACTGATACAGAGCGCTTCTGCTACGGAGTGGGGAAAGAAATATGATTTCAGCCAAATCCGGAACTATACAGATTTTCAGCGTGTTCCGATACAGACGTATGAAGATGTAAAAGGTTATGTTGACCGTATGCGCCATGGTGAAAAGGATGTGTTGTGGCCGGGAAAGGTTATCTGGTACGCCAAGTCATCGGGAACAACTAATGATAAAAGTAAGTTTATTCCTGTCAGCCCGGAAGGATTGAAAGGAATCCATTATCGGGGAGGAACAGACGCAGTGGCATTGTACCTCCGTGAGAATCCTGAAAGTCGTTTCTTTTCGGGGAAGGGATTGATATTGGGAGGCAGTCATAGTCCGAACTATAACGTGAAGGACAGTCTGGTGGGTGACTTGTCGGCCATCCTGATTCAGAATATCAGTCCGCTGGTGAACCTGATTCGGGTGCCGAAGAAAGAGATTGCCTTGTTGAGTGAGTTTGAAGAGAAGGTGGAACGCATTGCCAGTACCACGATTCATCAGAATGTGACCAACATTTCGGGAGTTCCTTCCTGGATGCTGGCCGTACTGAACCGTGTGCTGGAGAAAACGGGTGCCAAACATTTGAATGAGGTATGGCCTAATCTGGAAGTTTTCTTCCACGGAGGAGTATGCTTCACACCTTATCGTGAACAGTACAAGCAGCTTATTCCGACAGACAAGATGCATTACATGGAAACGTATAATGCCAGTGAAGGCTTCTTTGGCCTGCAAAGCGATTTGCACGATCCGGCCATGTTGCTGATGATTGACTATGACGTGTTCTATGAGTTTATTCCTTTGGAGGAAATCGATAAGCCGAATCCTACGATTGTACCTTTGTGGGGTGTGGAAGTAGGACGTAACTATGCGGTAGTAATCAGTACCTCCTGCGGTTTGTGGAGATATATCATTGGGGATACGGTGAAATTCACACAGAAAGACCCATATAAGTTTATTATCTCCGGTCGTACCAAGCACTTTATCAATGCCTTCGGTGAAGAACTGATGGTGGACAATGCAGAGAAAGGGCTGGAGAGAGCCTGCAAGGAAACCGGTGCACAGGTACTGGAATATACGGCAGCTCCTGTCTTTATGGATGCCAATGCCAAATGCCGTCACCAGTGGCTGATAGAATTCAGTGTGATGCCGGATTCGCTGGAGAAGTTTGCCCAGGTGCTGGATACCGCGTTGCAGGAAATAAATTCAGATTATGAGGCTAAACGGCATAAAGATATTACCTTGCAGCGTCTGGAAGTAATCAAGGCTCGTGAAGGCCTGTTCCACGACTGGTTGAAACAGAAAGGAAAGCTGGGTGGCCAGCACAAAGTGCCTCGCCTGAGCAACAGCCGTGACTATATTGAAGAAATGTTGAAACTGAATAACTAAACTATATAGATGAAACCTATACCTAAATATATTGCTTTGTTGCTGGTCATTATCGGGTTTTATGCATGCGCGAGCACGGGGATGCCCGACGGGGGACCGTATGATGAAACGCCGCCTAAGTTTGTGCGTGCTACGCCGGAACCCAATGCCACGAACAACAAGCGCAAGAAAATTTCCATTGAATTCGATGAATACATCAAGCTTGACAAGGCTTCGGAGAAGGTGATTATTTCGCCTCCTCAGAATGAGGCGCCCGAAGTGAAGGTAAGCGGTCATCGGGTCCTGGTGGAATTTTTCGATACCCTTCGTGAAAATACCACTTATACGATAGATTTTGGTGATGCCATTGTGGACAACAACGAAGATAATCCGTTGGGAAACTTTGCATACGCTTTCTCTACAGGCGAGCATATTGATACGATGGAGGTATCGGGGACGGTGCTGTCGGCTGACAATCTGGAACCGGTAAAGGGTATTCAGGTAGGGCTTCATAAGAATTTGGAAGACAGTGCATTCGTGAAGCTTCCGTTCGACCGTATTTCACGTACTGACAGCCGCGGGCATTTTACCATTCGTGGGGTTGCCCCGGGAAAATACCGCATTTATGCCTTGATGGACGGTAACCAGAACTATTTGTTTGATTCGAAGACGGAAGCCGTTGCTTTCCTGGATTCACTGGTAGTGCCCGACATGCGTCCGGCTATGCGTCAGGATACTGTATGGAATGAGTTGGATACCTTGGCTTATGATACGATTTACGAGGTGCATTACACACGCTTCCTGCCCGATAACTTGATTCTTCGTTCGTTTAAGGAAGAGAATCCGATGCAGTATTTGGTGAAGAGCGAGCGCGAACAGTTGAACCGTTTTTCTTTGTATTTCAGTGCCAAAGCGGATACGCTTCCTACCATCAAAGGCTTGGATTTTGATGAGAAGGATGCATTTATCATCGAAAGTAATCCGCGTAACGATACCATCCGTTACTGGATTAAGGATACCGTGATGTGCGAACGTGATACGCTGACCTTCCAGATGGATTATCTGGCTACGGACACGTTGGGACAGCTTGTGCCGAAGACCGATACCTTGCGTATGGTGAACAAGATTGACAAGAAACGCCGTATGGCCTTGGCCGAAGAAGCCCTGAAGAAGGAAGAGAAAGAGCGAAAAAAACGTGCAAAGAAAGGTGATACGCTGAAGGTGGAACCGAAATTCTTTGCGATGTCGGTAGATGCTCCTTCCAGTCTGGACTTGAACCGGAACATCGTGCTGAAATTTGAGGAGCCGGTGGAACATATTGACACGGCGGCCATTCACATGGCTGTCAAGGTAGACTCGCTGTGGGAGGATATACCGTTTATTCTGATGGCAGACTCCGTGCTTCCCCGTCAGTATCAGATTCTGGCCGACTGGCAACCCGGACAGGAATATCAGCTCAAGATAGATTCGTTGGGTATCAAGGGTATTTACGGACTCTATACCAACAAAGTGGAAAACCAGTTGAAGGTGAAGACTTTGGAAGATTATGGCACACTGTATCTGAATATCGTAGGGGCAGGACCTCATGCCATCGTTCAGTTGCTGAACAGCAGTGACGGAGTGGTGCGGCAGCAGCCGGTGACGGACAAGAATACGTGTGATTTCTATTTCTTGCAGCCCAGTACGAAATATTATATCCGTCTGTTCAATGATGACAATAACAATGGGGTGTGGGATACCGGTAACTACGAAGAGAAACGCCAGCCGGAAGAAGTGTTCTACTTCCCGAAAGTGTGGGAAATGAAAGCCAACTTTGAGTTTGAAGAAACGTGGGACATACACGCTGTGCCGCTTGACAAGCAGAAGTTGGACGAGATAAAGAAACAAAAGCCTGATGAGGCCAAGAAAATCAAAGACCGCAACAAGGAGCGGGCTCGTAAACTAGGAAGAACATGATAAGGAAACTGATTCTTTGCCTTTTCCTTCTGGTAGGAGGGATGGCAGCCAGCGCACAATGTGGTGCAGTGAATGATGCAATTAAGCCAGGAGAAACACTCTCTTATGAGCTGAAGTTTAACTGGAAATTCGTCTGGATTAATGCCGGATGGGCAAAGATGACGGTAAACGAGACGACTTATAACGGCCGTCCATGTTTGAAAACGGACTTACAGTCGTACACCAACAAGAAGATTGACTTCTTTTTCAAGATGCGTGACACGCTGACCTGCATCACTTCGCAGGATTTGGTTCCTCTGTATTTCCGAAAGGGAGCGGAGGAAGGAAAACGCTACACGGTGGATGAGGTGAAATTCAGTTACCAGAACGGAAAGTGCATCGTCGACCAGCAACGCACCTTACGCGGTAATACGGACAAACATCATGACGAGATGCCGGTATGTGTGTACGATATGCTGAGTATCCTCTTGCAGGCCCGTTCGTATGACCCCACAGAGTACAAGCCCGGGCAGAAGATTCTTTTCTCCATGGCTACCGGAAGGGCAGTGGAGAAACAGACTCTGATTTATCGCCGTAAGGAGAATTATAAGGCTGAAAACGGGGTAACGTATCGTTGTCTGGTGTTCTCGCTCGTAGAATATGTGGGAGAAGAAAAGAAGGAAAAAGAAGTCATTACCTTCTATATTACAGACGACCGTAACCACTTGCCGGTACGCCTGGATATGTACCTGAATTTTGGTTCGGCAAAAGCCTTCCTGACCGATATTAAAGGCAATCGCCACCCGCTGACTTCCATTGTAAAGGAACGGTAAATGTAGAGCTTTCTTCCTTGAAGAGTTTTTGGGAAGGAGCAAGCAAAGGCATACAAAAAATCCTCAACTATTACTATGGGGTAGTTGAGGATTTACTATAAGGTAATTGGGAACTTACTACGGGGTAGTCAAGCGATTACTACGTAGTAATTTTTGTTTCTTCACTGTCTGTTTCTGTCTCTTCTGTAAGCTGGAATGCCGCTTCTTCTGCTTCGGCAATAATCCGTTCCACGTCATCGTACTTCTCAGTAACAGCTGTTTCTTCTTTCACTTCTGTATCAAAAGATTCCGGGTTCTGCTCGTCTGCTTGTACGGGAAGAGTTTCTGCTTCCGCAGTCAATGCATCGGTTGCGTCAGTTGAAGTCGGATTCTCCTCTGCAGCAGCTTGTTCTCGTGCGGCTTTTTCTGCAAAAATCGCGTCAATGAACTGCGGGTCATTCTTGATTTTGTTCAGGGTTTCATGAGCAGCTTCCTGCTGTGATTCTTTCTTGGAATATCCTTTACCTTGCCCAGCGGGAACCTGTTCTACCACGACCTGTGTTTCAAAGACCGGATTCTGTTGCTCGTCGACCGTCTGCTCCAGTAGGTTGAATTCAATGAGGAACTTGTTTTTCTGTCCCCATTCAATCAGTTTCGACTTGAAGTTGACTTCCTTCCGCGACAGCTTCTCCAGATTCAGGTAGGGCTTGATAATACGTTCTTCCATGAAGAACTTGCAGGTGGCATACCCACGGTCCAGATAAATGGCTCCCACAAGCGCTTCAAAGGCATTACCGCACATGTAGCTGTTGTGTGACGACTGCCGTGTGGTGTATTTTATCAGCTTGTCCAGTCCGATTTTTACGGCAATCTGGTTCAATGTTTCTCGTTGTACGATTTTAGAGCGTGTATTGGTCAGAAATCCCTCTCTTTTCCCCTCAAACCGTTTGTACACAATGTCGGCCACTACTGCATCCAGTATGGCATCTCCTAAGAACTCCAGGCGTTCATTGTTCAATAGTCTGCCTTTAGCTTTTACCGAAGACGATTTGTGCAGGAGGGCCTGCTGGTAGATTTCGATGTTTCGCGGATAAAATCCCAGTATCTTATAAAAACAAAGATAAGACTCCTTATCCTTTCGAAAAAGAAGTCTTATCTCATCTAGTATATTGCTAAACACAGTTTATTCAGTGTATTTTTTAATGATTACACATGCATTGTGACCACCAAATCCGAATGTGTTGCTCAATGCAGCACGTACAGTACGCTGCTGTGCCTTATTGAAAGTGAAGTTCAGGTTATAGTCGATGTTTTCATCGTTGTCACCTTCTTCGTGGTTGATTGTCGGAGGTACAATGTCATTTTTCACAGACAGTACGCAAGCAATGGCTTCTACACCTCCGGTTGCACCTAACAGGTGTCCAGTCATAGACTTGGTAGAACTGATGTTCAGTTTGTAAGCATGTTCGCCAAACAAATCCTTGATGGCTTTTACTTCAGAAACGTCGCCTACCGGAGTAGAAGTTCCGTGTACGTTGATATAGTCGATATCTTCCGGTTTCATTCCGGCATCTTCCAGAGCGCTCTGCATAACCAGTTTCGCACCCAGGCCTTCAGGATGAGAGGCTGTTAAATGGTAAGCGTCGCCAGATGCACCTGTACCGGCCAATTCTGCGTATATCTTCGCACCACGTGCTTTAGCGTGTTCCAGTTCTTCAAGAATCAAACATCCGGCACCTTCGCCCATTACGAAACCATCGCGGCTGGCGCTGAACGGACGTGAAGCACGTGCAGGGTCGTCATTGCGTGTAGACAGTGCATGCATGGCATTGAAGCCGCCTACTCCTGCAGGGAAGATAGCTGCTTCGGCTCCACCTGTTACAATGATGTTGGCTTTCCCCAAACGGATATAGTTGAATGCATCAGCTATAGCGTTAGAAGAAGACGCACATGCAGAAGTAGTGGTGAAGTTAGGTCCGTGGAAGCCGTACATGATAGAAATCTGTCCGGATGCAATATCTGCAATCATCTTCGGAATAAAGAACGGATTGAATTTCGGTCCGAGGTCGTCTTTTGTTTTCTCGTAACCGGCAACTTCTTCTTCGAAAGTATGAATACCTCCGATTCCGACACCGAGAATCACTCCGACTTTGTTCAAATCTTCTTTTTCTACGTCGATACCGGCATCAGTTACCGCTTCTTTAGCTGCAACTACAGCATACTGAGTGTAAAGGTCCATCTTACGGGCTTCCTTACGGTCAATATGGTCAGCAGCATTGAAGTTCTTCACTTCGCAAGCGAACTGAGTCTTAAATTTTGACGCATCAAAATGAGTAATAGGTCCTGCTCCGCTGACGCCGTTCAGGAGGTTGTTCCAGAATTCCGGAACAGTGTTACCTACTGGAGTCAACGCACCAAGACCTGTTACTACTACTCTTTTTAATTCCATAAAGGTAGAATTAAATTATTTTGCGTTAGCTTCGATGTAAGAGATAGCGTCACCTACAGTCTGGATCTTTTCTGCCTGATCGTCTGGAATAGAGATTCCGAATTCTTTTTCGAATTCCATGATCAATTCTACAGTATCCAAAGAGTCAGCACCCAGGTCGTTAGTGAAGCTAGCAGTTGCAACTACTTCTGATTCTTCTACGCCCAATTTATCTACGATAATTTTCTGTACTTTTGATGCGATTTCAGACATAATTCTAAGTTTTTTTAAGTTTATAAATAATGTAATTTATTGATTTTTCGCTGCAAAGGAATAAATATTTCTGATTCTAAGCAAATATTCAGGCAAATAAATGTTTTTCCTTTGCACATTTTTATACATTCTGTGCACGTAAACTTGTTTTTTTATGCCTTATTCCCTTCGTAAATGATAGTCGCCGCGCAGTTGTTCAAACAGCTCAGGGTGTGCACGCAATTCTTCGCAGTCCTTGTGCGGGTTATATAATTGAAGTACCCTCACATTCTCGTCCTGCGACAAGGTTTGATTCGGATTGTCGGGGAGGGCAATATGAAAATCAGCCTGTTTATGGAAGAAACGGCAAAATGCTTCCAATACCATGCGGGTAGCATTGGCTTTTCCGTCGGCAGAATAACCGGCAATGTGAGGCGTGCCGATAAATACCTTATCGAGCAACTCCTGACTGATGTGCGGTTCGTTTTCCCATACGTCAATGACGGCACCCTTTACAAGACCTTTATTTATAGCTGTGAGCAGTGCCTCTGTATCTACAACTTCTCCACGTGAGGTATTAATGAGGTAAGGGGCTTGCTGTAACTTTTGAAAGAAAGTACTGTCGGCCAGATGGTAGGTCTTATATTTTCCTTCCCGGATGAGGGGGGTATGAAAAGTCAGAATGTTACATTGTTCGGCCAGCGTGTCTAATGAACAGAAACCTTCTTCTCCTTGATCTGCCCGAGGAGGGTCGTTCAGTAACACCTTCAATCCGATACGTTGTGCCATCTGCCGGATACGTTCTCCCACATGTCCTACACCGATGATACCTAAACAAGATTCTTGGAGGTTGATTCCCTTTTCTTTTTGAAGGAGCAGAAGCACGGCGTGAAGATATTGTTCTACAGCCCCTGCATTGCATCCGGGGCAGTTGCTCCAGGTAATCCCGGCTTGCTGGCAATATGCCGTATCAATGTGGTCGAAACCGATGGTGGCGGTCCCGATAAACCGCACGCTGCTCCCTTCCAGCAATTCCCGGTTGCAGATTGTCCGTGTGCGGATAATCAGGGCATCCGCATCCTTAACGACCTTCGGTGTGAAGGCCTTTCCGGGCAGATAGACCACTTCATTCGCCAGTTGTTCGATGGCTTCGCGGATGTAAGGTATTTTGTTGTCTACGATTACTTTCATCTTTCTCCAAATTATTGGGTTGCAAAGTTAGCATTTTCCCTGACTGAGTGTATGTAAATTTTGAAAGACTATCAGTTGTTTATTTGTGAAACAATCATTATTTTTGTTTTTCATTATTCACTGTTTAAAATTTGTTGTTATGACTTTTACAGAATTATGTCGTCCTATTTTCGAGCAGGCTATAAATGATTATCATAAGACGGATAACGTGGATGCTCCTATTAGTAATCCATATCCGTTGAAGAGTATTGAATATTATTTGTATCTGAAAAACTGGATTGACACTGTGCAATGGCATTTTGAGGATATTATTCGTGATCCTCATATCGATCCGGCAGAAGCATTGGTGTTAAAGCGCAGAATTGACAAGTCTAATCAGGATCGTACTGACTTGGTAGAATTAATTGATAGTTACTTCCTTGATAAATATAAAGATATTACTCCTTCTCCTGAAGCCACAATTAATACGGAAAGTCCGGCATGGGCTATTGACCGCCTGTCTATCTTGGCTTTGAAGATTTATCACATGCGTAAGGAAGTGGAACGTACAGATACAGATGAAGCTCATCATAAACAATGTGAGACGAAACTTGCCGTGTTGTTGGAACAACAGAAAGATTTGTCATTGGCCATTGACCAGTTGATTGCAGATATTGAAGCTGGACGCAAGTATATGAAAGTGTACAAACAGATGAAGATGTACAATGATCCGGCATTAAATCCGGTATTGTACGGAAAGAAATAATCAGACTCTTTTTTGACTATGGCAAAGATTCTGGTCATTCGTTTTTCAGCACTGGGAGATGTGGCAATGACAGTCCCAGTGCTTTGTTCTTTTGCGAATTCTTTTCCTCAGCATCAGGTCGTGGTGTTAAGTCGCCCTAATATGGCTGCATTGTTTACGCAGGTTCCGTCCAATGTCTCGTTTCGGGGTGTGGATGTGAAAAAAGAATATGCCGGAATCAAAGGATTGTTTCGCTTGTTTTCTCTTCTCAAGCATGAACAGTTTGACTTTGTAGCCGATTTGCATGGAGTATTACGTAGTCGTTTTCTCTCTTTCTGCTTTAAACTCAGTGGAGTAAAAGTGGCATGCATAGATAAAGAGAGAGGTAAAAGGAAGAAACTGACGGCTGTTGAAAATAAAGTTTTGACTCCACAAACTACTTCTTTTGAACGCTATGCACTGGTGTTTAAACAATTAGGATTTTCATTTCCTCTTTCTTTTCATTCTATTTTTGGGAATGAAAAGGGAAATATCGAAAATATACGCTCGGTTGTGGGGTATAAGGAAGTACATGATAAATGGATTGGAGTAGCTCCGTTTGCTGCTCATCAGGGAAAGGTGTATCCTATCGAACTTCAGGAGCAGGTTGTACGTTCTCTTTCCAGTAGGGAAAATGTAAAGCTGTTTCTTTTTGGCGGAGGCAAGAAAGAAGTGGTACAATTAGAACAATGGCAACAAGCCTATCCACGAGTGGTATCCGTAGCTGGCAAGTTAAAGATGGCAGAAGAATTAGCGTTAATGAGTCATCTGGATGTGATGCTTGCAATGGACTCTGGGAATATGCATTTGGCATCGTTAGTAGGGACTCCGGTCGTTTCTGTATGGGGAGCGACACATCCTTATGCAGGATTTATGGGATGGGGACAGAGTGAAAAGAATGCGGTACAGATAAGTTTGCCTTGTCGCCCTTGCTCTATTTTTGGGAACAAACCATGTATGCGAGGTGATTATGCTTGCTTAAGGCAGATTACTCCGAATCAGATTATAGAAAAAGTGGAGAGTCTTTTATGACTCTCCACTTTTTTATTGTTTATAGCGACTGCATATCATGGAGCCGTTTGTAGTATCCGTTTTTCTGAATCAGTTCATCGTGCGTGCCTCGTTCTACAATTTCACCTTCATAGAGTACGCATATCTCATCTGCATTTTTAATCGTAGATAACCGGTGGGCAATAGCAATTGTGGTACGGGTTTTCATGAGTCTTTCCAGCGCCTCTTGTACCAGACGTTCAGATTCCGTGTCAAGGGCAGAAGTCGCTTCATCCAGAATCAGAATCGGAGGATTCTTCAAGATAGCCCGTGCAATGCTGATACGCTGACGTTGTCCGCCGGAAAGTTTACTTCCGCGGTCGCCGATATTGGTATTGTATCCCTCCGGCTTTTCCATGATGAAATCGTGTGCATTGGCAATCTTGGCTGCTTCAACGACCTGTTCCATGGTTGCTCCTTCCACTCCAAAAGCGATGTTGTTGAAGAAAGTATCATTAAACAAAATAGCTTCCTGATTGACATTTCCAATCAAGCTGCGCAGGTCGTGAATGGCTACTTCCTTGATATTGGTTCCGTCGATGGTGATTTCTCCCTGCTGTACGTCGTGATAACGAGGAAGCAAATCTACTAACGTGGATTTGCCAGAGCCGGACTGGCCTACCAGAGCCACGGTCTTGCCTTTTTCTACTGTCAGGTTGATATGTTTCAGAATTTCTTTCTTTTGGTCATAGCTGAATGAAATATCTTTAAATTCAATCTTTTCTTTTACTTCTTTCAAAGGTTGTGGGTGTACAGGGTCCTGAATGGTATTTTCTGCTTTCAGAATCTTGTCAATACGTTCCATAGAGGCTAATCCTCTCGGAATGTTATAGCTTGCCTTGGAAAATTCCTTGAGCGGATTGATAACACTATATAGAATGACCATGTAGAATATAAAGGTAGACGCATTGATGGAGGAGTGGTTCGATAAAATTAGAGAACCTCCGAACCAAAGCACAGCTACAATAAGCAATGTACCTAAAAACTCACTCATAGGGTGTGCAGATGACTGGCGGATAGCAACTTTATTGACCGCATCACGATAGTCATTGCAACATTTCTCAAACCGTGCCGTCATTTTCTTTTCTGCAATGAATGCCTTGATGATGCGTAATCCTCCCAAGGTTTCTTCTAGCTGTGACATGGTGTCGCTCCAGCGGTTTTGTGCATCCAATGACTGGCGTTTTAGGGCGCGTCCCACTTTTCCCATGACCCATCCCATGGTAGGCAGTACAAGGATGGTAAATAAGGTCAATTGCCAGCTGGTGACAATGAGAGTTGCAAAATAAGAAATGATTAAAATCGGATTCTTCAACAGCATGTCCAGTGAACTGGTGATAGAGGTTTCTACTTCGTTCACATCTCCACTCATACGGGCAATGATGTCGCCTTTCCGTTCTTCTGAAAAGAATCCCAAAGGAAGCGACACTACTTTCTTATATACTAAAATGCGAATGTCCCTTACTACTCCGGTTCGTAGAGGAATCATAATGGCCGATGAACCAAAATAGCAGGCTGTTTTGAGCAAAGTCATTCCTGCGAGGAATAAACCGAGGAAAAGTAAGGTAGTGGCAGGGCCAAAACTATCAATCAGTTGTGTGGTATAATAGTAGAAATTGTTGGTAGCTACCTCTTTGAGATCAGCGCTTCCCCATTCCATCAGCTGATATACACTTCTGTTCTCTCCGGTCTTGAACAAGATATTTAATATCGGAATCAATAGTGAGAAAGAAAAAATATTGAAAACAGCGGACAATACGTTCAGAAGTATTGACCATCCCAAGAACTTTTTGTACGGTGCTACAAAGCGCCGCATCAGTTGAAAGAATTCTTTCATCATGGTAGTTGAGTGTTTGAAATAATAGGCAAAGATAATGTAAATCTGCAAGTTTAACTTGATAAACCTTCTGAAAAAGCAGGAATTTTGTAGTTTTGCAATGTTTTATAAAAAGAGATTCCATGAAATTTGCATATTATCTGGTTTTTGCGTTGTGGTATTTATTGTCACTGTTGCCATTGCGGGTACTTTATTTCTTTTCTGATCTTCTGTATATCCCTTTATATTATGGAGCTCGTTATCGGCGAAACATTGTCCGTAAGAATTTAGTGGGTTCATTTCCGGAGAAAAGTCAGGAAGAAATAATACGCATTGAAAAGAAATTCTATCATTTCTTTTGTGATTATATGGTGGAAACCATTAAGCTGTTTTCCATGTCGAAAAAACAGATTATGCGTCGGATGACATTCAGTGGGGTAGAAGATATGAAAGCCGATTTGGAGAAAAACAATGTCAATTTTGGCTTTATGTATTTAGGACATTATTGTAACTGGGAGTGGATAGCTTCAATGGCTTACTGGACAGGTGACGATATATTGTGCACTCAAATCTATCATCCTCTTTACAATAAAAATTTTGATAAGTTATTTTTACGCTTGCGTAACCAGTTTGGTGGGGAGTGTATTCCCATGCGAGAAACCTTGCGGCGTATCATTACATTAAAACGGGAGCATCAGAAAACGTTTGTAGGCTTTATTGCCGATCAGTCACCAAAGTGGAACAGCATTCATCATTGGGTGCCTTTCCTGCATCGTGAGACTCCTATCTTTATCGGCACGGAACAAATTGCCAAGCAGGTAGGGGCTGTGGTATATTTTACAGATGTAAAACGGATAAAAAGAGGGTACTATCATTGTGAACTGAAACGAATGACAGTACATCCTCAAGAGCTACCCGATTACCAGCTTACAGATATGTATGCCCGTATGCTGGAAGAAATGATTCAGCGGGAACCTGCTTATTGGCTTTGGAGTCATAACCGCTGGAAACGGACGAAAGAAGAGTGGGAACGCAGACAATCACAAGTATAATTTATATTCTATTCTTTTTTATCCATGTTCTGATGCTGTTCCAATAGATGACAAAATGTAGCTTGATAAGAAATTTAATTTTATCCCAGCCTTTGTCCAATTCCCGAATCACTTGGATGTTTTCTTTTAGTCCGGCTATTCGGTGCGTATTGGAAATGCCGGTACGGTCGTATACAGAAATTACAATGGGAATATGTTGGAATTTTTTCTTTGTCAGATAGCAAAATTTAAAGAACTGGAAATCGGCCGACATTTTGAAACGTGTGTCATAAGGATACTGTTTCATCAGTTCTGTACGAACGAAAACTGCTTGATGGCAAAAGAACATTCGTTGTTTGTTACATGGCTCTAGTGCTTTTTTGATAACTCTTTCATTACCTCTGAGTGTAAAGATATCTCCGTAAAGAATATCTTGTTCTTTATTCTTTGTAAAAGGAAGAACCTTTGTCAGGACATTTGTTTCTGCGAAAACATCCCCTGCGTTTAAAAAAAGAATCCATTCTCCTTTTGCATGTGAGATACCTTTATTCATACCCTGATAGATGCCTCCATCAGGTTCTGAGCACCAGAATGCAAGATGTTGTGCATATTTTTTGATGATTTCTACTGTTCCGTCAGTAGATCCTCCATCGATGATGATATATTCTGTATCATGGTAGTCTTGCTGTAATACACTTTTAATTGTTTTTTCAATAAGTGAACAGCAATTATATGATACAGTAACAATTGTAAATAGGGCTCTTTGAGGATTACTGTTCATGCCTTTTTTAATTTCTTGATGAATAGAAGAAGTTTGTTCAAAAGAGAATTCTTCCAGCTATGAGCACAGAGGTGAATAGCGTATGACGCTGGTGTCACTTCGTGTTTGTTCCCAGCAAAAATTTCGGAGCGGAAGATATGCATATTACCTTTCAGATCTTGGTCTTTGTCTAAATATAAGAATCCATATTTTTCTGCCAGTTGTGCATAAATCAAAGGGGCGAACATGTCGGCCGATAAGTCCTTGGAGAATTGTTTATGAACATACCAGTCTAACACATCTTTTACAAACGGACACTGAGGTTCTGCTCCCATGACTGCTGCTTGAATCTGCATACCGGAAATATAGTCGTCACCAATTCGTTTCCCTTCAGGACTTATTCTATGGATAGATCCGGTCTGCTCCAGTTGGCTGGGATGATATTCCAAGCTGGAAAAGAATGAATAATGTAGAAAGTCGTCGAATCTTTTTAGAATTTTTACATCTGAATCCAGATAGATACCTCCTTCAGTGTAAAGGGCATACATACGGATATAATCTGCAGCGAAGGCCCATTTACGGGCTTTTACTGCTTCTTGTACATATACTGGTGCAGAAGAAACATCGAATGTTTCCATGTTCCAAAGTTTTATTTCGTAGTCCGGCATGACTTTTTTCCAGGTTTTCATGCACTTTCGAATTTTTTCAGGATATGGGTCGCCACTTAGCCAGCAAAAATGTATGATTTTAGGTATCATAGTTTTATCTTTTAAATAATCGTTTTATCTTTTCTTTTCTTGCATGTTTTTGTTCCAGTTTTTGTAGGTAACCTGTGGTGTGTGCAAGTGTTTCTTCTTCATCCCATTTTCTTTGCCGTGCATATTCTCTAACCATAAACTCAAATAAATCTCTTCGGTGCGTAATAGTACTTAGATTTTTGAGACATACTTCTTTGGGAGGGCATGTATCAAAAAAGAGAGAACGGTTAATATCGATTACCTGAAACTGATAATGCGCTTCTTCTTTCGATTTCCGAAACAGGAAGTTACCGAAATTCAAATCTCCATGTACAATACCTTTCTGGTGCATGGAGACAATTAGTGACACTAAGTCTGTAGCAAGTGTTTTGTCGTAATCTTCTTTAGGTACCAGAAAAGGGAAGGCCGGAGGGTCTGGGCATGCTGTACAAATAAAATATCCGGTAGTGAACAGTCCGTGTTCATATGTTTCAAGAAAAGCAATCTCATGAGGAGTTTCTATCCCGCGTTTTCTGAAGATTCCGGCATAGCGAAAGGCTCTTTCTGCTTTGGTACTGCGAAAGAATGTATATGCAATCTGTTGAAAGAAATTAACTCGTTTGAATCGTTTGGCAACGACTGGTGTGCCTTGAATAATGAAACGGCGTACTAAGTTTCTGCCTGAATAGACAATCTCTCCTTGTTCCTCGTCGAACATACGTGGAATATCAAAGAGTTCTTTTGCCATGTATTGATAATCTGGAGAAATTTCTATTTTCATATTGTTTTTTCTTCTGTAAGTGAGCGATACAAGTTCATCAATTCTTCTGCTTGTCTTTGTTCTGAAAAACGGGTAACGTATTTCAAGCCTTGTTCTATCATGTGCTGTCTCTTCTCCGGGTGATTCAGTAAACTGCAGATTGCTTTTGTCATGCCTTCTTTATCGTCTGGATGTACGTAGAGAGAATCTGGCCCGCCTGCTTCTTCCAGGCAAGAACCGGTGGCAGCAATGACGGGTATAGCAGAATGAAGAGCTTCAATAATGGGAATTCCAAAACCCTCAAATCGGGAAGGGTAGACAAAAATTTCTGCCTGTTGGTAAATAGCTGGTAGATACTGGAAGGTTACATCATGAAGAAGATGCACACGTTTTTCCAGTCGATGGTTTTTGATAAACTCATCAATCTGGTTGGTATAGTTAGTACGTTTTCCCACTAAAACCAAGTGTATATCTTCTGGTATTCCGGGCATGGACTTTACAGCTAATAATGCATTTTTTCTTTCTTCTATACTCCCGACACAGAGAATGTATTTTGCAGGAAGATGATATTTTTTTCTAGCCTCTTGCTTAAGCTGCTCTGTTGCCGGATGGGTAAATACTTCATCACATCCTTGATAAATAACATGAATCTTATCTGCATCAATGCCGAAATAGTGTATAATATCCCGTTTGGTACATTGACTGATGGCAACTATGGCATTTGCATCTTGGCATGCCTTCCTGAATTTATACGTATAAATGAAACGGTCAATGGGTGGATAACATTGTGGATAGCGCAGAAAAATTAAATCATGGATGGTTACTACGCTTCGGGTGTGAGTTGCTTTCCGGATATTGAGTGGAAGCTCATTACTGAGACCGTGATAAATAGTGATGTGATCTTTCTCCAGGCTACGGGTGATGCCGATGGAGCGCCAGGCAGAGCGGCACTTTTTCCATAATCCTTTGGGAGAGATGCAGGAAAGCGAAGGACATGCGGTAAGCAAGTGATTGAATCGAGGATTGGAACGGATATGCGGAGCGTAAAGGAAATATTCGTTTTCTGGATAGAAACGATAAAGAATCTCAATCAGGTAACGGCTGTAGTTCCCTAATCCGGTAAAATTTTGTACGGCTCGCTTGGCATCAAATCCTATCCTCATATTAAATATATAATGGTTACGAATTTTACAAAGGTAGGCTTTCTTCTCTATTTTACCAATTGAATGTGAAAATCATTTGTTTTTGCAGGTAAAAAAGATAAAGACTACGTTCCTTTTTGTGCTTTTCAAAGGCTTTTAGTATACTAAATTCTCAAAAGACTATGTAATTCATTCTTTTTGTGTAGCTTTGCGAAAAGCATGAATATAAATTAAAATAATTGTTGGGCTGTAATGAAAAAGTATGATTATTTGATTGTAGGAGCCGGACTGTTTGGAGCAGTTTTTGCTCGTGAAGCTACCCGGGCAGGGAAAAACTGTCTGGTAATAGACAGACGTTCCCATAAAGGAGGGAATGTATATTGCGAGGATGTAGATGGGATTCACGTGCATAAGTATGGTGCTCATATTTTTCATACAGACAATAAAAATGTCTGGGACTATGTAAATGCATTGGTTCCATTTAATCATTTTATTAATTCACCGTTGGCACGTTTTCGTGATCGATTGTTTAATTTGCCGTTTAACATGAATACCTTTTATCAACTGTGGGGAGTAGTGACTCCTGCGGAAGCTAAAGAAAAGATAAAAGAACAATGTGCGGCATACAGTCATATCGTGACTCCGGCTAATTTGGAAGAGCAGGCTTTGAATTTGTGTGGAAAAGATGTATACGAATGCCTGATAAAGGGATATACCGAGAAACAATGGGGACGTTCAGCCAAAGAGTTGCCAGCGTTTATAATTCGTCGGGTTCCTTTCCGCTTTGTGTATGATAATAATTACTTTAATGATCGTTATCAGGGAATTCCTGAAGGTGGATATAATAAATTAATCGATGCTTTGCTTGAAGGTATTGAGGTTCGATTAAATACTGATTTCTTTACTGAACGTACTCACTGGGAAGAAGTGGCAGACCGTATTTTATTTACTGGGTGTATTGATGAATATTTTGACTATCAATGCGGACATCTGGAATATCGTAGTCTGCGATTTGAAGAAAAAATACTGGAGGTAGAGGATTTCCAGGGAAATGCGGTAGTGAATTATACAGCTCGGGAGATTCCTTATACCCGTGTTATTGAGCATAAGCATTTTGAATACGGAAAGCAACCGCATACGGTCATTACCTATGAGTATCCGGATACGTATGAACCAGGTAAAGAACCTTATTATCCGGTCAATGACGAGAAGAATGGAGCTATGTATCGCAGGTATCAGGAACTGGCTTTACAGTGTAAGAATGTGATATTTGGCGGCCGATTGGGGCAATATACTTATGCAGATATGGATGATACGGTTGCTTCGGCATTGGAATTATGGGAAAAAGAATGTAATCGATAAATGTATGAGAAATTGTTATTTGTCACGCAACTATAAAGGAGTAGACGGAGCTGGGAACAAGGCAAAAACCGATATAGAGCAGATTATGGAGTCAAATGGTTTTGTAAACGTCGGTTTACGTCAGACGCGTTACACAAACTCCATACTCGCTTTTCTGGCCACATTAGCAGGTGTGCTGAAACTTCCTTTTTCTCTGAGAAAAGGTGATAGGCTCGTAGTGCAATATCCACTTAAAAAGTATTTTACACTGGTGTGCCAGATAGCTCATTGTAAAGGTGCTAAGGTAGTTGTTGTCATTCATGATTTGGGTAGCTTTCGTCGTAAAAAGTTGACGGTAGCCCAGGAAATTCGTCGATTAGGTCATGCTGATTATATAATAGCTCATAATTCTCGGATGAAACAGTGGCTGTTGGATAACGGATGCAAGGTTCCTTTAGGAGTACTTGAGATTTTTGATTATCTTTCAGAAACTACAGCCTCCTCTCATTTGGTTCCCTCACAACCTTACGGAGTAGTATATGCAGGAGCATTGAATCCTCGAAAAAATACTTTTTTGTATGAAGTGGGTAATTATGTTCATTCTTATAAATTTAATTTATATGGTAATGGATTTGATTTGGAAAAAGCACAGGGAAAAGAGCATTTTAATTGTAAGGGATTTGTTCGTTCTGATGAGTTGATTGCCACGGCGGAAGGAGATTTTGGCTTGGTCTGGGATGGTTTCTCTGTAGATGCCTGTACTGGTAATTTTGGAGAATATTTGAAATACAATAATCCACATAAGACCTCTTTATATATTCGCTGTGAATTACCTGTGATTATTTGGGACCAGGCTGCCCTTTCTGATTTTGTTCGCTCTAACGGTATCGGGATTTGTATATCCTCGTTGGCCGAATTGGATACAATATTATCTTCATTAACTCCTGCGCAATATGCAAAGATGAAGCAGAATACTGTAGAAATAAGTAAAAGATTAAGTCAGGGGTATTATATAACAAAGGCATTGTCGGAAGTAGCATTTTAAAGAATGGTAAAAGAAACAATACACATAGCTTGCAATATAGATACTTCTTATGTGAAGTATTGTATAGTCATGCTGACATCTTTATTTGAGAATAATCAGAATGTTAGTTTTCATATACATGTGATTGCTGGAGAATTGTCTGCAGAGGCCCGCAGCTTGCTCTGCGATTGGGTAGAGAAGCATTACTCTCAGACTTTGACGATTTACGAGGCAGGCGAAGATTTACTGAAGGGATGTATGATTTATGGTGATAGTCATATCTCTTTGGCTACCTATTATCGGATTTTCTTAGAAACTATTTTACCGCAGAATCTGCAAAAGGTCATTTATTTAGATTGTGACTTGGTTGTAAATGGTTCCATACTGGATTTCTGGAACACTGATATTAAAGAGGTTGCTGTGGGGTGCATAGAAGACATGTGGAGTGGAAAACCTGACAATTATACGCGTTTGCATTACGATGCCTCTTTTTCCTATTTTAATGCCGGTGTATTGTTGGTGAATCTGGATTATTGGAGAAATATAGGATTTCAGCAAAAAGCCGTAAAGTATATTTCCCAGCATGTAAATGAATTGATTTTCAATGATCAGGATGTTTTAAACGCTTTACTTTATGATTGTAAGTCGTTTTTACCGTTCCGTTATAATGTACAAGATGGTTTCTTGCGCCGCAAACGTCGCATTCGTCCGGAGGCAATTGCAGCGTTAGACCATGAATTGCTCCATCCTGTTATTATACATTATACGGGAGGGAAGAAACCCTGGCAATATAAATCTCAGCATCCTTATAAGGGCCTTTATTTCCACTACCTGGATTTAACTCCGTGGAAAGGCGAGCGCCCTGTAGTGCCTTTTTCATATAAGATGAAGAGGCTGGTTGACCATAGCTTGTATTTCTTAAGATTAGCCAAGCCTAAATATCGTACTGTTGTTTCTTTGTAAAACGATAAATGCTAAGGCAGGTACTCAATACTTGGCTTGAATGAGATTGCATCTTTGCATCCCCGTTTGACGGCATCTTTAAATTTTTTCTTGTTTTCTTTGCTGTCAGTTCTTTTATTTATACGATGTAAGTAGATGCGATATCTGTTCAATAAAGAAATATAATAAATAAGTATATTCTTTTTTCGTGAACGATTTATGTATGACATGTTTCTGGCATGGTAATAAAATTTCCATGCTGTTTCCACTGGAGCCGTTTGAATTTTAGGACCATAATTAACAGCAGTCTTATGTACTACCACACTTCTCTCGATATAAAATCCATCGTATCGGTGAAGGTGTATTCTGCTTGTATACTCCAGATCGTCAGCCCATATAAAAAATTCTTTGATGGGTAATCCAACTTCTCGTACGGCTTTAGAGTTGAAGAGAACAGAGACGAAACTACAAGATTCACAAGCCATCCCAGAAGTTTGCATATTGCTTTTTAGGATTGTTTTTCTGGTCGTATGATCTACGACAAGGTTAGGGCCATTCATCTTATGCAGACTTCCATCCGTCCAGATAACTTTACTGCATACGAATCCAATATGGTCTGAAAGTGAAAGCCCTTTGGTTAGTTCTTCCAGGGCATTCTTGGTTGGAATGGTATCATCGTCCATTATCCACACATAGTCACATCCTGCTAATACAGCTTGTTTGATACCTTCGTAAAATCCCCAGGCTCCACCTTTGTTTTCAGGAAGGTGAATGATTTCCATCTGAGAATCATTAGATAAACTATCTAAAAATTCATGAGTACCATCTGTAGAGCAGTTATTGATAATAAAGATTTTGTGAGGAGGGAATGTTTGCTGTTTTAAGGCCAGGATATTTTCTTGGAGCAGGCTGAGCCGGTTGTATGTTACTACGACACAGTTTATGATAGGAAGTTTTTCCGGTGTGTTCATATGAAGTGGATTTTAAGTAAAATAACATTAGGATGAATGGGCAACCAGTTTTCTGTATAAAGTTGGTTGTCCTCCTGTTGTTAGTAAGAAATGAATACGCTTGTAGCTGAGTTTATGAAACGTTTGTTGTTGACATAATTGAGAAAAATGTTTTTCGTCATAACTAAGGTTCAGCATTTCCTCCATGTCAAATAAACGTGTATGACTAATGGAAATATTATTTAGCTGTTGTTTGACGGAAGGAAGGTTTTGATAAGCTGTGTCGATCACGTAATCAATTAAAAAATAATCAAGCAATCTGTTTTCTTGTTCCCAATAATTGAAGAAGACTTCTCTGGCAAAACTGCATAGAACTCCTTTGGGGTAACTTCCTAAAATAAAACCTGTCCATCTGCTTTGAGATACGTTATCTGTGGCAATGTGACTAGCCACTGTAAATAACGGTTCTTGAAAAACTTTTTCAGGGATGGGCTGGCTGACATATACAGTCGCATCTATCCATAAGCCTCCATGCTCATAGAGCAGACACATACGGAGAATATCAGAAAAATGAGTAAATGAGATTTTTCCTTTCTGAACTTTTCGTAGGATGTAATCCGGGATAGTAACATATTTTGATATGTTTTCTTGTGTAATAAGGTGAACCGGATGATTGCCAGCATGTGAGCATAAAGATTGAAAGCAACTTTGTACTATAGGTGGCATCGCATTTTCTCCTTGCCACCAGCAAACCCATATAGGTGCTTGATTGGAGGCTGGGGGTATTTCTTCTTTTTGTGTGTATTTTAGAATGAGATTTTGATAGTTTGTTTGAAGATAATGCAAGATTGCCTGTTGTTTCCGTTCTCGACGTATATCACGGGTACTTTTACTGCCAAAGTGTGGAAGTATAGCCATGACGTATACATTGCGGATACCTGCTACACTCCATACATTAGAGATGTCGCGTATCCTTTGTTTAATCTTTCGTATTAACTTAATCTTCATGAGATTTTTCTTTATTGTGTTTATACTCCTCAATCCGTTTCATATACTCCTGGTCTTTTTTACTATTTCCCGGCTGGAAATTCAGGTGCTCAGGAATATCTTTTCCATAATCAATAATCATTGGTTTGACTCCGGATTTTACAATATCTAACGAGTCGTATAAATTGCCTGCAGGTACCTCGTAGGCACTTAGGCTGAGGGTATCTCCGTGAATACGGATATACTGGTAATATCGGCTTTCAATACCATATTTATCGAAACGCTGGTCGAATGTAATTCTATAGCTTTTGGGGGAGCAGTGACTGACAGTGTAAACGGGAGGTGTTGCACTTCCCTGTTCATCGTGAAGCGTCATTCGGGCATAAGCGTGTTCATGGCCTTGCAGGACGAGGTCCACATTGTATTTTTGGATAAGTGAGTTGAAAATCGTTTTTTGTGCCAGATTGTTATATTTGCCTTTGACAGAATATAATGGATGATGCAAGGCTACAATTTTCCATCGTGCATCACTTGCCTGAAGTTCTTTTTCTAGCCATTTCTTTTGTGACCACAGGTAAAAGAACTCCCGGTTACTGTCGAGCAAAAAGAGTTGCAGGTCATTATACCTGAGTGTGTACACTTGATTGTCGCCTACCATGGAGTCTTGAAAGTAGGAGAATACCAATGGGAAACGACGTTCCAGTTTGCGGATGGCATATTTCAGGTATTCATGATTACCGGTTACATTTAAAACTGGATAGTGCTGCCCGATGGAATCAAGACCAGAGAATGTTTCTGCCCAGTATGAATCCATAGGACGTTCAGTCAGGTCACCTCCAAAGACAAAGAATTCTGTTCTAGGATGTGCCTGTAATGCTTCTTTCAGGTACTGATTGGCTTTTCCGTTTATAGTATCTTGCACATCGCCTACATAGATGAAGGAGTAATCGTTACGGGTGGTTTGGTTATAGGTATGGAAATTGTACCATGGAGAATATTTTTCGTTGTTACTTACCCGGTAGCTGTAAAAGGTAGCTGGTTTAAGTGAGCGTAAACGGGCTGTGTAATAGGCTGCTTTGCCACTACGTGACTGGAACACTTCTCCTTTTGCTTCTATCCGTAAAGTATCTTTGGCCAAAGTGTCGATTAACTCTACAAAAGATGAAGAGGCAACTACAGAATCGTATTGCCAGCTGATGTTACGTGAAAGTTCTTCTTTGTCTCCAAATGTCAACAGTACTCTTCCGGGAGCGTTGAGTGGTAGATAAGCCGGTTCTTCCGGATTGCCAAACCATACATGCCAGCGGGAATGAACCCAAAAACCTAATACAAGTAAAATGAGGACGGAGATTCCAAGAGTGATACGTTGTTTTTTCTTCATCTTTGTTTGGTTTAGAAGGCAAAGATACGAAGTTCTCCAAATTTATCGTTATTTTTGCCGTTCAGTATTTATAAAAAGGTGAGAAATGATGAAGAAAGATTTGTTTTCCAATGTATTGTCACTGGTTTGGAATTTATTGCTTGTTTATGTATGTTATACATTAAGTCGGCTGGTGTTTCTATGTGTAAATTGGGATACATTTAGCGAGCACTTGACTTTTGGATATGCCATGAGCCTTTTCGGGGCAGGTATTATTTTTGATACTACTGCCATCCTTTATAGCAATGCTCTATTTATTTTGTTGTTCTTGTTTCCTTTACATTGGAAAGAGACTCCTGTATTTTATAAGATTGTACGCTGGGTATTTGCCAGTGTAAATACCTTTTTCCTGATAACCAATCTAATAGACTGTGTGTATTTTCGTTTTACCGGAAGACGTACTACGATGACGGTTTTGCAGGAATTTCGGAATGAGGGAGACGGGAAACTAACTTCTATTTTTTTAGATGAGTTTGCTACCTACTGGTATCTGGTATTGTTGGCTGCTGTGCTGTTTTATGTAATATATAAGCTGTATCGCTCGCCTAAGGTTCCTGTGAAACAGAAAATGCCTTATTATGTGGTACAACTGGTAACTCTGTTGATTACTATTCCTTTTACAGTGTTTGGTATGCGTGGAGGTATGACTACCGCTACTCGTCCTATTACCTTGAGTAATGCCAATCAATACGTAGAACGTCCTTTGGATGCGGGTCTGGTGCTAAATACACCGTTCTCTTTGTTCCGCACGTTGGGGAAAGCGACGTTTGTCATTCCTGATTATTTGCCTGAGGCAGAAGCTGTGGCAGCTTATTCTCCAGTGCATTTTCCTGCCGATTCAACTGGTTTCCGCCCGATGAATGTAGTGGTGATTATCTGGGAGGGATTCAGTAAACAACATGTAGGCTCATTGAATCCTCAGCTGGAAAACGGGGCTTATAAGGGTTATACTCCTTTTATTGATTCATTGCTGGCAAAGAGTCTGACTTTTCAGTATTCATATAGCAATGGCCGCAAGAGTATTGATGGAATGCCGTCGGTATTGTCGTCTATACCAAGCTTTGTAGAACCATTCTTTTTGACTCCTTCGGCTTTGAATGATGTATCCAGCATTGCTGGTGAGTTGACTAAGAACAAGGGATATTCATCTGCTTTCTTCCATGGCGCGATGAACGGTTCAATGGGTTTTCAGGCTTTTGCCCGTTCCGTGGGTTTTCAGAAATATTTTGGTCGTACCGAATATAATGAGGACCCGAACTACAATGGCGATGCGGATTTTGACGGGACTTGGGCTATCTGGGATGAAGAATTCTTGCAGTTCTATTGTGACCGGATGTCGGAAATGAAAGAGCCTTTTGTCACATCTGTGTTTACGGCCACCTCTCATGGTCCTTTTGATTTGCCTGAACGTTATAAAGGCAAATTCCCTACGGGAGATGATCCTTTATTTGAAACGGTGGCTTATTCTGATTATGCCATTCAGCGCTTTTTTGAAAAGGCCGAAAAGCAGCCTTGGTTTAAAAATACGTTGTTTGTAATTACGGCAGACCATACCAGTGGAAACTGCTATCCGGAGTATGTGACAGATTTAGGTTATTATAATGTGCCTGTCATTTTTTATGCCCCTGGGCTTCCAGAGTTGAAGGGCTTGGATAAAGAGAAGATAGTAGACCAGATTGATATTATGCCTACAGTGTTGGGTATACTTGGCTATGATCGCCCTTATGTGGGCTTTGGGCAGGATGCACTTCATACACCTGCTTCAGAGAAGTTTGCTGTAAATTATTTGCCTTCAAGTGGCATCTACCAGTTCCTGAAAGGTGATTATCTGATTCAGTTTGATGGAGAGAAAGTGATTCATGCCTATCGTTTCCGTACAGACGTACTGATGAAGGACGATGTGAAAGACAGCATGCCGCAGGAAGTGCGGAAAGAAATGGAAACCCAGTTGAAGTCAATTATCCAGCAGTACATGCAGCGGATGAACAACAATGAGCTGGTTTATAGAGAATAACTTAAAACAGCATATAAAAAGTAAACCGGACTTTCAGAGGTTCTCGCCTCGTGAAAGTCCGGTTTACTTTTTATATAAAAGAATGAATTAGTTCTTGTTGGCACGTTTACGTTCCGTTTCGTCCAGAATGACTTTACGCATACGCATGCTCTTCGGAGTTACTTCCACGTATTCATCTTCCTTGATGTATTCCAGTGCTTCTTCCAGTGAGAAGATAACCGGCGGAATGATACGGGCCTTGTCGTCAGAACCAGAAGCACGCATGTTGGTCAGCTTCTTTGATTTGGTTACGTTGATTACCAAGTCGTTTTCATGAACGTGTTCACCTACCACCTGTCCGGCATATACTTCGTCTTGCGGATAGATAAAGAACTTACCGCGATCCTGCAGCTTGTCGATGGCGTAAGCAAAGGCAGTTCCTGATTCCATGGCAATCATTGAACCGTTGGTACGGCGAGGAATGTCACCCTTGAATGGCTGGTATTCCTTGAAACGGTGAGCCATGATGGCTTCTCCCTGAGAAGCAGTCAGCACGTTGGTACGCAGACCGATGATACCGCGTGACGGCATGTCGAATTCAATGTTTACACGGTCGCCCTGAGTTTCCATGGATACCATTTCACCTTTGCGGCGGGTTACCATATCAATCATCTTGCTGGCAAATTCTTCGGGCACGCTGATGGTCAGTTCTTCAATCGGTTCGCATTTCACACCGTCGATTTCCTTGAAGATAACCTGCGGCTGTCCTACCTGAAGTTCGTAGCCTTCACGACGCATGGTTTCAATCAATACAGACAAGTGGAGCACACCACGTCCGGAAACAATCCATTTTCCGTCTTCGTTTTCCGTCTTGCGTACGCGCAGCGCCAGGTTCTTGTCCAACTCTTTCATCAGACGGTCGTGGATGTGGCGTGAAGTCACGTATTTTCCTTCCTTACCGAAGAACGGAGAGTCGTTGATGGTGAACAGCATGCTCATGGTCGGTTCGTCGATGGCGATAGGTGGCAGCGGTTCCGGATTTTCGAAGTCGCAGATGGTATCACCGATTTCGAAGCCTTCCACACCGATGATGGCACAGATGTCGCCAGAAGATACAGATTCTACTTTCTTGCGGCCCAGACCTTCGAAGGTATGTACTTCCTTGATTTTTGATTTCACCAATGTACCGTCGCGTTTAGCCAGGGTGATGTTCATGCCTTCTTTCAGCGTACCTCTGTGCACGCGGCCTACGGCGATACGTCCGGTATAAGAAGAATAGTCAAGTGAAGTGATCAGCATCTGCGGAGTTCCTTCCAGCTGCTTCGGAGCCGGAATGTATTTCACGATGGCATCCAGCAGCGGAGTGATGGTGCCGGTCGGAGTTTTCCAGTCTTCACCCATCCAGTTGTTCTTGGCAGAACCGTAGATTACCGGGAAGTCCAGCTGGTCTTCTGTGGCGTTGAGACTGAACATCAGGTCGAACACCATTTCATATACTTCTTCCGGACGGCAGTTCGGTTTGTCTACCTTGTTTACCACTACGATAGGTTTCAATCCAATCTGCAGGGCTTTCTGAAGCACGAAGCGGGTCTGCGGCATCGGACCTTCAAAAGCGTCTACCAGCAGAATACATCCGTCGGCCATGTTCAAGACACGTTCCACTTCTCCACCGAAGTCGGCGTGTCCCGGAGTATCGATAATGTTGATTTTTGTACCGTTGTAATTGATGGATACGTTTTTAGAAAGAATGGTTATACCTCTTTCACGCTCTAGGTCGTTGTTATCCAAAACCAGTTCACCGTTGGTCTGGTCGTTGCGGAACAGGTGTCCCGCCAGCATCATCTTGTCCACCAGAGTTGTTTTTCCGTGGTCAACGTGAGCAATAATGGCAATGTTTCTAATGTCTTGCATACTATACCTATATATAATTGTGTGCAAAATTACTGTTTTTCAGCGAAAGGAGGGTATTTTATGCAGGGTTTTTATATTTTTTGGCGGAAACTGGACTGCAGATGCCGGTCTTCATGGGGAAGAAACTTCCGTCAGGGCTTTCAAAGGAATTCTTCTTCCGGGTATGAAAAAAAGATGTAAAACGCTTGTAGTCTGAAAGATTATGCTTACCTTTGCATCCGCAAATCAAATTTATACATTTTAATAAATAGTCAAATTATGTATTTAGACGCAGCTAAAAAACAAGAAATCTTTGGAAAGTACGGAAAGTCTAACACTGATACTGGCTCACCTGAAGCGCAGATAGCATTGTTTTCATACCGTATTTCTCACCTGACTGAGCACATGAAGCTCAACAGAAAAGATTATAGCACTGAAAGAGCTTTGACAACTTTGGTAGGTAAGCGTCGTTCTTTGCTGAACTACCTGAAGAGCCGTGATATCGAAAGATACCGTGCTATTGTTAAAGAACTTGGTCTTCGTAAGTAATCCGTTACTTGCTGCAGGCAAAAAAATAAGCCGCTTTTCCTTCAAGGGAGAGCGGCTTATTTTTTGTACCCTCGTCGGGAATCGAACCCGAATCTAAAGTTTAGGAAACTTCTATTCTATCCGTTGAACTACAAGGGCAATCTTCCGCAAAAGTAAGTCTTTTTATTGAATATCCATGATTTTGGTATGAAAAAAGCGGTTTCCTGTTGATTTTTACACCTTTTTTAGCTGCCATGGAAAACCTCGAAGCGTTTGGAAGAAAACGCCAAAGCGTTTTGTTCCAAACGCAAGTTCATTTTACTTCAAACGCACTTGCGTTTCATATCGAATGCACTTGCGTTTTTTTAAAACGTACTTGCGTTCTGCTGGTGCGAAAATAAACCTCGTATTTCGGGCTCGTTTTGTTTGAAAAATTGATATTTTTGGAAGAACGAATTCTAAAAATTACGATATCTATGGGAAAAATAAGTCAGTTTGTAAAGGCGGGGGCTTTGCTTTTGACAATGGCAGGATGTTCTTCGCCGAATTCCGGGGGAAAGGATGCGGAGATGGACCGCTTTATCAGTGACCTGATGGGGCGCATGACCTTGCAGGAAAAGTTGGGACAGCTGAATCTGCCGGCAGGAAATGATTTGGTGTCGGGAGCGGTGAAGAACAGCAAGATGGCAGAAGCCATCCGAGCTGGTGAGGTCGGCGGCTTTTTCAATGTGAAGGGAGTGAACAAGATTTACCAGATGCAGCGTATGGCGGTGGAGGAGACTCGTCTGGGAATTCCTCTGATAGTGGGTGCCGATGTGATTCACGGGTACGAAACCATCTTCCCGATTCCGTTGGCCCTGTCTTGTAGCTGGGATACGGCGGCGGTAACGCGTATGGCACGCATTTCTGCCACGGAAGCCAGTGCCGATGGAATCAGCTGGACCTTCAGTCCGATGGTAGACATTTGTCGGGATGCCCGCTGGGGACGTATTGCAGAAGGAAGTGGAGAAGACCCGTACCTCGGTACGCTGATGGCCGGAGCGTATGTGCGCGGTTATCAGGGTGACGGCATGAAGCAGAACAATGAAATCATGGCTTGTGTGAAGCACTTTGCGCTGTATGGCGCTTCGGAATCGGGACGTGACTATAATTCGGTGGATATGAGTCGAAACCTGATGTATAATGTGTATCTGGCTCCTTACAAGGGTGCGGTGGAAGCCGGAGTGGGTTCGGTGATGAGCTCGTTCAATACCATCAACGGGGTGCCTGCTACAGCCGACAAATGGCTGCTGACGGATTTGCTCCGCAATGAGTGGGGATTCACGGGTTTTGTGGTGACCGACTACAATTCAATTGGTGAGATGAAGACTCATGGAGTGGCCGACTTGAAGGAGGCTTCTGCTCGGGCACTGAATGCGGGAACGGACATGGATATGGTGGCACATGGTTTCTTGCATACGCTGGAAGCTTCATTGAAGGAGAAGGCCGTAACGCAGGAGCGGATTGACGAGGCCTGCCGTCGGGTACTGGAAGCCAAGTATAAGTTAGGATTGTTTGAGAATCCTTATAAGTATTGTGATACGCTTCGAGGGCGCAAGGAACTGTTTACGGAAGCGAATCGTAAAGCGGCACGTGAGATTGCGGCCGAAACGTTTGTGCTGTTGAAGAACGAGGGTAAGTTGTTGCCTTTGCAGAAAAAGGGACGCATTGCATTGATTGGGCCGATGGCTGATGCGCAGAACAATATGTGCGGCACGTGGAACATGGATTGTCAGACAGACCGTCATGTGACGATGTACGAAGCTTTCCGTCGTGCGGTAGGTGATAAGGCTACGGTTTCTTACGCCAAAGGAAGCAACGTGTATTATAGTGAGCATATAGAGAAAGGGGCGGTCGAACCTCGTCCGCTGACACGTGGTGATGACCGTCAGTTGCGGGCTGAGGCTTTGCGCGTGGCGGCTTCGGCCGATGTGATTGTGGCCGCATTGGGTGAGAGTGCCGAGATGAGCGGAGAGTCTTCTTCTCGTACGGATATTCAGATCCCGGATGCGCAGAAAGATTTGTTGAAGGCACTGGTGGCTACCGGAAAGCCGGTGGTACTGGCTTTGTTTACCGGTCGTCCATTGGATTTGTGCTGGGAGTCTGAGCATGTACCGGCTATTCTGAACGTGTGGTTTGCCGGCAGTGAAGCGGGCGATGCCATTGCCGATGTGATGTTTGGTGACGTGTCTCCTTCGGGCAAGCTGACCACGAGTTTCCCGCGTGCGGTGGGACAATTGCCGCTTTATTATAATCACTTGAACACAGGTCGTCCGGATACGGATGATACCACTTTCAACCGTTATGGCAGCAATTACATCGACCAGAGTAATGAACCGCTTTATCCTTTTGGCTATGGTTTGAGTTATACCACTTTCCGTTATGGCAGTTTGCAGTTGAGTGCCGAGCGTATGGCCAAGGGCGGGCAGTTGAAGGTAACCGTGCCTGTAACCAATTCCGGCGAGTGTGACGGAGTAGAGATTGTGCAACTGTACCTTCACGATGTGTATGCGGAAATCTCTCGCCCGGTGAAGGAGCTGAAAGCTTTCCGTCGTGTGGCCCTTAAAAAGGGAGAGACGCAGAATGTGGAGTTTGTGCTCGATGAGGATGATTTGAAGTATTATAACTCTCGTCTGGAATATGGATATGAACCGGGAGAGTTTGAGGTGATGGTAGGTCCGGACAGCCGGAATGTGCAGCACGCGACTTTTGTGGCTGAATAGCATCAGGTCATATAAAACAAAAAAATGGTCCGCCTTTGTGAGAAGATTCAGAGGCGGACCATTTTTGTGTTATTCAAGTTGGACGTTGCGTACATGTACGTTTGTGCAGTGTAAGAATACCGAAGCCGATTCCCGGAATTTCTCGACCGATTCTGTGGTGAGAAACTCCCGTCGCTTGTTCTTGGAACAGCGTGCGTCCATGTCTGGATGACGCGACAGATAGTCCTTCAGGCTTTCGCTTACATACTCGCCTTGCGTTACCAGTCGGATATGCGAGGGAGTGTACTGCCGTATCTTTTGCAGAAGCAGGGGATAGTGCGTACAGCCTAAAATCAGAGTATCGATGTCCGGGTCTTTCTGTAGGATGGTATCAATGTATTTCTTGACGAAATAGTCGGCTCCGTCACTGTCGTATTCCTTGTTTTCTACTAGTGGCACCCACATGGGGCAGGCCATTCCTGTGACCTGAATGTCCGGAAAAATCTTTTTAATCTCCAGCGGATAGGATTCGGAGCGTACGGTACCGGCTGTGGCCAGCAGGCCTACGTGCCCGTTGCGGGTGATTTCACCGATACATTCCACGGTGGGGCGTATTACTCCCAATACGCGGCGGGTCGGATCCATGTGAGGAAGGTCGTTCTGCTGGATGCTGCGGAGCGCTTTGGCGGAAGCCGTATTGCAGGCCAGGATAACCAGCGGGCAGCCTAGCTCAAACAATTTCTTGACAGCCTGCAGGGTGAAGTCGTAGACCACTTCGAACGAACGTGTGCCGTATGGAGCACGGGCATTATCTCCCAAGTACAGGTAATCGTACTGTGGCAGTCGTTCGATGAATTTTCCTAGGATGGTAAGACCTCCGTATCCGGAGTCGAATACTCCGATAGGGCCGGTGTGAGGGGCAGATAGAGGGTACATGGGAAAACAGTTGAAAGGTTTGAAAAGAAAAATGTCATTCAGAGAAATCTTTTGCGTGTTTCTCTGAATGACATGTAGTCAGTACGACAAAGAGTTTCTTTAATTACTGAGCAGGAGCTGCTGCAGGTGCTGCCGGAGTAGCAGGAACTGCTGTCAGGCTGATGCCCAATTTAGTCTTGATGTCGTTTGTAATATCTTTTGACTGAGCTTCATCGATGTAAGGAATGTCAGTACGGTTCAGGTCGAATACGTAAGTATAAGCACCAGCTTTACCTACAGCCTGTACGGCATCTTCCAGTTTCTTGTAAATCGGTTCCATCATGTCAGCGTATGCTTTCTGCAACTGCTGCTGAGCATCCTGCTGGAACTGCATACCTTTTTCACTCAGTTCCTGCAATTCTTTCTGGCGGCGTTCCTGAATGTTCTGCGGCAGGTTCTTCTGTTCCTGCTGGTATTCTGCATATTTTTTGTTGAATTCGTCAGAAGCACGTTTGATTTCGTCCTCATATTGTTTCTGCATAGTCTGGATGTCTGTCTGTGCCTTTGCGTATTCCGGCATTACTGGAATGATATCCATTGATTTAAAGTGCGCAAATTTTTGTGCGAATACACTCATCGGTGCGATGAGTAAAAGTAAAAAAGCAATTTTCTTCAACATAATCTCAAGTTTCTATTTGTTATTAATTAATTCGATGTATAAAACAGGGCTTATTATCACCCGGTTGCAAATGTATAAAATTAATTTGAATATCCTAGTTTTGCAAGAACCTCATTGCTTATATCAATGCGTGGAGAAGCAAAAATCATGCTCTGTGCCGAGGCACGGTCTATTACGGCATCGTATCCGCGCTGGGTTGCAATTTCTTTCACTGCATTGTAGATGGCATCCTGAATCGGAGAAATCAGTTCCTGGCGTTTCTTCATCAGTTCGCCTTCCGGTCCGAAATATTGCTTGCGGAGCTCTGCCGCTTCTTTCTCTTTGGCTACGATAGCTTCTTCCTTGCTGGTTTTCTGAGTAGCTGAAAGCGTGTTGGCGCTTTTCTGGTAATCTTCGTACAGCTTCTTCGCTTCGTTGGCTTTAGCCTCAATCTGGCTTTGCCATTGCTTTGACAGTGACTCCATCTGTTGGTTGGCCTGTTGATAAGAAGGTATCTGCTTGAGGATATACTCCATATCTATCAGGGCGAATTTCTGTGCTGAGGCCATACCCACGGCGGCCACTAACAGCATAACGGATAAAATGAGTCTCTTCATAATCATTGGTTTTTAAGTGTTAGAATTCTTGTCCGATGATAAAGTGGAACTGGCTTCCGCTGTATTGCATTGAACCGTCAATCTTGTCGAAACCGTAAGCCCAGTCAATACCCATCATACCAATCATCGGCAGGAAGATACGTACACCGAATCCGGCAGAACGTTTCAACTGGAAGGGGTTAAAGTCGGTCACGTTGTTCCATGCGTTACCTGCTTCTACGAAGCCCAATGCATAGATACTGGTAGAGTTTTCCAGCATCAGCGGGTAGCGAAGTTCGGCACCCAGACGGATGTAAGCATAACCTTCACTTCCGTACGGAGTCAATGAACCGTTTTCATATCCACGAAGGGCGATGGTTTCGGATGCGTAGTTATAACTGTAACCAGTCATACCGTCACCTCCCACGTAGAAGGTTTCAAACGGTGAACGTTTGTATTTGTTGAAGTGACCGAGGATACCGAATTCTGTACGGGTCATGATAACCGGACATTTCTGGATATCCATCAAGGCTGTATAAGTCTTGGCTTTGAATTTCCACTTGTGGTATTCAATCCACTTGTACATGCTGGCAGCATCGTGGTAGTTGTCTTTACCGTAAGTAGAGTAGTCCTTCTTGCTGAACAGAGAGTACGGCGGTGTAATCTGCAAGGAAGCCGAGAATTCTGAACCGTAACGCGGGAAAATCGGGTTATCCGTAGAGTTACGTGACAAGGTCAGGTTCAGGCTCAGGTTATTACAGTTACCGGTGTTCATGTACTGTCCGTTGTTCAGTTTGATATAGAGGTAACTCCAGTCTTTCAACATGAATCGCTGGTAAGACAATTCAGCCGACAAAGTAAAGTAGTCATCCGGCCAACGCAGACGTTTACCCCATCCTACAGATACACCGAACATCTTGATTGACTTGTCGGGGTCGTAGTAAGATTCGTAGTTGTCATAATAGTTTCCATAACCTCCGTAGTATCCGTATCCGCTCAACATGTTGTAATAGTTGTTCATGTAAGCAGAGTTGTAATACTGGCTGCTCACGTCGGTCTGGATAGAGTAGAAGGCCGAAACAGAGAATGAGTTCGGGCGCTTGCCGCCAAACCATGGGTCGAAGAACGATACGCTGTATGACTGATAGTAGCGTCCGTTGGTCTGTCCACTGATAGTCAGTGTCTGTCCGTCACCTTGCGGCAGGATACCGCGGTAGTTGTCGTTTTTGCGGAACAAATTCGCAAATGAGAAGTTAGTAAACTTCAAGCTCAACTTACCGATGATACCAGTCTGTCCCCAACCAGCAGAGAATTCCACCTGGTCGTTGGCTTTTGATTCCAGTCCCCAGTTGATGTCGACTGTACCGTCCTGGAAGTTCGGCTGTACATCCGGCTTGATATTTTCAGGGTTGAAGTGTCCCATCTGTGCAATTTCACGGTAAGAACGTTCCAATGCTTCCTTACTGAAGAGGTCGCCCGGACGTGTACGCAGCTCACGACGTACGATGTTTTCATACAGACGGTCATTACCGTTGATGCGTACGTGGCTGATGCTGGCCTGCGGACCTTCGGTGATACGCATTTCCAGGTCGATAGAGTCACCGTCAATGTTTACTTCCACCGGATCGAGGCGGTAGAACACATATCCACGGTTATAGTAGTTGTTACCGATTGCATCTTCATCGTTAGAGATACGGTCGTTCAGCAACTTCTGGTTATATACATCACCGCGTTTCATGCGGAGCTGTTCGTTCAACAGGTCAGAAGGATATACCGTGTTACCTACCCAGGTGATGTCACGAAGGTAATATTTCTGTCCTTCGTAGATTTTCATGTAGACATCTACCGTCTTTTCATCGTATGGCGATACACTGTCTACTACAATCTGTGCGTCACGGTAACCCAGCTCGTTATATTTATCGATGATTTTTTGCTTATCCTCTTCGTAACGTTCATTGATGAACTTCTTGGCACGGAAAAGGTTAATCAGTTTACCTTTTTCGTTGGTCTTCTTCATGACACGCTTCAACTTCTTGTCAGTCAGTACCTCGTTCCCGTCAATGGTAATCTGGTGGACTTTGACTTTAGCCTTCTTGTCAATGTTCACATCTACATATACCTGCTCCTTGTTTTCCGGGTCTTCGCGTTCAATGATGTTTACTTCCGCATTCTTGAAACCTTTCTCGTCAAAATGCTTCTTGATCAAAATCTTGGCACGGTCAATCAAGTTCGGTGTAACCTGTGTACCTTTGGCCATACCCAGTTTAGCCTGCAAATCCTCACGTTCACTCTTCTTCACACCGTGAATCACGATGTCGGTAATACGTGGACGCTGTGTCAGCTGGATAGACAGGTAGATTTTATTATCTACAATCTTATCTGCGGTGATTTTCACGTCAGAGAACAAGCCATGACGCCAGTATCTTTTTACGGCCGAAGTGATGTCATCTCCTGGTACGGTAATAGTTTGTCCGACAGCCAAACCGGAAATACCTATCAAGACATAATCCTCATAGTTCTTTACTCCGCTGACCTTGATGTCGGCGATTTCATATTTTTTAGGTGTTCCGTTGTAAAGGATAACTGGCTTATCGCTTTGTTCAGTTGTATTATTGTCCTGTGCATATCCCCCCATTGGAGCAGACGAAAGACATGCAGCAATCAATAGAAGAAGTGAAAAACGGTTTTGCATTGTTCTTTGTTAAATTTGTTCACTGGTTTTGCCGAATCGGCGTTCTCTTTTTTGAAAGTCACAAATAGCCTTACACAATTCTTCGGCCTTGAAGTCCGGCCAGAAAGTGTCACAGAAATACAGTTCCGCGTAGGCGCATTGCCAAAGCAGGTAGTTGCTTAATCGGATTTCACCGCCTGTTCTGATTAACAAGTCCGGGTCGGGCATATAATGAGTGGCCAGGCATCGATCGATGGTCTGGTCTGTAATTTCTTCGGGAGAAAGGGTTCCTTCCTTCACTTCACGGGCAATTTTTTTGACAGCCTCCGTGATTTCCCATTTAGAAGAATAGCTTAATGCTAATGTCAGACACATTCCCGTGTTCTTTGATGTACGTTCGATACACTTGTTCAGTCGTGCAAGTACGTTTTCCGGCAATTTTTCTGTTTCACCGATGATGCGGAAGCTGATGTTGTTCTTCATGAAGGTTTCTTCTTCAATGGAGTCCATAAGCAAACTCATCAAAGCGGCTACTTCGTCTACCGGACGATTCCAGTTTTCAGTAGAGAATGTATAAAGAGTCAGATATTTCACGCCTAACCGTGCGGCTTCTTCCGCAATGACATGTACGGTCTCAGCGCCAGCCTGGTGTCCGAAAGTACGGGCGTGTCCCTGCTGTTTGGCCCAGCGTCCGTTACCATCCATAATGATGGCTATGTGTGCCGGTATCCGATTTTTGTCTATTTGGTCTTTATATAGCATGGCTTGTTGTTTTTCAGGGTTCTTAGATTACCATTTAGGAGTAAATCCCAATCGGTTGATGCGTCCTCTGCAGATACTTCCATCTTCCCACACAATCCAGATAAAATTACCTCTGTATGTTTCGTTCTCCAATTTGGGAGTTACGGCACATGAGTAATTACCATGGTGTGTGTCGTATAAATCAGGGAAATTAATATACTCTCTATTAGGGTTTTCTGTGTCAGGAACTTCTGCAGGGAAGGCCATACATTCAGTCACAGGTCTCCAGCAAAGTCCGTTGTCGGTAGAGCAATAGAACTGGCTGAAAGGCTTGATTTCTCCGTAACCACCACCGAAAGCATACAACTTTCCGTCATAGTAAATCATGGTGACATTTTCCAAATTAGGAAGCGGAAGGTTCTGCATTCTTTCTTCCCATTTGTTGTCACTTGATATACGGTTGAATACTAATGCAGTCGTATCATTAGCTGTATTGCCCTGATTATAGCAAAGCGCTACAGTGGTAGTAATATTGCTGTTATAAGATGCCGTAGTTGTATTCGAGAAGAATGGCTGACCTGCTTTAAATTGAGTGAATGGGTCAGTATCTTTTGTCCATGGACTCTCTTTATATATACCACTTTCCCCATCTTTTACAACGTAAAGTTCGCTTTTTATGTCATTTCCTCCTATTAGCATTTCAAATGTTTCTGTGCCTACAGGTTCAATCTTATCAGTGGTTACGTTTAGTTTATAAAGCTGTTTGTCATTAGTTCCTCTTGCCAGGAAATAGATGTTGCCTGCCCATGCGGTAGCAGAATAAGTATCAATGTTTGAAGGTATATTGTCTGTAACAGGTACCCAAGGACTAGGATTGTCATTTGCTACATCCGAGTATTCAATATGAGTACCGTTTCCATTCTTTCCGAAAACATATACCTTTCCGTTGGCATATACTGCTTTCTGTTCACTCAAACTTCCGGCACTGAATGAATTGTCAAATTTTTTCCATGAAATTGTATCCGGTTCCTGTTGATGTACGTTAATGGTAACCTTATAAGGTTTCCCCTCTACACCACTGTATGCATACACTTTAAATTCCACAGGCTCAGTAAAGTTGATAGAGTCAGTTGATGTCCAGATGGTATCATGATCTGATCCTTTGGGTTTGTATGCCAATACTCCCGCGTCATATGTGATGTTGGTGATAACCTTATCTATGTAGGTCCCTACGGGGAGTGAGTCTTTATTTGTGATGATTCTATTGATTTGGTCAATGGTGAATGGATAGTTAGAACAATCAAGTGTATCTACATAATGACTATCTAAACCATTTTTGTCTTTTCCTATACGATTGATATTCAATGTTCCTAGAGAGAATCCCGTAATACTGGTTTCAGATGTATACGTAATCTGTTCTACATCATTATCCAAACACGATGTCATTATAGATGTTGCAGCAAAGAGTACTGCAATCAATGGCAAAAACTTTATTTTCATCTGCAAATGAGTTCTTTTAATTACAAGTTGCAAAAGTAGAAAGTTTTTCCTCGATTCCTCGCTTTTAGGGGAAGTTTTATATAAAATTATATTGTTATCTCCTCTTTATCAAGCTCTGTTGCATATTGTCCTGTTTTGTTAAAGGGCACAAGTATGTGCAAAAAGTCGCTTTTTCAGCATGTCGCAAGAACTTTTTGCGGGCAAAAATTGTTTATGTTTCCTTTATATATCGATATTGTCCTGTATAAAACGGTTTTATGCAATTTATTTCCTGAAAGAACGGATAATTTTGTCATCCAATAAAATGAATAAACAATTATGTACAGACAATTAATTTCTAATTCATGGAAGGCATGCCTTCTTTTCGTATGTGTATTCTTTTCCGGTATAACAGTGAAAGCAGATGATAGTTTGTACTCTCCTAATAAGAAAATAGGAGTGAGCTGGGATAATCCTGCGAAAGGATTACGTGTGATTTATAAAAAAGGAGATGTTCCGATTTCGGTAGTTCAGTTAGAGAATATAGGGCTTCAGCTTCAGCGTACATCCGGAGACGAATTTAATTATGTATCTTCTTCTGCCGTGACTCCCATACGTGAGGATTATACCATGATAACAGGTAAACGCCGCCATTGTACGAACGAGGGAAACCAGCAGATATTTCATTTCAAGAACGGCCAGAATGTATCGCTGGATTTGGAACTTCGGGTGTATGATGACGGTGTCGCTTTTCGTTATGTGTTTCCTCAGTTGGCAAAAGAGATATGTGTGACCGATGAAAATACAGCTTTTGTCTTTCAGGAAGGAATTACCCGGTGGACACAGAAACTGAATCAAGCCTATGAAGACTTCTATCTGAAAAATAAAGGACGTGTGCAGGGATATACTACAGGACAATGGGGATTCCCGGCATTGTTTGAAGTGGCAGATTCTGTTTTTACCCTTATCTCAGAAGCAAATGTGGCGAAAGGTAACTGTGGTTCCTGGTTGAACAATACCTCCAGTGCATCGAGCTATAAAGTAGAGATGGCAGAGCCGACTAGCATTTCCGGCAGATGGTGTTCGCCTTGGCGCGTGGCCATTATCGGTTCTTTGGCCGATGTGGTAGAGTCTACCTTGGTGACAGATGTCAGTGAACCATGTCGTCTGAGCGATGTTTCCTGGATTAAGCCGGGAGTCGTTTCATGGATTTACTGGGCTTACAATCACGGTTCAAGAGATTATCAGATAATAAAGAAGTACATTGATTTTGCAGCAGATTTTCATCTTCCTTACATGTTGATTGATGCGGAATGGGACGAAATGGGGAACGGCGGCAATGTGGAAGATGCCTTGGCTTATGCAAAACAGAAGAATATTGCTCCTTTGTTATGGTATAATTCTTCCACCGCGTGGTGTGCATTCGGTCCTTTGTATCGTTTGAACAAGCCGGAAATGCGTCAGAAAGAATTTGCCTGGCTTGAGTCCATGGGTGTGAAAGGAATAAAAGTAGATTTCTTCAGCCAGGACAGTATATCTACGATGAATTATTTTGTGGACATTCTGGAGGATGCGGCTAAATATCATTTGATGGTAAACTTTCATGGAGCTCCTATTCCGCGAGGCTGGCAGCGCACTTATCCTCATATGATGTCAGTAGAAGGAGTATATGGAGCTGAATGGTATAATAATAAGGAGACATTGACCGACAGTGCGGCATGGCATAACTGTACATTGCCTTTTACGCGTAATGTAGTGGGCCCGATGGACTATACTCCTTGTACTTTTACAGACTCCCAGCATCCGCATATCACTTCGAACGGGCATGAACTGGCTCTGCTGGTTGCATTTGAATCTGCCTTGCAGCATTTGGCCGACCGTCCCGAAGGATACCATGCTCAACCTGCTGAAGTACGCTCATTTATCTCTTCACTTCCCACCGTTTGGGACGATACGAAATTGCTGAGCGGTTATCCTTCCAGCTATGTGGTGCTTGCCCGGAAGAGTGGTACTTGCTGGTATATTGCTGGTCTGAACGGAACAAACGAGAAGAAATCGCTTGCTGTGGATTTAAGTTTTATTCAGGAACCCGTCAAAGAAATCACTTTGTATGCCGATGGAAAAGAACGTAATCAGTTTGATATACAGATGCTTTCTGGTTTGAAGAAATCTGTACATGAGGTGGACTGTCTGCCGCGTGGAGGATTTGTGATGAAGGTTAGTCTTGATTGAGTGATAGTTAGGCTATTTGTATTTACGTGGAGAATGCCTGATGCTTTTAGAATGAGCGTCAGGCATTTTTTGTGTGTTTTTCAGGGGTGATTGCAGTGACGGTATGAAAGGTAGGGAATTATTGATCATTTTGAGGAATGCTTTTGTATAAAAACTGAAATTAAACGGTCAATTCTCTGTTTCACACTGTGGGATATAAAAACCACAGTGTGGAATATATATTTCACAGTGTGAAATACAAATCTTGCACTGTGAAACAGAGAATGTGTAAAGTCAAAAAAGAGAATTTGTAGAGTAGTTTGGAGGATATAGTAGTAACATTTAGTAGTAGCTAAAACACGTTTGTCGATAAATTGCAAGAAATGTCGATTTTGTCAATCTTTTATCGTTTTTAGGTTTGAATAATGTCGATTTTGTATTATTGAAAGATACTTTAATCCTATATTCGGGTTGTATGAATAATTAACTTTGCATTGTATAATTTAAATCTAAATAAAGATGAAACACAATTCTATTAGGCAAATGTGGCAAGCCTTGAGAGTATTTATGTTACTCTTTGCTTGTTGTGTGAGTTCCATTGCATGGGGACAAGGAACAAACAGTGTGAAAGGTCACATTACAGACGGAAATGGAGAACCCTTGATCGGGGTAAGTATTCTGGTAAAGAATACAAACAATGGTACTGTAAGTGATTTAGATGGTAATTTTACTTTGTCAGTTAATCCAGGAGACATTTTGCGTGTGACGTATGTGGGGTATGCTTCACAGGAAATTCCTGCAGTTTCGGGCAAAATAATGCGAATCGTTCTTAAGGAAGATACCGAATTGTTGGATGAGGTTGTGGTAGTGGGTTATGGAACCCAGAAGAAAGTGAATTTGACCGGTGCCGTTTCTGCAGTTACCAGTGAGGATCTGATGAACAAGCCGGTGATGAGTACTGCTCAGGCTATTGCAGGTTTGGCACCAGGTCTGAGTGTTGTACAGAATTCTGGACGTCCTGGTACGGGGGCAAATGTAAAGATTCGTGGAACAGGTACTTTCTCCAGTGCTGGTACAGATCCGTTGGTACTTATAGACGGTTTGTCTGGTAATCTGGATGATGTAGATCCCAATGATATTCAAAGTATTTCTTTCTTGAAGGATGCTGCTTCTGCTTCAATTTATGGTAACAGAGCTGCGAATGGAGTCATTCTGATAGAAACAAAGAAAGGTGCACAGGGAAAAACTGTTGTAACCTATAACAATTCATTTGGCTGGCAGCGGGCAACTGAACTTCCCGATTTTCTTCCGTCCTGGGAATATGCTACGTATTATAATATGGCCATGCAGAACATGGGTAAGCAGGATGCTTATTTGCCGGAGCAGATACAGAAATATAAAGATGGCTCTGATCCGGACAACTATCCGAATGTGAATCATCTGAAGTGGCTGTTGGAAAGCGGTTCAGGTTTCCAGCACCAGCATAATGTAAGCATCCAGGGAGGAAATGCGACGACAAGTTACAATCTGTCTATCGGCTATAGAAATCAGGAAGGACTTACAGCTAAGACGTCTAATGAACGCATGACTGCTTTGTTCTCTTTGAGAAGCCAGTTAAGCAAGTCTCTTACATTGAGTTTGAATATCAATGCTTACAATAACAAATACAATGCGCCGAACGGTGAGCCGACAAGCATTGACGGTATAATAGGTTATGCAGTCCGTGAGGCTCCTATCTATGCAGGACAGAAATCTGATGGAAGCTTTGGGTATCAGGATAATTATAGTCCGGAAGCCTGGCTGGCAAGTGAATCGTTTGTGGAGAATGTCAGCCGTAATATAAATGCTTCCGGACAATTGAGATGGGATACTCCGATTAAAGGATTGTCACTGACCGGAAAAGCTGGCGTAACATACTGGACTAAATATGATAAGACTTATCGTGCAGAGACTTATTTTGATGAAAATAAGACGGTCGGTCCTTCTACATTGAATATCTGGACATCAAATAATACCAATACCATTCTGGAAGCTTTAGTAAATTATGAAAAGACGTTCGGCAGTCATGACTTGAAGGTTCTAGCCGGTACCTCTGTAGAACAGACCTCCAATAAAGGTCTGGAGGGTTATCGCAATACCTTCCCTAATAATGCCCTGTATCAGCTTGGAGCCGGTGATGCATCAACTGCCACAAACAACAGTTCTTTGGAAGAGTATGCCTTGGTTTCTTTCTTCGGTCGTGTGAACTATGCGTTTAAGGATAAATATTTGCTGGAGGCTAACCTGCGTTATGACGGCTCTTCCCGTTTTGCGAAAGATAACCGTTGGGGCATTTTCCCTTCAGTTTCTGCAGGATGGAGAATTTCTGAAGAAAATTTCTGGAAAAATACGCGTGCAGGTGAGGTTGTCAATAACTTGAAACTGCGTGCATCGTATGGTGTACTGGGTAACCAGAATATCGGAGTATATCCTTATCAGCAGACATACGATCTGGATCATAATTATCCGTTGGGTAATCCAGCCACTTTGGTCCCCGGTACTTATGTTTCTACTTACCGCAACCAGGATCTTACCTGGGAAAAGACAGCTATCACCAATGTGGGTTTGGACTTCGGGTTGTTCAATAATACGTTAAATGGTAGTATTGAATATTTCTATAAATACACTTCAGACATTCTTGCACCGGTTGAAAAAGCAGGTATTCTTGGGCAGAATGTGAGTGAATCGAATGTAGGTGCAGTATCCAATAAAGGTATTGAAGTAAACTTAAGTTATAACGGACGTATTGGCAGAGATTTCCAGTTTAGTATTGCGCCGAATTTTACATGGGTAAAGAATGCGGTGGAAGAACTGGCAAATGGGGCAACAGAAGAAATCAACAACAACCGTATTGTGGGACAGCCGATAGGTATTATTTATGGCTATCAGACAGAAGGATTGTTCGTTGATCAGGCAGAAATTGATGCGGCTCCTGAACAGTTAGTAGGAAAGAGTGACTTGAAACCGGGCTATATACGTTATAAGGATATTAGTGGTCCGGACGGTGTACCTGATGGAAAGGTGGATGCTGAATATGACCGTACAGTATTGGGTAGTACTACTCCCAAGTTCTATTATGGCTTGAACCTCTCGGCTTCTTACAAAGGCTTTGATTTCTCCGCACTGTTCCAGGGATTAGGCGGCTATCAGCGTCAGATAGGTTCTTATATGGCTTATGCGTTTTATAATGGTGGCCAGATTCAAAGATGGCAGGCTGAAAACTGCTGGACAAAAGAGAATCCAGATAAATGGGCAGAATATCCTCGCATAGAAACGATGAATATGAACCATCCGAACCTGCAGACCTCCGATTACTGGGTACGCAATGCAAGCTTCTTGCGTTTGAAAAACTTGCAGCTTGGCTATACCTTGCCACAGGCATGGACCAAGAAGATTGGTATTGAGAAGTTGCGCGTATATGTAAGTGGTCAGAATCTTTTCAGCTTTAACAGTTTCTATCAGGGATGGGATCCTGAGAATGAAATTGGAACAGGTGATTCTCCTTCTTACTATCCTATTACAGCCATTTATTCGTTTGGGTTTAACTTCAAGTTCTAATTACTATAAATCTATAAAGATATGAAACCGTTATTACAAATATTACATATAGCCAAGTTGTCAGTTTATTCTTTGGCTTTGTCTGGTGTGCTTGTCAGCTGTTCGGATTTGCTGGAGAAAAATCCTCCTTCTGCTATCTCGGACAATACTTTCTGGACAGGTGAGAATGATGCTTATCTGGCATTGGTAGGTTGTTACCGCTTTCAGACAGGTTGGTCCCATGATGATTTTGCAACTCCTCAAGGATTGTTGTACCTTGATTTTGCTGGAGGCAACGGTACGGAAAAAGAGAATTTTACTACTCTGATGGCCAGTTCCAATACAGTTGCGACGAATGGCAATATTGAGTGGTATTGGAAGAATGCCTATACACAGATTGCAAAATACAATAATTTTCTGGCTAATGTCGGGAAATGTCCAATGGATGAAGATACTAGAGAAAAATGGAGTGCAGAAGTAAAAACTTTACGTGCTTATTTCTTGTTTAATCTGGCATTTTATTTTAAAGATGTTCCTATGCCACTTGCACCGTTAACTGTGGAGGAGGCTAATACGATTAAGCAGACAGCACAGGCAGATGTGTATGCCCAGGTGGAAACTGATTTGAAGGAAGCTGCCAGAATTCTTCCGGACAGTTATGATGCAGAAGAATATGGTCGTCTGACAAATGGTGCGGCTAAAGTATTGTTGTCTCGTTTGTATTTGGCTCAGGACCGATGGGGAGATGCCGCTGACATTCTGGATGAAGTAATTATTTCAGGCAGCTATCAGCTTGATCGCAGAAACGGAGATGAGAGTTATGAAAAGTTGTTCCAGATAGGAGGAGAATATAGTCCTGAGACTATTTTCTGTATCATGGGTATTGCGGATAAATTTACAAATTCCCGCTATCAATATCTGTATCCGGAATGTGCTTATGGTGGCTGGCATCAGTTTGCTCCTTATAATGAACTGGTAAAAGAGTATTTCTGTACGGATGGAAAAGATATTGATAACTCAGGTGTGTATGATGATAATGATCCTTATGCAAACCGTGAAATAAGATTGTATGCTTCTATTTTCCTTCCTCCGTTGGGCTCTTATCCTGGAACAAAATATAATGATATAACTTATAATTGTTTCCAAGGACCTAATACGGCAGATAGTTACAATCGTTTTCCGTTGTTTAATGGTTATTGCCCAAAGAAAGGTTGTGATCCTTCCATAACGAATAATTTAGGTTCAACGCCTACTTATACTCCTCTTATGCGCTATGCTGAGGTGCTATTGAGTTACTTGGAAGCGTTGAATGAATCTAATCCAGGTGCCGTTGATCAAACAGTGCTTGATTTGACAATCAATGATATACGTAATCGCGTGAAATTGCCAGGATATCAAAAAGGTGATTTGCCGACTCAGGAGGATGTGCGTAAGGCAGTTCGTAAGGAAAGACGGGTAGAGTTGGCTTTTGAGGGATTTAGGTATTTTGATGTACTTCGTTGGGGAATTGCAGAACAGGAGTTGAACCATACGTTTACAGGAGTCAAACTTTCGGATGACCCTAGTGCTCCTAATTACCGTGGAAGTGGTTCTGCAGCCTCTCCGGTAGACCAAAATATGTATTATCAGTTTGAGAAACGTACATGGGCTGCCCATAACCGATATTTCCCTATTCCGCAAAGTGAAAGAAATGTCAATAAGAACCTGGAACAGAATGAAGGATATAACTAATTAATTTTTAGTTTCAATATAGCCGGCGGTATTCTTGGGGAGTAACGCCGGTTGTTTTTTTAAATAAACGATTGAAGTAAGAATAATCATCAAAAGCCAGTTGAAAGGCAATTTCTTTGACTGCCAGTTCCTCTGTGATTAGTAGGAGCTGAGCTTTTTCTATTTTCTTTTGGTTGATATATTGTAAAGGTGTGGTTCCTAATTCTTTTTTGAAAAGGCGGATAAAATGGTCTTTGGAAAGACAAGAGATTTCTGCGAGTTTTTCCAATTCAATGGCCTCATTGAGATGTTTACGGATATATAAAACAGTTTTAGCTATCCGGTTATCTTCCATTTCAATTTTGGATTGTCCTTGTTTAAAAAAACGAGATAGCAGTTGGAATACGATTCCTCTCGATTCTACCTTATCGCAAAATGCCCGTTGTCTGTTTTTTATAAGATTCTGCATGAGTGTTGGATTGTTGTCGTATGTGGTAGGGTCGGACTTTTGCAGAGTCATGTGCGGGTTAATTTCACATAAGCGTTTGAATAGAGCCAAATCTAAATCTGTTGCTTCTATCTCGACGGGAAATTTCCAATGGTCTAACCAGTCGTTATCTGAGTAATGATCTTCGTAAATATGCAAGTAGTAATGTACGAAATTAGACTTACAAATATTGGTATGAATAGTAAACGCAGGGATGAAATACATATGTTTGGGTGATAACGTATATATTCCATCAGGAAGTTCTATTTGAGCACTTCCTTCCGTAACGTAATATAGACGTGTAAATGGACTGTTTACATTTTTCCAGTTCCAATCTGCATTGTGAACAGCTAATCCTACGTTCAGGACTAATGGGTGCATTTGTTCTACTTGTAGATTCATAGGTATAGATTATTAATTTGCCATAAAAGTAATAATTATTTTTCGTGTAGATGATTTTTGATAAATCTTTTATCCGATAAAAATCGATATTGTACCAGTAAAATTATTTAAAATACTCCTTTTGTCGATATTAGCCTATAAACTCTCATTTTAATCCTATTCTTTTGGGGCTATTCTCCGTACATTTGTTTATATAAATTGTCAGATAATAATACTTATGAAAACAAGACTCTTATTAGCTTCTTTATTTTTATCCATGGCCGGATTGTCGGCACAGACTTATCAGGTACCGGTATCGGAACAGGATGAACCGATGATGAAAGGAAAGTTCGAACCCACATGGAGTTCATTGGAAAACTATCAGGTGCCGGAATGGTTCCGTAACGTGAAATTTGGTATATGGGCCCATTGGGGGCCGCAGTGTGTGGAAGGTTCAGGCGACTGGATGGCTCGTTCCATGTATATGGAGGGTACTCGTGAATATGAATATCATGTAAAACACTACGGACACCCGTCGGAAGTAGGTTTCAAGGATATTATTCCCTTGTGGAAGGCGGAAAACTGGAATCCAGACAAGCTAGTAGCCTTTTATAAGAAAATAGGTGCCCAGTACTTTTTTGCTTTGGGAAATCATCATGACAACATGGACTTGTGGGACAGTAAGTATCAGCCCTGGAATTCAGTGAATATGGGGCCGAAGAAAGATATTCTGGCCGGATGGGAGAAAGCGGCAAGAAAATACGGATTGTATTTTGGAGTCAGCTTGCATGCCGACCATGCGTGGAGCTGGTATGAGCCTTCTCAGCGTCATGACACGAAAGGTCCGAAGAAAGGAATTCCATACGATGGAAAACTGACCAAGGCAGACGGAAAAGGAAAATGGTGGGAAGGATACGACCCACAGGATTTGTACGCACAGAACCATCCATTGAGTGAGAACAGCTGGGATAACGGAATGATTCACCGTCAGTGGGCATGGGGCAATGGAGTTTGTGTACCGAGCCAGGAATATTGTACAAACTTCTATAACCGTACACTCGATGTGATCAATCGCTATAACCCCGATTTGCTGTATTTTGATGTGACAGTAGCACCTTTCTATCCGGTGAGTGACGCGGGATTGAAGATTGCAGCTCATTTCTACAACCACAATATGGCTACTCACAAAGGGAAATTGGAAGCGGTGATGTTTGGTAAGATTCTCGATGAAAATCAGCGAAAAGCACTGGTGTGGGACGTAGAGCGCGGTGCTCCCAATAAAATTATCGATCAGCCGTGGCAGTCATGTTCCTGCATTGGCGGATGGCATTACAATACGTCTATTTACGAGAAAAACGAATATAAATCAGCGGCATACGTAGCTAAACTGTTGGTAGACATTGTGAGTAAGAATGGAAATCTGTTGCTGAGCGTACCTCTGCGTGCAGATGGAACTTTCGATGAAAAAGAAGAGAAAATCCTGAATGAATTTGGGGCATGGATGAACATTAACAAGGAAGCTATTTATGATACTCGTCCGTGGGTTGTGTTCGGGGAAGGTCCGATTGCGGAGGAAGATATTCCGCTCAATGCTCAGGGGTTCAATGAAGGTTCTTACAGTCAGGCAGGAGCAAAGGAAATCCGTTTCACACAGACTCCGAAGTATTTGTATGCTACTGTGCTGGCATGGCCGGCAGACGGAAAGGTAAACATCAAGTCACTGGCTGCAGACAGTAAACTTTATGAAGGAAAGATTCGTAAGGTGGAATTGTTGGGATACGGTAAAGTCGATTTTGTCCGTACCGCCGCAGGCTTGTCGGTTACGCTTCCTGCACAGCCGTTGAATCAGATTGCTCCCGTATTGCGAATCGCGAAATAATAAAATGTGGTAAGATGGAAGGATATAGAGTAAAAGAGTACGGTATGCCCGTCAAGCGGTATTGTCAGGCATTGGATTTGAAAAATAATCCGGAACTGATAGCGGAATACCGAAAGATACATAGTCGTGAAAAAGCCTGGCCGGAAATTCGGGCGGGAATCCGTTCAGTGGGGATACTGGAAATGGAAATCTATATCGTAGGCTGCAAGCTGTTCATGATTGTGGAAGCACCGCTTGATTTTGACTGGGATAGCGCGATGAAACGCCTGGCACAGTTGCCCAGACAGGCAGAGTGGGAAGACCATGTGGCACGTTTTCAGGAATGTGTGCAGGGAAGCAGCTCTGCCGAGAAATGGCAGTTGATGGAGCGTATGTTTTATTTGTATGAATCTTAAAAAGTTATCACTATGGAATACCATGAAATAGGAAAGACGGGGATGAAGGTATCCTCTTTGAGTTTCGGAGCTTCTTCTTTGGGGGGAGTCTTCCATGACATTAGAGAAAAAGAAGGATTGGAAGCGGTGTTTACCGCCATTGATTTGGGGATGAATTTTATTGATGTGTCTCCTTATTACGGACATTATAAGGCTGAAACGGTATTAGGAAAGGCCCTGAAGGAGATTCCTCGCGACAAGTATTATCTCTCTACGAAGGTAGGACGTTATGGAAAAGACGGGGTAAATACCTGGGATTATTCCGGAAAGCGAGCCACGGAGAGCGTGTACGAAAGTATGGAACGCCTGCATGTGGACTATATCGACCTGATTAATGTGCACGACATTGAGTTTGCCGACTTGAATCAGGTGGTTAATGAGACTTTGCCGGCTTTGGTGGAGTTAAGAGAGAAAGGGGTAGTAGGCCATGTGGGTATCACCGACTTGCAACTGGAAAACCTGAAGTGGGTGATTGACCATTCACTGGCAGGGACGGTAGAGTCGGTACTGAACTTCTGTCATTATTGCTTGTGCGATGACAAGCTGGTCGATTTTCTGGACTATTTTGAGTCGAAAGGTATTGGGGTAATCAGCGCCTCTCCATTGTCTATGGGATTGCTGACCGAAAGAGGTGTACCGTCATGGCATCCGGCTCCTCAGCCGTTGGTAGAGGCTTGCCGAAAGGCTATGGAGCATTGTAAGAGTAAAAATTATGCGATAGAAAAACTGGCCATGCAGTATGCTGTGAGCAATCCGCGCATTGCTACGACATTGTTCAGTACGGCCAATCCGCAGAATGTGAAGAAGAATGTGGTTTACATAGAGGAACCGATGGATGAAACTTTGGTGCGTGAAGTGCGTGAAATTATCGGTGATCAGTTCCGTGTAAGTTGGGCTAATTCTTAGGAGGAATTTGTATATGGGGTTTATAATAATCGATGCACATTCTCATTTGTGGTTGAAGCAGGATACGGTGGTTGAGGGACTTCCTATCCGCACCTTGGAGAATGGAAGGTCATTGTTCATGGGGGAAGTGAGACAGATGCTTCCCCCGTTCATGACCGATGGAGTAAACAGTGCCGAGGTGTTCCTATCTAACATGGACTATGCGCAGGTGTCTGCGGCCGTGGTGACGCAAGAGTTTATCGACGGTTTTCAGAATGACTATTTGGCTGAGGTTGCGGCTCGTTATCCCGACCGTTTCTTTGTATGCGGAATGTGTGAGTTCCGTAAGCCGGGATATCTGGATCAGGCGCGTCAGCTTATTGCACGGGGATTCCAGGGGATTAAGATTCCTGCACAGCGCTTGCTGCTCAAAGAGGGGCGTGTAAGACTGAATTGTGAGGAGATGATGCAGATGTTTCATCTGATGGAGCAGAACGGGGTGCTGCTTTCCATTGACATGGTCGACGGAGCTACACAGGTGGGCGAACTGGAGGAGGTAATTCAGGAGTATCCGAAGTTGAAAGTGGCCATCGGGCATTTCGGTATGGTAACCCGTCCTCAATGGAAGGAACAGATTAAATTGGCGCGTCATCCTCATGTACGTATTGAATCGGGAGGAATTACCTGGTTGTTTAATGATGAATTTTATCCGTTTAAGGGGGCGGTAAGAGCTATCCGTGAGGCTGCCGAGCTGGTCGGCTTTGAGAAACTGATGTGGGGGTCGGATTATCCGCGTACCATTACGGCCATTACCTACCGCATGTCGTACGACTTTGTGAGTAAGTCCGCAGAGTTGACGGAAAGAGAGAAAGCCCTCTTCTTAGGAGAAAATGCCCGCAGTTTCTATGGCTTCCATAATCTGCCGGAACTTCCTTACATCAAGAATATGTCGGAATAAACAAACGGGGAAATGATGAAAAACAATAATAGCTATAAACTGCCGCTTGCACTGGTTTTCAGCCTTTTCTTTTTGTGGGCTATCAGTAGTAACCTGCTGCCTACCATGATTCGGCAGCTGATGAAAACTTGCGAGCTGAATACCTTTGAAGCGTCCTTTACGGAAACAGCTTACTGGCTGGCGTATTTTATTTTCCCGATTCCGATAGCCATGTTTATGAAGCGGTATAGCTACAAAGCCGGTATCATCTTCGGCTTGGTGTTGGCGGCAGCAGGTGGTCTGTTGTTCTTTCCGGCTGCCATGTTGAAGGAATATTGGGCCTATCTGTGCATCTTCTTTGTCATTGCTACCGGGATGTGTTTTTTAGAGACCGCAGCCAATCCGTACGTAACGGCCTTAGGTGATGCGGCTACAGCTCCTCAACGATTGAATCTGGCGCAGTCGTTTAACGGGCTCGGAGCTTTCATTGCAGCCATGTTTTTGAGTAAACTGATATTGAGTGGCACGCACTATACGCGTGAAACGCTTCCTGCAGATTATCCGGGCGGATGGGAAGCCTATATTCAGTTTGAGACGGATGCCATGAAAACTCCTTATTTGGCATTGGCGGTATTGCTGCTGGTTATTGCGGGAATCTTTATTTTCTCCAGGTTGCCTAAGATTGGAGATGAAGGGCAGCGGGGCACTTCTAAGGAAAAACTGATTGATTTCAGTGTATGGAAGCGGTCGCATCTGCGGTGGGGCGTCATTGCACAGTTTTTTTATAATGGCGGACAGACGGCTATCAACAGCCTGTTTTTAGTCTATTGCTGTTCGTATGCCGGAATTTCGGAGTCGGAAGCTACCACCTATTTCGGTTTGTATATGCTGGCTTTCCTGCTGGGACGATGGATTGGTACCGGACTGATGATTCGTTTCCGTCCGCAAGATATGTTGCTGGTCTATGCATTGGTGAATATTCTGCTTTGTGCCGTAGTTGCCGTGTGTGGAGGCTGGATTGGTCTGTATGCCATGCTGGGCATTTCGTTCTTCATGTCCATCATGTATCCTACCCAGTTTTCATTGGCACTGAAAGATTTGGGCAGTCAGACGAAAAGTGGCTCTGCTTTTCTGGTGATGTCGATAGTGGGTAATGCTTGCCTGCCCCAGTTTACGGCTTATCTGATGCACGTTAATGAACAGATGTATCATCTGGCGTATGTAGTTCCGATGGTTTGTTTCTTATTCTGCGCCTATTACGGATGGAGAGGATACAAGGTCTTGGATTGAAAATAGTCTATCTGAAAATAAAATAACAAGAAAATGAAAGCGGTTCAAATTGCAGCTCCCCAGAAGATGGCGGTCGTAGAGATTGAGAAGCCTGAACTGAAGGCTGGGGAAATATTGGTAAAGATTGAATATGTAGGTTTCTGTGGTTCTGACCTGAATACTTATCTGGAGCGGAATCCGATGGTGAAAATGCCGGTCATTCCGGGACATGAGGTCGGTGCGGTAATAGATGCCGTAGGACCGGGCGTACCGGAGAGTTTTAAGAAGGGTATGAATGTGACACTGAATCCCTATACGAATTGTGGAAAATGTGCCTCGTGCCGGAATGGGCGGGTCAATGCCTGCGAACATAATGAGACGTTGGGCGTGCAGCGTAACGGAGTGATGTGTGAATATGCAGTGCTTCCCTGGTCGAAAGTGATTCCGGCAGAGGGTATCTCTTCACGTGACTGTGCGTTGATTGAACCGATGAGCGTGGGCTTTCATGCGGTGTCACGCGGTCAGGTGATTGACAATGAGATAGTAATGGTGATAGGCTGTGGTATGGTTGGTATGGGAGCCATTGTACGTGCCGCCTTGCGTGGAGCTACCGTGATTGCCGTCGATTTGGATGACGAGAAATTGGCTCTGGCTCGTGAGGTAGGAGCTACGTATGTCATCAATTCACGCACGGAGAATGTGCATGAACGTGTGCAGGAATATTCAGGCGGCTTGGGAGCCGATGTGGTAATCGAGGCGGTAGGCAGTCCGGCCACTTACGTGATGGCGGTCGATGAGGTCAGCTTTACGGGACGCGTGGTATGTATCGGTTATGCCAAGAGCGGGGTAGAATTTCAGACGAAATACTTTGTACAGAAAGAGTTGGACATCCGTGGCTCCCGAAACGCATTGCCAGCTGATTTCCGTGCTGTAATACATTATATGAAAACAGGAAATTGTCCGGTAGAAAAATTGATTTCAAGCATTGTGTCACCCGAAAATGCATCGGAAGCCATGGAAGGCTGGGCGGTGAATCCGGGTAAGGTATTCCGTATTTTGGTAAAATTCTAAAAAGCCTCAGAAAAGGAAGATTTGAGGTTCATGTGTTTAATAATAGCGTACTTGCGTTTCTCGAAGAAGTGCAAGTACGTTTTTTTATGTCAGATTGTTCCGTTTGTGTGCTGAAAAGTTGTACTTTTGGCATATCTTACAAGTTTATTTTAATCAACCATAAATTAATGCGTAGATGAACACAAAAAGCATCTTTTTAGCTCTGTGTTGTCTGACCGCCTTCTCATCCTATGCACAGCATGTACCAACCTTGGAGGAAGTGATGAACGGAGGTCTGATTGTCACGAAGGGCGAAAGCCGGGTAAACTGGCTTTCAGAGGGGAACAGTTATTCAAAGAAGGAGAAAAATCCGGCTGGGGGATACGACATCGTTTCGTATACGCCCGGTAAGAACAAGCGTGAGGTACTTATTCCTGCTTCCATGTTCGTAAAGCCGGGTACTTCCGACACGTTGTCTGTCCGTAGTTTTAGTTTTGACACCTCCCATAAGCAGGTTTTGGTATATACCAATACACGGCGTGTCTGGAGGTATGATACGCGCGGAGACTATTGGGTATTGAACATGGAAACGGGCAAGTTGAGGCAATTAGGAGCACAGTTGCCAGAGAGCAGTCTGATGTTTGCCAAATTCTCGCCCGATGGTACACGTGTGGCTTATGTCAGCGGAAACAATATCTATGTGGAGTATGTTTCCGACGGAAAGGTTGTACAGTTGACCCGCGACGGAAGTAATACGATTGTGAACGGTACATTCGACTGGGTGTACGAGGAAGAATTCTCTTGCCGTGACGGCTTCCGCTGGAGTCCCGATGGCAAGTACATAGCCTATTGGCAAAGCGATACAGAAGGTACTGGGTGGTTTGACATTATCAACAATGTCGATTCGCTTTATCCGAAAATCCTTCGTTTCCCTTATCCGAAGGCCGGAACTACGAACTCGGCGGTTAAGGTGGGATACGTAGCAGCTTCCGGTGGAGAGACTACATGGATTGATCTGCCCGGTGACCCTCGTCAGAATTATATCATGCGAATGGATTTTATACCGGAAAGCAATGATTTGTTTATTCAGCAGATGAACCGTCCGCAGAACACGAACAAGGTGTGGATTGCTACCATTGGAGGCGGTGCTCCGAAGAATATCCTGACAGAGACAGATGCCGCATGGGTGGAAACAAATGATCAGGTGACCTGGCTGAAGAATAATACTTACTTTACCTGGCAGAGTGAACGAAGCGGCTGGCGTCATCTTTACCGTGTAAGTCGTGACGGAAAAGATGTTCAGCCCATTACCAAAGGGGAGTTCGACTTTATCGAACAGGTGGGCATGGACGTGAAGAAAGGTCTCGTCTATTTCATTGCTTCACCCGATAATTATACCCAGCGGTATCTTTATTCTGCCGAGTTGTTAGGAAAGGGTGAAGTGAAACGCCTCAGTCCGATGGATGAGCAGGGACAGCATCGGTACGATTTGTCTCCCGACGGGAAATATGCGGTACATACGTTCAGCAACTCTGTGACTCCTCCTCGGATAGAGATGGTGGCCTTGCCTTCTCATAAAACGGTGTCGGTCATTGAAAATAACGAGGAAGCTGCATCGCAGTATCAGCAACTTCAGTTGAGTCCGAAGGAGTTTGTCAAAACCCGTTCCGGAGACCTGCAACTGGATGCATGGATGATCAAGCCCGTTAATTTTGATCCGTCGAAGAAATATCCGGTCATCATTGATGTGTACGGTGAACCTGCCGGCTCTACGGTGCAGGATGTATGGCAGGGAGGTGACCTGTGGCATCAGTACCTGGCTAATCAGGGATATATTGTAGTCAGCATTGAGAACCGTGGGGCTGCGGCTCCTCGCGGACGGGAATGGAGAAAGTGTATCTATGGAGAGGTAGGAACTTTTGCTTCGCAAGACCAGGCGCAAGGAATTCTGGACTTGGCCCGTCAGTATTCATTCATTGATACTTCCCGTATCGGTATTACAGGCTGGAGCGGAGGAGGCAGCCAGACATTGAATTGTATGTTCCGCTATCCGGATGTATTCTGTACGGGTATTGCCATTGCCTTCGTATCCGACCAGCGGTTGTATGACACGATTTATCAGGAACGTTACATGAATACACCGCAGGCAAATCCGGAAGGTTATCGTAAGGGTTCTCCTATTACATACGTAGAGGGGCTGAAAGGTAACCTGCTGCTTATTCATGGTACGGGTGACGACAATGTGCATTACCAGAGTTGTGAGATGCTGGTGAATGAGCTGGTGAAACACGGTAAGGTATTTTATCAGCTGTCCTATCCCATGCGTTCACATTCCATCAGTGAGCGGGAAGGCACCACGTATCACCTTCGCAAGTCTATGACAGATTATTTCTTGAAGAATCTTCCGGCAGGAGGACGATAAAATTAAAAAAGACAGGCTAATCTCGATTTTGAGGTTGGCCTGTTTTTAGTACATTATTTATTAAGAATCTCTATACATCGTGCTAGCATAGAAGCATTGTTGACCACAATGATATGAAGTCTTTTTCGGGCTCGAGTAATAATTTGGTATAACATTTGCCTTTGTGAATAATATTGGTTACTGGCCGTTAGCTTTCCGTTTTTTGTATATTTGAAATGTTCATCAATTACAATGGCCACATTGTTAAATTCCTGCCCTATCACAGAATGTGCACACATTTTGTTACTGGGAAAGTATTTTTCATAATCGAAAATAGAACGTGTTCCAGGTGTATAACTAGGAATTTCCCATCCTTCATTTAGCAGAGTTTGTAGCAATATTTTTGCAGAAAAGTAGTCTTTACAATATGTAAGCTCAATGTGTGGATATGTAATGCCTGGAATATTTGTTTGAGAATCGAAAAGTTGTTTTATAAAAAACGCAATTTCTTTGTTTGTCCGTATTTTGTTTGTCAATATGTATGGAGTGCATGATAGTTCTTCTTCAATCCTTTTTTTTAAATTATATTCTTTTTCGTTGTCGCTCAAATATTGCTTTTCATCGTAGGAAAATATGCATTTTATATTTAATGTACCTATTTCTTCCGTATATTTATTAAACTGCTCTGGTCGCATACGTTGAGCTTCATCGATGATAACTAAATCATAATCAGAAAAACTGGGAGCATATCTAGGCATATGTATATGCCATTTGTATTTATTTTTTAATAGTTCATGACCTGCATTAAGTTGGGCACAGTGCAATATAAGTACTTCATGACCAACTTGAATTGCTTTTTTGGCGATATGATAAGTTAAGAGTGTCTTGCCTGTACCTGCTCCTCCTGTAAGTGCGATGAAGTTTGTGGTTTTATCGGCTAATTGCTTTTGTATGGCTTTGCATATTTCTTCTTGTTGTATAGTGAGAAAATATTCTTCGTTTATGAATCTGTCAGTAGAATTGAATGGAGAAATCAGATAATTAGAAGGTTCGAATACCTCATCAATGTGATTCAGGTACATAATTTTCTGTGATGATAAATCATCGCATAGCTCATGAAAGTCGATTTCTCTGGTAATAGGCCCACTTTTGTCTATCATGAGTTTGTATAATTTGTTCTCATTTAATACATAAGTATAAATATGAGTTTCTTTTTCTAGGAAACTGAGATAATATTTATTTTTTACTTGTTGCTTTAGTATCTTTTCTGGTGAACTTTTTGTTTTTATTTCAATGTTGACTAGGTAGTTGGTGCCAAAACGGAGTAAGTCGAATTCTTTTCCTATCTGAGGAATTGAGTAGCCTAGATAGTAATTGCTGGTGACCGTAATGTCGGCTGTATGTTTAAATATATTGTTTATCAGTCCTTCTATGCCATCAAGTTCATAATCTTTAATGCCATTTAATCCTCCTACAATGATTCCGTAGCTATTCATTAATTTCTGGAACAATGAAGATTCTAGATTTCTATAAGCTTCAATGACGGATTGGAGATTAATATGCTTCATGGATGTCGGTTTTTGTTAGAGTTAAGATTTATAAATTCTTTTAAGTTTTGTGGCGTTGCTTGTATTTGTCTGTTAGGTGGCAAATATATGAATCCTTTCAAGTTTAGAGAAATAAATTTCGTGTTTTTATAATCGTCTTGTTAATGGGTTAGAGATTTAAAAAGGAATGATGACACTTAAAAATAGTATTAATATTCTTTAGTTCGGGTTATAAATCTTCAGGCATGGGGATGACAAGGATAGACTCACTACACCGGATTCCGTAGAATACGTCACGAACCCGCCCCTGCTGGGGTATCAGAATACCCTTTTCTACCAGATCTTTTATATCGCGTGCTGCTGTATCCGGTGATACCTTTACACGTTTTGCCCAGTTTTTAGCCGTCAGTTTGCCGGGATAACCGTCCAAATATAAATTCAAGACTTCACGTTGTCGTTCGGACAGGGCTGTTTCGGCATGGGTTTGCCAGAATATGGCCTTGTTAAGAACATTCGACAATGTTTCGTCGGATTGCTCGACGGAACGGAGCAGGCAGTCAAGATACCAGATAATCCATTCAGTAATTTCACAATCTCCCTTCTGCGTTTTCTCCAATATGTCGTAATACTGTTTTTTATCCTTATTTATCTGATGGGAGATACTGAAGAAACGCATCTTTGAGTCTTCAGCCTGTGAAAGTGCCATATCAGCAATGGCTCGTCCGATTCGTCCGTTTCCGTCATCGAAAGGATGGATACAGACAAACCACAAATGGGCTATCGCCGATTTGACATAGCCGTTATGTACATCTGAATTGAACCAGTCCAGAAACCGATTCATTTCTTTGTCTATTCTTTCAGGAGCAGGCGCTACATAATGTACCTTTTCCCGACCGAACATTCCAGAAATAACTTTCATCTCTCCACTGCGGTATCGGGCTACATCTATTTTCGTTGGACCGCTCCATCCGGTAGGAAACAGGCAGTTGTGCCAGCCAAAGAGTCTTTCATGGGTAAGCGGACTGTTGAAATTGACAGTTGCATCAAGTGCCATTTCCACTACTCCGTCTATATATCGTGAGGATTCGGTCGGATTCGGTAGTTGTACTCCAAGTTTGCGGGCTACAGATGAACGTACCTGCTCATTGTTCAATTCCACTCCTTCAATTTCTGATGATGCAATGATGTCATGAGATATGGATTCAACTACGGCAGACATCTTGTCGTTAAAACCGATTACACTAAGGCATCCCATCAGATAACCGACAGCTTTGTTTACCTTGTTCAGCTTCTTACATATTCCGGAGCATACCCGTTCACTTTCCGGCAGCTTATTAGGGTATAAAACCATACCTTAAAAGCGTAATTTTTATCCGTTCATCCCCTAAAAGGATGAAAAAATGGATAACCAGACATTAAAATCTCAATTTTTCCGGAGCATATCCGTTCACCTCCGAGAATTGCAGGTTGTAGCACCCTTTTTCCGGAGCATACCCGTTCACTTTAGACGTATGCTTTCAGATTTTCCGGAGTATA
>OGOL01000014.1_pt1 | contig 174016 bp, 155 predicted proteins | sample 1552641 | NCBI WGS metagenome assembly OGOL01 (sample SAMEA2580140, study PRJEB22360) | human gut metagenome | biome: human gut; feature: human-associated habitat; material: faeces | place: Denmark | collected 2008/2010 | reverse complement strand
TGTAAACGAGGAACCACCGTTTTTGGATGGTATTTGAACAGTTTGTCCGATTTCGGTTATCCGTCCAGTTATTTGATTTGCCATAACCTAATATTACTGGTTCTTTATTACATATTGCAATCTCCACACATATCCACAAGGGAATCAAATTCTTCTCGTGAGTATTCAAATCCATTGATTACGATTACCTCGTTACCATTTTCGCCAAAATAAACTCCATCATTCATTTCCAAAGATTTTAGTGTCAGTTATCAATTTTCTGTTTTCTTCCAAGAACCGGACAAACTCTTCACAATGGTTAGTGAGGATTGGTATATCACGTTCAGGATTGAAAACGTATGTTTCTGTATAGGTATCTACCACATAACCGCCTTTATTAAACTCTACAATGTTGTATTCAAACGTCCGCACATCCGAACCGTTCTTCATCAAAGCGTATGGATAAACCAAATGTTGGTGGTGGTCTTTGAACTTCCCTACGGTATAGCTTCCAGTTGTTTTGATGTCGTGAACACTGGTAGGCATCAGTTCGTCAATCAGACCATAAACCAATACACTACCGTATGCAGTAGGCAAGATGGCTTCTACTCTTTGTTGGGTTAATGCTCCTTTGTAGTAGTTGGCAAACTCGCGGCAAAGGTCAATGTGAAAAGTGAAAGTGCGATTGTTGTAAACAGCTTTTATTCCGTAAAGTGTTCCGTCATCGTGATATGCCTTGCTAATTTCCATTATAGAAGATTTACGGTTCTCAATCATACAATCAATGATTTCATTGAAAGCCGTGCCACGGTCTGCCGCTTCACTATCAAACGGTTTGCGGTTAATACGGTCTATCAGTTCTTGAAACTGCTTCTGCCGAAACTCTTCTTCCGTACATGGTGGATTCTCACTCCACCCATAATAACGCTCATATATGACATCGCTATTAAGGTAATTGAAGTAAGAATCCAATAATGTTGCATATATACGATAGTTAGGCTGCATCTGAGTAGATTTTAGTTTCCTTATTGAATATCAGTCCCAAAGCCTTTACCTTTGCAGCAAACAAACTTCTCGCCATCATCAAAGAACTACCAACGTGTTCAAACTCATTAATATGAGAGGCGAACTCATTAGCGGACTTAGCATCAGTTATAAATTCGATACTTTCTTTGATTTCCTCTATCACCTTGTTGTATTTGTCAATCTCGGCTTTCTTTACTTGCAGCATTGCAAGATAAGGATTAATCACTTGTGTGGTGATAAAATCATTCTTTGCAGTCGGATTACCGTTGGCATCCAAATTTGTGGGAACTTCCATCACACTTGGCAGGTTACAGGTGTTCTTTCCGTCATTTCTGTTGGTCGGGTCAAAAGTGATTGTACACTTAACTCTACCATTCTCGTTCTTGGCTTCCATGTAGCCCAATAAGTCAAGTTCGGTAACAATAGAGTTGTAGGACTTCTCACGCAAAGCCGGAATAAATACTGTATCGTCACCTTCTTTCCGTGTATCACGGTGGGCAACGAAGATGATGTTTTTGTTCAAATTGGATAAATTACGTACAAATCCGCTAAACTCTTGGTTAATGACACCCCAATCTCTTATCTGTGGTTGCCTTGTGCCGCATTTGTAAGAAATGATATAATCCATCATCTTGCCGATGGTGTCTATTACTATTGTCTGATAACTGGACAAATCTTCTTGCAGAACCTGCTGGACGTCCGTCCACGATGTTATCTGTACAATATCAACTCCATCCAAGTGGGACATGTTCACACGCTTCACACCGTTATCGAAGTCCAGTAATAAAGGTTTGGGGGCACTCAAAGCGGTTGTTGTTTTTCTCATACCCGCTTGACCGTATACCATCATTTTGATAGTAGTCGGTATTACCAATTCGTTTGCTTTTTTAATAAGTGGCATAATATATAATTTTAAATTCAACAATTCCTTGATAAGCCTTGACTAAGGCAGATGTTGGTTCTTTCTTCTTCCAAGCTCTTTTCTGTATATCCCAATGAAATACGAGCGGAATATTGTTTCAGCCTTTTATTAGAGGCTTTTCTATCTTCGTTCAAGAGGTTTTCCTCTTTATTCTTTGAAGACTGTTTCACTTTATTTTCCATAAATAATTTTTTTAACCGCCCGTACAAGGTTAAAGGGAAGCGGTGCGCACTTCGCTTCTCTCACGGCTTTTAGTACGGTAATAGCACTGACCTTTTCTGCGGCTGAATTTGGTTATTTATATCTCCATTTATAAGAACCGGCTGATGCTCTTTCCCCTCTTGCGCATGCTGCTATAGTTCCTTGATTTATTTTAGTAACTCTGGAAGCCTCTCTTGTGCTTCCGTATTCTTGAATTGGCACTCCTGTTAAACTATATTGTATTATAACTTTAGATGAATGATTTAGACTGCCGAATCTGCCTAAATTAGGAGTTTTTTTTAACCCAATTCTATATGCGTGTTTTTGATTATCAGAGGAAGAACACCATTCAAGATTTTCTACTTTATTATTAAATTTATTACCGTCTCTATGATTAACTTGTGGAAGATTATTAGGGTTAGGAATAAAAGCTTTAGCTACAAGCCTATGTATAGTGAATCTATTCATTACACATTTTCTACTAAGACTAATATTTAAATAAAGAGAACAACTATTAGGCTTTAAAATTTTACTATGAACATGTCTTACTCCATTTATATGGTTTACATATCTGCTCACAGATTTTACTCTACCTAAACTGGATATTTGATATATCCCTTCATATCCAATTATATCTTTCCAAATTTCTTGTTCCATAATTTATTTTTAAGAGAAAGGAGACAAGGGCAGACGACCTTTGTATGCTTATCCTATCTGGATGTCTTTCCAAATGTCAATAAATTGTTTTGCCGAATATTCCGCAAGTTCGCGTGTTTTATAACAAAGGCGAGACCCGCTACCCGCAAACGCACACGCATTAACGTAACCCGAACCGCAGAAAGCGAAAGAGGAAGGAGACATAATGAAATAGGGATAATACTTGTTCTCATCCGAGTTATCCCAGTCTGCTTTCCAGCCTTCATTCAGAGCTTCCGTAACGATAGCCAGCTTTTGATAAGCAATATCGTGTTCCGTCAAGCCTAACTCCAATAGCTTTTTCTCATCGAGTGGTTCCCTTCCCAACTCGTGGCAAGCATCAAGGTAGGTTTTCACTCTTTCTGTAACGTCTTGTGAAAAGAAATCCTTTCCAAAAGATTCTTCCAATACTGTTTTTAATTCTTTTGAACCGCTCCGATATAGTTCACGGGCTTTTTGTTCACTTAATTGTAATGTTTTCATATGATTGTTATTAATGAGTTTTCAATAAAAAAACCGGACTATCTTCACAGACCGCCCGGCTACGACTAAACAAATACTTCATCTGTAGTGAAGATGTTGCGACACCCGGACTCGAACCGGGACGAGTTGTCAAGCTCCACACATCTAAGGTTTGACATTCCTATCATAGAGTGCTGCGTCTACCATTCCGCCATGTCGCAGTGTTTCCCGGCCAGCACGTGGACGGGATTTGAAAAATACTCTAATTAACTCCTAATGCAAGGTTATGCCTCCACGGGGTTATCGTACTTACTATATTCTGATAAGATATACTCTTTTTCTTCATAATTTAAGGAATACGCTTTATCCATGAATTTTATTGCCATGTCCTCGTTGTTATCAGAAAGCGGATAGTAGTCGGAAGCAAATTTGTAAACTAACCATTCTAATCTCTTGTATTTTGCCTTGACTTCTTTAAGTCGGCTGTGTATTTCCGAAATAATTTCCGAAGCTTCGCCTAACTGCACATCATATTCCTCTTTGTCTTTCTGGGCTTGCTCTTTCAGTACCTTGTTCTGCGCCAAAAAACCGGAAATTTTGGTATAGAGTTCTTGGGAATACACAAAATCTGAATTGACAGAGAAATCGGGGCTGTTGGAATAAGAATATTTCTCTTTCTTGACAAGATACTTATAATCACTTCCTGTTTTACTCCAATCATATTCAACCTTACGCAGAGTTTTTGCATTTCGCAATGCTTCTGCAACCGCATTCGCTTCTTCTATGCTTGTAAAAGCAAAATCTCCAAGAAATGGAATGGTGAAAACTTTCAAATCACCCGGTTCAATATCAAACAGTTCAGGAGCCTGCGGCCTATCCATGATTTTAATGCCTTCCTCCATCATCCGGAGTTTTATCATTTTCTGTACATCTTCATCCGTTAATGCAAGGATTTCTTGCTCGGTCATTTCTGTAATTTTTTTCATATTGCTTGTTTTTTAAAATGAGTACTATCTGTTTTATCGTTCCCGTGAGCGTTCCGATGTTAAGCCTTACCACTCGCCTTAGGGTGAGCCACGGGATTATAGATAATAAGCGTGTACGGGCGCCTTTCATTACCACCGCATACTTTATACCGATTTAAGACTGTATCGGACGCTTATGTTGTCTTTATGACCTTTGTCTCTTGCGATACGGGCGCCCAAACCGCATACTCTCTACCGTAGGACATTTCGGTGCAAAGAAACAATCACGATAACCAAGCCTATACGGAGTCCCCGCGTTTCCGCTATCCGTAATTCCTTGATTAATATTAGAATAAGAATACAGTTTCAATAAAGACTTATATTCTTAATATCTACATCAATAAACCAATGAACGATTTATGAGCAAAGCTCAAATACTATATTTTGCTCCCTCTGCACGACTCGAACGTGCGACCTTCGCTAACCGGAAATTACCGGATACTAAACCTTCGAACAAGTAACCATAGCGATGCTCTGCCTGGCTGAGCTAAGAGGAAGGAGCGTTGTTCACACAACGCGGTTTTAATAGTCAAGGCTGTCGTAATACTGCTTGTTGTTCATATATTCAGATACTACCGCCGACCGTGAGCTGTCGTTTATCCGGCTTCTGATGAAGTCATACTTATCGGAACTCATGCCAGATAATACATCATCGTTGTATTCTACACGGCTGCTGTATATACATCCCGCCATGATTGCTATTATTAGAGCAATCCGAATAGCAAGCCGAGAGGCTCTGTTTAAATCGTAGGTTTTCATATTAAAGATGATTTAATGTTTCTATCTTATTTTATTTATATCGTTTTGGCGGTAGAAAACCTTTCTACCTATTTTGATAGGGACGAGATACCCGTCTTTATTCCAACGATTCAATGTGCATCGGGATACGTTTAGGGTTTCTGCAACTTCCTTAAGAGGTACAAGATTGTCGTTGTTACTTTTCGATACATCCTCATTTAACTCTTGTATAACCTGCTGGATTGATGCATCTATTGCATTCTTCAAGTCCTGTGCATTAACTAAGAAAAACTGTTGGCTGGAAGAGTTGCTTCTCATTATTTCCCGAATATCCATAGCTTTATCTCCTTATTCTTTTCTGGTTACTTTAAAATATTTGGATTCTTTCCCCGCCTTTACCTTTTCTTTTTCTAATTTAAAAGAGGCTACACCTTCTTTTTTTAGATTTGAGGCAGTAACTTTTATACTGTTATAGTTCATTGGAGGATTTTTAAATATCTCCGTATCTCCAACTCTAATCGAAAGCAGGGTTTCTCTGACTTTCACTAATTTAGGTATGCTTTTTCTTCTTTTTTTTATGATTATATTATCCATAAACATTAACTTTGCATCGGTTAATTAATTAACTGATTGACGATGCAAAGATATGTATATATTTTATATGCGCAAAGAGTTTGCATATAAAATATATACGCAAAACATTATTTAACTATTGAGGCTTTGAGTCTGTTACTATTGTATATAGATATATAAGTGATAAAAGAGAAGACTGTAGCTCTGAAAGAATTTATTTTAAGAATTATAGTTTAGATTATTTTTTGTAACGAAGCTTTGTAACAACTTAGTTCTTTGATTTATTGTACAATTGGTTGTTATTCAAATTTAAAGGATAGCTGTACTTTCACTTTTTTAAACCTGTCATTTGGAAGGTTGTGTAATCGGACTATATCATTCATGGAGTTTGTACACATGGAGTCAACCATTTCATTGTATTTGTCTCCATTATGTCCTTTTACCCAGCGAAAACATACAGAGCTAAGTGTCTTTACCCGTTCGTTGTATTTGATTATCAAATCTCTGTTTTTCTTCGGCTTCCAAATACCGGAAAAGACGTTGATTGCATATTTGCTGTCTGAATACACGGTTAGATCAGAACCTTCGGGGACGGAACAAACAGCGCTTATGATAGCAAGCATTTCCATACGGTTATTGGTCGTATAAAGAAAGCCCTTTGAAGCGGTTTTTACAACTTCTCCCCTATGGATTATCAGATAGGCTGAACCTCCCTCTCCATACACTGATGTGTTTTGACATCCTCCGTCTGTATATGCTATATATTTACTCATTGTCTTGGTATTTTATATATTAAATTATCACGCACGTATGTATTTATATACGCCATGTAATCCCATTCTCTCTGTAAATAATATATGTTCCCAAAATAGAAATATCATAAATAAGCAGCGTTAATGGGATTATCAAACGGATTTTCATAAACAGGATGCTTGGACACTTTGAGATTTGATGATTCAACACGCTTCTTGTGATTATAAATAACGTGCTTATATTTCTCGGTAGTCCCTCTGTCGCATATAGAGTAAGAACAAGGAATGACAATCCATCCGCTTCCGTCTTTGGGGTTATAGATAAAATGTTTCCTTCCCGTTCTTTTGCGCCACTCCTCAACGGTGTTGGCATTCACGGTATGGATAACCATTTCCCCGTGCGCCCTTGTCTTGGAGATTACTCCGTTTCGGAACATTTCATTCATCAGTCTGTGTGCGGTACTTTTGCTTGAACCGGATATATTTCCAAGTTTGCGCAAAGTCAAATCCTTGGTAAGGGCACAACGTTTTTGTTTCGGTTTCCCGTTACTCTGCGGAAAGTTGTCTCTATCAATAGAATTGACTGCACAAAGAAGCATAATACAATTCAGCTCATGCACAAGCATGCGAATTGAATATTCCTTCTTATTCAGTTTATAGCAATAATCAGAGGTGTAAATAAAAGGCGTACGCCCTATTGACCTTTTGATTTCCTTGCTTTTAAAAGTGTTTGCAAGAAAGCTGCCTCCTTTTACGGAAAACAGAAAACTGTCGTTTAACGCTCCGTTAATAAGGCGTTTGGCTTTATCGTGAGAAACATGAAACAGTTTCATCACTTTATAAGGGGTTACATCGGTAAGTACAGAATTTGAATACAGACACTTGATACCAATAGCAAAGGCAAGCAATTCTTTTTCAGCCTTGCTTGCCTTGTATCTTTTGATTATATCTATTGGTATATTAAGTATGTCCATTGACCGATTGTATTTTATATAAAGAATGAATCCCGTAATAGGTAGCAGCTATCACAGGATTCATCTCATATAATTATCCCGAAAGGGGTAAGTATAAACAATGTCAATCGAACAACTGCTACTTGTTACGTGTACAAAGATATGTATATATTTTATATACACAAAGAATTGTAATTTAAAAAATATATATATGGATAAAGATAATGATTTGTTACGTTCAGAAAGATTTATGAATGTTGTTAAGGCTCTGAATTTAAGTAATATAGAGCTTGAGGAAAAATTAGGTATTAATAGAGATTTAAAATCGAAAATTTCTACAGGAAAGCAAAACGCGTCTATAGATAAAATAGTCGCACTATGTGAAATATATAAGGTCAATGCAAATTACATTCTTGTAGGCGAAGGCAATATGTTTCTTGAAGATAGAATAGAATTAAATGGATTGTCTACAGTCGACGTAGAAGATTTTCCATCTCCGGAAACTGCTGAATACTGGAAGAGAATGTATGAAACGACAGTAGTTATGTATGAAGCGCAATTTGAGGATTTGCAAAGGCGATTTAACGCTCTAAACAAATCTGTGGAAGAAATACAAGACCTATTCAGTGTGAGAAGAAAGGCTGTTTAATATATATGTTTACAAACATGTTTTGAAATAAAACCTTTTCAATATAAAATTTGTTGATATTTTATTTCGACAAGACACAATTTATTAATTTGAAATATAATGAATGAAAATGTAAATCTAATGATGAAGCACATGCTCCGTCTTGCAGAAGCGTATGAAAAATTACTTAAAGAAGTTGTACAACTGAGACAAGAAGTCGCAATACTGAAAGGCGGAAAGGTAAAGGAAAAGAAAATTTATAATATGAAGATTTTAGGCAGCCAAGTTGGCGGAAGTTAATAATGTGCTTTATTATTTGATTTATATGTTCCGTATAAATTATTAAACAACTACATAAATTGCAAAAACTTCTTTTGTATGTATTGCTAAAAATGTTTTATTAGACATTATTCACAAACAATTAAAAAACATATAATTATGGGAAATGTTGCATTTTTTACTTCAATCATTATTATTGCATTTGGAATATTGCAAATCATCCTCTTCTTCAAAGTATGGGGAATGACTAATGATGTAAGAAAAATAAAGAATATACTCGAATTAAATATAAAACAACAACAAGATACTTTGAATCATAACACTAACATTGCTTCTTCTTTTTTCGTAGGAGAAGTGGTTACATATAAAAAGACGCAAGAAAAGTTTATAATTAAGAGAAGAGTTACAGAAGATTTATTTGAATGTTCTTCTCTTGATACGAATACCAGCTACACACTAAATAGAAACGAATTACAAAAATAAATAGGATTTTGCAAAAAAAATAGCCGCCAATACTCATGGCGGCTTAGTTGTGTAATCAGGTGTAAAAAAATTATAAAAACAAAGCTTCGATTTGGCGGCTTTATTCATTTTCCCATAAACTCTTTTAATCTGTATAGCCTATCAATTGCCGGATTATAAAATGCATCCGGATAGTGTTGCTTGATGTCGTTGATATTTGCCCGAATATACAGAGATGTATCGTATATATGTTCGGATTCCGATAATATTACTTCCTTTGGCAATTGTACGGTTTCTGCCCAATTCATGATTGCTTTAACACTTTCTTCGTCATATGCGTATTTGCCTTCTTGTGCCATATAAGATTATTTTTTGGGGCAAAGATAACCTTTTCTCTTTAATCATTCATCAAACTTCCGGTTCTTAAACATTTCTGCATCGGAAACCTCTTGCAAAACTTCGCCAAAAACAGTATGAAGTTTATCTTTCTGCATAATGATTAAATTACGGTACGGTATTCGGAATACAACATCATCATATGGCAGATGCAGATTTTCCATGAACGTTGCAATCTGTCCAAGCAGGCAGGTATTACCTGCTACTTCTGTTTTGCTGTCAGACTTTGCACGTTCTTCGCTAAAATTGACAGCTTGTAAAAATTTTCAGCAGAAATTAAAGAAAAAGCGATTTCTAATCCTTCCACAATTTCATTAAATGTGCCTTTTAATAATTCATCAAAAAGGCTATCGTTTCCTTTTATAAACCAAGACAAAGCATGTGCCGCATTATCCATATCTTTTAATGAAACAAGTATATCATGCAGCGTATTACATTCGGGGAAATTTGCTAAGTAATACCCTGCGCCTGCTATCCTATGAATAGTAGGCGGTGATATGATATATGATTTGTTATTGACGACAATTGTCTTAAAGTCGGAGCCAATAATAGAGCTATTTACTATTTTTGCAGCATTCATTATTAATATATTAAACAGGGGTGCAATTTACACTACACCCCTTTGGTTTCATATAAATTTATTTAAATGGTAGGTTTGCTCTTGACAGGAGCTTCTGCTGACATCAAGGCGACAGCTTCCACTTTTTCCCCATCAAACAAATAGTCACTCTTCACATTATCATTAGGATTTTCCATCGCAACAGCAGTAACTCCCAAGCCAATGTTTTTTTCGGCCATTGTTCCTTTGGCGATAACCGCAGCATTTGTAAAGACTACATAATTGCCTGTTTTTGTCTGCCCTACAATTCCCTTATTCACAATTCCCGGAGTATCTGATGCCGACCAGCCCGCATCCGTATCAACCTTTTCGCCACCTTGCAAATCAATCTTATCGTCAAATGTATATTCGCCCATTGTGAATGTAATGGTTTTTGCCCCCTTTTGGGTTACATCACGATAATAAATATTACCCGAAAGTTCGTTGATGTAATCAGTGTAGGTTGGGTCATCCTCTGTGTACTGCCAAGTATCTTGGTGTGAGTTTTTAACTTGTGTGGCAGACTCAAGCCACGTCTTTAATGATGCTTTAGTTACGGCTTCAGTAAACACATCACCGTACCATATCTTTTTAATTCCGATAAATGGTTTCATAATCTTCTCAATTTATGTTTAATACTTCAAATAATAATTTTACATTAACAAAATGACAATTTAAATCTGTATCTTCCTCTATCCCATGGCTCTCAACAGAATATTGATACCATGAACCCTTATAATATCCTACGGAATCCAAAGTCTCAACAGCCAACTGTTCAAGTTCGTTAAGCCTTTTGAGATTGGCATTCTGCTTATAATCCGGGACACAGAAATTAACTTCAATAAATCCTCTGTTCCAATAGGTATCAGATGTTTGGCGCTTAGAAAGAACAACAATACGCTCCGTATCTACTTTCTTTTTAGGGAAAGACCAGCTACGATATAAAGGCAGACCAAAAACTTTGCAATCATTATATACTATGATACCGGCATCTGATGATGTAATCATATCCAAACCTCCGAATAATTAAAATAATTACAGCTCTTAGGGTTGCGTGCGATACCTTCCGCTTTCACTGTCTCTCCAAACAAACAGCGAATATTGCTACCTTCTTTTAAGCCACGACCTTCATAGACTATATGATAATGCGACATATACATATCTCCATTGTCTGACTTTAGTTCTTGGGTGTTATCATCGTCGCACCGGCAAACACCTATAGTTTCCCACGTATTATTTTCCGGCTTTACAATAACTTGTCCGTTAGAGTCATACTTAGGTTTTTCTTCTGCCAATACTTGTAATATGTGAGGAGAAAAATACATTACCATATATCAGATACATCTTTAATCACACTCAGACCGACAATTGCAGCAGTTTCCTCATTCAAGTCTATGCCATATTTCTTTAACAGAAGTTTAATATGGGTCTTGATTGAATCAACGCTCCAGGATGCAGAAAATCCACTTTCACCAACTGAGGTAGGATGGAGAATATTTTTCTCAATAAAACCATCAATTAATGTTCCTATTAACTTTTTATCCTCAGAAGAAGCTTCCTTGCCTGCATTAAGCCCAAAATCTAATGCAAAATCAGAAGCCCCTACATCGGACATTTCACCGATGTAGGAAAATCTCTGCTTTATGTAGCCTGCAATTGTCATTATGCTTCTACTGTCAAAGAATAGATACCGTTAATCTCAGTAATGATAGGAAGTGATAATGACTGCGCCTTTGTGAACTCAACTCCATTGGAATTGTCTGTCTCACCCTTACCCCACTGAGAAATCCGAATTCTTCCATAATTGGAATAGGTTACACCAGGTTCTTGTCTCAATTCATTGTCTGCATAGGCATTTTTGATAACCCCTAACTTTCCAGCTGGGACAAATACCAAGTTCTTGTCATTCCAGGGGGAATACTCACTTAATGTTCCGTTGTTTTGAATTCGGGTGATACGTCTGATTGGTTCAAAGATAGGGAAGTCATTCTGACGCATGAACTCGTTCATATTTGACAACAACAGCGGAGTAGAAGATTTATCTGTACCAAAAACAACCTGTTTCATCTTCTTATTTCTAAGAATATATGATAAGCGTTTGGGTGAGAGAAGAATTTTATCAAGTGTCACTTTCTCTTGAGAGGCGTTCAATACCATTTGAATGTCTTCAAAACAGTCCACATTGTTTTGATTATCGTCATTCCAATCCAATGTTGCCGATGCTATATTCTCGGCAGGCATTTTGTGGTCTATAACACCACGGACGCCACCCTCTGGATTGTTTTTCTCATCAAATGTAAAAACTCCTTTGTTAGACAAGGCTCCCAAGAATATAACATCCAGTTTAGACTGCACAGAATTTACAACCTTCCCGACATTATTCCACATCAGATTAATGAGTTGTTGCGTTTTCTGCTCATCTGTCAACATACGAGAATCAAGTATTTGAAGGACTTTTCTGTACTCTTCAATCGGCATAGAATAACTCATCTGATGGGTCAGCACTTTTTGCTTTAATGTTTCCAAACCGTCCGTTCCCATAATAGGCTCTTTTCCCTTAGAATCCAAAGTCGCAGCAGCCACACTCAAATTGTACTGCCCAATCAACTCTTCAAAGTTCAGCCCAATCGTAGGAGTATCCCAATCCAAATATTTCTCATAGATGTTTTGGTCGAACAATCTTTTACGTAACTCCGATGCCGTGTCTATGCGAACTTGCACTTGTTTTGTAAGTTCGCCAAAAATAGAACTATAAAATAATCCTGCCATAATTTACCTCCTTATTGTCTAATATACTTGATAGACGGGTTATTTTTCATGCTATATCCCACCAGCCAATCCTTTGGCATTGGATAAGCCACATCCTTCAAAATTAATACCTCATATCCTGCGGACACTGTTTGAAAGGACATGTTTTTCGTAAATACAAAGTCTGTTTCAACAACCGCATCTGGCAAATCTTCCCCAATACCAAGTACAGCTCCCGCAACAGCCGTTTCTGCGGCCGCAGCCAATGTTAGCACATCATAGTCCGCGTTACTTGAATCAATAGAATTTATAGCCTGTCCGCCTACGGTTTCAGACTTAACAGCAAAACTTCCTTTTTTAATCCGCGGGTTGGTCGTGGTACCGCCATTGATAACTTCCACCGCTTTGCAAATCTTACACTCCATTTTTGCAAAATCAAGTTTTATAGGAGTGCCTTTTTTAACAAAAGTGCCCTCCGGCAAATCTGTTGTAAGTTTGAAGTCTCCCGGAAGAACGCCGCACTCACCTCTCCAAAAAACGGGGAAATTCCCTTTGACCTTTTCTTTTTCAAATGTAATAGCCATAACTTTATTTTTTAATTAGCGTCCGGCAATTTTTCAGCCCATTCTTTAGCCAGTTCTTTGCCCTGGTCTTTAGGTGTAGACAAGGAGAATGCCGAACTTTTATCCTCCAAGCCTTTTGCGACCTCATTCTGTCTCACTTTAGAAAGATAGTCTGTAATCGCCACCTCGTCCATATCATCGGAGATAGCAAATCCTTCTTCTATTCTCTCTTTCGAGATTTTGAGTTCTTTTGCTTTTGAAAGAATCAGATTGTTTCTTGCGGCACGCGCTTGTTCTGCTTTTGCATTTTGATTTTCAGTCATAAGTTTACTGATTTTATCTTCCTGCTCTTGCTTGTACCTTGTAAACCACTCTGGTTCCTCATTAGTTGGTTGCTGTTGGTCGCCCCCATCACCTTTTGCTTTCAGTTCTTCCAATTCCTTCTTGTAGGCTGCACCTTCTGTACGCAGCCTATCAAAATTACTTTGGTAAGATTTCAGCATTGATTCTTGCCCCTTTACTATAGTTGCAAGGTTATCATCGGTTATTAATCCCATAGCGTCAAGCGATGATGCTACTGATTGAAGAATCTCATCAGACAAACCCAGCTTTGAAAAATCCTGTTTAAGCTGATGGAATATTTTTTCTTTCATACTTAATTATTTTAAATTCAGGATAAAAGTAGATATTAGTAAAAGATGGGAGAAATTTATAAAGGCTCTAAAACGAACAATTGGCAAAAGGTTTGTTATTTATAGAAAAAGCAGCCCCTAAATGTATAGAGACTGCTTGGAGTGCCTTTCTTGATAACCCGCCAGCCGTATTACTGGCGGGACGTCATAACGTGATTTCGCTGGTCGAACCTCAACGTGCATCTATGCTTGTTTACGTGGCAATACATTTCTTAATCTTTTCTTCATTTCAGCTATTGACCTATCCAAAGAAGCAATCATTATTTCATAATCTTTGTGTGATGCAGCTACGTTATCTACTATCACATTACCAAGTTCTTCAATAGAGGCGCAAATATTGCCTACAAGTTGTCTGTTTTCTTCCATAGTATAATGTATTAAGTTAATCACCTACGTAATGAGAGCCGAAACGCCCTTTATTGTTATTGGTATAATAAGCGGATGTCGGGATTGATAAATCATCATAAACGCTGCGTCTTGCAGGTTCGGCTAAATAAGCTTCCATTGCTTCTTTTTCTGCGTTTTTCATTTTCTCATCAGACGCACGCTTCTTTTCGTTAGCCCAAGCAAGTTTAAGACAGTCCGCCCAATTCTTTACTCCATGAGTAAGAGAATACAGTTTCATGTACTTCTTAATCTGATGGGCTTCTTTCATTATCTTGCTTAAGTTGTAGCGTTTCATAATCGTTGTTTTTTATTGTTTAACTTTGATGATACAAAGGTAATGTTTAAAACATTACTAAGCAAGAAATGAGTAATGGTTTGTCTTTATCTTAACATTAATTAGTAATGCAGATAATATTACTAATATAGGAATAAGTAATTTTGTAACATTAAAACATATTAATATGGATAATATTGAAGCATTACTAAAAGAAAAGGGCTTAACCAAAACGGCTTTTTCAGAATTATTGGGAATAAAAAAACAAAATCTTAATGGTTTAATGAAAAATCCCACATTGGAAACTATTAAGAAATTTGCATCAGTTTTGGACGTCCCCATGTGGCAACTGTTCGCATCTCCGGAAGAAATTCAGCCCCAAAGCGATGGAGTCTCTATCACGTGCCCAAACTGTGGAAAGGAGTTCGAAGTGGAATTGAAAGCGAAAGAAAGGTGAACTTTCAGAACCTGATGCAATGAGAAAAAACGGAAATCCCGATTTTCTCCAATCTAAAAAGGATTATCCCCCCCCCCAAAAAAAAAAAATAGAAGAAAACTAATAAAAGTTGCTATATAAGGAAACTTTTTGTATATTTGCGCTATGAAACGTAAGATAAGAACATATGGTGGGTATTTTGAGGCATTTATGGCTACTTTAACAGAGAAAGAGCAAGAAAAGGTACAATATGGTCTGCTTCTTCTGAAAACTCAGGATAGATTGCCTAAAAAGTTTGTGAAACTAATTAGAGATGGATTGTATGAGTTGAGGACCGAATACAATAGCAATATCTATCGGGTATTCTTTATATTTGATGATGGGGCAATAGTGGTACTGTTTAATGGCTTTCAGAAGAAAACTCAAAAAACACCAGTGGCAGAAATAGAAAAGGCACTAAAAATAAAGGAGGCGTATTATGGAGACAAATAATCATCAGATTGTAGATTATGATGTAGTATTAGATGCAAAATTCGGGAAGGAAGGAAGCCCTGAACGTGCGAAGGCGGAAGATGATGCATATGCTTTTTATACCAGTCAGATACTTCTTGATGCAAGAAAGGAGGCGAAAATGACACAATCAGAGCTTGCAAAGAAAGTAGGGACAAACAAGTCTTACATATCAAAAATAGAGAATGGCTTGATTGAACCCGGAGCCGGTTTGTTTTTTCGCATTATTGATGCACTCGGATTGAGAGTTGACATTGTAAAGCCCATAATGTAGAAACTTATGATATGAAAACATTGACTTATAAAGGTTACGTGGGAAGTATCGAGATAAGCGATGAAGATAATTGCTTGTTTGGGAAAGTCTTTGATTTGCCAAAAGATACAGCAATTTCTTATGAAGGAGAGACTGTTGCTGATTTGAAGGAGGATTTTAAAGGAGCGGTGGATGATTATATAGCACATTGCAAAGAAGCAGGAATAACACCTCGTAAAAGTTATTCCGGCTCTTTGAATATACGCATTTCTCCGGAGATACATAGCAGAATTGCCATTCTTGCCCAGCAAGCAGGAATATCAATAAATGCCTTTATAAAAAAAGCTGTAGAAAATCAGATTGCAACTATGTTGTAAGATCGGAAAATAGAACCTTTAAAATAAATGCTTATGTTACGAGTAGTAGATGTAGATTATATCAAAGATTATGAGCTTCTTGTAACTTTCAGTGACGGAAGCAAAAAGAAGGTTGATTTAAAACTATACCTTACAGGAGAAGTGTTCGGGGAATTGTTGGATAAGGATAAGTTCATCCAATACGGATTGACGCACACAACGATAGAATGGGCAAATGGGGCAGATTTAGCTCCGGAGTTTTTGCATGAGATTGGAACGGCTGCATAAGTTTGTAATATAACCATATTTGCCTAATAGAGGAGCAATTAGATATTACTCAATCAAAGAAACTACCTCTTTCTTTATTTCATCGTCTATCTCCCTATATCGGGCAAAAGCCTTGCTACCTTCCGTGTGTCCTGATAACGAACCGACAAGGTTCGGATCTTTGACTTTCTTATATAGGTTGCCTATGAATGTCCTTCTTGCCATGTGAGAAGATGCAACTTCATTTATCGGTCTTTTCTCTTCTTTTCCGGTAGTTGGATTTAGTATTGTAACCATGCGGGTTATATTGCAACATTTAAAAATCTCCTTTATGGCATCATTATACTTAGAGGTGGAAATGAATGGGAATAACCTGCCTTTTTTATCTGTTTTATCATATTTTGCAATAAGAGATTTTGCTCGGTTGTTCAATGGAACTCTCACTACAAATGGGCGGTCATCATGAGTTTTATGTGGTATATATTCTATAGCTCCATTGATAATGTTTTCTTTTGTCATTTTCAATAAATCAGATACTCTACATCCTATTAGGCATTGAAAGATAAATATATCACGCTGTGTCGCCAGATGTGGGCGGTTGGATAAGTCAAATTCTGCAATATAATTACGCTCTTCCAAGGTTATGTAAAATGGGGTTCCGTATTTTTCTCCTAAAACTTTATCATATTTTTCAAAAGGTTTGTTGTCGGTTATTCCCTGCTGATTGCACCAATTGTAAAAAGTCAATAGTCTTTTTAACAAAGTATATATTGTGTTATTCCCCTTAGCTCTCGGTTTGAAATTTTTATAATTATAATAGATAGTCGATAAGATGTATTTGTATATTTCGGGATATTGATTGTAGAGTATATTTTCATTTCTTAGAAAACTTTCTATGTCTTCTATTCTTTCTGCATCAATATTATCTATATTTAAATTGAATTTTTTTTTCTCATACATAGTTATAAATAGCTCATATCTTTGCAATGCGCGAATAAGAACGTGGAAGTTTTTATCCCTGGCTTCCGATAATTTCTTTTTTTGAAGATAAAGTTTCATTATTGAAAACAAATCACCTTTCTGTATTTGATATTTATCTGGATGCAATTTTTCATCTACAAGTCTTTCAAGTTCTTCGCTGTTTACATTTGGATAACTGCTATATATAGACAACAGCAATTTCTTTCGTTCCGATATTTCTGTATTTAACCGAATTCTTTCATCTGTTCGTATAATGCTCTTGGATTTATATTGTTCCCGCTTATTATCCCATAACGTAGGCAATACTGTAAGTTCCGATTTATGAAATAACTGTACTTTTCTACCATCAGAAATGCGAAATCTTATATTGGCTTCTTTTTCTTTTTTCCCGGTTCTAATGAATGCCTTTACTGTAGTCATATTTTTAATTGAATTGGTTGTGCAAATATAAGGCTTTTGCACAACATTTATGCAACTTAGTGCGGCTAAATGATACACTATGATATATAGTATTTGTGTTCATTGATTGTGTTATAAGTATTTATAATTTATATAACTAAATAATGTTGCATTGCAGAAATTCCCGGTGTAAATATTACGCAGGCAGGTGGTGCTGCGGGTGCCGGTTCCAATATTGTAATTCGTGGCGGTAACTCTGCCAGCGAATCTCGTGATAACCAGCCCTTGTTTGTTGTAGACGGTATTATCTATGATAACTCTACAGTAAATACCGGTAATTCCGGTACGGATGGCATGACGAAAACTGCAACTACTTTCAGCAACCGTGTAATGGATATTAACCCTGAAGACATTGAGAGCATGTCCGTGTTGAAAGGTGCTGCGGCTGCTGCGCTGTATGGCTCCCGTGCTGCTAATGGCGTTATTATCATTACGACCAAGAAAGGTGAAGAGGGTGCTGTAAGGGTGAATGTAAGCAGTAAATATACCTATTCATGGGCTAATAAATTACCGGAAGTTCAAAAACTGTATGGCCGTGGAGAATATAACACTTCCGGTGCTTTTATTGATAAGACGATGGATTCCTGGGGAGATCGGATTGATGGTATGGCTTATGATAATATAGATGATTTCTTTCAAGGAAGTAGTGTTTGGGATAATAGTGTAAGTGTGTCCGGCGGTAGTAAGAACGGTTCTTTCTATTTATCCGGTTCCAATTATCATCAGTCCGGCATTATCCCTACAACTGGTTATGACAAGACGACTTTCCGCTTTAATGGTGAACAGAAATACGGCATCCTGACAGTAGGAGCCAACGTTTCTTATTCGCAGGCAAGTACTGATAAGACACTGACCAGTGCAGGTTTGTACGGACAGGGCGGTAACGGTGCAATGACCGCTGTTTACGGATGGCCTGTCGACGATCAGATGAGTCGCTATCTGAATGATGATGGTAGTAAATACCGCATATTGGAGGGTTTGCAGGATTTGGAGGATGATGTTGAAAATCCGTATTGGATTCTGAATAAAAATACTTTGACGGACGAAACATCCCGTTTTACGGGTGCAGTCAACGCAAGCCTCAAACTGACAGACTGGTGGGATGTTTCCGCACGTGCGGGTATTGATAAATACACTACCAGTTCCAATACGCTTCGGCGTCCGGGTGGTGCGGTCAAGCAGATATATCAGAACGGTTATATGTCCAAAGGTGATGTGAATTACCAATACATTACTACGAATGTGATGTCTAACTTCCATAAGACTTTCGGTGATTTTGATTTGAATCTTCTGGTAGGTACTACTACAGAAGCTACGAAGACAACGAATAACACCCGTTGGGGATATAATTTTGTAACGGAAGGGCTTTACAGTTTCAACAATATTATTAAAGCCAACCAGTATTTCAAAGAGAGTACGGTACGCAAACGCATGGTAGGCCTTTACGGTGAATTCCGTGCTTCGTACAAGAATCTTGTTTATCTGACAGTGACCGGACGTAACGACTGGTCTTCTACATTGCCGGTGAATAACCGTTCTTATTTTTATCCTTCCGTAAGCGGTTCGTTTGTGTTTACCGAACTGCTGCCGAAGAACAACGTACTTTCATTCGGTAAGATCCGCGGTTCATGGGCACGGGTAGGTAAAGATGCTGATGCCTATTCTTTGGGATACTATATGTGGCCGGTAGCTACGCTGAACGGTGGCAAATATGGTATGGGCAACAGTTGGACAGGCGGTAGTGTCGGTTTGAAACCTGAAATACAGGATTCTTATGAATTGGGTTTGGAAATGCGTTTCTTCAACGGACGTTTGGGCTTTGATTATACTTACTATCAAAGCAAGACGAAAGACCAGATTTGTGCACCGCGTTTGGCACAGTCTACGGGATACATTTTCCTTACGCTGAATGGCGGTTCGGTAGAAAATAAGGGTATGGAGCTCTCGATTACAGGTAAACCTATTGTAACGAAAGACTTCCAATGGGAAACGACATTGAATCTTTCCGGTAACCGTGGACGATTGGGAGATTTTATCGACGGTGTGGATATTTTCTATGTGACGGATGCGCAGGTTGGTGCAGCCAAAGCCGGTTCAATACCCAATGGCGGTTATTTTTTGGGATTGACGGGTAATAAGTATGAAACGGCTCAAGGGCCCGACGGCAAGATGTACAATGTTATCGACCCGTCTACAGGTTTGTATAAGGATACGCAAGTTGAAACCAATATTGTGGGTAACCGTGAACCGAAGCTGATAGGTGGTTTTAGTAATAGTTTCAGCTATAAGAATTTCAACCTTTCTTTCTTGTTCGATATCCGTCTGGGAGGTGACATCTATAATGGGACCGAATACTATCTCGTGACGAAAGGATTGAGCACAAAGACAATAAACAGAGAATCCGTATCATTTACGGGTGTTGTCAATACGGGCACTGCTGCAAAACCGTCTTATGAAACCAAAACAATTACCTATAATGCCAATGAAACTTATCAGGTTGGTAACTCTACCCGTTCCGGCAAGTATATGATTCAGGAGTATTATAAGAATTATGCCAAGAACGCCTATAACTTTATAACTGACACCAATTGGCTGCGTTTGCGTTCTATTTCCTTGTCCTACGATTTCAAGGATTTGTTGAAGAAACAAAATATAATCAAGGGGCTGACTGCTACAATTACGGGAACTAATCTGTTTGTTTGGACAAACTACAAGGGTATGGATCCTGAAACATGCGTTTCAGGTTCCGGTACAGGTGGTTCCGGTTCTGCAGGTATCGACTATTGCGGTGTTCCGGCTACAGCCGGCATGTCGTTTGGCATTAATCTTACATTCTAATAACAGATTTAAAAAGATAAGAGTATGAAGAAACTAATACATATTGCACTTGGCTTGGCGCTTGTGTTCGGCATGTCTTCTTGCGAGGACTACCTGGATGTGAATACAGATCCGGATAATCCGGTTTCCGAAACCGTATCACCGCAGCTTCGCCTGCCGTGGATACAGAACTATTATGCTTACGCATGGGGTACAGCCAGTATGCGTACCAATACAATTGCCGGTATCATGACACAGACTGGCGGCACGGCTGCTAACAGCCTCTTGTCATCATGGAATCCTGCCCAAAGTTCATGTACCACTATTTATCAGAATTTTTATCTGGGTGCAGGTGTGAATATCGATCCTTTGATAGAGAAGGCGGAAGCGGAAGGAGCTTATCATTATGAAGGTGCAGCTTATTGCATTAAGGCGATGGGATTTATGATGATGCTCGACTTGCATGGCGAGCTGCCTGTTCAGGAAGCATTTACCGGTAAGACCAATCCGGCCTATGATGACGGTAAAACCATGTATGCACTCTGTATGGGGTATCTGGACAAAGCTATCGAGAATTTTGGCAAGCAGCAGAACACCACGGCTCCCGCATTGAGTGCAGGCGATTTATGGAATGGCGGAGAGGTTTCCAGGTGGCTGAAATTATGTTACGGTCTGAAAGCCCGTTATTTGCTGAAATTATCCAAGAAAGCGGATTTGTATGATCCGGAAGCTATTTTGACGGCATTGAACTCTGCTCCTCAATCGAATGATGACAACACCATTATGAAACATTATAATGTGGAAGGGGATGAGGTTAATTTTACGGTGAGCGATCCTTATCAGGCTTCCGTTATTTGGGATTGTACCGGATATGGTTCGACACAACGTCTGACGCGCTGGTATGTTAATCTGTTAACTAATGAATTTACAGGCGGTTCGGGTGCGGAAGACCCTCGTTTGTCAAAGCTTGTTCCTGCCATGATGACAAATGTGAAACTGAATGCTGATGGTAAAATAACGGCTAATGAATGGATTCGTGATGCCGGGGTGGATGTGATACATTCCACTACACGCGCAGAAGGCGGTCCGGTAGCTGCTTTGTTTGTAACGGGTGGAGAAACCGGTTATAATAAGGAAAAAGGCGGATTTATGATAACTTATGATTTATCCAAAGCGGATAATGAAACAAAGACGAAATTTATTGCTGATGCTCAGGCCATACACCAGACAACGGTCGACGGCAACAATGTGACCGTGCTTTATCAAAAGGGGGCTGCATATTGCAATAATAAGGATTATAAGCGTGCAGGTGATACTATTTATGTAAATTTACGTTCTAACGGTATGGCCAATAGCGGGCGAAACACTACGGATATGTATTACTATACCGATGCGAAATCAGACTATGTGGGCGGTACGGGTACATTCTATGCACGTCCTAATTCAGATTCCGATATTCTTACTTATTCGGAAATGTGCTTTATCAAGGCGGAAGTCCTTTTCCGCAAAGGAGATACCGATGGTGCATTGGATGCCTATCAAAAAGGCATAAAGGCAAACTTTGACCGTATGCAGGCTAAATTGAAATCATGGGAAGCCGAAGGAACAAAGAATCCGGATCAGAAGCCGATGGATGAAGGTGAAATCAGTACTTATATGGCAAGTCCTTCCGTATGTCAGAATGCTGCCAGTCTGACCTTGTTCGAGATTATGCGTCAGAAGATTATCGCATTAGGCATCAATACTGAAAATTGGAATGATATGCGCCGTTTGGATTATGACTATGTGGATTACGACCGTCCGCAGGATTTCACGGCTGTCAGCAAGATTGTAGGTACTTCTAAGAATGAGCCTACTTATTGGTTCCGTCGTTTCAGTCAGAGTACTCATGAGAGCAACTATAATCTGACTCAGCTAAAGGCATCCAACAAGCAAGCCATGACAGACCCGATTTGGTCGTGTCCGGTTTGGTGGGATTGTGCGACAGATAATGAGTATTACGGTTACATTAAGTAGGTCATAACCTTATTAGTTTATAGAATGTTAATTTAAATATCTTAAAATCTTGATGCACATATTATTTCATTGATTATCTTTGCACTCGAAATATGGATTTATAAGATATATTAAAATATTGGAGACCTAAACAGTCTTCATTCATAGATGATGATTGGAACAGTCGGTTCGTGAGAATCGGCTGTTTTTTGTTGGGTTTGTTTGCATATCAACAGCGGTAATGTTACTTTTGCAAGAAAGAACCCATTTAGTCAATGAAGTATGAAACAAGGTAAGAAATACATTTCTCCGGGAGCATGGTTCTCTATGGTTTATCCGGCAGACTGGAACGAATTTGAAGACGGGGAAGGCTCTTTCCTGTTTTATAATCCTAACGAGTGGACCGGTAATTTCCGTATATCGGCTTATAAGGGAGATACTGCATACGGCAGGGAATCCGTTAAGCAGGAACTCAAAGAGAATACTTCGGCCACACTTGTGAAAATAGGTCGTCTGGATTGTGCGTACAGTAAGGAGATGTTCGAGGAAGAAGGAACATACTACACTTCCCATCTCTGGATAGCTGGGATAGACGATGTTGCTTTTGAATGCTCGTTTACGGTGCGTAAGGGAGAGCCGGTGGCAGAGGCCGAAAGCATCATAGCTTCATTGGAAATCCGTCGGGCCGGCCAAAAATATCCGGCAGAGATAATTCCGGTGCGCCTATCGGAAATTTACCGGATAAACGAAGCATACGAGTGGGTATGTACCACTGTAAAAGAGCAGTTGAAGAAAGACTTCCAGGGACAGGAAGAAGATATAGCCAATATGCAGCAGGTCATAGACAGCGGCAGCATAGGCGCCAAGAAAAAAGAGGTATGGTTGTCGCTGGGTATTACGCTTTGTGTGATTTTGGCTAATGAAGTAGACGGCTTGGAATGGCGTACGCTTATCGACGGCAATCGTGAAGCCCCTGTTCTGACGAGTGTTGCGGGCGATACCGTGATAGATCCGATGAAATTGGTATGGAGCAAAGTCAAAGCCGGAGAGCCCTGCAATCTTGCAGAGGTTTACCGGAATTTACTTTCATGACAAGCCATTGCCCGATTCATATTGCCGTCTGCATGGCAATTTCTCAATTTTAATTCTCAACTCTCAATTTAATAAGTTTTGGCAGCAGTAAATTCAATCCTTCAAGTGGAAAACCTGACTAAGTCGTTTGGCGACTTGGTACTATTCGAGAATATATCCTTTGGTTTGTCCGAAGGGCAACGGGTGGGGCTTATTGCCAAGAATGGCAGCGGCAAGTCCACACTGCTTAATATCCTTTCCGGAAAAGAAGGCTATGACGGCGGTACAATCTCTTTCAGACGTGATATACGTGTCGGCTATCTGGAACAAGACCCTCAATATCCGGAAGAACTGACTGTGTTGGAAGCATGTTTTCATCATGGCAACAGTACCGTAGAGCTGATAAAGGAGTATGAACGTTGCATGGAGACGGAAGGGCATCCCGGTTTGGATGAAATTCTGGTGCGCATGGACCATGAGAAGGCCTGGGAGTATGAGCAGAAAGCCAAACAAATTCTTTCCCAACTCAAAATCCGCGATTTCAATCAGCAGGTGAAGTCTCTGTCCGGAGGACAATTGAAACGTGTGGCACTTGCCAATACGCTTATCACCGAACCCGATCTCCTTATATTGGATGAGCCTACCAACCACCTCGACCTGGATATGACCGAATGGCTGGAAGATTATCTGCGCCGCACCAACCTCACTCTGCTGATGGTGACGCACGACCGCTACTTCCTCGACCGTGTCTGCTCGGAGATAATCGAGATAGACAACCGCCGTATATACCAGTACAAGGGCAATTACAGCTATTATCTGGAAAAACGCGAAGAGCGCATCGAAGCCAAGACCGTAGAGATAGAACGCGCCAATAACCTGTATCGTACGGAGCTTGAATGGATGCGGCGTATGCCGCAAGCCAGAGGGCATAAGGCACGTTACCGGGAAGATGCTTTTTATGAATTGGAGAAGGTAGCCAAGCAACGTTTCAATAACGACAATGTAAAGCTGGATGTAAAGGCATCCTATATTGGCAGCAAGATATTCGAGGCAGACCACCTCTATAAGTCCTTTGGCGACTTGAAGATACTGGATGATTTCTCCTACATCTTCGCCCGCTATGAGAAGATGGGCATCGTGGGGAATAACGGTACGGGAAAGTCCACCTTCATCAAGATACTGATGGGACAGGAGTTGGCGGATAGTGGTACGCTGGACATCGGCGAAACCGTCCGTTTCGGCTATTATTCGCAGGAGGGTTTGCAGTTTGACGAGCAGATGAAAGTCATCGATGTGGTGCAGGACATTGCGGAAGTGATAGAGCTGGGTAACGGCAAGCGTCTGACGGCATCGCAGTTTTTGCAACATTTCCTCTTTACGCCTGAAACGCAGCACAGCTATGTCTATAAGCTGAGCGGTGGCGAGCGCCGCCGTCTCTATCTGTGTACGGTGCTGATGCGCAATCCTAATTTCCTGGTTCTGGACGAGCCTACCAACGACCTGGACATCGTTACGCTGAACGTATTGGAAGAGTACTTGCAGAACTTCAAGGGATGTGTGATTGTGGTGAGCCACGACCGCTACTTCATGGATAAGGTGGTGGACCACTTGCTGGTGTTTAACGGGCAGGGAGACATCCGCGATTTCCCCGGCAACTATACGCAGTATCGTGACTGGAAGGATGTGAAAGCCGCCCAAGAGAAGGAAAAGGAAAAAGAAGCGGCTAAAACTCAGGAAGAAAAGACTGCGAAAGTGCGTCTGAATGAAAAGCGCCGTATGTCTTTCAAGGAGAAGCGCGAATTTGAACAACTCGAACAGGAGATTGCGGCATTGGAAGCCGAAAAGCAATCCATTGAAGAGGCGTTGTGCAGCGGTGCGCTATCCGTAGAGGAATTGACGGAGAAGTCAAAACGCTTGCCGGAACTGACGGACTTGATTGATGAAAAGACCATGCGCTGGCTGGAACTGAGCGAGATAGAGTCGAACTGAGAAACCGTTCCGGTTTCTATCGGCAGACTGATGAGGTGCCGGAATAAGAATCTAATTAAAATATACGAGAATGAGCAGAAGCAAGAATCTGACGAACTATCATAGTCACAGCCTGTATTGTGACGGACGTGCCAGCATGGAAGATTTCGTGCGGTTTGCCTTGAGCGAGGGATTTACTTCGTATGGCTTTTCATCCCATGCCCCGTTGCCTTTTTCTACGGCATGGACTATGGAGTGGGACCGTATGAACGACTATCAGGCCGAATTTCATCGGATAAAGGAAAAGTATGCCGGAAAGATAGAACTTTATCTCGGCTTGGAAATAGATTATTTAAATGAAGAGAGCAATCCGTCTGCTGCCCGTTTTCGTGAACTGCCGCTGGATTATCGCATCGGTTCCGTGCACATGCTGTATAATGAACGGGGCGAAGTGGTGGATGTGGATGTTCCGGCCGATGTTTTCAGGCAGATAGTAGATAAGCAGTTTGGCGGCGACTTGGAGCAGGTGGTGCGCTTGTACTACGGAGGGTTGAGGCGTATGCTGGAGTTGGGCGGGTTCGATGTAGTGGGACATGCGGACAAGATGCACTATAATGCTGCTTGCTATCGTCCCGGTCTGCTCGACGAGGTTTGGTATGATACGCTCGTGAAAGAGTATTTTGAAGACATTGCCGCACGAGGCTATCAGGTGGAAATCAATACCAAGTCTTACCATGATTTGGGCACTTTCTATCCCAACGAACGTTATTTCCCGTTATTGCGTGGTTTGGGTATCCGCGTTCAGGTCAATAGCGACTCTCACTATCCGGAGCGGATTAACAGCGGTCGCCCGGAAGCATTGCGGGCATTAAAGCAGGCAGGGTATGAAACTGTGATGGAGATGTACAACGGGGTATGGCAGGAGATGCCGATAGTATTATAAGAATCCTGTAAAACAGAAACCCGGTAGTTTGTTCCTCAAAAATTGTATTAAGACGTGTACCTGTGCTCTTTTTAGGCAGGGATTACACAGAATTCACGGACTTCCCGTGCCTAAAAAAAGCACACAATGAGCATTCTCTATTTGGGCATATTCTCTTTACTTGTATATGCTGTTATTTCTTCAACAGGAACTCATCGATAGCCTTTTTGTAGGTTGCCTTGTCGGCAGCTCCGCGGAATAACTGGGGTTCGCCCTGCATCGGAATAAAGACAAACAGAGGAATACTGGTGGCGTTGAACAAGGCTGCCAGTTCTTTCTCCTTATCCACATTGACTTTGTATATTACGATTTTCCCGGCATATTCTTTCGCCAGTTCCTTCATAATAGGCGCTGTCATCCGGCAAGGTCCGCACCAGTCGGCATATAAGTCGATGATGGCGGGTTTGTCGCCTTTATATTTCCACTCTTTGGACTTCTCGTAATCGAATATATCCTTGATGAACATGGCTTTGTTCATTACGATTACGCTACCGTCCTGGGCAGTCTTTTGCGTTTCAGCTTGTTTCTGTTCGGTTCCACCGGTGCAAGCATAAGTCAGCATGCTTGAGAAGATGAGAACCGCCATGGTTATGATTTTCTTCATGTTTCTTAATTATGAGTTTTGTTCGATAATGGCTTTAAGTTCCTTACCGCTGATTACCCCCGAATGACGCCACAAAGCTTCACCCTTTCTGAACAGGATAAAGGTAGGAACCATCTGTATACGATAGCTTGCAGCCAATTCTTCATGCTGGTCCACATCGATTTTTGCAATACGCGCTCTGTCGCCGATTTCGCTTTTCAATGCTTCCAGCACGGGGTGCATGGCTTTACAAGGTCCGCACCAGGTAGCAAAAAAGTCCACTAAAACAGGTTTTTCCGATTGTATTAATTCTTCAAATTTCTCCATAATCTTTGTCTTATATATAGTTTATGAATATATAACGGATAAACGAAGAAATTGTTCGCCGTCAATTGTAATTTAGTAATAACTAATTACTTTTTGTCATGTCCGGTTCCGCTTCGCTAATCGTCAGCTCCTTGATGATGTGCGAAGCACCGGCATACTTGTCTATGATAAACAACGTATAGCGGATATCCACACAGGCGGCACGTTGCGAAGATGGACGGAAAGCGATGTCACCCGTCAGACCCTCGTAGTTGCGGTCGAAAGCCGTACCTATCAGTTCGCCTTTGGCATTGAACACCGGGCTGCCGGAGTTTCCGCCCGTATTGTCCGTGTTCACGATGAAGCATACGGGCATCTCGCCGTCGGGCATGGCATATCGTCCGAAATCTTTTGTCTGGTACAATTGTTTCAGTTTGGCAGGCACCACAAACTCCCAATTGTCGGGGTCTTCCTTTTCCATTGCCCCCTTTAGGGTGGTGTAATATCCGTATTCCACACCGTCGGCAGGTTTATACGGCAATACGCGTCCATAGGTCAGGCGCAGGGTGGAGTTGGCATCGGGATATATAGGTGTGCCGGCTTCCCGCTTCATGTCCATCATGCCTTTTACCCATACCTTGTGAGCGGCATTATAGTTGCGGTTGGCATCCATCATGGCAATGGTAGTTTGCAACAGACCGTCGGTGATGGAGTATTTGAGCAGTGTCATCCAGTCGTTGCCAATCTTATACAAGCTGGGTTTGCGGATGAACTTGGCGAAATTCTCCTTGCTGCCGAAGATGGAATATTCGAAGCAGGCATCGATAAAGGCATCGCTGTCTCCCTTGAAACGCTTGTCGATAACTTTGAAAATACCGATGCGCTGTTCGGCAGGAATGTATTTCATGTAGGTTTGCAGCATCTTCTTTCCTACAATCCGCTCCACTTCGGGGAAGGGGACGGACGCGAAATACTTGTCGGCGGCAACTTGCAGACTGTCGGCGGCGGTTTTTATCCGGGCTTTATCCTTGCTTTTCAGGGCAGAAACCAGGGCGGCGGTACTCGGAATCCGCATGAAGTCGAGTCCCGTAACCAATGCTTCCTGAATGGCCTGCTGATGATAGAGAGCATTGCGGCGATGCTTCACGATGCCGCGTATTTGATCGAAAGCCTTTTGATAAGAACTGTCGTTCAGGGCACGGCCGCGTGCAAGGAGCTGTTCCTGCTGTGCGCGTTTCGTATCTAGTATTTTCAGGCGGACAAGCCCTTCGTTCATGCCGATGGCATTCTTCCAGTAATTAGCGGATGAGGCGTATTTACTTGCATAGTGGATGCGCACGGCATCGTCTTTCAGCATTTGCTCCATGAGGGCTTTCTGGCGGACGTCACGCACGTGGTGGCGCATGAAGTTGGTGGTTTGCATACGTTCTTCCACTTCGTCGGAAATCATGTAGCGCCAGTTGCGTCCGGGAAATCCCATGACAAACGTGAAGTCGCCTTCACGATAGCCGGCGAGGCTGATGGTGAGGTGCTTCTTTACCTGCAAGGGCACATTGTCGGGGTTGTAAGCGGCGGGTTGGCCGTCTTTGCCGGCATAGATGCGGAATAAAGAGAAGTCGCCCGTGTGGCGCGGCCACATCCAGTTGTCCGTATCGGCTCCGAACTTGCCGATGGAAGAGGGAGGAGCACCTACCATGCGGATATCGCTGTAGGTTGTCTTTAGGAACAAGTAATATTTGTTTCCGCCGTAGAATGCTTTCAGTTCTGCTTTACGGCCGGATGTCAGCGTGATGCCTTGCGCGGACAGGAAACGGTCGGCTATCATGGCAAGGTATTTGGGCGAGAGGTAATTTGTGCCGTTTGGGTCAGAGTCTATCTGCAACTGGTCGCTTACGTAGTCCGTCACGTCCATTATCTCGTCGATGTAGGTCACAGTAAGTCCCTTGCAGGGCAGCTCCTCGCTGCGGGACATTGCCCAAAAACCATCGGTCAGGTAATCGTGCTCCACGCTGCTGTGTTGCTGGATGGCTCCATAGCCGCAGTGATGATTGGTCAGTACCAGCCCTTCTGCCGAGATAACCTCACCCGTGCAACCGCCGCCGAAATGCACTACCGCATCTTTCAGGGCTATGCTGTTGGGGTTGTATATCTGTTCGGCAGGGATAAGCAGGCCGAGCTCTGTCATGGCAACCTCGTTCTGCTGTTTGAGGTCGGTAAGCATCCACATTCCTTCGTCGGCGTGTGCCGAAAGGATACCGGATGTAAGGAATAATGATAATATGATTCGTCTCATGTAACTATGCGTTAGAAGGTGTTCTGAGAGAGAAAAATTCAATATACGACTAAATAGGATTCAGTATACGAGTGAATGGCATTCAGTATACGACCGAATGCCATTCACTTTCATACCCTTTTGGGGATGGGTTTCCATTACTCAATGATGTTCATTTCTTTTATCAGATGTCCGCAGTCTCCCAGTTTTTCCAGAATGAAGAGTACATAGCGGATGTCCAGTGCGATGCAACGTTGCAGGTTGTTGTCGAAGTTGATGTCACCACTCAAGGATTCCCAGTTGCCGTCGAATGCACAGCCGATAAGCTGTCCTTCACCGTTGATGACGGGACTGCCGGAGTTGCCGCCGGTGATGTCGTTGGTAGTCAGGAAGCAAACGGGCATTGTGCCGTCGGCCATGGCATAGCGTCCGAAGTCTTTATTGAGGATAAGCTCCTTCAGTTTGGCGGGCACTACGAATTCGCGGTCTTCGGGGTTTTCTTTTTCAAGAATGCCGTCCGTGGTGGTGTAGTAATTGTAGTGTATGGCATCGCGCGGGCTGTATGCTTTCACATTGCCGTAGGTCAGACGGAGCGTGAAGTTGGCGTCCGGATAAGAGGGTACGGGCAGTTTCATCTCGCCCAGTCCGCGGATGTATGCTTTATGCAGCAACTCAAGACCGTTGCTCAGTGCCTTTTCTTCTATGGAAACGGCTTTCAGCTTTTCTATCTTCGAGCGGGAGTAAGCTGTGGCAGGGTCTTTTTCGATAGCCTTTACCGTAGGTTTCTTCATGAACTTGTCGAAGTTGGTGCGGTTGGCAAGGATGGAGTTGTCGTACATATCATCTACAAAAGCATTGTAGTCGCCTTTGTACTTGCTTTGGATAGTCTGGTAGAAAACGGGCAATTGTTCAGGTTGCAGTTTTTGGGCGAGAGCGGGCAGGATGGCTTTGGCTACGGCACGGTCTACTTCGTGGTCGTAGTCTTTGTTGTGGATGTCGTTGAACACCTCTTCCAACTGTGCTTTGGAAGCAGCAAGCAAAGAGTCGTTTTTCTCTTTCAGCGCCGTCTTTATCCTATGCATAATCATGTACGGGCTTCCGAATTCGATGGCGCCGCTCAAGGCTTCGTACAAGTAGTTGAACTGACGGGTAACCGGCATTCTCTTGGCAATGATTTCGTCGATTCTCTCTACTACACCCTCGTATTCGGTTTTACCTTTGGCAAATTCGGCAAAGTTCTTTTCCTGTTTCGCTTTTGTGCCCAGCACATCGTTGTCGATAATTGCCTTGTTCATGCCGATGGAGTTTTTCCAGTAGTTGCTGCTTCCGGCAAATTTGCTGGCATACTGGATGCGGGTTTTGTCGCTGGCATCCATGTACTTGCGCAGTACATCGAGGCGGACACCGCGCATGTCAATCATGGCCTGGTTGTCTGCTTCCATGCGTTCTTTCACTTCCGACCGGGTGAGGTAACGGCTGGTGCTGCCGGGGAATCCCATAATCATGGCATAGTCGTTTTCTTTCAGTCCTTTGATGGAAATGGACAGGAATTTCGGAGTCTTCAAAGGTACGTTGCTTGCATTGTATTCGGCCGGTTCTCCGTTGGCATCGGCATAGATGCGGAACATGGAGAAGTCGCCCGTGTGGCGCGGCCACATCCAGTTGTCGGTTTCACCGCCGAACTTACCTACCGAGGAAGGGGGAGCGGCTACCATGCGTACGTCACTGTACACTTTGTAATAGAACAGGTAGAATTTATTTCCCGCATAGAAAGGAAGTGCTCTTACCTCGATGCCTGGTTTGCCTTTCAAATCACTCTTTTCCAGTTCTTCTTTGGCAAGTTTGCCGAGGAACGGGGCGGTCAATGCATCGACTTCCGTCACTTCTCCGGCTTTGACTTTCGCGTTTACGAGGTCGGTGATGTCTACAATGCGGTGTACGAAACGGAATTTCAATCCCGGAGTAGGCAACTCTTCATTGCGGCTTTTTGCCCAGAAACCGTCTGTCAGGTAATCGTGTTCCACTGAGCTGTGCTGTTGGATAGCACCGTAGCCGCAGTGGTGATTGGTGAGAATCAGTCCTTCGGGTGAGATGATTTCGCCCGTACAACCACCGCCAAAGATGCCGACGGCATCCTTCAGCGATACTCCGTTCGGGTTGTATAAATCATCGGCTGCAAGTTTCAGTCCTTGTTTCTTCATCATGTCGATAGAGTTCTGCTGCTTCATCAGTTGCAGTAACCACATTCCTTCGTCTGCACGTGCCGAGCAGACTGTCAGTACGGCGACCGCCGCAATCAAATACTTCGTTACTTTCATCTTTTTTGTTGTTAATTTACTATATGATTTTTAATTGAATCTTCCTTCCCGGATAGCATCCATGATGTTGGCAGGCGGACGCTGGTTCATCAGCTCTTGCTTCATGAAATCCATGTAAGGAGCCACATGCTTGAAGAATTTCCGGTAGCCGACGCACAGGTAGTTCAGTCCGGGTTCGCCGTCGGCAGTATGTGCAAAGCGGTTTTTAGGGCATTCACCGTTGCAGGCAAACAGCCATTCGCACTCCCTGCACTGGGTGGGGAGCGACTTTTGTTTCATCTGTCCGAAGGCTTGCTGACGTTCGCTGTACATCATTTCCACTAGTGTTTTCTGATAGATGTTTCCTAGCTTGTATTCCGGAAATACAAAGTGGTCGCAGGCATATACATCACCGTTGAATTCCATTACACCGGCATGTCCGCAGGTCTTTGCCATGGAACATACGCCCGGCTGTTCGCCCACCCAGTTGGCAAGGGTGGAGTCGAAGAGCTGGATATAGTAAGTACCTACATCCTGTTTCACCCATTCATCGAACAGGGTACAGAGGAAGTTTCCCCATTGTTCCGGGCTAACGGAGAAGTCCGCCAGTTCCGTAGCTTTTTCCTTATCGGTCAGTGAGGCCAGATGGCGTCCGTCTTGGTGCGGCATGATGCGTTCTACGATAGGAGCGAACTGGATATAATGAGAACCGATTTCTTTGAAGAATTTATAGAATTCAAGGGGATAGTCGGCATTGAAGTCATTTACTACCGCCATCGCGTTCCATTCTACTCCGTGCTTTTTCAACAGGTTGATGCCTTGCATCACTTTGACAAAGGATGGTCTTCCAAGCCTGTTTTTACGGTATTCGTCATGAAACTCCTGCGGCCCATCGATAGATACGCCCACCAGCCAATTGTTCTCTTTGAAGAACTCGCACCATTCGTCGGTGAGCAGTGTGCCGTTGGTTTGTATGCAGTTGTCAATCGTCCGTCCGTTGGCGTATTTCTTTTGCAGTTCCATCGCTTTTTTGTAGAAGGCCAGCGGGCGCATTAGGGTTTCTCCGCCGTGCCAGGTGAACAATACTTGAGGCATTGTTTGCGAATTGATATATTCTTCAATGAACTTCTCCAGCAGTTCATCGCTCATCACGTGTTTTGGATTGTTTACATACAGTTTGGACTTCTCCAGATAATAACAATAATCGCATGCCAGGTTGCATACAGCCCCTACGGGCTTGAGCATTACATAAAGAGGTTTGGCAAAAGGAGCATAGGTTGACATGTATATTTCTCCGTTTTTTATATTTATGATTGTGCAAAAATACGTAAACCAAATGAAAATTCCTTTCTTTCTATCCCGTTTATAAGGAATATTAATACCTTTGCCACGTATAATTCATAAATCGTTTCCTGCATGATTAGAATGAGTGTAAATCGTATTTTGCCTCTTTTGCTTTTACTCGTGTTTTTCACTTCTTGTGCCCGAAAATACAAGGTGGAAGGCAGTTCTTCAGTGACAAGCCTCGATGGAAAAATGTTGTTTCTTAAAACTCTTCAGAACGGGCAGTGGGTAGCTGTCGATTCTGCGGAAGTTATTCATGGGCTTTTCTCAATGAAAGGTCCTGTAGATTCTGTGATGATGGTAACTCTCTATATGGACGATGAAGGGATTATGCCGCTTGTACTGGAAGACGGTAAGATAGAAGTCTCTATTTCAAATACGCAATTGGCGGCTAAAGGGACATTGCTCAATGATCGGCTGTATGAGTTTATAGAAAAACGGAATGCACTGGAACTGCAGATAGAGGAGCTCGACCGCAAAGAGGCGCGTATGGTGCTGGACGGAGCCAATTTGGAAGATGTCCATAAGGAGCTGGCGAAAGAAGGGGAAACTCTTGTTGAAGAAATGAATAATTATGTGAAGCAGTTCATCATTGACAACAATGAAAATGTTCTGGGTCCAAGCGTGTTTATGATGATGTGCAGCACATTACCGTATCCTGTCATGACTCCGCAGATAGAGGATATTATGCGAACCGCTCCATTGGCATTCAAGCAGAATCAGTTGATAAAGGAGTTCCTTTCAAAGGCGAAGGAAAACATGCAGTTGATTGAGGAACACCAGCGCGTCAGGCAAAACGCTTCAACTGATACTTCCGCCAATAAACCGTAGGCAGTGCGGATGAAAGACTTCAACGGTCTTGATCTTCGTTTTTAACCATTCCTTTAAGCTTCTCCGGAAGGCTGCTTTCTACTGCTGTATAGGCTTCCGCCATAGTTGCCTTGATGTTCTCCACTCCTTGTCCCTTAGGGGCAATCGGTTCATGAATAGTCAGTATCATGCGGTGGCGGTGTATCCACTTGCCCGTGCGGGGAAGTATCTCAAACGAACCGTCGATGGTAACGGGCACTACTGCCAGTTGCAGTTCGTCTGCCAATTGGAAGGCTCCCCTCTTGAAGTATCCCATGTGACCGGTGAATGTGCGTGCTCCTTCGGGGAATACTACCAATGATACTCCATCCTTTAAGGAAGCCTCTGCCTGGCGCATGGTGGCCAGTACTTTTTTAGGACTGGAACGGTCTACGAAGATATGTCCCGCGCTTTCGCATGCTTTGCCTACGAACGGAATCTTTCGCAGGCTTTTCTTCATCATCCATTTGAAGTTTCTGCCCAAGAAGCCGTAAATCAGGAAAATATCGAAAGAACCCTGATGGTTTGGGACAAACACATAGGAAGTACGTTTGTGAAGTTTCTCGCGTCCGTTTATCTTTACCGGAATGAGCAGCAGGTAGCAAATCAGTTGTGACCATATTTTACCCGGATAATATCCCCAGAAATGAGCGCCCCCCAGTAACGAACCGATAATTGTGACCAATGCGGTAAGGACAGTCAGGACCAATAAAACAGGCAGTGCAAAGCAAATCTGGTAAATATTGTAGAGTATCTTCATGGGTTGTGGATTTTATTGCCACAAAGATAGGTCTTTTTTATATTCTGTCACTCTTTCTCGCTAACTAATTTTATGACGGTGACTTCGGGCCATGCACCGAAGCGGAAAGGCAGACCTACGTATCCTATACCGACATTTACATATAGGGCGCGTTTGCCTTCGTAGTACATACCGCTCCATTCAGGGTAGATGAGAGAAGATAACGAGTGTCCGAATATTTCCATCTGCATGGCGTGCGTATGTCCGGAAAGGGTTAACTCTATATCCGAATCAGGCAAAACTTCGCGTCGCCAGTGCGTAGGGTTATGGCTGAGCAGTATACGGAACATGCCTTCCGTGCCTTGCATGGCTTTGGATAAATCGGCGAATTGTGAGAAAGGCGGTTCGCCGTCGTTCTCAACACCTATCAGCGCTATGCTGTCGCCCTGATGATATAGGATGCAATGCTCGTTATTCAGCATTTTCCAACCCATATCTTTTTGCTGTCCTATTAGATACTCCAAGTTGGCTGCTTCCTCTTTTCTGTTATGCCAGCGGTAATATGTCCCGTAATCGTGATTGCCGAGGATAGAATATACTCCGTCGGGAGCATGAAGCAGGGAAAGTGTCTCTTTGAAACCGTCCAGTTCGTGGCTTTGCTGATTGACTAAATCACCGGTAAAGACAATGAGGTCCGCTTGCTGTTCGTTCACCAGCGTAACCAGACGCCGGATAGCTTCCGGATTTCCTAACCAACTGCCTATATGTATATCCGATAGCTGAAGAATGCGGTAACCGTCAAAACCTTTGGGAATGTTGGGCGAGCGATATTCGACATTCTTTACCTCAAAGCGCGTGATACCGGCAATGGCTCCGTAAAGGATATTGGCAAAACCGATTATCCCCAATATCAATCCGAGAAGTGTGTAAGGAAGCCGGTGGGCAACGAAAGGAAAACGGGGATTCCTGAACGGCGTATGGAAAATGATGAATGACAAAAGGCGGCTGATTCCCCGCATCAATATGCCAAACAGCGAACAAAGCATGAATACCGTCTTCGGGACGGCAAACAGCATTACGGCCACTGCCAGCCTGCCGATGCCTTGCGGATGGCGTGAAAGCGCATTGTCACCTGTCATATAGATGTAATACATATATATAGCTACCAGCACAACTGTAGGAAGCCAATACACACTGCGCCAAAGTATGTTACGTGTTCTCTTTACGATGTACACCAAGTAGATGTACATGTCCGGTAAAAGCAGGCATAAGATAAGTATGAGAGTTATTCGGTGCATATGTCTTTCAATTCTTCTATGTTCTTTTTAATGCTGTCGAGGTGTTTGTAAACGACTTTTTTATATATGAAATAAATAAGAAGTGCATCCAGGATGATGTAGCAACCGAGCAAGACTGCTTGTACCATGAGAGGCAGTGTATAGTAATCCATTATCCAGAAGAACAGTATGGTGAAGATAACGGTCCAGGCAGCTACTGCCCATATTTCGTAACGGGTCCAGTTACGGAATCTGGTCATGCGTCGGCTCACTTCGGCTACGGACATTTCGTCTATGTGGGTGTTCTTGTTCCAAAGGTAGGTTTTCCAGTCCCACCACATACCGCTGAGAATAGTTACGGTAATGAAAATCAGAAACAGAATTATCTTGCTCTGCAAATGCTCGTTGAAACCGAAGGTAGGCAGTAAGAACCACACCAGCAGGATGACAGCCAATCCTACCGCACCTGTTCCAAGTGAGAAGCGTTGCAGGATAACGAGTCGTCCCAAACTGTGCCGGGTATTTGTTTTATAATTTGCAATCAGTTCTTTTATCTGTTTCTCATCGGCAATAGGTTCCTTTTGCAACTGTGCATCCAGGGCATTCCATGATTTTTTCAGTTCGTCCAGTTCCATATATTAATCCTCCTTATTCATCTTTTTTAGTTTGTCTTTAATACGGTTGAGTTTGGTGGCCACATTGGTTACGGTCAGTCCGGTAATCTCGGAAATATCTTCATAGCTTTTTTCTTCCAGATAAAGCAGGATGATAGACTTCTCCAACTGTCCCAGCCGGTTTATCATCCGGTAGAGTTGCTGTAACATGGCTTGCGTTTCGTCGTCCTCTTCGCTGCAGTCGGCTTCCTGGGTGAGGGTGACAATCTCCGGAATGTTCTTTTCTTTCCGTATGAAGCTGATACAGGTATTCAAGGCGATACGGTAAATCCACGTCGAGATTTTACATTCCCTTCTGAATTTAGGAAACGCTTTCCATATATTGAGCACTACTTCCTGATACAGGTCATTAAGAGTCGCGTTCGGAGTGGTGTACAGGTAACACACCTTATAGATGACGCGCTCATATTCCCGTATGACGGACAGAAACTCTTGTTCTACATTTTCCATTGTGTATGCTTGCTCGAATCGCTTTTATTCTGTTTGTCGTAAGAGAAACCGGAAAATCACACTTGCAACATTTAACTCTTTAAATTTGCTGCCAGGAACTTTCGCATTTCCTCAATCGGTTTACCGCGCCGGCAGGCATAATCTTCCAACTGGTCTTCACCAATCTTGCCTACGGCGAAATAGCGTGACTGGGGATGTGAAAACATAAGACCACAGACAGAAGCATGCGGATACATGGCTCCGTTTTCGGTGAGCGTAATGCCTATCTGTTTCATATCCAGCAATTCGTCCAATATAAAGTTTACGGATTGGTCAGGTAGGGAAGGATAGCCTACTGCCGGACGGATGCCCTGATATTTCTCAACCAGCAAATCTGGAATGGAAAGCGATTCATCGGGAGCATATCCCCAGACTGTCTTGCGCACATATTCGTGCATCTTTTCTGTTGCGGCTTCGGCAAGCCGGTCTGTCAGGGTCTGTACGAGAAGATGCTTATAAGGATCGTCTTTATAACATCCTTCGCTCTCCGCACTGACGGAAGATGCAAAAAGCCCTATCGTATCCGGCACTCCGGATAAAAGAGGCCGTATGAAATCGCTCAGGCAGAGAAACGGACTTCCGTCCGGATGAGGTGTCTGCTGGCGGAGCAGAGGGAACACCGTATCTTCGATGATGAGATTGTCTCCCTCTGCATTGGCACTGCATAGCCTGTAAATACATTGCACCGAAATTTTCTCATCCAACCGGTTGAGTACTCTGCCGGCTTCCTTAAACAATTGCATAGCCTCGGCGGCTTTGGAGCGTTCTTCTTGCGGAAAAGCCGCAAGCCACATGGCGCGGCAGGAATCGCAACCGTGAATGTTGGCGATTGCTGCAAACTTGGGTTGAAAGCCCCAGGCATGGAAAAAATAAATCCAGTTGATATAGGGGCTTACTTCATGGATTTTATAATTGATAGTTGGCAATTGATAATCTCTATATAAGGTTATGCTCTGAATAGATAATACTATATTATGCTCCTGCTGACGGATAATCAAACCGCAGCTCTTCACCGCGGTAGGAATCGTTCACAGTATTGCCGTTGTAAATAAGATGTCCGTTGGCAAACGTTTTTTCTACTTTCCAGTTGAACGTATGCCCTTCCAAAGGACTCCAGCCGCATTTGCTCAGAATCTTGTCGGTAGTGACTTTCCAGGGAGAGTTAGGGCGTACCAGCACTAAATCCGCCTGATAGCCTTCACGGATATATCCACGCTGGCAAATACCGTATATCCGGGCAGGTGCATGACACATTTTCTGAACAACCGTTTCCAGTGAGAACACTCCTTCGTCCACCAGTTCTAACATACTGACAAGGGAGAATTGTATCATAGGCATACCGGACATCGCTTTCAAAGCCCCGCCCTCTTTCTCGCTCAACAAGTGAGGGGCGTGGTCGGTGGCGATAACGTCAATCAGTCCTGAGTTGACGGCGGTCCGCAGTGCTTCCCGGTCTGTTTTTCGTTTAACGGCAGGATTACACTTTATGCGTGCGCCCAGACTATTGTAGTGCGTCAGCGTAAAAAGTAAATGCGCTACACATGCTTCAGCGGTGATGTTCTTGTTTGCCAAAGGTTCGTCACTGAACAGTTGCAGTTCTTTGGCTGTGGAAACATGCAGGATGTGCAGGCGCGCTCCGGCAATCTTTGCCAGACGGACAGCCAGTTCGGAAGAGGCATAACATGCCGGAACGGAACGGATACTGGGGTGGGCACTGACGGGAATGTCATCCGCTCCTTTATATTTTTGCTTGTATTTCTCGATATTGTTTTTTATTGTTTCCTGATCTTCGCAATGGGCGGCAATTAGCATATCCGTACCGTTGAATATATTCAGCAGGCTGTTCATTTTATCCACCAGCATATTACCGGTACTGGAGCCCATGAACAGCTTGATGCCGCAAACGCGGTGTTTGTCCAGCTTGTCAAATTCTGTATAGTTGTTGTTGGTTGCTCCGAAGTAGCAGGAATGGTTGACGATACACTTCTCATTCAACAAGTCGAGTTTGGCATTCAAGGCATCCAACGTTACGGTCAGCGGATTGGTATTGGGCATGTCCATAATGGAAGTCACCCCGCCGGCAGCCGCTGCACGGCTTTCCGTCAGAATATCTGCCTTATGGGTAAGACCCGGATCACGAAAATGCACATGGTCGTCGATAATGCCGGGCAGCAGGTAGCAGCCTGTTGCATCAATCACTTCTTCACAAGGGGCGGAAAGAGGCTTCCAGTTGGTAAGTACTTCGGCGATGCGCCCGTTTTCTATCACTACCGAGCCTTGTACGCTTTGTCCTTCGTTGACAATCGTAGCGTTGTGTATCAGTGTTCTTTTCATATCTTTAGTTTTTTAAGTCTGGATATTTATGGAACAGGCTGTTCAATTTCAGCCGGATAACTCCGAACACGGCTTCTCCGAAAATACTGCTGTTCATCTTGGATGTTCCCAGTTCGCGGTTGATGAAGATAACCGGCACTTCCTTTACATTCGCTCCGCATTTGTAAGCGGTGAATTTCATTTCTATCTGGAAAGCATACCCTTTGAAGCGGATGCCGTCCAGATTGATGATTTGCAATACCTTGCGGCGGTAGCATACAAAGCCGGCGGTAGTGTCATGTATGGGCAATCCCGTGATAAACCGTACATATTTGGAAGCGAAATAAGACATCAGCACACGTCCCATAGGCCAGTTTACCACATTCACGCCGCTGACGTAGCGCGAGCCGATGGCCACATCCGCTCCCTCTTCGGTACAAGCCCGGTAGAGGCGGGGTAGGTCTTTGGGGTTATGGCTGAAATCGGCATCCATTTCGAATATATATTGGTAGTCGCGTTGCAAAGCCCATTTGAATCCGGCTATGTAGGCCGTACCCAGTCCCAGTTTTCCCTTACGCTCTACCATAAACAGGCGGTCGGGAAACTCGCGTTGCAAGTCTTTTACGATGGTGGCTGTGCCGTCGGGAGAACCGTCTTCGATGACAAGTATGTGGAATCCGTGTTCCAGGGCAAAAACGGCACGGATGATATTCTCGATATTTTCCCGTTCATTGTAGGTGGGGATGATGACAATACTGTCTGATGTCTGCATATTCATTGAAAATAGATGGAGCTTGTTATTGGGAACAAAAGTAGTGCTTTTCTATTACTTACAGATAAAACTAAGGATTATTTATGTATTTTTGCAACGGAAATTCGTTATGGAACATTTATGAGTTTACACAGATTATCGGTTTCTCTTAATCTGTGTAACTTTGTGTAATCTACGGTGAACTAAAAAAGACAGCAATGATTATTACCGAACTACAACAATTATACGCCACCCACCCCAATGTAGAAGGCATGTGCAAGTTGCTAAAGGACAATTCCGTCCGTCATCTCTATTGCAGTGGTTTGTGCGCCTCTGCCGCTTCACTGTTTTCATCCGTGCTGGTGCAGCAGGCGGAATGTCCGTTTGTCTTTATCCTCGGCGATTTAGAAGAGGCGGGATATTTCTACCACGACCTGACACAGATTTTGGGAACCGGACAGGTGTTGTTTTTTCCTTCTTCTTTCCGCCGTGCCATAAAGTACGGCCAGAAAGATGCAGCTAACGAGATTCTCCGTACGGAAGTGCTGAGCCGTTTGCAAAAGGGAGAAGAGGGGCTTTGTGTAGTTACCTATCCGGATGCGTTGGCGGAAAAAGTTGTATCCCGTAAAGAACTGGGAGATAAAACCTTGAAGCTTCATGCCGGCGAAAAGGTAGATATGGACTTTGTTACGGAAGTGCTGCGCAGCTATGGGTTCGAGTATGTGGATTATGTGTACGAGCCGGGGCAGTATGCTGTGCGCGGCAGTATTATCGACGTCTTTTCCTTTTCGTCCGAGTTTCCTTTCCGTATCGACTTTTTTGGAGATGAGGTGGAAAGTATCCGTACTTTTGAAGTGGAAAGCCAGCTTTCCAAAGAGAAGAAAGAGGAGATTGTCATTGTTCCCGATTTAAGCCGTAGCTTGGAGCAAGGGGGGAATGGCGGCATGGTTTCTTTCTTGGATTTTCTGCGGCCGGATACCTTGCTGGCGATGCGTGATTTCCTTTGGTTGCGGGAGCGTATTCAGGTCGTCCACGATGAATCGCTTACTGCACAGGCTATTGCAGCCTGCGAAGCCGAAGAAAACGGTGCAATCTCTTTGGAAGGTAAGTTGATTGATGGAGGAGAGTTTACTTTGCGTGCCCTCGATTTCCGCCGCATGGAATTCGGTACGAAGCCCACCGGAACGCCGGATGCGACAGTTGCATTCAGCACCGTTGCACAGCCTATCTTCCATAAGAATTTCGACTTGGTGGCAGAAAGTTTCCGCGACTATCTTTCCCGCAACTATACCCTCTATATATGCAGCGACAGTCTGAAGCAGACCGACCGTATCCGCGCTATCTTTGAAGACCGGGGAGATAATATCTCCTTCACACCCGTTGAACGTACCCTGCATGAGGGTTTTGCCGACGATACGTTGCGTCTCTGCATCTTTACCGACCACCAGCTTTTCGACCGTTTCCATAAATACAACCTGAAAAGCGATAAAGCCCGCAGTGGCAAGGTGGCCCTGAGCCTGAAGGAGCTGAACCAGTTTACCCCTGGAGATTACGTGGTACATACCGACCACGGCGTGGGGCGTTTTACGGGATTGGTACGTGTTCCCAACGGAGACACTACGCAGGAAGTAATGCGCCTGGTCTATCAAAATGACGATGTGGTCTTTGTCTCCATCCACTCTTTGCACAAGGTTTCCAAGTACAAAGGCAAAGAAGGCGAAGCTCCCCGTCTCAACAAATTGGGAACCGGTGCGTGGGAGAAACTGAAGGACCGTACCAAGACCAAGATTAAGGATATAGCCCGCGACCTGATAAAGCTCTATTCGCAACGGCGCGAAGAGAAAGGCTTCCAATACAGTCCCGACAGTTTCCTGCAACGGGAGCTGGAAGCGTCTTTTATTTACGAGGATACTCCCGATCAGAGCAAGGCGACTGCCGACGTAAAGGCAGATATGGAAAGTGCCCGTCCCATGGACCGGCTGGTATGCGGCGATGTAGGATTCGGCAAGACCGAGGTTGCCATACGTGCCGCTTTCAAGGCGGTGGCGGACAACAAGCAGGTTGCCGTTCTCGTTCCCACCACTGTCCTTGCCTACCAGCATTTCCAGACTTTCAAGGAGCGTCTGAAAGGTTTGCCTTGCCGTGTGGAATATTTGAGTCGTGCCCGGACGGCGGCACAGACTAAATCCGTTGTCAAAGGTCTTGCGGGGGGGGAGGTGAATATCCTTATCGGTACGCACCGCATCTTGGGCAAGGATGTTAAGTTTAAAGACCTCGGCCTGCTGATTATCGATGAGGAACAGAAGTTCGGTGTTTCCGTCAAGGAGAAACTCCGCCAGTTGAAAGTAAACGTGGATACCCTGACCCTGACCGCCACTCCCATTCCCCGCACTTTGCAGTTCTCCCTGATGGGTGCGCGCGATTTAAGCGTTATTCAGACGCCGCCTCCCAACCGTTACCCCATTCAGACGGAGGTGCATACTTTCAGTGATGAGATTATCACTGATGCCATTAACTTCGAAATGAGCCGCAACGGACAGGTGTTCTTTGTAAACAACCGTATCTCCAATCTTTCGGAACTGAAAGCGATGATAGAGCGCAACATTCCCGATTGCCGTGTCTGTATCGGTCACGGACAGATGGAACCTGCCGAACTGGAGAAGATTATTCTCGATTTTGTCAACTATGATTATGACATCTTGCTCGCCACCACCATTATCGAGAGCGGTATCGACATACCGAACGCCAATACCATCATCATCAACCAGGCACAGAATTTCGGTTTGAGCGACCTGCACCAGATGCGCGGCCGTGTGGGGCGCAGCAACAAAAAGGCTTTCTGCTATTTGCTTGCTCCCCCCTTGTCCTCGCTTACTCCAGAAGCCAAACGCCGCCTGCAGGCCATCGAGAACTTCTCCGATTTAGGTAGCGGTATCCACATTGCCATGCAGGACCTCGACATCCGCGGTGCGGGTAATATGCTCGGCGCGGAGCAAAGCGGTTTTATTGCCGATCTGGGCTACGAAACTTATCAGAAGATATTGTCCGAAGCCGTACGTGAGCTTAAGACCGACGAATTTGCCGACCTCTATGCTGATGAATTGAAAGGCGACGGTACTATCAGCGGCGAGCAGTTTGTTGACGAATGCCAGGTGGAAAGCGATCTCGAACTGTTGCTGCCCGCCGCCTACGTCACCGGTAGCAGCGAACGTATGCTGCTCTATCGCGAATTGGACGGATTGACGCTGGACAGAGACGTAGATGCTTTCCGTGCCCGTCTCGAAGACCGTTTCGGACCTGTTCCGCCCGAAACGGAGGAACTGCTCCGTATCGTTCCCCTACGCCGTCTTGCAGCGCGTCTGGGAACGGAAAAGGTGTTCCTTAAAGGCGGTCGCATGACGCTGTTCTTTGTTTCCAATCCGGACAGCCCTTACTATCAGAGCCTGGCTTTCGGCAAAGTTATCGCCTACATGATGAAATATACCCGCCGTTGCGACCTGCGTGAGCAGAACGGCAAGCGGAGCATGGTGGTGAAGGACGTCACTACCGTGGAAGAGGCTGTGTCGGTGTTACAGGAGATTGTGGCGATGCAGGTGGAAGAATGATTCTATTGGCTTACGACTTTATTCTAAATTCCGGAACATGAGTTGACATCGGCCATGCGGGCAAAGGAGCAATATGCTCGTGGAGAATATATCTTTGTTTATTATTGATATAATGAGAGAAGTCTTCAAAAACGGATTCGATATGCTCCGTTCTTGAGGACTTCTCTGTATATAAGCGGTAACCGGATATCCTCAACTATTTGAGTGCATCCGTAAAATGGTCTCCGTACTGAGCGGTATTGTAAATGATTGCCCACAATGAAGCCCATAGTATTCCGCGGCCGTAGTATTTGTTGTCGGTGGTACTTGCCAGCGCACTATAAGTCGGTGTCCAGGTATTGGTATGCTGGCTGTCGCCGATAACTATAATTCGCCTTTGCAGGTCGACAGACAAGGAACATCCGTAACCGGGCACTTCCAGTACATGGGTTACTCCGGTAGGCGTGTCAAAGCTTCCGCTTATCCCGTCTCTATAAAACAAGGCGGTGAAGTCAATGGATTGCGACGGATTGTAATTGCTGAACGGTCCGTTTTTGACAATATAATCCCATACAGGATCGTTGGAATGAGTTCCGGCCCAAGTTGCAGATACGCTACTGTTGCTCTTGTAGGTATATCCCAATGAGGCGATCTTGGTGAACAAGGCCTGATTATCCGCGACACTGTTGTCAAGAGTGATTACGGCAATTCTGTTCTTGCCGGGACTGCTCTTGAGCCAAGTAAGCAGGTTGTCATAATAATTTGCAGTTCTGCTTGTGTATGTTCCCGAGAAGAGAATGTTCACATTGTCCGGAATGTCTGCGCCTACTCCCGCATTGTTATTGTCGCTGTTCGGCAAAGTCGGTACTGCCGGAGTATAGACTATTCCTTGAGGACCGAAGAATGTGCCGTAATTGCCGTATTCGCGGAATGTGCTGAAAATGCCGTTGCCGAGTGAACCGTAGCCACCGGAAAGATTGGCGGTGTTAATCGCTATGGGCTGAAGCACCGTTCTTACGATAGCCAGACGGATTGTTACTGCCGTTCCGGCCAAAGTGAGTTTTACATTATAGGTGATGTTCCGGTTGGCGTCCTTGTACAGTGTTTTGGGAAAATTGACCTTGAATTTGGTACTCATGGTGTATTCGCTTCCCCAAGACATCTCCGTACCGTTTTCGCCGGTCATTTTTATATTGTACGCATGAGCCGTTGCCGGTTCGGGTTGTTCCAGTTCGGCAATCCATCGCATCCCGCTACCGCCTTGCAGAGTTATAAGTTGGGTCTCGTCCGCATTTTCGGATATGTAAAGCGTGTTGCCCGGAACTCCTGTACCGAATGACATCGGTTGCTGGCTGATGTCGATTACATGAGACTTCACTCCGGGAGAGGCTTTCAAAGCCAGATAGAGCCGGGCTTTCAGGATACCGTTGCCTTCATTATGACTTTTGGCCTTTACGGTGATACGGTTGAGCTTGGGATCGGACGCATCGTGCGTGTCCTTTACTTCAAAGGCTGCCGCATCGTTGCCTTCAAGCACGTATTCCCATTCGTTGACGGTTGAGCCGTCTGCCGTCAATCCGGGGTTGACAAGGAACGAATTGGTATTGTTGCCGGTGATTGTCAGTTCACCGTCGTATTCAAAGTCGATGGAAGCAATATCCGGTGTCAGCGTAAATCCGGGCACACCGTCCTGAATCAGTAACATGGTGCCTTGTACCGAAGGGTCTTCTTTCAAGCTGACCACCATAAAACCATAACGCGGACTGATACCTGTGTTGCCGGTATGGGTATAGACGGGAATAATGTTGTTTACAGCTTTACTGCTGTCGTAATCGGTTACGGCGGCGGAACCCGTTTGGGCAAAAGAGAAGAAAGCACCGGCTCCCGGGGGATAGATGCTTGCGCTCCACTCTCCCGAACTCTTTACTGCAATGGGAGATGCAGCCACACCGGCGTTATTGCCGAAATGGGAAATGGTTTTCGGGTTCAGTTCCAGATAGAGGTCTCCGCCTTCCAACTGTACCACGTCTATGGTCGCTTTCAGATTGCCGAAAGAGAGTTCGACGATTCCGCTGCGCCGGTCTTTTACATTGTCCAGTGCAGTGGCCGATACGGTCAGTGTTTTGCCGTTCAGAGTGGCGGACAGACCGTTGTCCAGCACCTTTTTGCTGACGGATAACGTCCCTTCGCCAAAAGTGAATATGCCCAAATCATAACTGCCGCCATTGGGGGTGAACAGAACTTTTTTGGAAGGTATGGCCAGAATGTTGTCACCATCGAATTGCACCGTGCCGTGGCTGTCCATATCCCAGTAGTTGATGGAGTAACTTAAAGAAGTCAGTGCGCCTTTATAGGCTTCCAGTTCGGTGGCATATCCTTCTTTCTTTACGGAATTGACGGTAAGTTTGTACACATTATTGCGTTTGAGCGACTGTCCCGATTCCAGCGGGTGTACATTGACGCGGTGATACGATGCCGTACCGCTCTGCTTGTTTCTTACTTTGATGATGAGGCAGGTAGTCACCTGGTCGTTCTGTTTGGGGGCGGGTACATAGTTTTCGTATGCGTATAGTTTTCCTACAATGTCGGCACCGGCTTCGCTCTCCACTCCGTAGAGTCTTGCAATTCGTTTCGCCGCTTTGTCGAAAGCAGTAGGCTCTCCGTTCCACACAAAGAGGGAAGGGTATCCGTTCCATACGGAAACGGATTCAAGCGTATATCCTGCCGCCGAGTTATACACGTCGAAACGGGCAACGGAACGTTGCAATACTATGCTGATTTTAGTATCTTCCGATTCTTTTCTAAGCGAAGCGCTCATAAGCAATGCTTCGCTCACTATCGGTTTTGTAATATATTCGGGGATATCTGCGGATGTACCTGCCATAAAAGCCTGTACTTCCGTCCGGGCTGTTTTGAAGTTGCTGTTCTTAATGGCGTTTTTCCAGTCGTCCATACTTTGCGAACCGTCTGTGGGCAGATAGTTGCTTCCCATATTGGCTACAGCTAAAATATCATAAGCATCTGTCGTTTTTAGTCCTATATCCGAAAAGTCGAACACAATGTCGGTATTCATCTCCAAGGGAGAGCCGGATGCAGAGGTCAGTTCTTTCCAGCCTTTGAATGTGCCGGTACCGTTACCGTTTGATTCGAAGAAAATCAAATCGAGCGTTTTTATATTTTCTTCCCCGGCTTCCGGTGCGATGGCCGCACGTGTAGCCAATCCGCTGGCAGGGTCTTGTACACTGAAGCTGATAGTCAGTTTTCTGTTTTCTTGTGGAATGAGCCCGCTATCGTCTTCCAAATTGCAAGACGTGAAAACGGCCGGTATCAGAAGAAAAGCATACCATAATATTTTTCTCATTATGTTGATTGTTTTTATTGTAATGATGTTATATAATTATTCTCCTAAATCGGTGCTGATGTCGCCATCCAGTTCCCAGTCGTTCTGCCCTTGATTATACAGGTGTATTTGTATTTCCAGTCTGATTCGTCCGGAAAGCAGCACGATTGTATCGGAGTTGGTACCGGCGGAGTTTTTATCGTAGTCTCCCAAAGCCGTTATTTTCAGTCCGGCAGGATAGCCGTCGGCATCGTTCACAAACAGGGCTTCGAAGCGGTTGTTGCGGATGCCGTTTGCGATGTTTGTGGCAGGCCCGTTTAGGTCCGTTTTAAAAGCCATGGTAATAGCTTCTGACAGGATGTTGCTTTTCATGCCGATAGTAACAGCAGAGTTTGCCTTGCGGTATAATACCGCTTCACGCTTTTCCGTCCATAAGTAGTAATTGCCGCTTGCTCCCATCTGTCCTTCCGTCATGTCCCATTCTATGATGTTGACATTGATATGGACGGAAGGCTGGCTGGCGGCTGTTTCCTTATCCGTATATCCCGGACCGTCGGCAGAATTGATATTGAATACGTACTTCTTGTTCCGTATGATTTTGATGAGCTTGTCTGCATCGGTATCTTCAAAATCAACGGGGTAATAGCCTTTCGTTCCTTTGTATTCGGCTCCGATGACGAGGCGGGTATGCTTCTTGTCTGCAGTTTCGTTCTCCGTATCGTTGTCGTACAGATAAAGCTTGTTGGCAATGGAACGGTTGGTGCTGTTGTAGCTGTCCGATTCCAAAGTCAGGCCGGTCTGCATATCTGCGGGTGAAGAGGCTTCCAGAGCCTGCCCATCTGTAACATTAGCAGGGACGTTGCCTAAGAAGCCCTTGTCGGGCACATGAAACAGGGTGATATCTTTTAATATAAAATAGTCGATGCCATTGGCTACATACACATCTACTGATGCGACCGAACGGGTCAGGCTCAGTAGCGGCCAATAATTGATTACACGGTCGTTTACATCCTGCTTCTTCAGCATTCCCCACATGGGCAGGCTGGTAAAAGCTGTATTTTCCTGGAGCAGCCTTTGAGGGTTTGCATCAACCAAGGTTTTTCGGAAGACTTCCCAATCCGCCTGCTGCCTGTATTGTTTTTCCGTGGCTTTATCGGGAAGCATTTCCCCGATGAAGCTACGGCAATTGGCCAAGAAATAGGCATCGTAGTCTTTGCCTACGGGAAGAGTCGTCCGCAACTTTCCGTTTATCTTGAAAGTCGCCCGCCAACATATAAACTTTCCGTTGGAATCGAAAAGCAATATATCCAGATTATCGATGATGTTTTCGTCCGGAGTGGCTGACGGGACATTGCGGGGCGTTCTGTCCGCTGCAACAGTAATTTCCACTTCGGATTCGTCCGAAGCGTACGTAATGGGAGTTTCGTCTTCAATCCTTGACTGACACGACCAAAGTCCCGCCAATGCGCATATTGTTAATAGTATAAATGATTTTCTCATATTTTTACCGTTTTTTTATTAAAGTACAGTCACTGCTTTACGAATCTGCCATGAGCCGACTGTAATAATCGCTTCCATTTTCGTCGGTCTGATTACAACATTGATTTGTGCGCCTCGTAGCGCTTGAGTCTCCGTATCTACGCTCAGGCAGGCTGCTCCGTCTTCAAGAATCGTGACAACAATGTTGTCTCTCTGCCCGGTTGCCGAATCGACGGAAGCAGGCATGACCTTGTTCTCCGCAACGTATTCATTGCTGCTCTCTATATAGGCGAAGCTGTCTTCTATCACAATCCTGCTGCCGTTTTGTTTGTCTTCAGCAATATTGTATGAATGGGATGAACCGTAAATGGCTATGCTGAGTGTTCCGGGGTATCGGGTTGCGAAGCTGCTTCCTTCTTCTATGGTGACGGAAATGCTGCATAACTGTTTTTGGACATCGACACTGAGAATACGGTTTTCCTGTCGGTTGTGGGTAAACGCCATACTTCTCAGGAAGAGTTCCTGCATGGAACCGTTATAGGCAGATGACAGCCTCGTGGCATGTTCGCCCATACTGAACCTGGCGGTGGAATAGCTTTCATCGTCATGCAATGCGGGGGAAGTCTTTTTGATATCCTCGTTGCCTGTCAATGTCCATGCCACAAGATAGGCATTTCCCGAATAGGACAACTCAAGAGGGTAAGGCTTACCCCCTTTGATGTTTTCATAGGGGATATGCCTTTCATCCATCTTTTTTCCCTGGCCGTCATACAGATATAATTCTATGTCTTCGGCTATGGTTTGGTCAAAGCCGGCCGTGTTGCCGTCATACGTGAAGAGCAGATTCAATGAGCCCTCGTCACAACCTGTGTGAGGACCTTCATGGGTACATCCGGTGAGGGATAATGCCATTGATATTATTAGAATTACTTTCTTCACGATATTTGTACGTTTATAGGTCTACATCTTGGGTTCTGACATCCCACTTGGCTACTTCAATGTCTATTGTAATGCTGCTTTCGGAAGGGTCGATAACAGGTCCTTCTTCTTCGGCTTCTTTCGGAGTACTCCATCCTACGGTAGTGATGTCCTGCATCGTGATGCGGTAAATGCTGTTACGGAATATTTTCCAAGCGTCGTCTTTCAGAAGATTGACTCTCCAGTAGCGGGTCGCATCTGAAACTCCTGTGCCAGAGAAGGTTCCCTTGATGATGAAAGCCACAACTTCATCTTTGTCGAATACCGTTGCCGCCTGTCCGTTGCCGCCTTGCAGCATGGTAGGAATGTTTTCGTATACATAGACCGGTTTGTCGTAGCCAGCCGGCAGGAAGCCGTTTGATGTTTCGCTGTTATCATCGCTTTTTACGGAATATACGGTCTCTACAGTTGCACCGTCGGGGCTGAATGTAGTTTTGAAGTTGAATGCAGTGGCAAAACGTTCCCAGTTTGTCAGGTTCTCGTATTCAAAAGCCAGTGATTGGTTGATGCCGTTGATTACCATATAACCCTTGAATGTCCATTTCAAATCGTTTGGAACGGTTTCGGAAGTGCCGAGTCCCAATATTTTAAGCAACTCGGCATCGGGTATTTTTATTTCGTTGGTCGGGGCTACCCTGGGGCTTTCAACCTTACTCAGCAAACGGCGTATGGAAAGGCTTAATTTGTTTGTCTCGCCTTCCACTACATTGGCCGTCCCTTCTGCCGCCATGGCAAACCCGAGGGAAGTACTGATGTCCGAACGGGAGTTTGTGCCATCCAAAGAAAGCTCTTTGTATGAGCTGCTCTTCTTGAAATCTGCCAAAGAGGCAGGGGCGGGTGAGGGTTCACCTAAGTTTTGGTTGGCGGCAGTAAGGATGGTCAGACTGCCGGCGTTGACAAGGAATGTGTATTGATTGTCGGATGCCACGCTTGCCGGTTTATAATACTTCTGGAAAGAACCGTCGCTGTTGAAAACAAAGAACTCCAATGAGTTGATGTCGTTTTCGTTGGTTGCGCCCGTTTCTTCTCCTGTCAGTGCACGGGTGTCGGCATTTCCTTTTATATTGACGGTAATGGGGGTTAACTCACCTTTGCCGGGAGTCGGATGATTGTCTGAATCATTGCATGACAGCAATGTGAATGCAGTTGCGGAAACTGCCAAAAGATTTCTTAATTTCATAATTAAAGTTTTGTTAAGTTATTAGAAAAGTGAATTGTATACTCCCTGTCGGGAGTCTTTTTATTTTATATTCTTATTTTTTTCGTAAAATACCTTGATACAGGTGCTTGAACGGAGTGCCGGAAAGAAGTTCTTCAGCATATAACGGTAAGGGACTCCGGCTTTCAGGTACATAAGTTCGTTCTTTCTGCCACGTTTGCCCGAGCTTCCCTCGACGGGGATGACACTGAGAATATTGAGTACCGTTTCCTTATCCGGCATATCGGATTTACCGACCATCTGGGACAAACCGTACCAGTCTATCTTGCCGTTAATTACCTCGAATGTACCGGAGTTGAGCCGGGTGTGCCGCATCAGATACTTTTTCAATGCAGCGGCGCGAAGCGTTGCAAAGTCGGAGTTTATGCGGATATCGCCATCGGGAGACGCATAACCTGCAATCAGGATATGACTGATGCGACTGTCGGGAGACTGGTTGATCTTCAGGATAATATCGACCAGTAAATCCAGATTCCGACTGTTGTTCCGGTATTCGGGAAGCAGGGTTGCCGAACCAGTTTTAAATAAAATGGAAACAGCATTGCTCCGGTTTTCTTCATCAAATTTGCTTCTCGTGGACTCGTCAGCCAGAAAATCGTAGTCTTGAGCCAGCTTTTCGGCAGTAGTAAGAACAGGTATGACAGTTTCGGCGGTATCGGTAAATTGTACGATTTCCACATCCGGGTCCTGAAGTATTCTGTTGTTGACAACGGCTGTTGTCAGTATGGCTTGTTTGGCGCATAATTTAATGTTGCTTTCAAAGGCAAGTATGCTTCCTCGCATCCAGTCTTCGTATTTCATGGTTGCATTGTACTGTAATGCAGGGGACATCCTCTTTCTTTTGCCGATTATTGCAAAAGAGGGGAACCGTGCTTGATGATCGCCATCGGAAATTACCGGAGTAACTGTAATGCGTTCCGGCTTTCGGGTATTGAACTGGGCGGGAGCACAACTGAAGCTGAGCTCTATACTGTCACCTGTATTCCGCACTTGAATTTGAGTGATGGACAGGTGTCTCCCCTGAGACCCGTTTTCTGTTGATGCCCGGGCATAGGCAGGTATCAGTAGTGAAATGAATGAAATGATGATAATAATAGGATTCATTAGGTTTATATTTCTCCGGATTATTTAATGTTGTAGATTAATGAAATGCCTATTTGGGTGGGCCCGAAATAGGTCTTTTCAGCATGTTCGGACTTGTTACAGCACCAGTCCCTGTTATCTGTCTTGTCGAATGTGAATTGCACGACTCCTATTCCAAGGTAAGCCTCTATGCCCCATCTTTTGGAGAATGCCCAACTGTATCCGTAATTGATTCCGACTCCTGCTCCCCAACCTTCGTAGCGATAGTTCTTATCGAGCATGCTGAATAGGCTATACCCGGCGATATTGTATTTTGTGGCAATGCCATGAATGCCGATAAAATGTCCGTTTGATGCTTCACAAAGCCAGTATCTCACTTCGGGTTGCACTAACCAATGTACCAGCTTGTCATTATCGCCTTTTTTCCCTTCACGGTTCCATGGATTATAGCTGCCGACTATGTTGAGGCTTATCTGCGGGGTTATTCCTATTTCCAAACCCAGATTGGGAGTTAAGGTAGCAGCGTACAGGAGATTTGTTTTGAGAGCCAGATGTGTCTTTTTCTTTTTTATTTTTTCCCATGAGGCGGTTGTGTCGATGTCGATCATCACTTCATTGGTCGGCGGACTGTTTTGCGCTTGTGTCCAAGAGTGTGCCGATAATACCCCTATGAACATAAGCAGAAGTTTATATTTTGAGTATCGGATTCTGTTTTTAATTGTACGCTGTATCATTGCTACTGACTTTTTGTTACCAACCGATTGCTTTTAAGAGAGTGTTGGAGTCCGGAAAGCCGGATACGATGTCCGGTTTTCGTACTTTTATTATTACTAAGTTCAAGAGAAATTTAATTGGTCGGATGGTATTATTGCAAACGGAACAATTAGCTTCTAATGATATGCCTGTATACTAATTTTTACAAATAGTTATCAGGCAATGTCATCTATCAACATCGATAACTATTCATTTGTTTTATGAAAGTAAGTTTATTTTAATAGAAAAGAATGTTTTAACTTATTGAAAGTTGCCTGTCACAGGATATGGATGGTCCGGTTGTCGGTGCTGTTATTTCCCGTACAGCTTGTCAATCAAATCTTTTCGTCCTATCCGTCGCAGTTCATTGATAATATTTCTCCGTTCTTCGGGTTTGTACCAGAAGAAGAACTGACGTTGTGCCAATTTCTCGCGCTGGGTCTTGGCACTGAATACGGGTTCCAGTGTATAGGGGTGGAAACCAGTGTACCATGCTTCGGTAGCAACGGTCATGGGGGTAGGAGTAAAGTCCTGTACCTGTTCCAGATGAAAGTCCAGACGCTTGGTGATGACGGCAAGTTCCGCCATGTCTTCTTCCTTGCAGCCGGGGTGGCTGGAGATAAAGTAGGGGATGAGCTGTTGTCGCAGACCTTCTTCGCGGTTGATACGGTCGAATATTTTTTTGAACTCTCCGAACTGGCTGAATGGCGGTTTGCGCATGATGCTGAGTACCCGTTCCGAGGTATGCTCCGGCGCAACTTTAAGGCGGCCGCTGACATGGCGGACTATGAGTTCGCGGGTGTATTCCTGCGTGCTTTTATTGGTTTTGGGGTCTTTGCTTTGGTGCAGCAGCAGGTCATAGCGTACACCGCTGCCGATAAATGATTTTTTGATGCCGGGCAGACTGTCTACTGCATGATAAATATCGAGTAACGGACTGTGGTCTGTATTCAGGTTAGGACATACTTTGGGGTGGATGCACGACGGGCGTTTGCACTTCTTACACATGGCTTCATCACGTCCCCGCATCTTGTACATATTGGCAGAAGGACCGCCCAAGTCGCTAAGATACCCTTTGAAATCCGGCAATTCCATTACTGCCTTTACTTCTTTCAATATGCTTTCCTTGCTGCGGCTGACGATAAACTTGCCCTGATGTGCCGAAATGGTACAGAAAGCACAACCGCCGAAACATCCGCGATGAATGTTGACGGAGAACTTAATCATATCGTATGCGGGTATGCGTTTGCCCTTATATTTGGGATGAGGGAGACGCGTGTAAGGCAGGTCGAAAGAACGGTCGAGTTCCGCTTCCGTCAAGGGTGCATAAGGCGGGTTGACAACGACAGTTTGCCTGCCTACGGCCTGCAAGATACGCGAAGCAGCATATTTATTACTCTCTTCTTCGATATGGCGGAAGTTGGAAGCCTGTTTCTTCTTGTCTTTCAGACATTCTTCATGTGTGAATAGGGTGATATCTCCTTCTTGCGGCAGCACTTCTTTCGTAAGATAAGCCAATTGGGGGATGTCAAGAATCGGTTGTTGCTGTTTCAGTTTTCGTACAAGTTCCATAATGGGTTTTTCACCCATGCCGTATATCAGTGCATCGGCACCGCTGTCCACGAGGATGCTTGGGCGCACACGGTCTTGCCAGTAGTCGTAATGTGTCAACCGGCGCATGCTTGCTTCGATGCCGCCCAGTATGACAGGTACATCGGGATATAGCTTTTTCAGTATTTGGGTATAGACAATCGAAGGGTATTCGGGACGCATGTCCGGACGCGCGTCGGGAGTATAGGCATCATCGCTGCGCAGACGTTTGTTGGCTGTGTATTTGTTGACCATGCTGTCCATACAGCCTGCACTGACACCGAAGAAGAGACGGGGACGTCCCAGTTTCTTGAAATCCCGTAAGTCATCTCGCCAGTTGGGTTGGGGTACAATCGCCACACGCAAACCTTCCGCTTCGAGGATGCGCCCGATGACGGCTGCCCCGAATGACGGATGATCCACATACGCATCACCGCTGAACAAAATAACGTCCAGCTCATCCCACCCGCGAAGTTCCACTTCTTTCCTGGTTGTAGGCAACCAATCAGTCAGTCTGTACTCTTTCATGGGTGCAAAGATACGGAAAGTTTTAATTATTTACAGAATTGTACCAGCATTTCCTCTCCGTCATAAATCTCCCGGAAGCCGATTCCCTGTTCGGCAAGATACTCTTTGAGGTCATTAAAGGCGGTTGCATCGTCCATAATGATTTCCAGTTTCTCGCCTTTTCCGGCTTCGCACATGGCCTTTATGGCCGGAATAAGAGGACTGTACAGGTTCTGTCCGCGTGTGTCAATGGTTCTCATTTATTTTCTTCCTCTTCTATGGTTGTTTGTTGGGAAAGCCATTGCAGGTAGAGCTTGATAAGCTGCTGTAATCCGAAGGCTTTCATATTGTTGTGGTAGATAACATCGATGCAGAGGTCGAGCAGGTCTTTGCTGTCCTCTTCCTGGGCGGCGATGAGGGAACGGATATTCAGTTTGAGTTTGTCGAGCACGGTTTCGTCCACGATGCCGTTACTGTCGATGAGATGACGAAAGAGACCGTATTTTTCGATAGTGGCAAGGTTTTCTTCCGATATTTCCAAGTTGCGGGTTCCGCTGGGATTGGCTTGTATAGTGTACATGGCGTTAATGTTTTAATGGTTAATATTCAGTGATTCATATTTTCTGTAAAAGCAAAGATAAGTTTTTCACCACAGATTATACCTATTTCACCGGATTATTTATCAAGATTGTCGTTATTCTCTGTGCACACCTGCATTATCGGCGGAAAAGAAATGCAGAATGGATGCCATAACCGCTGTTCTGCCGGCTTCTTCCCGGATACTTTCAAAGGGAAATGACATGATGAATGTGCGGTAGTCGTTACCTTTATAAGCTACGGCAGCAGGAAGATTTCCCCCGGTATAGGTCATTACGGGAAAGGCGGTTGCCATAGGGCGGATACAATCGGGGGTCGTCACGGGATAAGCCCGTTCATTGGGCAGGCGGGGAATGCTGAGGATGCGCCCCAAACCTTGTATGCCGATATGTTCGCCGGATGCCTGTAAGCTGCTGTCGAAACGGTATTTCAGGATGTTTTGGGTGAATTCCCGATTGCCTTGCGAGTCGTTCATGTCGCTGCCTATGTATGCACCGCTGACCAGTAGGTTGCCGCCCGACCGGCAGTAAGCTGTCAAGGCACGCTGCATGGACGAAGAGAAAGTTTTGTAATAGGTTGCCCGTGACAGATTGCCGTCCGTCTTTTCCAGTCCCAGAATATAGTCTGCTATTGGATATTCTTCCAATGCTACACTACCGTTTTCTACGGCTTCGTCGCTGCATGAAGTAAAGCTGTAGCCGCCGACGGTCTGTATGGCTTTACCGTGTATAAAGGGATAGTCGAATGTGTTTCCGGCTATTTTTATCCCTTCGTATTCATTGCCGCTTTCTCCCAAACGTTTTCCGGCTTCTTTGCGGTCGAAATTCAGCTGGCTGCCGCAGAGTGATATATCATATAGATAAGGTACTCCGGGGTCTTTCGTCAAGTCAAAGCCGGCTTCGTCGGGTGTGTTTATCACAGCGGGGCTACTGATACGGTCGAAACCGTTGATGATGAGAACGCGTGCTTTTTCGTGCTTGGACTTGTATGCGGCAAGGATTTCGGACGGGAAGCTTTCACCACCCCGGTTCACTGCCGTTACTTTGAAGGAATAGACGATGCCCGGTTCTATCTTCAGAGTGTGGAAAGGATTGCTTACGCGTACACCATTGTCAAATCCGCCTCGCCCGATGCGTGTATAGACAATGTATTCGTGGGGTGTGGCAGTCGGTTCCAACGGGTCATCCACTCCTTGCCAGGAAAGTTCCAGGGTATTTTTCTTCTTACCGAAGCGGACGGAGAAATTGTTGACAGGTAAGGGCTGTACGACGTATTCTTTATTATGCTGGGTACAGATATATTGCAGGATGGATTTGTATAGGGCACGACTTGCCGTGAACTTGAATTTGGGGTCGTGTCCCAAGCACATGTCGGCAAAATTCTGGTGCGACAGAAGTTCTACAATTGTGGAAGGAACAGCAGGCAGGCGGGTCTCGCTGTAGTTACGGTTCCACATGCTGCGGCGCGTCCAGTCTGCATTGAAAGTGGAACGGATGTCCTGTTGCAGACGGGTGAGGAACAGGTCGGCAAGGTCGCGCGAAGCGTAGCGGTTTGTTCCTGCCGCTAACTTGCCATCGTTGAAATGGGTAGTGTAGATGCCGAGTGTACCTACAATCCGGTCGTCTGTCCTGAAACCCGCATCACTGTGCAGTGCCATACTCATCTCAAGAGGAACTCCCAATCCCGGTTCTTTGGGGTTGAATACGGAACCGCCCGACAGGTAGTTGATTGTACGCGAACGTACATTGATATCATCCGAAAGGTCGTTCTGTCCTTTGTATCCGGCATATACGGGGTAGGGCATACCGGCCCATTGAGCGGAATAACGCGCGCCTTCCAGATAACGGGGCAGACCGCTGACTTGGCCGCCGCGCGCAATGTTGCCCATACCACCGCCGAAGCGCACGGCATCGGCGCATACCACTCCTTTTTCCCGGCTTTCATTGCTTAATACTACCATGCCGTAGTCGTTGCTTCCTTTGTCGAAAGTAAAAGTGCCGAGATATACCCATGTGCCGCCGCCTATACGTTGGTTTACTTTAAACTCAGCGACACCGCCGTTATGGAATACAAGGTATTTGGCATCGCTCACGCTGTTGGGCAGGCTTTGATAGGAAACGTATACAGCATATTCTCCGGTTTCCGGGATGTCGGGAACCCACTCGGCAAAGGCTTTGTTTTTCTTCTTTTCAGTTTGTGCAAAGCGGGCTGTACCGTCATGAAAAGGATTTTCTCCTTCCGTGTAGATACGCTTCTGTTGTGCAAATCCAGGCAGAGCGGTTTTTTCCCACTGTGCTTTTCTGCTCTTTACCTCAAGATAGAGGGAGTTTGTGGTGTTCCGGTTGTCATCGTTGTCTACAATGATTTCCTGTTTTTGCGTGTCCCGTTCGCGAGGGGTGAATACGTTGGCTCCCGCATTTTCCAGCATCGGGATGAGGTAAGGCAGGATGAACGATTGTGTGAATTGGTCTTCGGAGGTACAGAACAAGCGCGGACGCTGCCAACCCCATTTGTCTTTGTTATTGATGTAGTATTTTCCGTGACTTTGCCACAGAGCGATATGGCGTCCCTCCAGTCCGCGGGTTATTTCAAAAGGACGGGACGTACGGGTCACCCAGGGAGCATCTTTATAGTGTATATCGGTAAACAGGCGGCTCTTGTCTTTTTTTCCGTTTCTGTATGTGTTGGGAATAAGTTCGTTGATGGAATGTCCGTCTGTAAAGACAGTAATGTCGAAGTAAGTTACGGGACCCGGAAGAATTTCTTTGATGTCCCGGTAAATTCTGTTCACCGTTTCCGGCCGGAAGGGCTGGTAGGAGAATGTATTATCGGCATAGATGCGGATTGTTTTTCGGTGGAAATCGATAAGTACACTGTCGAGTCGGCATGTACCGATATTGACATTGACAGGGATATACGTTTGGAAAAAGGCCTGCAGCCGTTCCCGAACGGCCTGTTCTACGTCTTGTGAAAAGACAGAACCAACTCCTGCGAGCAGGAACAATATGGATAAATATAGTTTTTTCATGTCCGATGGTTAAGTACCGTACAAAAATACATAAAAAAGAGTGAGAAGTTCATCACTTCCCACTCTCTTGTTTCTATTTAGCAAACATTTACAGCGGAATGTATTCTACGAATGCTTCCATGGCTTCGTAGGATGCCAGACCCAGGCTGTCGTACAATGCAGCTGTACCGCGGTTGCGGTCTTCGCTTCGTTGCCAGAACAGACGTTCGTCGTTGCCCAGGAATGGTGCGCTCTCCATCTGGCTTTGGTGCTTCAGGATAGAGTTACGTTTCGCACGTAATTCTTCGGGACTGATGGGCACTGCCATTTCAATGTTCTCGATTTCCCATTCTGCCCATGCACCGCGATACATCCAGATGCGGCAATCTTTCAGCCATTTGGCTTCTTCTTCCTTTTCAAGGTCGATAGCTGCGAATACGGCATCCGTACAAACACGGTGTGTGCCGTGTGGGTCGGCAAGGTCGCCGGCAACGAAGATTTGGTGAGGTTTCACTTCACGCAACAGGTTGCGTACGATTTCCACATCGGCTTCGCTGATGGGGTTCTTCTGAATCTTACCAGTTTCATAGAACGGCAGGTCGAGGAAATGGCAGTGATCCAACGGGATATTATTATAGGTACATGCCGTACGCGCTTCACCGCGGCGAATCAGTCCTTTGATAGTCAGGATGTCGCGGGTGTCCATATCACCGTCTTTCTTATCTTTCAGATAGTTGCGGATTTCGGTGTACTTTTCGTTGATAACTTGGTCCTCACTGTTGTTAAAGAGTTGGTTGAAACCGTTGATGAAGTGCAGGAAACGGATTACCTCTTCATCGCCTACGGCAATGTTGCCGGAAGTCTCATAGGCCACATGTACGTCATGTTTCTGTTCTACCAGTCGGCGGATAGTACCTCCCATGGATATGACATCATCGTCCGGATGCGGAGAGAATACAATGACACGTTTTGGATACGGTTTCGCACGTTCGGGGCGATAAGTGTCGTCTGCATTCGGCTTGCCGCCCGGCCAACCGGTGATGGTGTGTTGCAGATCGTTGAAAATCTTGATGTTTACATTATAGGCAGAACCGTAGAGGGCAAGCAACTCACTCAGACCGTTTTCGTTATAATCTTTGTTAGTCAGTTTAAGAATCGGCTTTCCGGTCAGTTGGCACAGCCAGACGATGGCGCTGCGAATCAGTTTGTCGTTCCATTCGCAGGAAGTCACCAGCCAGGGACGTTGGATACGTGTCAGGTTGGCGGCTGCCGAAAGGTCGATGGCGATATGGGCATTGTTATGGGTTTGAAGATAAGAGGCAGGAATTGTATCCGTTACGTTACCTTCCACACATTCTTTTACCATTTTGGCTTTTTCCTCACCCCATGCCAGCAGATATACTTTCTTGGCGGAGAGAATAGTGGCTACACCCATTGTTATGGAACTTACCGGTGTGCTTTCAATGCTTCCGAACATTTTGGATGCTTCGTTGCGTGAGTCACTGTCCAGCAAAATCAATCGGGTGGTGGAGTTCAGGCGTGAACCCGGTTCGTTGAAACCGATATTACCGACACGTCCGATACCTAATACAGCTATATCAATGCCGCCGAAACTTTCGATACGTTGCTCGTACAAACGGCAATATTCGAAAATAGTATCTTTGGCGATAGTACCGCTGGGGCTGAATACGTTCTGCATGTCAATGTCTACGTGGTCGAGCAGCATTTCCTTTAAAGAATTGAGGTTGCTGTTCACAGCGTCTGAAGCCAACGGATAATATTCGTAAAGGTTGAATACCACTACATTGCGGAAACTCAGTCCTTCTTCTTTATGCATGCGCACAAGGGCCGAATAGACATTGCGCGGTGAGTTGCCGCCAGCCAGTGCCAATACACAGAAGCGTCCGGCCTTTTGCTTGTCACGAATCATCTGTGCGATGTCCAATGCAATTTGGTTGGCTCCTTCTTCGGGAGACTCGTAAATGTCTGTCGGAATTTTCTCGAGACGTGTCAGTACCGATCGCTCGAAAGCGTTCTCCGGTCTGTAGTACCTGGGGGATACTCTATTCAGAGTAATTTGAGAACTAAGATTGGTTTTCATACAATATTTGGTTATTAATAAATGATTAAAGCTGTTCGCTTGTTCAAAACTTAACAAAAATACGAAAAACAAAGTTCATCCGCATGATGTTGGGATAAATTTTATGATAAAGTATCGGTTTCAGGCACTAATTTACCCATTGCCCATACTGCTCTAATCTTCAAATCTTCGTCCATTACGATAATATCGGCATCTTTCCCTTTTTGGAGCGAGCCTTTACGGTCGTATACACCCATGATGCGTGCCGGTGTTTCGGATACCATTCGTGCGGCGTCTGCCAGAGGTATATCGGCTTTCTGCACCATTGTACGTATCAGCCGGTCCATAGTAGCCACACTGCCGGCAAGGGCGGAGTGGTCCGCAAGCTTACAGACTCCGTCTTCAATGATGACACGCGGGTCGAAAGCTTCTTTGCTGTCGCTGGCCGCACATGCCAGGGCATCGGTGATGGCGCACATCCGTTCCACACCTTTTATCTTGTAGACCAGGCGCAGGATTGTGGGCGGTACATGGATACCGTCGGCTACAACTTCCACAGTCATGTCGTCCATGAGGTAAATGCTCTCCACAGTGCCTTCGTATTTGTATTCACGGCGTTTGTGGAATCCGGGCATTGCATTATAGAAATGTGTAGCATGTGTGTATCCGGCTTCATAGGCTGTACGTATGTCCTCAAATTCGGCTTGTGTATGGGCTACCGAAGCCAAAATGCCTTTTCCGGTGATATATTTTCCGAACTGCATGGCTCCGGGTAATTCGGGAGCAGCATCCCAACGCTTGATGCAGTGCCAGTTTTCCACGATAGGAATGTATTCGTTAGGGTCGGGATTCTTGATGTTCTCGGGCATCTGTCCGCCTGCCATCGCCATGTTCAGATAATGGCCTTCGAGGTGCAGACCCAGTATAGGACTGTCTTTTTCCGCCATCATCTTCGTACAAGTCTCTGCCGCCTGTTCAATCATCGGTACGGTAGAAGAGGACAGAGTAGGGAATATGCTGGTAGTTCCGTATTTCATGTGGGTTTGGACCGCACCGCGGAAAGCGTCTTCGGTACATTCCATAAAATCGCGTCCGCCACCGCCATGTGCATGGATTTCTACACCGCCGGGCAGTACATACATTCCTTTTACATCAATCAGTTGTGCACCGATAACGGCGAGGTCGCAATTGGTTACTTCTAAAATTTTTCCGTCTCTGATGAGAACGGAACCGTCCTTGAGCCAACCTTGAGGGGTCAGAATACGTGCGTTGATAAGTTGAGTCAACATAGGATTTAGGGGTTAGTGTTAATAAATTAATTGTTTCAGTCGTCAGACATTATTTCAAAGGACAAAAATAACTACTTTTTAGGTAAGATGCACTCCATACATTTAGGTATTTCTATTAAATACTCTAAAATTTAATACGTAATGTTTAAAGAAATACCTGTTTAATATCTTTTAATCAGGATGATGGTAAGCGGGAACTTTATTTTCGTTATTTTGTTTTACTTATAATAAACTTAATAAAACGATGGATTATGAAAACATGGAAAGTAGAAGCGGCTATTATTGCCGTTGGTATGGTACTGCTGGGAGTGATAATTAAATGGGGTATAAATGATTTTATAGATAAAGAACGTATTGTCAGTGTAAAAGGGTTGGCTGAGATGGAAGTTCCTGCTGATAAGGTGATATGGCCATTGATGTATAAAGATATAGGGAATGATCCGTCGCTGCTTTATGCCAATATGGAACAGAAAAACAAGGCAATTGTGAAATTTTTGGAAAGCAACGGCATTGCTAAGGAAGAAATCAGTATTGCCCCGCCGGAAGTGATAGATATGCAGGCCGAACGCTATGGAAATCGTGATATTGCTTATCGGTATAATGCTACATCAGTCATTACGGTTACTTCAAAAAATGTAGATAAGGTACGGAAACTGATGTCAGAACAGGCTGAACTGTTGAAACAGGGTATTGCCATCAGTGGAGGTGATTATCGCTATAATGTGGTGTATGAATTTACAGGCTTGAATGATGTGAAACCGCAAATGATAGAAGAAGCTACGAAAAATGCCCGTGCCGCTGCCGAAAAGTTTGCAAAAGACTCAGACAGTAGCCTGGGTAAGATACGGAATGCTTCGCAGGGACAATTCTCCATATCGGACAGAGATGCCAATACGCCTTATATTAAAAGTATACGGGTAGTGACTACCGTGAATTACTATCTGAGACGATAGTGAATGAATCCGCATCTTTCCATGCCGGAAATTTGTTTCTGAATTCTTGTAGTGCGGAAAGTTCAAGAGTAGCCGTAGCTGTTCCTTCTTCATGGTCGGGCACTTGAATCTGCATTTCACCTTTGTATGAGTAGATTGCGCTGCCGCCGTTATAGGAGAAGCTATTACCGTCTTTACCGATACGGTTTACACCGCAAACGTAACTGATATTTTCCAATGCCCGTGCCTGTAAAAGTATGTCCCAGACTTTACGTCGGGGTACAGGCCAGTTGGCAACGTAAATCAGGAGGTCGTATTCATTGCCTGTATTCCGGCTCCATACCGGAAAGCGCAGGTCGTAGCAGACGAGTAGCAGTATATTCCAACCTCGATACGGAATTATGATACGACGGCTGCCTGCCGTGAAATTATCTGTCTCGTTGCCCATGCGGAACAGATGTCGTTTATCGTAAAAATAAGCTTCCCCTTCGGGAGTGAGGAAAAAGGCGCGGTTGTAATAGGTAGAGTTTTTGTAGGATGATGGATTGCTTTCAGATGAAACAAAATTCTCTTCACAAGCTATATAGCTTCCGGCAATAGCTATCTGATATTCTGAAGCCCATTGGCGTAGTGTTGTAATTGTATTACCTGTTACCGGCTCTGCCAATGTGTCGGTGTTCATGCTGAAACCGGTAGAAAAGGTTTCCGGTAAAACAATAATCTCCGTCGCTCCGCGAAGAGCTTCCAGCTTTTCGCGAAGACGGCGAAGATTGTCTTGTTTATTCTCCCAAGCAATATCCATTTGTAGGATACTGACACGCAGTCGGTTCATTTTAGTAAACAGTTGCTATCGGTTGTCTTTTAATTTATTCCAACGGAGAAATTCTCAGGAATCTTTCCGCGAAAATCTTTAAAATAGAGCTTTATTTCATGCATGTCCTTCTCAAAGTCTCCCGTTGGCATTATTGCCTTGGTGGAAGTTATAGTCTTGGTAGGATAATCTATACCGATAAGCATGATAGGAACTTGTGCTTTCAACGCAATGAAGTAAAAACCTTTTTTCCAGTTAGGGTTGGATTTGCGCGTACCTTCCGGAGTAATGGCTAAATGAAACAATTTGCTTCCGGCAAATCTGTTTGCCATCTGGTCTACCAAAGATGTGTTCCGGCTTCGGTCTACCGGTATGCCGCCGATAGCTCTGAATATCAATCCCAAAGGAAAAAAAAACCACTCTTTCTTCATCATAAAGCTGGTTTTTCGTCCGATGGCACCATAAAACAGTTTGCCGATAAACAAATCCCAGTTGGATGTATGTGGCGCTGCACAAATGACACATTTGTCATAGTTGGGCACTGTTACATTTGTTTTCCAACCTAACAGGCGATAATAGATAAAACTATATAGTCTTTTCTTCATTCTTATTATTTAAGTTTGCCGATAGCTTCAATGATTGAGTCTACTTTTGCATTAAAATCAGAACGGAATTTCTTGTAGTAACCTTTTACATTTCCCGGTTCGGTATGGCTGATACGGCTGATGAATTCATCTTGCATTTTCAGAATTTCACCCATTAGTTCATCGGCTTTCTTCTTGTCTGTTCCGGGTACATACAGACTGTTCATAAGGCATTCGGCGAATAATTCACCGGCGATATAATTGACGTTCTTTTTCAATGCTTTTCTACTTGCCATAATCTTTACTTTTTATGTGAATGAATAGTGTTATTTTCGGTAAAGATAGTGTTTTTCTTCATGAGTTGAGTGGAAAAATGAAAATTTATGTGTTTTTAATGAGAAATAGTTCGTGGAATAATTCTACATTTGTGGAGATTTTCTACAATGTGAGTGTGGAAAGCAGGTGGAATATTACTACTTATATATATGTTCATGTCTGATAACTAAACTATTATATAATAAAGAATACCCTTTGTCCTGCTTTGGCATTGCGTTTGCTTTGAAATGGGAAATAGGGTTAAATTAAATAAACAAACAAGCATGAGACTATTTTTTACAAAAAAAGAATTAAAGCTGAGAAAGAAACGGGTGATAATGATGATAGCCTGCATGACAGTGCTGCTTGCCGGTTATCTGATATTGACTTGGCCCAAGAAAATTCAGCCGGAATTACCTACTGTTATTGTAGAACCTGCCGAAGTGGGTGATGTGGAAATTTTTGGTGAGTATGTAGGTCGTATACGTGCACAACAGTTTGTGGAAGTCCGTGCACGTGTGGAAGGCTATTTGGAGAGTATGCTTTTTGCCGAAGGGACGTATATAACTAAAAACCAGGTTTTATTTGTTATCAATCAAGACCAATATCGTGCAAAGGCTGACAAGGCCCGTGCACAGTTAAAGAAAGATGAGGCGCAGGCGTTGAAAGCCAAACGGGATTTGGAACGTATTCGTCCTTTGTATGCACAGAATGCTGCCAGTCAGCTGGATTTGGATAATGCGCAGGCTGCTTATGAAACAGCCGAGGCTTCTGTTGCTATGAGCCAGGCCGATCTGGACCAGGCGGAATTGGAACTGGGGTATACCATTGTGCGTTCTCCGCTATCAGGGCATATCAGTGAAAGAAATGTGGACTTGGGAACATTGGTAGGTCCCGGGGCTAAATCATTGCTTGCTACCATAGTAAAAAGTGATACGGTATTGGTAGATTTCAGCATGACCGCATTGGACTATCTTAAAAGCAAAGAGCGCAATATAGAGATAGGCCGTCAGGATTCTACCCGCTCTTGGCAGCCTAATATCACGATTACTTTGGCTGATAATACTGTTTATCCTTACAAAGGTTATGTCGATTTTGCAGAACCGCAGGTTGACCCGCAAACCGGTACGTTCTCCGTTCGTGCCGAAATGCCTAATCCGAACAGAGTATTGCTGCCCGGACAGTTTACGAAAGTAAAACTGTTGTTGGACGTACGCGAAGGTGCTGTGGCAGTTCCTCAAAAGGCCGTTACCATTGAGAAAGGCGGTGCTTATATATATGTAATGCGCCGCGATTCGACAGTTGAAAAGCGCTTCATTGAATTAGGACCTGAGTTTGGTAACAATATGGTTGTTGAACGCGGACTGGCGGCAGGCGAGCAGGTAGTGACGGAAGGTTTCCATAAACTTACTCCGGGAATGAAAGTGCGTGCACAAGCAGTTGCTCCCAAAAAGGAAGATGAGCAGCCGGCAGATTCTCTGAATAAGAAAGCCGCTTCTGAGAATAAAGAAAAGGATAAGAATCTCTCAAAGTAAAATAACAGTATGAAAGTAAGTTTCTTTATAGACCGCCCTGTATTCTCGGCGGTGATATCGATTGTGATTGTAATTGTCGGTATCATCGGTCTGACTATGCTTCCGGTGGATCAATACCCACAGATAACACCGCCCGTTGTGAAAATCAGTGCATCCTATCCGGGGGCAAGTGCGCTGACTGTGTCACAAGCAGTGGCGACTCCTATCGAACAGGAAATAAACGGTACTCCGGGTATGTTGTACATGGAGTCCAACAGTTCCAATTCCGGTGGCTTTTCGGCAACCGTGACCTTTGATGTATCTGCCGATCCGGATTTGGCTGCCGTGGAAATTCAAAACCGTATAAAGCTGGCGGAAAGCCGTTTGCCTGCGGAAGTCATTCAGAATGGTATTTCGGTAGAAAAGCAGGCTCCCAGCCAGCTGATGACAATCTGTTTGACTTCCAATGATCCGAAATTCGACGAAATCTATCTGAGCAACTTTGCTACTATTAACGTACTCGACCTTTTACGCCGTATTCCCGGTGTGGGACGTGTGTCTAATATCGGTAGCCGTTACTATGCCATGCAAATCTGGGCCATGCCAGACAAACTGGCAAATTTCGGATTGACTGTTCAGGATTTGCAGAATGCTTTGAAAGACCAGAACCGCGAATCGGCTGCCGGTGTTTTGGGACAGCAGCCGGTGCAAGGTTTGGACATTACAATTCCTATTACAACGCAAGGTCGTTTGAGCTCGGCAAAGCAGTTTGAGGATATTGTGGTCCGTGCCAATGCCAATGGGTCTATTATTCGTCTTCGCGATGTGGCCAGAGTGTCACTTGAAGCTTCCTCATATAGTACGGAAAGTGGTATTAACGGTGAAAATGCGGCAGTTCTCGGCATTTATATGCTTCCGGGTGCCAATGCTATGGAAGTGGCGGACAACGTGAAGAAGGCAATGGAAGAAATCAGTGCGAATTTTCCTGAAGGAATGAGTTACGAGATTCCTTTTGATATGACTACCTATATTTCGGAGTCTATCCACGAGGTGTATAAGACATTGTTCGAAGCATTGGTTCTTGTGGTATTGGTAGTGTTCCTTTCACTGCAAAGCTGGCGTGCTACTTTGATACCTGTTGTTGCAGTGCCTATTTCTTTGATCGGTACTTTCGGTTTCATGCTTATTTTCGGTTTCTCGCTGAATATATTGACATTGTTGGGATTGATTCTTGCTATTGGTATTGTCGTGGATGATGCTATTGTGGTAGTGGAGAATGTGGAACATCTGATGGAAACGGAAAAACTCTCTCCTTATGAAGCAACGAAAAAAGCAATGAACGGTTTGGCAAGTGCTTTGATTGCAACCTCATTGGTGCTCTGTGCCGTATTTGTTCCGGTAAGCTTCCTGAGCGGTATCACCGGACAATTATATCGCCAGTTTACTATTACCATTGCTGTATCGGTATTGCTTTCTACAGTTGTGGCACTGACGCTTAGTCCCGTGATGTGTTCGCTTATCCTGAAGCCCGACAGCGGAAAGAAAAAGAATATCGTGTTCCGTAAGATTAACGAATGGTTGAATATCAGTAATCATAAGTATATTGGTGTTATCAGCCGCGTTATCAAGCATCCCAGACGTTTGATGAGTGCATTCGGTATGGTATTGATAGCTATTTTCATCATTCACCGTCTGATTCCTACCAGTTTCTTGCCGGTGGAAGACCAGGGATACTTTAAAGTGGAGTTGGAACTGCCGGAAGGTTCTACTTTGGAACGTACCCGTATCGTGACCGATCGTGCCGTGCAGTATCTGGAGCAGAATCCGTATGTGGCTTATGTGCAGAATGTAACGGGTAGCAGTCCGCGTGTAGGAAGCAATCAGGCGCGCAGTGAGTTAACTGTTATATTGAAGCCCTGGGAGGAACGCAAAAATACCACTATCAATAAGATAATGGAGAAAGTGGAAAAGGATTTGAGGGAATACCCCGAATGTAGAGTCTATCTTTCTACTCCTCCTGTAATCCCGGGATTGGGAACATCCGGTGGCTTTGAAATGCAGCTTGAGGCACGTGGGGAAGCTACTTTTGAAAATCTGGTACAGGCAGCGGATACTTTGATGTATTATGCTCAGAAACGCAAGGAATTGACGGGGCTTTCTTCTTCTTTGCAGTCTGAGATTCCGCAACTCTATTTTGATGTAGACCGTGACAAGGTGAAGATGCTGGGAGTGCCGTTGGCAGATGTGTTCTCTACGATGAAAGCTTATACGGGTTCCGTATATGTGAATGACTTTAATATGTTCAATCGTATATATAAGGTATATATTCAGGCTGAAGCTCCGTATCGTGAGCACAAAGAGAACATTAATCTGTTCTTTGTAAAAGCAGCTAATGGTGCGATGGTTCCGTTAACCTCGTTGGGTAATGCATCCTATACAACCGGTCCGGGCAGTATTAAACGTTTCAATATGTTTACTACTGCAGTTATTCTCGGTTCGGCGGCACAGGGGTACAGTTCCGGCCAGGCTATGGAGATTATGGAACAGATAGCGCGCGAACATTTACCGGATAATATAGGTGTTGAGTGGAGCGGACTTTCTTATCAGGAGAAGAAAGCCGGTGGGCAGACCGGACTGGTGCTGACGTTGGTATTCCTCTTCGTATTCCTGTTCCTGGCAGCACAATACGAAAGCTGGACTGTGCCTATTGCTGTATTGCTTTCGTTGCCGGTAGCTGCATTGGGAGCTTATTTGGGCGTTGCTGTATGTGGCTTGGAAAATGATATTTATTTCCAGATTGGCTTGGTAATGTTGGTGGGACTTGCAGCAAAAAATGCTATCCTTATCGTTGAGTTTGCCAAAGTACAGGTGGATAATGGAGGAGATTTGGTGCAGTCGGCCATTCATGCCGCCCAACTCCGTTTCCGTCCTATATTGATGACTTCACTTGCCTTTGTATTGGGTATGCTTCCTATGGTTCTTGCAAGCGGACCGGGATCTGCAAGCCGTCAGGCAATAGGTACGGGAGTTTTCTTTGGAATGATTTTTGCCATTGTATTCGGCATTGTGCTTGTGCCTTTCTTCTTTGTTTTGATTTATAAGGCAAAGGAAAAAGTGCAACACAAAATCAAAAAAGATTGATGATAACATTGTAAATGAATTCTGATTACACGCTTATGAAAAAAAAGAATATATATATACTTCTGTTGCTCGCCCCGGTTCTTTTTGCATCGTGCAAGGTAGGCAAAAGCTATGTCCGTCCCGAAATGGCATTGCCCGACAGTTTGATGCAACAGCAGGACAGCATCAGCATTGCCGATGAGCAGTGGCAGGCTGTTTATACAGACAATACTTTGCGTAATCTGATAGCACGCGCATTGGAGTATAATAAAGATATGCTCGTTGCGGCCGCTCGCGTGAAAGAAATGGCGGCCCAGAAACGTATCAGCGTAGCTAATCTACTTCCTCAGTTAAATGGAAAAATAGAGGCAGAGCGTGAAGTTGAAAACTATGGCGGACATAGCCGCGATGTGGGTAACAGCTATGAAGCAAAGGCTCTTTTGTCGTGGGAACTTGACCTTTGGGGAAATCTGCGTTGGAAAAAAGTAGCTGCCGTAGCCGATTATCTGCAAAGTGTAGAATCACAGCGTGCCTTGCGTATGACAATTGTTGCGGAAGTGGCGCAGGCATATTACGAGCTGGTAGCACTCGATACAGAATTGGAAATTGTCCGTCAGACACAAAAGGCTCGTGAAGAAGGTGTGCGTCTTGCAAGAATCCGTTTTGAAGGCGGGCTTACTTCGGAGACATCTTATCAGCAGGCGCAAGTAGAGTTGGCGCGTACAGCTACGCTTGTTCCGGATCTGGAACGTAAGATTTCCATTAAGGAGAATGACATAGCCTTTCTTGCCGGTGAATTTCCTACACGTATAGAGCGCAGCCGCTTTTTGGAGGAGTTGGATGTGCCGGAGTCTTTACCTGTAGGATTGCCGTCCGGCTTATTGGAACGTCGTCCTGACATTCGTGCTGCAGAGCAGCAGCTTATAGCTGAACATGCTCGTGTGAAAGTGGCCTATACCAATATGTTCCCTCGGTTGTCGCTGACTGGTCAGTTTGGATTGGAGAGTGATGTCTTGTCAAACTTCCTTCAGTCGCCTTATTCATTGTTGAACGGAGCAGTATTGACTCCGCTTTTCAATTGGGGTAAGAACCGGGCTGCTCTAAAGGCACAGAAAGCTTCGTTTGAGGCGGAAGTTCATAGCTATGAGAAAACGGTGTTGAATGCTTTTAAAGAGGCCAAGAACGCAATTGTGGACTTCAACAAAATAAAGGAAGTGTATCAGTTGCGTCTCAAATTGGAACGTTCAGCCAAAACGTACGTGGATTTAGCGCAGTTGCAATATATTAATGGTGTTATTAATTATATGGACGTGCTTGATGCCCAGCGTGGATATTTCGATGCCCAGATTGGTGTCAGCAATGCAATCCGTGACGAACTGATAGCAGTGGTAAATGTTTATAAGGCTTTGGGTGGAGGCTGGCAGATAGAAGAATAAGTTTGCATTATTTCTTCATTCAGTTTGCATTTCTTGCGGAAAAGAGCGAAATTTGCGACGCTTTTAAACGAAACTTTATTAACACCTTTAAATATTTAAGAGAAATGACTAAAAGTGCATTGCAAATTGCAAGGGCTGCCTATCAGCCCAAACTTCCGAAAGGGCTGACAGGTACTGTAAAAGCAGTGGCCGGCGCAGCTACCCAGTCGGTTGCCGATCAGGAAGAAATCAAGAAATTGTTTCCCAATACTTATGGGATGCCTTTGATTAAGTTCGAAAATACCGATGAGACCGTTGATTTTCCTGCTATGAATGTGGGTGTAATTCTTTCCGGTGGTCAGGCTCCCGGTGGTCACAATGTGATATCCGGTATTTTTGACGGTATTAAAAAGTTGAACAAAGATAGTAAACTGTACGGTTTCATTCTTGGCCCCGGTGGTTTGGTAGACCATAATTATATGGAACTGACTGCCGATATCATCGATGAATATCGTAATACCGGTGGTTTCGATATCATAGGTTCAGGCCGTACCAAATTGGAGAAAGAGGAACAGTTTGAAAAAGGACTGGAAATCTTGAAGGAATTGAATATCAAAGCACTGGTTATTATCGGTGGTGACGATTCTAATACAAATGCCTGCGTATTGGCTGAGTATTATGCTGCGAAGAATTGCGGTGTACAAGTTATCGGGTGTCCGAAAACTATCGACGGTGACTTGAAGAACGAAATGATTGAAACTTCTTTCGGATTCGATACAGCTTGTAAAACGTATGCTGAAGTAATCGGTAATATCCAGCGCGACTGTAACTCGGCACGTAAGTACTGGCATTTCATAAAACTGATGGGACGTTCCGCTTCACATATCGCTTTGGAATGTGCATTGCAGGTACAGCCTAATATCTGTATTATCTCCGAAGAAGTTGAAGCTAAGGATATGTCTTTGGATGATATCGTAACGGGTATCGCTCAGGTGGTGGCTAATCGTGCCGCACAGGGCAATAACTTCGGTACGGTTCTTATCCCCGAGGGCTTGGTTGAGTTCATCCCCGCTATGAAACGTCTTATCGCTGAGTTGAATGATTTCCTGGCTGCTAATGCAGAGGAATTCTCTCAGATTAAGAAATCACACCAACGCGACTATATCATCCGCAAACTTTCTCCGGAAAATGCCGCTATCTATGCCAGTCTTCCCGAAGGTGTAGCGCGTCAGTTGTCATTGGATCGCGACCCGCACGGAAACGTACAGGTATCTCTCATTGAAACGGAGAAACTGTTGTCCGAAATGGTAGCTGCCAAATTGGCTCAGTGGAAAGAAGAAGGCAAATATGTAGGTAAGTTCGCTGCACAGCATCACTTCTTCGGTTATGAAGGACGTTGCGCTGCTCCGTCTAATTTCGATGCCGACTACTGCTACTCTTTGGGTTATGCGGCATCTGCGCTGATTGCTAACGGTAAGACCGGTTACATGTCTTCCGTACGTAATACTACAGCTCCTGCCGAAGAGTGGATTGCAGGTGGTGTACCTATTACAATGATGATGAATATGGAACGTCGTCACGGCGAAATGAAACCGGTTATCCAGAAAGCTTTGGTAAGACTGGACGGTGCTCCTTTCAAAGCATTTGCCGCTCAGCGTGAGCGTTGGGCTGTGGAAACAGACTATGTTTATCCGGGTCCTATCCAATACTTCGGTCCTGCCGAAGTTTGCGACCAGCCTACCAAGACTTTGCAACTGGAACAAGGTAGATAAAATCTTATAGCCAATTGCTGCATTTGCAGTAATTGGCTATGTAGAACACAAATTACACAAGAGTTGCGCAAATCCGAATTTGTGTAATCTGTGTAGTTTGTGTTTTATTTTTGATAGATATTTGTTACTTCAATATACTTGAATGCCTTCTAAAAACAGTACAGTTTCCCGGCGCAAACCTGTATCCCGTCGTACTTCTTCTCGAAAAAAGAAGCAGACGGTGTCTCGTCCCATGCCTGTATGGTTGCGTAATTTATTGGCATTTTGTATAATAGCGGTATTTTCAGCAGGATTCTATTGGTTCTTTATCCGTCCTTATGCTTATCGTTGGAAACCTTGTTACGGTTTAAAGGGCTACGGCGTATGCATGCCTTGCAACTATGAGGTGCATGGCATTGATATTTCCCACTATCAGGGTATTATAGATTGGGATAAGCTCCTTCATAATAAAGAAGCGAAATTTCCCATACATTTTATCTTTATGAAAGCTACCGAAGGGGGCGATTATGGCGATGAAACTTTTGTAGAAAATTTCAGTCAGGCACGGAAATACGGTTTTATCCGAGGAGCTTATCATTATTTCCTACCCAAGACAGATGCGCATAAGCAGGCTGACTTTTTTATTAGTACGGTACACTTGTCAAAAGGAGACCTTCCTCCCGTTCTTGATGTGGAAACTACGGGTAAGAGATCTCCTCAGGAACTGAAATCTGCCGTTAAAACCTGGCTCGACAGAGTAGAGGCGCATTACGGCGTAAAACCGATTCTTTACACTTCCTATAAATTTAAGAAACGTTATCTCAACGACTCCATATTCAACGCTTATCCTTACTGGATAGCCCATTATTACGTTGATTCCGTGAAGTACGAGGGCAAATGGCATTTTTGGCAACATACCGATGTAGGTAATGTCCCCGGCATTGAAGAAGAAGTCGATCTGAATGTTTTTAACGGCACGTTGGAAGAATTGGTTGGTATGACCCTGCAATAGCTTGCTTTCCGTTTTCTTCCTTTTATCGTTGTGTCATAATACAAACTTCACTGCGGCCCAACGGTTTTTTTCCTTATGATGTACGAAGCGCAGTCCGTTATGCTCCGCTTCGGCCTGTATTACAGGAATATCATCTACATAAAAACCGCTCATATATAGTTCCGACCCCGGATGCATGCAACTTACATATCGTTTCATGTCGTTCAGCAGGATGTTACGGTTGATGTTGGCTATGATTACATCAAAAGGTCCTTGGTCTTTCAATAGAGAAGCGTCTCCTTGAAAAACGGATATACGGTCTACTCCATTTAGCTCAATGTTTTCAAGAGAGTTGCGTACGCACCATTCATCTATATCGACGGCTGTACAGGGCGCAGCACCGCGCATACGTGCCAATATGGCGAGAATGGATGTTCCGCATCCCATATCAAGCAAAGATTTGCCTTGGAGATCGTTATCCAGCAATTCACCGATAATGAGACTGGTCGTTTCGTGGTGTCCTGTACCGAATGCCATTTGAGGGTTGATGACTATATCGTATTCAGCTTGAGGGATGTCGCGATGGAATGTGCTGTGGATGACACAGCGGTCGCCAATGATAATGGGCTGGAAGAAATTCTTTTCCCATTCTTCATTCCAGTCTTTGTCTTCCGCTTCTTGGTAAGCATATTCTACCTGTGTATCAGGTAAGGGAAAATCGGCAAGAGCTTCTTTGAGGACAGTTTCATTGTATAAATCTTTTTGAATGTAGGCGGCAATCCCGTCTGTTTGCTCTACAAAACTCTCAAAACCGGCTTCACCCAGCACTGCCGATAAGACATCGTTGACGATTTCCGTGCAGGGAGTGGTATGGAATGTAAATTCTAAATATTTCATTGGAATATAATTGTTTGTTAAATGCAAAAGGCAGGTATAGGAGAAAATCCTATTTCTGCGTATATTTGTTTTGGATACAAAGATAGGTGCATTTAGGGAAATCCCTATAAATCTTTGGGGAAAATCTTCTGTATAGAGTAAATCCCTGCGTTATCTTTGTGGTGTGAAAAAGTATGGAATTGTAAACCCATAAACCAAATAAATATGAAAAAGATTGTTTTTTTATCGCTTTTTGCATTGTGTCTTCCGTGGGCACTTTCAGCTCAAAGTGTAGATGACGACCTTTACTACGTTCCTTCCAAGAAAAAAGAGGAAAAGACGGAGAAGAAAAAAACTCCGGCTGCCGATGCGGTTGTAGTAAAGACAAATGCTCCGACTACGGTTTATGCGTCGCCGGGCAATACGACCATTGTAGTGAAAGACCGTAAAGGGAATATTCGTGATGTAGACGAGTATAATCGTCGGTATGACTCTAAAGACTATGACTTTTCACAAGAGAATGATACGCTTTATATAGACGAAAAAGAAGACGATGGCCTGGATGGAGAATGGGTGAACGGTTTTGACGGTTCGGAAGATGATTATGAATATGCCACGCGCATTATCCGTTTCCGCAATCCACGCTATGCCATCAGTATCAGCAGCCCGCTTTACTGGGATGTAGTTTATGGTCTGAATCCATGGGACTGGAATGTATATACGGACGGATTGTACGCATATGCATTTCCTACCTTCACCAACCGTTTGTGGTGGGATTGGCGCTATAACTCTTTCGGTTGGGGCGGCTATCCCTATTATGGCTGGGGTTGGAACAGTTGGTATGGTCCGGGCTGGGGCTTTGGCTGGAGCGTAAGCTGGGGCGGCTGGTATGGAGGCGGCTGGTGGGGACATCACCACTATCATCATCACTGTTATCCCGGCGGCGGTTATTGGCCGCGTAATACATATACCTATCGCCGTTCTTCGGGAGCAAGCAGTTATAGAAATTCTTCTTCTACGGTTCGCAGGACCGGTTCGGCTGCCCGTTCAGGTGTGTCATCCTATAGAAGAGACGGACAAAGCGGTACGACCACCAGACGTGTGGTAGGTACACGTCCGTCGGGTACACGTAGTGGGGTAACTACCCGTACAGATGCCGCCTCTACCCGGCGCAGGGTATATACCCGTCCAAGCAGTACGCGGGTAGGTTCTTCAGCTTCAGGAGTGCAGGGAAGTAGTAGTCGTGTACATGCTACAGGTGTAAGACGTTCCGCAGCCGGAAGTTCTTCTACTTACAACAGGGGCAGTTCTGCATCGTCAACACGCAATTATTCAACCGGTAACAGTAGTAGCCGTCGCTCTTATACGCCTGTGCAAAACAACTCTTCCACCCGTAGTTATTCTTCGGGAGGCGGTAGCAGTTCACGCAGTTATTCCGGCGGTGCTACCCGTTCGTCAGGTGGTGGTTCTTCAAGAAGAAGATAGGTATAGTATTCAATAGAAAAAGATGAGTAGGATATGAAAAAAATTATAACTTTAGCTGTTTTGGGGATGTTGGGTGCAGTTCCGGTAAGTGCACAGACCGTGTACGATGCAGCCAACATCGCAAACAAGGATTTAAATGGTACAGCACGCTTTGTAAGTATGGGCGGGGCTATGGGTGCGTTGGGCGGAGATATTTCCACTATTGCTACAAACCCTGCCGGTATAGGTATTTATCGCAGTAATGATGCAATGCTGTCATTCAGTCTTTCTTCTTATGGTACTGAAAGTAATTATATGGGAAGTAAGATGAATGCAGACAAGATGAAAACCTCATTTGATAATGCCGGTTTTGTTATTTCTTCAAAGATAGGCAATGCTACGGCTTTGCGTTATGTGAATTTCGGCTTTAATTATCATAAGGCGAAGTCTTTTTATAAGAATATGTCGATGGGAGGTAATTTAGGCGATTATACGCAAACGGATTATATGGCAGCACAAGCCGGAGGAATAAAGGACTGGTCGGGCAATATTTATACAGATCCGGAAGTAGGATGGCTATCCGCATTGGGATATGACAGTTATCTGATAACCGACTTTATTGCCCACAACGGACAGGGAGATGTCCCTTCCGGTTACGTTCCCTATATGAAAAACGGGACTCAGGTAAAGAATCTGAACGGTGATTTAATGTATATCACTCCGGGTGAATATGGAGGAATGTTTTTAGGAGGAAATGGCAATTTCCGGTCGGAAGAGCGTGGCGGAATTGAACAATATGATTTCAATATTTCATTCAATATTAATGACCGGGTATATTTAGGCGTAACTGTGGGGGCTTATGCCATAGATTACAATAAATATACTTTTTATAGTGAAGACTATTTGGATAATGCCGGAAATAGCATCGGGCAGAATTATAACCTGCAGAGCTGGAACAAGATACACGGTTCGGGTTTTGATGTGAAATTCGGAGCCATCGTGCGTCCTTTCGAATATTCCCCTTTGAGGATTGGATTAGCCATTCATACACCGACCTATTATAATCTGGATTATAAGACAAATGCCCGTCTGGAGTCGAATGTCTTGAATGATTTGGATATAGCTAACGAGTCGGGTATAGGAAGCGGTGTGATTGGTCAATATACTGTGGATACTTATGATATAATGAATGGAGACATGGTGCGTCAATTCCACTTGCAGACACCATGGACGTATAATGTAAGTTTGGGATATACTGTAGGTTCCAGTTTGGCTTTAGGGGCAGAGTATGAATATCAGGACTATTCGTCCATGAAATTCAAGGACCAGGAAGGCTATTCCGATACATTTGGGTACGAAAACAGTACTACTTCTATGATGAAAGGGGTGAGCACCATTCGTTTGGGAGCCGAATATAAAGTGATTCCTCAGTTTGCTTTGCGTGCAGGATACAATTATACCTCTGCCATTTTCAATAGTGATGCATATAAGGATTTGCCTTATAACTCAATTCAGACGGATACGGATTTTGCAAATACCAAAGCTTTGAGTAACTATACAGTGGGTCTCGGTTACAGAGGGTCTATGTTTTATGCTGATTTGGCATATAAGTTCTCTTCATACAAGGAAGATTTCTATCCGTTCATTAATGCCTATGAAGATGGAGGCCAGTTAGTGATAGGCTCTCCTGAAGCAACGAAAGTAAAAAATACCCGAAGCCAGGTGCTGCTGACCTTAGGTTTACGTTTTTAAGGGGAAGTGATTCCCCGTTACCGATAAAAAAAGACTTGCAGGAATTTCTTCTGCAAGTCTTTTTTATATTCTACCGTATTGTTTCGGATTATTTCTTGAAATAGCGGTTGTACAGACCTTCGAAACCTTTACCGTGACGAGCTTCGTCTTTAGCCATTTCATGAACTGTGTCATGGATAGCATCCAGATTCAATGCTTTGGCACGTGTAGCGATACGCTTCTTGTCTTCGCAAGCGCCTGATTCTGCATTCATTCTCTTTTCAAGGTTAGTCTTGGTATCCCATACGCAGTCACCCAGCAATTCAGCAAATTTTGCAGCGTGTTCTGCTTCTTCCCATGCGTAACGCTTGAAAGCTTCAGCTACTTCAGGATAGCCTTCGCGGTCTGCCTGGCGGCTCATTGCAAGGTACATACCTACTTCCGTGCATTCGCCCATGAAGTGGTTGTTCAAATCCTTAATCATTTCGTCATCGCAACCTTTGGCTACGCCAATAACATGTTCGTCAGCAAAAACCAACGGACCGCCTGCCTGTGCTTCTTCTACTTCAACGAATTTGCTTGCAGGAGCTTTACACAAAGGACATTTCTCAGGAGCTGCGTCTCCTTCATATACGTAACCGCAGACAGTACATCTAAACTTTTTCATTTTACTTCAGATTTTAATTAGTTGAATTAGTTATTCGTTATTTTGGTTAAATATTCATTTTCCAGACAACTTTTGCAGATACCTTTATAGTAATAATGGACTTCTTGCACTTCGTGTCCGTTCATATCCATTTCTTCTACCTGTTTAATGTTGGCATTGCATTCCAAATCATATATTTTTCCGCAATGTTTGCATAAGAAGTGGGCATGAGGAGTGGTATCTGCATCATAGCAGGTATTCCGTTCGTCAATTGTCAATGTCTGTGCAGCACCTTGTTCACTAAGTAATTTTAAAGTGTTGTAAACAGTTGTTTTAGACAATGTGGGAATGGAAGGGGCAAGTGCCGTATAAATTTCATCCACCGTGGGATGTGTACGATGCTCCATCAGATAAGTCATAATGGCTATGCGCTGTACCGAGGGCTTAATGTTATGATTTTGCAATCGTTTTACTACATCCATATCATCTGCAATTCAAACTTGTAATAATTACATTTTTAATTCTCTTGCAAAGATAGGCACTTCTTTTGTTTATCCAAAAGATTTTAGATATTTTTTATCAGAAAGTGCGGCTATGCAAAGTGAAAAGGCTGATTCTTTTGTGTTTATTGATAAATTGCCGTATTTTTGCACCCTAATATTAATAGGATTCATATATGAATTACGGATATGTTAAAGTGGCGGCATCTGTACCCCGTGTTAGAGTGGCGGACTGTAAGTTCAATGCCGGACAGATTGAAAAAGAGATAATCATTGCCGATGGGAAAGGAGTGCAGATAATTGCCTTTCCGGAGTTGTGCATTACCGGATATACCTGTGGTGACCTTTTTGCCCAGCAACTTCTGCTTGAAGAGGCTGAAATGGGGCTGATGCAGATTTTGAACAATACCCGTCAGATGGATATTATATCCATTCTCGGTATGCCCGTGCCTTTGAACGGTGTACTGCTGAATACTGCGGTGGTTATACAGAAAGGTAAGATATTGGGAGTTGTTCCTAAAACTTATCTTCCGAATTATAAAGAGTTTTACGAAAAGCGCTGGTTTACTTCTGCGTGTGAAGTTTCGGAAACGACAGCCCGTTTGTGCGGGCAAATAGTCCCCATGGGGCGGAATCTGCTTTTCGAGACGGCGGATACAACCTTTGGAATTGAAATCTGCGAGGACTTATGGGCTCCGATTCCGCCGAGTTCTTCTTTGGCATTGCAAGGAGCGGAAATTCTTTTCAACCTTTCGGCAGACAATGAAGGGATAGGCAAGCATGCTTACTTGCGTTCGCTTATCAGCCAGCAGTCGGCACGTTGTATCGCAGGGTATGTATTCAGTTCATGCGGTTTTGGCGAGTCTACTACAGACGTGGTGTTTGCAGGTAACGGATTAATTTACGAGAACGGTACGTTGCTGGCAGGCAGCGAGCGTTTCTCGTTCGAGGAACAGGTCGTTATCAGTGAGATTGACGTGGAGCATATACGTACGGAACGCCGGGTGAACACTACATTTGCAGCCTGTCGCGCCAATTGTGCACCGGAAGTGCCGGTGCGTGTCTCTACGGAATATGTCAATTCCAAAGATTTGAATCTGACCCGTGTTTTCGATCCGCATCCGTTTGTTCCTCAAGGAGCAGCGTTGGACGAGCGTTGTGAGGAGATATTCTCCATACAGGTGTCGGGATTGGCGCAACGTTTGCTGCATACCAATGCCAAGAGTGCGGTGGTAGGCATATCCGGTGGTCTGGATTCCACACTGGCATTGCTGGTTTGTGTGAAAACATTCGATAAACTGGGTTGGAACCGTAAAGGAATTATCGGCGTTACTATGCCGGGATTCGGTACTACCGACCGCACCCATACCAATGCGGTGGACTTAATGGCATCATTAGGTGTAACCATGCGCGAGGTCAGCATAAAGGATGCCTGTATCCAGCACTTCAAAGATATAGACCATGATATCAACGTACACGATGTGGTGTATGAAAATTCGCAGGCGCGTGAGCGTACGCAGATATTGATGGATATTGCCAACCAGACCTGGGGGATGGTAGTTGGCACGGGTGACCTTTCGGAACTTGCCTTAGGCTGGGCTACGTACAACGGCGACCATATGTCTATGTACGGTGTTAACGGAAGTATCCCCAAAACATTGGTGAAACATTTGGTGAAGTGGGTGGCGGAGAATGACATCGATGAGACGTCGCGGGCCACATTATTGGATATTGTGGACACCCCTATCAGTCCGGAACTCATACCGGCGGATGAAAACGGAAATATCAGGCAGATTACGGAAGACCTTGTAGGGCCGTACGAACTGCATGATTTTTTCTTATATTATTTTCTTCGTTGCGGTTTCCGTCCTTCCAAGATTTTCTTCCTTGCTGCGCGTACGTTTAAAGATGTTTATGATGAAGAAACTATAAAGAAGTGGTTGCAGACTTTTTGCCGTCGCTTCTTTAACCAGCAGTTCAAGCGTTCCTGTTTGCCCGATGGCCCTAAGGTAGGAAGTATTTCTATCAGTCCGCGCGGTGACTGGCGGATGCCGAGCGATGCTTCTTCAGAAATGTGGCTGAAGGAAGTTGAAAAGATTTGAGAATTAAGCATTGAAAGCTAAAAGGTCGTGTCAAAAAGAAATTATCAGGTTCTTTTTGACACGACCTTTTAGCTTTCAGCGTTTAACTTTTTAGTAGTATCTCTTATATATTTTCCGGTACTCTTTTCCTTTTTTGAATCTTTTCAGCCAGGTATTCAGGCTGTCCAAGAGTACGGGAGACTGCTTGCTCACTCCCCATGAGTAGAATTGGGTGAAGCTGATAGCCGTATTTATGTCTATCTGCGGCAGACTGTCGGCTGCTGCGCGAGCGATGCTTTCTTCGCATACGGCATAATCGATATCGCCATGTGCTACAAGGGCGATAAGTTGTTCGGAACCATACTTTTCTACTTCCTTAATATATATGGTATCACCGATTTCGTTTCCTAAATTACGGATGCGCAGGATGGAAGGCGACCCTTCTACCACATTCAGCGTCTTTCCCGCTAAGTCCAATTGGCTTTTGATAAACAGGGAATCGTCGGGAGAGTCTGTTTTCCGTTGTACCAATACCTGCCTGTTCAGAACAATCGGAGAGGTCAGAAGCAAGGAGTCCTTTAATTCGCTGGTTGCTAAAATTCCATAGGCTATGACATCGAACCTGCCGTTTGCCAGACCTTCCAGACGTTCGTTAAAACTCATTTCGGGAGTAATGGCTACCTGCAGACCGTGGTCACGGGCAAAAGCCTCTATCAATTCGTAATGAAATCCGGACAGGGTGTCTCCGTCCACATAAAAGCTGATGGAGTTATATTCCGTAGCGGCATGGAGCGTACCGTCTGCTGCTATTTCGGCATAATCGCGCGGATGTCCTTTACGGATTTCCTTTTTGGGCAATATAAATGTGGCAACGAGTGCGGCTATTGCCCCCAGGATGATATATTTTGATAATTTACTCTTTTTCATAGTTGAAAGACGGCATTAGTCGTAGAAATTCCATGAAATGCCAATCTTGAACAGGCGCGGGTTTATAGGGTAGTGCGGCACAAGGAAATAATTGCCTTTACCCATTCCTGCATTAACGTGATACATCATGGCAAAGATGCGTGTCCGCTTCAAATGCAGATTGGCGTATACGTTTACAATCGGATAGCCACCAATCTCCACCTGGTCATCTGCTGCTTGAAGATGGAACTGCTGAATGGCAGGGGTATAGGCAGGTGCATTGTATTTGGTAAAATACCGCACATCCGCACCAAGTTGTACAGTCAGCACTTTCTTGGCTATTTTGGCAAGCAGATACAGATTGTGATATAGCGAGAGCTGCGGCAAGGGCAATACCGTTTCATTGCTTGATTTCTGCCAGGTTACTTCGTTGTCCAGATGCAGGATGCCTAAGCGGAAATCCTGTTTCAGTGTAGCGGAGAGCACCTGTATATTACCGCTTTCCTGAGCGGGCATGGCATTCTGGTTGAAATAGGTGTAGTTCTTTATGTTCTCTACGCCGGCACGCAGATTGGTTTTCCAGCGGCTGATGTTCAGCTCGCCTTCCACGCGTGTACGGAACTCCTTGTCCATGTTTTCATTGTCCCAGTAGTAATGGTTGGAGTGATAATGACGCATATAGAAAGAGGGTAGCGTGTTGCTTACATAACCTCGTGCATAGAAGTTCACGGTATCCTTCCAGAGGCGGAAGTTCAAGTCGAGGTCGGCATTGACGCGGAACTGTCCGAGTGCCTTATCCATGATGCCCACTTCACCGTTTACGTTGTAATGCAGCGTTTTGCCCTGCCGTTTGGCCAGTTCGCCGCCAACGAATATCTCCTGTTCGTCGAAATTGGTTCGCGACAATGTGTCCATCAGCTCATAGCGGCTGAATTTATGCGATATATAGGCTGTCAGTCCGGCTTTGGCATACTTGTTGAAACCTTCGAGCAAAGCGATGCCGAATACGTTCTTTACACTGAAAGCCGTAGTAGAGTCCCTGCTGGCTACTTCGTTGAAGTAAGCGTTGGGGTATTGCCCTTCCGTCTCCTTGGCGGAAGAGAATTTGTGACGCGCCCGTTCCACTTTCATGGTATGTATGAAGCTGGTGACGGGAACGAACTCTTCGGTTATAATGGTATCTTTGGCTAAAGGTACGCTGTCGTTGGCAACTGCTCTTTTGGGGGATTTGGCATCTTCCACAGTTGTGGTTTCACGTGTGAAGCCAAGGCGGTAACGGTGCGTCAGGTATACATAGAAATCTTTGTTCTTGTTTGACGTCTGTTCCAACTTAACCGGAATGGTGGTGGATTCGTATTCTTTCTTGCCTTCCGCCATATCCTCCGGGCGCGTGATGTAACGGTCGTCCTGAATACCGCCGTTTTCGTTCATCTTCATAGTGAAGTTGTTGTACACCGCCTGCATCTGGTATTTATTACCTATATAGCTGGCGAATATTCCGGCATTGAAGTTCGATGTGGACTGGTTCTGGTAGTATCCCCGTCCGTACAGATAGTCAATGTTGAAGCCGAACGCCAACCGCTTGTTGACGTTTACCGAGAAATAGGACTTGAAGCGTTCTTCACCGTTGACCTTATTTCCTGCTTTATAGTAGGTAAGATTGGTGAAAGGCACATTACTGTTGGTAAATTTCACTTCATCGGGGCGGACGAAGAAGCTGGAGAAGGGCTCCATGAAGATGGTCGGCTCGTTGTCTCTGCGTTCAAAGAAGATACGTGACATACGGGGGGAACCCAGATTACCCAGATAATTATAGTGTCCGTACATGCCTTCTACCAGATTGGTATTCTGGAAGTTCAGGTTGGCAGTATCGGCGGGGATAATAGTGCGGTTGCCCAATGTTTCACTCAAACGCCACATATAGAGTTTGGGCGGAAGGCTTTGGATTTCCGTATCGGTGCTGTCTTCCAGATTATCGGGTAATGTGTTGGGGTCTACCTGGTTGCCGAACTGGTCACGGCCTGTTACAGGATCCATACGGTTGAAAGGGTTTTGTGCCCCGATGCCCAAGATGCCTATAATAGATAGAAATATGTATGTCAGTACGATTCGTCTCATAATTAGGCGCAAAGATACAATAAAAAATTATTCGCTTACGGAATTCAGCCTTTTTTGCTTCTTTTTTACATTCGGCGTTTACAGGCAATCTCTTTCTTTTTGACGATAAAAAAGAGATGGAAAGAATGTTTTTTCTTGTAAATGGAGCATTGTATGTGCCGGGTTATTTATATTTGCGCAGATATTATGATGAATTGTTACCTTTGTGGTGAGTGGGTGTCAAAGACTGTTTATATATACTTAAAATCCATATCTTATAACATGAAAACATTGTTTGTCCTTTTGGGGATGTTTGTAATTTATCCTTGTTTATACGCTCAAGATGCGGAGTTGCAGGCTTGCCGGGAAGAGCTGGCACGCGGCATGAGCCAGAAGAACCGCGACAGCATTGCAGCGGCTTATTGTCATTTGGGAGAATACTACGCCTATCGCCAGGCGGACAGTACCCGGTATTATTGCGAACAGGGATTGAAATATGCCGCAACGGATAAAGCCGAGCCTTACCTTTACCTGTTGAATAATCTGGCAGACGCTTATTTTTCTTCGGGGCAGTTGGACGAATCGTTAAAGCGTTTCCGTTTTGTGCTCGAAGAGGCCGGACGTTTGCATTGGGACGAGGTCGAGATAGCTTCCGTGCTTTCCTCTGTCGGCGTGATATACCGTAGAAAGGAGATGCCCGATTCGGCGCTGGTGTGCTATAACCGGGCATTGGCGTTGCTTGATAATCGCGAGGCTTATGATGAACGGACACAGTTACTGACGAGTATAGCCATTCTCTATACGAACACCGCCCGGCTGAAAGAAGGCGAATATTACATCCGGAAAGCGTTGGAGGCATCGGAGAAGAGTGATGACATGGACATGGTGATGTATGCTGCCGCTACGGCGGGAAGTATTTTCATGCTGAGGGAAAATTATGCGGAAGCTGCCCAACTGCTTTATCCCGTACTTGCCAAAGCACGGGAGCAGCAGAAGCCGAGATTCGTACTGAAAATCATAGCGTATCTGTTGAGTGCCTATTACAGGCTGGATAATCGCGACTCCATCAATCATTACATGGCGGAAGGCGATAAAGTGGCGGCAGGACTGCCCGCTACCAATGCCGAAGTGCAGGGGTATCATGAAAGTCTGTGTGACATACTGACTAAAATGGGACGCTATGGCGAGAGCCTGCATATCCAGAAACGGATGCTGGCTGCGAGGGACAGCAGTTCGCAGACTCCCGTAGACCGGCTTTTTGAGAGAATGGCACGCAACTATGCCGGAATGAAAAACTATCCGGAGGCTATGGAGTATTACGCAAAGGCCTATCATACGGCAGACAGCCTGCATAAAGCAGAGGTGGAGACGGAATTGTCGGAACTCTCCATTAAATACGAGAATCAGGAAAAGGAACTTGAGATAGCGCGGCTCACTCAGCAACATTTGGAACAGAAAGCTAAGACGATGCAATGGAGTGTGGCGGCAGTGGCGGCTTCTTCTGCTTTCCTGCTGCTGGCTGCCTATTATGTCTTCCGGCGGAAGCGCATCAGGAAAGAGGAGGAATTGAAACTTGCCCAAAGCTATATAGACGGTTTGGAGCGCGAACGTACGCGTCTTGCCAAGGATTTGCACGACGGTGTGTGCAACGACCTGCTTGGTATCGGTATGAATATGCAGTACATGCAGCCTACGGACGAATCGAAACGGGAGATTCTGGCTCTGTTGGAGCAGGTGCGCAGCGATGTACGCTGTATTTCTCACGAACTGATGCCGCCTAAGTTCCAGGTTACCACCCTTGCCGAGACGGTGGAGGCCTATGTGGAGGGGCTTGCCCTTCCTGCGTCGGTGCAACTTGCGTTCAGTAAGGAAAATGAAGAGATTCAATGGAGCCAAGTGCCCGAAGAGGTGTCTTATGAAGTTTATCGCATCATGCAGGAGTTGCTGTCCAATATCCTGAAACATTCCGGAGCGACGGAGATAGATGTGACTCTTACATTGAAACGGAAGTTGCTGACTCTGCAAATTTCAAATAACGGTAAAAATTACTGTGGTGACGAGGTGCGGGGAAAGGGCATCGGGCTTACTACCATTCAAGAACGCGCCAAAGCCGTCGGTGGTTTGTTTACCACGGATATTCAGGACGGAAGCCAAAAGTTCAAGCTTGAAATATCGTTATCCATTTAATGGAAAACCGGTATGCCGGAGAGTAAAATCACTATTTTTGATGATGCCGCATATTGATAAATGCTATTTCTTTGCAACATAATTCAGAACACAAAGATAGGTTGATGAAAGAAAGAGATATACGCATTTTGTTGGTGGATGACCATGATTTGGTGCTTCAAGGTTTGAAGCGGATAGTAGAATGTTCGCTACCGGAAATAAAAAACGTATGTACTGCATCGTCGGGACAGGAGGCATTGCATCTTATCGCATCTCAACGTTTCAATCTTTTCGTGCTGGATATGGAACTACCCGACATATCCGGGATGGACATCATTGTGCGGATACGGGAGAAAGACCCGCGGGCACGCATCATTGTTAACACCATGCACGAAGAAATCTGGTTTATCAAAGATTTGATTCAAAGTGCAGTAGACGGTATCTTGTTTAAATCCATCGATTCTACGAAAATAGCCGAAGCCATTCGCCGGGTGTTGGATGGCGGAACTTACTATTGCCCTTATGCCGAGCATGTGCGTGCACAGATGCGGCGTTCGGACGAAGGGCGGCGTGAGGAACTGACCTTGCGCGAACTTGATGTACTGAAACGGATATCCGAGGGCAAGAACACGCAGGAAATAGCTCAGGAACTTTGTGTCTCTACCAATACGGTTGATACGCACCGCCGTCATCTGATGGACAAGCTGGATGCACGTAATGTGGCCGACCTCATTATGACAGCTATCTCCAAAGGGATAATCCCTATCCGTAAATGCTGACAACATTACTCATTTAAATAATTCAATAGTATGAAAAAGTTTACGGTTATAACTTTATCCGCAATGTTCTGCGGACTGGTTGTGTTGTCGGCATGCGGCGGTGGAGCCGCTTCGGGTTCGGCTGCAAGTAGCGATGCGCCTTTGGGCCGTGTGCCCGCGATATTTGCAGAGGTGGCTGCCAAGAAAAAAGCATTGGACGAAAGCTTGCGTAAGGAGGATGATTTGGACCGGTATCAGAAGAAACTGAAAGAGTTTGATGAATATGCTGCCAAGAGTTATCAGAAGGCGGCGGAAGAAGGCGAGAAACTTGTCGGACGTGAAATTGTCTGTACGGGAGATGTCTACCCTGATTTTCAGATAACGGGTGCTAAAGTGGCGGAATATCATGCCGGCAGAGAGGCGGGCAGTATAATTGTGAGGGTTACGGTCACTCCCAAACGGGATATTGTAGTACGTGAAACCAAACGTCAATGTGCCGAAGGCGAATATCCGCTGAAAGATACCCGTCTGTATTTCGCCTTGATGAAGGCCAACGACCATTTGATTGAACTCGGTCAGTTGAACCCTTTCAATGGTAATTCTTATAACAGCTCTTTGAAAGCCGAATATGCTCCCGGACAGATGGTTCAAGCCGGCGTACCTTGCCATAGCGAAGGAGCTCCGGTGTACATCAACTGCCATACCTACGACTTTACGGAATTTGCCAAGATTGTATTTCTGGCAGAGAAAGATTATATGGCTATACGTAAGCAGGCTTACGGCTTCTGATAGAAACAAACTTCTTTAATCTTAAAGGCAAACAACTATGAACAGGCTTTTAATGGCGGCGGCACTTATTGTGCTGGCAGCCTGTGGTGGTGTATCCACACAAAACGGCAACGGTACGGACAAAGAAGGACTGAACGGCAAAGTGCATAAGGTGCAAACCTTGATTTACAACGCGAAGTCTCAGGGCAATGAAACAGTAAAGGACGGCAAACCGGATTCTTATCGTGAAACGGATTTCTTTCCGAAAGAAGATACCCGGATTTATAATGCTGCCGGGCAGCTCGATTCTGTGGTGAGTGTGGTGGACGCCGTCAAATACATTACGGTCTATGCCTATCGGGACGGGAATGTCAGCAATGAGAAACTCTTTCAGAACGGTGAACTGCTAACCGACCGCAGATATGTTTATCGGGACGGCAAGCTGGCAAGTACAATCGAAGACATGTATATCGGCGGCGACAAGACTACCAGTGAGTATCCGGTGGATGCTTCAAAGACAGAGTATGTGGATGGCAATTGCATAGAGCATGGTGATACGGAACGCGATTATGTTGTGAAAGACGCTCTGGGGCGTGTGCTGAAAGAGTCCGCTTACAGCGAGATGGACGATTATCTCACCGTAAAGGAGTATACCTATAACGAAAAAGGCTGGCTGGAAACCTGCGTATCTTCCGATGATAATAAGGTGTCTTACGATTATCCGGAAACGGACGACCGGGGCAACTGGACACTCATGGTGATAACCCTTAACGGACAGCCCTATGGCATTGCGGAACGTAGCATTACTTATTACGAATGATAATAGACAAAATATTATGGAAACTATAATCATATTATTGGCTTTGCTTTCTCAAATATTGGGTCTGTTCGGCTTTGTTTTCTCATGTCTTTTGTTTTTGAGGTTCGGTAAAGTAAAAGGTTGGTTCAATAAGAAGGCAGGTACGGAGATTGTATCCTCATTCAGCTTCCGTTCTCTCCGCACATTGATTGTAACCGGGGTGCTGGGGTTTGTAATGATGATGGTGGGTCTGCTTTGCAGTGTGGGGCTTTTTATAGATAAGACGCCTACGGATACACAGATGTATTGGTTTGCAGGTACGTTTGTAGCGTTGACGCTGGTGTATCCGGTTTGGCGCGTGATACGCCGTATCGTGCGTTGCAGTCGTGCGGAAAACAGGAAAGCGGAAAGGTGGCGACTGTTCTACGACGTAGCGGTAAACCTGGCAGGTTTGTTCGGCGGTTTGCTGTTGCTTGTCATCTTGTCTTTTGTGGCGGTAATCTTGTCTTTTACGAAATGGAACGGTTTCGTCCCCAAGCATCTCCGTGAGATGTCCGGAGTGGACGTTGTGCCGGAGTCGAATAGCTATTACTGGATAGGTGCTGTGCTGGGTGTGGTTGCCGTACTGTCGCAGTTCTGGGGTTCGGACGGTGAGGCGGTAATCGGCTGGCTGGTGGGCATATCCGTGCTTGCCCTCATCGGTTATGCCTGGTATCAGATACGCAGTGCCGCACCCGAAGGCAGAAAACAGATTGCATGGCGGTGTGGATATATGGTATTGACTACCTATGCGGTGTTCACTATCACCTGGATTCTGATATTCGTGGCAGTTGCGCTGCTCATTCTTTATATAGTCCTTTCCGCTACCGGCAATTCGGGAGGGAAAGGTAAGTATAAAGTGACTTGTGAAAATCTGACCGATGATGTAATCAACGGAAGGGGGATATGCAAGATTACAAACTCCAGATGCAAGATGCGCGATACGGGAGTTTGTCCTTATAATTAATTGATTAACAGTAATAAATATGGAATGATGAACAAACTTCAACTTTTTATTTTTCTGGTCTGTATCTGCATGCTGGCGGGGTGTACGGAAGAGGAAGAAAACTCCGGCATACGTCTTATAGAAGGGACGGCTCCCGGTCAGACCATCTTTGCTGACGAAACGACTACCGATGGCGACATACATTTCACGACAGACGGTGCTTGGACAGCGGAGGTGACGGAGGCATCTACCAAAGCGGAAGGAAGCAGTGTGAGTTGGGTCACTCTCGACAAGTACAGCGGCAATGCGGCAGGCGAATATACGATAACCGTATTTGTCCGTAAGAATTATACGGGTGCCGACCGCAAGGCTTATATCAGGATAACATGCGGAAGCAGCATTACCATTATAATAGAGCAAAAGGCGGTTACTGAATCGGGTGATGTCCCCGTCAACCAGGAGCCTACTTATGATGGTGAAGCGCCGTATGTGACGGTAGAAGAGCAAGAGGTGGTTCTGCCTGCTGTGGCTTCTGGTCGCTTCTTCGTAAACTTCAAATCGAATCTGATGGAAGAGCCTGCGATAGCGCTGGAGTTGCCGGGTGAAGAAGAGGGCGAGGAATACGTTGCCGCCATTCGAGGGGCATTGATGTGTACTCCGGATGAAAACAGCCAGTTGGAACTGGAGGTGTTCCCAAACATTTTGGATAAGGAACGGAGGAACATTCTGCGTTTTATGACGCACGACAATGAGCAGTTGGCTGTTGTAGTGCTGAGGCAGGAACGGGGAGCCGTGTGTCAATTGCTCGATACACAGTCGGAAGTAGGCGGACTGGTGTTCCGGTTTGGGACAAACGGTCAGGTGCACCATGTGTATTACGGACTTTCGGACACTCGGCTGCGGTCGGAAAAGGAAGTGGAAGAGTTTCTTGCCGACCGCAACCGGTCGCAAGAGCTTTCCTTGTCCGACGGGGCGGAGGAGTTTGCCCTGAATTTTGACGGTCTGCTTCCTGCCACGACCTATTACCTGTACATGCTTCCGGTTCATAGTGCCGGAGACGCTGCGGGCGCTTACATGATGGAAACTGCCACAACTGCCGTGCAGGAAAGCAGGCATGATTTGGTGCTGGAGGTAAGTGCCAATAGGGCGAACGACTTTAAGGTTTACCTGCCTTTCTGTGATGATTATCTGAAAGGTACGGTCGACTGGGGAGACGGCACGGTAGAGAAGGTGGAAGGCTGGAATATGTACGGGGTCAGTCATCAATATGAAACCAACGTTGCCACCACGTATGAAGTGCGTTTTTCGGGTGTACTCACTTCGCTTGACCTGGTGGCGGATGTCCGCGAAGCAAGAGAAAACACATTGCTGTCAATCAAGCAGTGGGGATATACCGGACTGACACGGATTATGCTTTCCGGCTTTAGCAGTTTGAAGTCGATAGCTGCCGATACGGAAGGTGCATTCCGGGGCATGGAGCACTTCGGCGTGGAGCCTTATGGCGGTAGTTTTACCGGTACGGCTATCGAGTCCATTCCCGATGATTTCTTTAAATATGCGGTAAATGCCACCAGCTTTGACTATACGTTCGGTGATTGCAAAAAACTGAAGAGTATTCCGGCAGGATTATTCAAGAATTGCACGAAAGCCGTTTCTTTCCAGCGGACTTTTATAGAGTGCGGATTACTCAGGCAGATACCCGAAGACCTTTTCAGCGGATGTAAGGCTGTGACGAATTTTTCCACCACATTCGCTCTGTGTACTTCTTTGGAGAGTATCCCCGCAAACCTCTTTGCCGATAATACGGAGGTGACATCATTTGAGGGTACTTTCAGCCAGTGTACAAGTTTGAAGAGTATTCCGCCGACTCTGTTTGCCAACTGCGACAAAGTTCTTTATTTCGGCATGAATTGGCTGCGCGATAGCAGTCACAGAGGCGGGCTGGGCGTGTTTCAACAGTGCGAATCCTTGCAGGCCGTTCCGGAAACTCTGTTTGCCGGTTGCCCGCTTGCAGAGGACATGTCTTACGCATTTGCCGGATGCAAAGCGCTGACGTCACTTCCCGATAATCTGTTCAGGCAGAATTCCCGACTGGAGCAGGTGGAAGGCACTTTCTCGAGTTGTACGGCTTTGACGGCTATTCCCGCAATGCTCTTTGATAATAATCGGAAACTTATGAATGTGAAATCGGCGTTTAGCGGTTCATTGAACGTAGAGGGCGAATCGCCTTATACCGTGATAGGTAATAAAAAGGTACACTTGTATGAACGCGGAGACTACCCGACCGAGTTCGTTGCACTGCAAGAATATGTACGTTGCTTCGGAGATTGCACAAAACTGACGGACTATTCCGATATGCCTGACCATTGGTGATATGAGGGCAATGAAAAACGGATGATGTATCGCTTTGAAATACATCATCCGTTTATACTGAACGCATCGTCCGTTCGGGGCTGACAGACCATCTGTTTACCTCAAACGGACGGTCTGTTTTTTCAGACCTCTTTAATCAGCTCCATACCGCGTTTGATAGCCTCTTCATTCATGGGTATCAAGTGGTGGTGACGTTCGGGGAGTGTCTTTTTCAATCCCTTGATAACATTCTCCAGCGTTACGATGGGAGCAATCTTCAGCAGTCCGCCAAGCACAATCATATTGAAAGCCTTTGCGTTGTTCATTTCATTGGCTGCATCCATGGCGTCGATGCGGTAAATGTGTATATCCTTGCGGGTAGGCGGATTGATGATGCCGTAGCCATCGTAGATAAGTATGCCGCCCGGCTTTACTTTGCTCTCGAACTTCTCCAGTGAAGGTTGGTTCAGGATGATAGCCGCATCATACTTGCTCAGGATGGGCGAGGAGATTTTCTCGTCGCTCACGATTACGGTAACGTTTGCCGTACCACCACGCTGTTCCGGTCCGTAGGCCGGCATCCAGGTAACTTCCTTGCCTTCCATCAGTCCGGAATATGCCAGAATCTTTCCCATGGACAATACGCCTTGTCCGCCGAAGCCTGCTATAATGATTTCTTCTTTCATTGTTCTTCTGTTTTTAGCATCATTGTTTATCTTTCAAGTCACCCAATGGATAGAAGGGGAACATGTGCTCCTGCATCCATTTGTTTGATTTCTCCGGAGACATCTTCCAGCCGGAGTTGCAGGTGGAAACGATTTCCACGAGGTTGGAACCCTTGCCTGCCATGGAGTTCTCGAACGCCTTGCGGATGGCTTTCTTTGCCTTGCGGATAGCGGGAACCGTATCTACGCTCTGGCGGGTTACGTATGCCGTACCTTCCAGTTGGGCGGCTATATCGGCCATTTTCAGCGGATAACCGTGCAGGTGTACGTCACGTCCGTAAGGACTGGTAGAGGTTTTCATGCCCACAAGGGTAGTGGGGGCCATCTGTCCGCCGGTCATACCGTAGATGGCGTTGTTGATGAAGATGATGGTGATGTTCTCACCGCGGTTCAGCGCATGGATGGTTTCGGCCGTACCGATACATGCCAGGTCGCCGTCGCCCTGATAGGTGAATACCAGACGGTCCGGCCACAGGCGCTTAATGGCAGTGGCAAGGGCGGGAGCGCGTCCGTGGGCGGCTTCCTGCCAGTCGATATCTATATAGTTGTAGATAAACACGGCACATCCCACGGGGGAGATGCCGATGGCCTTATCTTCCAGTCCCATTTCTTCGATTACTTCGGCAATCAGTTTGTGAACCACGCCGTGGCTGCATCCCGGGCAGTAGTGCATGGGATTATCGTTCATCAGAGTCGGTTTCTTGGCAACCAGGTTTTCGGGTTTGATAATATCTTCTTTTGTCATAATCACTTCTCCTTATCTGTTGGTGAACCGTATGAAAAACTCCATAAGCTTTACAAATATAGCTGCGCCGCAAACGTATATAAACAGTTTGAAGTCGTCCCTTGCTACAATGTACACGATGATAGATGCCAGGGCAAGTATCAGAAAGAGAATATTCAGTACGTTTCTTATTTTGTCAGGATTCATTTCTTAATTTGAGAGTTGAGGATTAAAAATTAAAAATAAAAATAGAGTTGGCTGAGACTTCTTGATTCTCAACCCTCGATTTTTAATTTGGCAAGCGCCTCTACAATCTCGTCCGGGTCGGGAACGATGCCGCCGAGACGTCCGAAGTGCTCTACTTTCACCTTACCGTTTACGGCGAGGCGGACATCCTCAATCATCTGTCCGGCATTCAGCTCGGTAACCAGTATGCCTTTTACCTTGTCGGCGTATGCGGCAATGGCTTTGGTTGGGAACGGCCACAGAGTGATGGGACGAAGCATTCCGACTTTGAGGCCTTCTTCGCGCGCCATTTCCATGGCTTTCTGGCCGATACGCGCCATGGAGCCGAAAGCTACAATTAGGTATTCGGCATCCTCGCAGTGAATCTCTTCAAAGCGTACCTCGTTCTCTTCGATTTCTTTGTATTTGGCCTGGAAACGGATGTTGTTCTTCTCCATCTCTTCCGGTTTCAGTTCCAGAGAAGTGATGACGTTGGGCTTGCGGCCGTTGGTTCTGCCGGTAGTGGCCCACGGACATTGCTCGATAACTTCGGCATCCGTACGGCGCGGCTTCTGTGCGGGAAGAACTACCTTCTCCATCATCTGTCCGATTACGCCGTCGGCAAGGATGATAGCCGGATTGCGGTACTTGAAGGCAAGCTCGAAGCCCAGACTTACGAAGTCTGCCATTTCCTGTACGGAAGCGGGGGCGAGGGCGATAAGGCGATAGTCGCCATGGCCGCCGCCTTTCACGGTCTGGAAATAGTCGGCCTGGCTTGGCTGGATGGTTCCCAGTCCGGGACCGCCGCGCATTACATTTACAATCAGACACGGCAATTCGGCTCCTGCAATGTAGGAGATACCTTCCTGCTTGAGGCTGACACCGGGGCTGGATGAAGAGGTCATTACCATTTTTCCGCTTCCGGCGCCACCGTATACCATATTGATAGCTGCCACTTCACTCTCTGCCTGAAGCACTACCATACCGGTGGTTTCCCACGGTTTCAGTTCGGCGAGTGTTTCCAATACCTCTGATTGGGGGGTAATAGGGTAACCGAAGTATCCGTCGGCGCCGCAGCGGATGGCTGCATGGGCGATGGCTTCGTTTCCTTTCATTAATACAACTTCTTCTGCCATATTCTTCTTATTTATTCAACTTTTACTTTATAAACCGAGATACATCCGTCCGGACATACTGTTGCGCATGAACTGCATCCGTTACAGGTATCTTCCAATATCTGGTGGGCATAGTTATACCCTTTCACGTTCACCTCTTTGGTGAGGGCTATTACATTGAGCGGACAAGCCACAACACACAGGTTGCAGCCTTTGCAACGCTCGGTGTCTACTACGATTGCTCCTTTGATTTTTGCCATAATTTACGTTTTTTATTGATTGTACATATCCTTGTGATAGAAGTTCAGAATATCCATTACCATGTTATAGGCTTGCCGGGCGGGGCTGTCCGGATTGAGGTCGATGGCATAGCGGTAGTTGTTCAGCGCTTGCTGCCAGTTGCTCTGTTTGCGGTATGCGTTCCCCCGGAGATAATAGGCTTCGTCTTTTTGCGGGAAATCGGTCTGAAGCAGTTCGTCAAGCAACAGAATGGCCTGCTCTACGTTTCCCTGACTGATAAGCTCTTTTATGGTGTTTAATTGCTCCATATCGTTCTGAGTTCCGGATTATTTAACTACAAAGATAGTTTTTATTTGAAAATGAGAGGCATCTTTACTGTGAAAAATAAGAAAATAAGGAGACGGTTGTATCTTGTCTTTTCTTATTCCGGGCATTTGCTTCCGAAACTCCTGGCATTTGCTTCCCATATTCCGGGTGTTTTCTATTGGAATGCTCGGTCTTTCAGGAGTAAATTCCGGGCGTTTCGGGAGCAAATGCCGGGGGATTGGGAGATATGACAATCCCTTTGTTCCGGCTTTGATTCATTACGATGCAAAGCAGGACAAAGGGATGCTCTCCTGATGAATGTGCAGATGGAATATACTTCTTCGGTCTTTTATTTTAGCAGGGATTGTCGGGGGGACCGGTTATTTCACAAGTTCCCCGTTTATGTACAGATTCTTGAACGTGACATCTTTTGCTCCGCTAATCCGGTTTTTACCTTCCTTGACGTTATTGAAGCGGCTGTCTTCCACGCTTACATTATAAACGTGCTTGTCATCATCAAGTCCGGTGATGAGTACACCGAGTTTGCTCTTCTCGCAAGTCACGTTTTTGAGGTGTACGTTGCGCACGGTAGGGGCATAGCCGCGATTGCACTTTTCCCGGTTTTCGTATTGCAGGTTGATGCGCAGTACGGCTTCGCGGCATTGGCCGACGGTGACGTTGCGTACAAATACATTCTCTATCAGTCCGCCGCGGCAGGTACTGGTCTTGATGCGGATTACGCGGTCCAGGTCGGGGCTGTCCATGCGGCAGTTCTCAACGAACAGGTTACGGTAGCCGCCGGATATTTCACTGCCGATAACGACGCCGCCATGACCGTTTTTCATGAAGCAGCCGCGCACGATGATATTTTCGCTGGGAATGTTCCACTTGCGTCCGTCCTGGTTACGGCCGGATTTGATGGCTATGCAGTCGTCGCCCGTATCGAAGGTACAGTTCTCTATCAGTACGTTTTTGCAGGATTCCGGGTCGCAGCCGTCTCCGTTGGGACCACGGTTGAATACGTGCACGCCACGTACGATGAGGCTTTCGCAAAACAACGGGTGTATAACCCAGAACGGAGAGTTCAGCAGGGTTACATCCTCTATCAGTACCGTGTTGCAGGAATAGAGGTTGATGAGCTGCGGGCGCATGCCGTCTTCGGGTTTCATGATACGCTTGTATACCGGCGTGGATGTTTCCCCGTACATCAGCAAACGTTCGCGTCCGCCGTTGCGTTGGGCCACCATGCCTTCTTTCCAGCCGTAGCGCGGAGCGCCGCACATCGGCCACCAGGTTTCGTTGGAACCCTGACCGTCGATTGTCCCTTTGCCGGTGATGGCGATGTTGGTTTCGCCGTATGCATATATCAGCGGGCGGGCATTGTAGCAGTCCAGACCTTCCCAACGGGTGATGACGGCAGGGAAGTAAAGGCTCTGGTCGGTGGAGAATTTCAGTACGGCTCCTTCTTCCACATGAAAATTTACGTTGCTCTTTAGGGTGATGGGGCCGGTATGGAAAGTCCCTTTAGGTACTACGACCGTTCCGCCGCCGTTCAGGCTGCATGTCAGGATGGCCCGGTTGATAGCCTCATGGCAAGGCTCATCCGGCGTATCGGGTTTTGCACCGAAGTCTGTGATGAGGTAGGTACGTTTTGGGAAAGAGGTCCGCTTGATTTGTTTTTCAATTTTGGCGCTTTCCTTGAAGGCTTTGTCAAAGTCTATCGGATTGGCGGTGGCCAGGGTTACCGATAGAAGCAGGGAGATGATTCCGATTACTTTCTTCATGCGTTTTTCTTTTATGTTCTTAAATGGTAAATAGATTGCGCAGGCAAAAGTAGGAAAACTCTTCCGGTGACAGAGGTTAGTTTTTGATTGAAAGGGTGTAATAATTGACTGAGATGAAGAAAAATCCGTTCCGTAAGACGAAAAAATCATCCCGTGAGATGAAATAAATCGTCTCGCGGGATGATTTTCTTTATCTCGAAGGGCGAATAATTCCGTCTCACGGGATGAAAATAACCGGTTAAGGGCTTCCTTGAATCCGAGGGTTATCCCTGTACCGGTATCTTGTCTATTCTCCGCTGGTGGCGTCCGCCCTCAAACGAAGTGTTGAAGAATTCGGTCATAATCATATCCGCTTCTTCCGTGCCGATGAAGCGTCCCGGCATGACAAGGACATTGGCATCGTTGTGCTGGCGTGCCAAATGAGCAATTTCGGCAGTCCAGCAAAGAGCCGCACGAATGCCCTGATGCTTGTTGAGCGTCATATTGATGCCGTTTCCGCTGCCGCAGATAGCAATTCCCGGGTAACATTCGCCTGCTTCGACAGCTTGCGCCAGTTGATGGGCAAAGTCGGGATAGTCGCAGCTTTCGGTGGAGTAGGTTCCGTAATCTTTGTAAGGCCAGCCTTTGGCTTCCAGCCAACCGCGGACATACTCTTTCAGTTCAAAGCCGGCGTGGTCGGAACAAAGTCCAATAGTTTTCATATAAAATAAAATGATAGAGTGATAATGTGAAAAAGCGATAGAGCAATGAGGTGACGATGTAGTGCAGCATGTGCAGGCTTTTCTACCTTATCGCCTCATTACTCTATCATTATTTTACTGTTGTTTTATTAAATCATTGCCTTTACTTGCTTGTACACGTTTTCTGCCGTGAAGCCCAGCTTTTCGTCCAGCACTTTGTAAGGAGCGGAGAAACCGAACGATTCCAATCCCCAAACCTTACCGTGGGCGCCTACCAAGCCTTCCAGCGTAACGGGCAGTCCGGCGGTCAGACCGAATACTTTTGCATTTGCCGGAATCACGCTCTCCTGATAGCCCGGAGCCTGACTGCGGAACAGTCCCTCGGACGGAACAGATACGATGCGCAGCTTGACACCGTCCTTGCGCAGCAGTTCTGCACCGGCCACCAGCGTGGCTACTTCGGAACCGGAAGCTACAAGGATAACGTCCGGATTCTCGTCCGAACCGGCTACGATATAAGCGCCTTTGGCTGCCTGGCTGTAATCGTTGCCTGCAGGCAGGTTGGTGATGTTCTGACGGGAGAATATCAAAGCGGTCGGGGTAGACATGTTCTCCATGGCAAGTTTCCATGCCACGGTTGTTTCTTCCGCATCGGCAGGGCGGAGTACCAGCATGGAGTTATGCCCCTTGTGGTTTTTCAGCTTTTCCATTAAGCGGATTTGAGCTTCCTGTTCCACCGGTTCGTGCGTAGGACCGTCTTCGCCTACGCGGAATGCGTCGTGTGTCCAGATGAATTTTACGGGAGTTTCCATGAGGGCAGCCATGCGTACGGCAGGTTTCATGTAGTCGGAGAATACGAAGAATGTTCCGCAAGCGGGGATAACGCCGCCATGCAGCGCCATACCGATGCAGCAGCATGCCATTGTCAGTTCCGATACGCCTGCCTGGAAGAATGCACCGCTGAAATCGCCTTTCTTGAAGGAGTGGGTCTTTTTCAGGAAGCCGTCGGTCTTGTCGGAGTTAGACAAGTCGGCGGAAGCCACAATCATGTTTTCCACCTGAGTGGCGAGAGCACCGAGTACGGTAGCCGATGCGGCACGTGTAGCGACATTGGCTTTCTGTTCGATTGCAGCCCAGTCCACTTCGGGAGCCTTGCCGGAGAAGAACAGTTCCAGTTTGGCTGCCTTTTCGGGATTGGCTTTTGCCCATGCGGCTTTGGCGGCATATTTTTCTGCCATGATGCCCTTCAATTCGGCAGCGCGTCTGGCGTAAAGCTCGGCTACTTCCGGGAATACAGTGAACGGATTTTCCGGGTTACCGCCCAGGTTCTTGATTGTATTTACATAAGCGTCGCCGCCCAAAGGAGCACCGTGTGTAGCGCAGTTGGCTTCGTAGCTGCTGCCGTCTGCCTTGCGTGCACCTTTACCCATTACGGTGTGACCGATAATCAGCGTAGGACGCTCAGCTTCGGCTTTAGCCTCGTTGAGTGCGCCGCGGATGGCATCTGCATCGTTACCGTCGATTGTGATGACTTTCCAGCCCCATGCCTCGTATTTCTTTGCTGTATCTTCGATGGTTACATCTTTTGTTTCGGTAGAAAGCTGGATGTCGTTTGCATCATAGAACATGATGAGGTTGTCCAGTCCCAGTGCACCGGCAATACGGCCTGCACCCTGTGAGATTTCTTCCTGAATGCCACCGTCGGAGATATAGGCGTAAATCGTCTGGTTCATTACTTCTTCAAAACGGGCTTTCATGAACTTGGCGGCGATGGCTGCTCCAACGGCAAAGGTATGTCCTTGTCCCAACGGACCGGAAGTGTTTTCGATGCCGCGCATGATGTCGCGTTCGGGGTGTCCCGGAGTGGGGCTGCCCCATTGGCGGAACTCTTTCAGCTCATCCAATGTGAATTTGCCTGCCAACGCCAATGTGGAATAGAGCATCGGCGACATGTGTCCCGGGTCGAGGAAGAAACGGTCGCGACCTTCCCACGCGGGGTTCTCGGGGTCGTACACTAAGAACTCGGAGAAGAGTACATTCACAAAGTCGGCACCGCCCATAGCGCCACCGGGGTGTCCGGAATTGGCTTTTTCGACCATAGAAGCAGCAAGGATACGGATGTTGTCCGCTGCAAGGTTCATAAGTTTCTTGTCGTTCATATTATAAAATATAGTTATGATTTAAATATTTTATTAGTAAGTTGATTTTCTTTCCTATTGATTTTGATAGGGACAAAGATAGCTTTTTATGTGTAAATCTACAACATAGTACCTGTCTCTTTTTTTGTTCCTATCACCCGCTTCTTGTTTTGACTACAATAAGTCTTTATTGATGGTTTACTGTAACTCAACAGTAACAATTGATTTGGCGGGGAGTTTTATTTTCAGGATTCCTTTATTGATTTTTACCTCTTTGAAAGGTACTAATTTTACTTTGTCGGGATTTTCAAAGGAATTATAATCCGTTACCTGTGCAGAGGTGAGCATTTCTCCTGCCGCTTTTGTAGCCTGTATTCCCGGAAGATTTACAATAACTTCCTGCTCGTTATCTACATCAACATTGGACAAGGAAATATGAATTTTCCCATCTTTGTTTTTGGATGCCGTAGCGCTGATGAGGGGCAATGTACGTTTGTCGCGTACGCTTACTTGCTGACAGCTTATTTCAAAGGGAAGATAGGTAGCGTCCTGATGTACCTTGTACATCTTGAAAACGTAGTAGGTAGGAGTCAGTACCATCTCTTTTCCTTTAGTCAGGATCATAGATTGCAGAACGTTGACAACCTGGGCTATGTTTGCCATTTTCAAACGGTCGGTGTATTTGTGGAAGATGTCGAGAGACAGGGAAGCCACAAAGGCGTCACGCATGGTATTCTGTTGGTAGAGGTGCCCTCTGACTGTACCGGGCTCTTCGTCCCACCATGTTCCCCATTCATCCAGCATCAGTGCTACGTTCTTGTCTTTGTCATATTCGTCCATAATGGCGCAGTGTTTGCGGATTACATCTTCTATTTCACGGCATTTACCCATGGTCCAGTAATAGTCATCCTTGTCGAACTGGGTTGCAGAGCCTTTACTGCCGGTCCATCCGCTAACGGTGTAGTAGTGGAGTGAAACTCCGTTCATGCGGCTGCCCACGCGCTCCATGAGGACTTTTGTCCACTCGTAGTCATAATCGCTGGCACCGCTGGCTATCTTGAACAGGCGGTTGTTGTCATAATTGCGGCAATAGGTTGAGTAACGGCGGTAAAGGTCGGCATAGTATTCGGGACGCATGCTGCCGCCGCAACCCCAGCTTTCGTTACCTACACCGAGGTATTTGACTTTCCATGCCTTGTCACGACCGTTTTTCCGGCGCAGATTCGCCATTGGGGAGTCACCGTCAGAGGTCATGTATTCCACCCATTTGGCAAGTTCCTCAACGGTTCCGCTTCCCACGTTACCGCTGATGTAAGGTTCGCAACCCAACATTTCGCAAAGGTTGAGGAACTCGTGTGTGCCGAAACTGTTGTCTTCGATAGTGCCGCCCCAGTTGTTATTCACCATTTTAGGACGATTCTCTTTGGGACCGATACCGTCCATCCAGTGATATTCATCGGCAAAACAGCCGCCCGGCCAGCGAAGAACGGGAACTTGGAGGTCTTTCAGGGCATTGAATACGTCGGTACGGTAACCTTTGATATTGGGTATATCGGAGTTCTCGCCTACCCAAAGGCCTCCGTAGATACAAGTACCTAGATGTTCGGCAAACTGTCCGTAAATTTCTTTGGGAATAATTTGCTTGCCTTGATCGGCGTGAAGCGTGATTGTAGCACTTTGTTGTGCAGACAAGGATACAGATGCAGCTAATAGGATACTGCTGAATAATAACTTGTTTCTCATAATGTTTATTGGTAATAGATGTTTGTAATATGATGTAATTTCAATTCTGCAGGCACTTTACCGGACCATACGGCTATTCAAGTAGGCGGATTTCATAGATAGCCGGGGTCCATTCGGTACCGTCCGGACTGAACCGTATCGGATAATTGCCGGCGCCTAACTTCTGTGGCAAAGGATAACAGAGTATTACGAAGCCCTCTTGATCTGTTTCGCTGATTGTGGGGGCGGCAGTCAGTTTTTCATTGTTGAGAAGGATTACAACCTTCATCGGATCGTTCTTTCGTGTAGTGATCATAAGCCGGCTTGCTTCCTTGCTTGTTTTCAGAGTGTAGCCGAACCAGCCTTTGGCGCGTCGGAAATGGCGGTCTTTGTTGGTTCCGGTTTCCGCCTGTTCGTACCGGATGCCATGATCGGATTCCGGCTGTTGTTCTCCGGGGAAAATAATGTCTGCTGTCTGGTTGGCAAGTTCCATGGCCTTGCGCTCTTTCTGTTCCATTTCTTGACGGATGCTTTCTACTTCGGCTTCGCTCACCTGATGGAAGTAAATGGCATAACGGGAATCGTGCAGGCGGAAGAACGGTATCAGTCGCAACGCGTCTTTCTGCATGGGGTAGACACTTCCGGTATAGTTGAATGATAACTGTTCATCATCCGTTTTCCGAAGTTCTTGAGGCAGTGATGCGGAAGATCCTATCAACATCGGTGTCTTTTCCAAAGAGACCAGCTTGCCATGGGCAATGTGTCCGCCACGACTATCATCGGCATAGAGCCCGTTCATGTTTTCCGTACCCGTGGGGCTGGCAAGTACGATGGGACCGTACATGAAAGCATAGAAATGTTCTTGGTCGGGTATTTGCTCCAAAGTGACCTGCATTGGCAGGTTTAGCGTAATTTCGTCTCCGGCTTTCCATTTGCGGCGAATCGTCAGGTATTCGCCTGGTTGGGCATTTATATTCTGCATTTTGCCATTGACGGAAACACTTGCTCCTTTTGTCCATGAGGGGTAACGGAGTTTGAGACTGAGTGCTTTTTTGTTGCTTTTTTCTATCCGGAATCTGATTTGCTCTTCATCGGGAAAACGGCTTTCTTGTATCAGTGTCAATTTCTTCTCTTTCCAGGTCAGGCGCGAGGGTATGAATAAGTTTACATACAAGGTGTCCTCTGCATGGGCATAAATGAACTCTCCGTATTTGGTGTGGTTCTCCAGCCCTGAACCTACGCAGCACCACATGGATGTTTCCGGTTGTGAATAAACACGATAGTGTCCTGAACGCATAGGAGTGAAGTAGACAAAACCGCCCTTTACCGGTTGTTGTGAGGCAAGAATATGGTTGTATAGGGCACGTTCGTAATAATCGGCAAAGCGGATGTCGGGGGAAGTCTGGAAAAGCATCTTCGTCAGGCGGAGCATATTGTAAGTGTTACAGGTTTCCGGACCTTGTATATCATTGAGCATGGATGTGAAATTGTCCGCAGGATGAAAATGCTCACGTACGCTGTTGCCGCCGATACAGACGGAACGGTGATTGACAACTGTATTCCAGAAAAAACGTGCAGCCTGATCCCAAGCATCGTTTTGAGTGAGATCAGCAATACGTTTGTAACCGATGACTTTCGGTATTTGTGTATTGGCGTGCATACCTGTCAGATGGTCTTCACCGGCGATAAGGGGTTCAAGAAGTGTCTTATGGGAGAATCTGCGTGCCAGTTCCAGATATTTTTTGTTGCCTGTGATGCTGGCTACATCGGCAAATATTTCGTTCAGTCCTCCATGTTCGCTACGTAGCATATCCTGCATTTGCTGTTCAGTGAGTCCTGACGTGATGCTTGCCATCCAATCGGTGAGGGCAATCAGCATTTGACGTGCAAGGTCACTTCCTGCATAAAGGTAAGCATCGCGAAGTCCGGCATAAGTCTTGTGTATGTTGTATAAGGGAACCCATTTGCCGTTAAGGCTGAAACTTTCGGAACGGATATTCCCTTCTTTTATTTCTTTCCAAAGTTGCAGGCTCCCGGGTGTTCCTCCGATAAATCCGTTACCTACCGCCTGTTGTGCCCGGTGTAATTCGTTCAGCATATAATTCAGCCGGTTGTATACGGTCGTGTCGCCGGTGGCGGCATACATCATGGAAAGTGCGGAAATGTAATGTCCGCCGATGTGTCCGTCCAATCCTGTGTTTTCCCAGTTGGTATAACTTGGGGCTTTGGGGGCAAGTCCGGCTTCGCGTAAGAAAGGGGCGAGCAACCGGTCAGGGTTCATGGCCATGATATAATGCAAGTCGGTCTGCTGTGCCTGTAAAAAAGGACTTTCCAATAACTTGATGTCTTGAAGGGGGAAATAGGATACTGCTTGTCTTGTTTGGGCTTTTCCGGTTAAGAAAAAGCAGAAAAGTAGTAGGCAGGTAAGTGATGATTTCATTTGTGTCAGGTGTTTATAGTATGAAGAATAACTTTATGTATGTAAATGTAGCGGGAGTAATTTCGATACCGGCGCATCTGTGCGGCAGCTTTAAGCTCTTCCCGCTACAATCACATGCATTATTGTTCTTAAGCCTTTGCTTTTTATTTAGAATGAACTTTTTTAAGGCAACCGACTTAATCTTATAGGGATTATCTTTTAGATTTAACGGCTGCTTCTTCAACAGGCAGATTCGCCTTGTAATTTTCGATGTATGCGTTGAAGCCTTCTACATCTTCAGCCGTCGGTGATACCTCAATGCCAGCATTTCCTGCAAATACTTTTTCATCCAGAAAATCGGCAAGGTTTTGTTGTTTGTCGTTGTTCACAAGATACGAGCCGAGTAGAGCAATACCCCATGCACCGCCTTCACCAGCTGTTTCCATAACGGAAATAGGCGAGTTTATGGCTGCAGCAAGAATTCTCTGGCCCACACCTTTGGTTCTGAATAATCCTCCATGCCCTGTGATTCTGTCAACTTTGATTTTTTCTTCCTTGAACAAAATGTCATTACCGATTTTGAGAACTCCGACCGAAGCGTGCAGATGAGCCCTCATAAAGTTGGCAAGGTTGAACTTGTCATTAGCCGAACGTACAAACAGTGGACGTCCTTCTGCCAGTCCTGTTACGGGTTCGCCGGAAATATAGTTGTATGAAATAAGACCGCCGCAATCTGTATTGCCGGTGAGTGCATGGTTATAGAGCTTGCCGTATATCTCATCCATATCTACGGGAATACCCAGTAATTCCTGATATTCTTTGAATAGGTTGACCCATGCGTTGAGGTCAGAAGTGCAGTTGTTGCAATGTACCATTGCTACGAGGCTTCCGTCAGGAGTAGTCACCATATCAATCATTTCGTATGGCTTTGACAGCTCTTTTTCCAAAACAATCATGGAGAATGAGGATGTACCAGCCGATACGTTTCCAGTGCGTTGCTTTACAGCATTGGTTGCAACCATACCTGTACCTGCATCTCCTTCGGGCGGACATACCGGTATTCCTGCTTTCAGGTGGCCTGATACGTCAAGTCTTTTGGCTCCTTCCGGCGTGAGGAAGCCTGCATTCTTACCTGCCGGCAATACTTTGGGAAGAATATCCAGAAGTTTCCAGCCATAGCCTTTTGGGGCAACGAGCTCATCGAATTTGGCTACCATTTCAGCCGAGTAATTCTTGGTGGTAGGATCTATGGGAAGCATACCTGATGCATCGCCTATACCCAACACTTTTTGGCCTGTTATCTGCCAATGTACAAATCCGGCAAGGGTTGTCAGGTAGTCAATGTCTTTAACATGTTCCTCGTTGTCCAGAATAGCTTGGTATAAGTGGGAAATACTCCATCTCAACGGAATGTTGTAGACAAACAGGTCGGATAAAGCTGCTGCTGCCTGAGCGGTATTGGTGTTTCTCCAAGTACGGAACGGAACGAGGATTTCTTCTTTTTTGTTGAATGCCATATAGCCATGCATCATGGCACTGACACCTATTGCAGCCAGAGACTCTATTTCTGTATCGTATAAGTTTTTTACGTTCGTACGGAGGTCTGCATAGCAATCCTGCAGCCCGTACCAGACAGCGTCGACACTATAGGTCCAAAGCCCGTTGACCAGTTGGTTTTCCCAAGTGTGGCTTCCCTGAGCAATGGGTTTATTTTCAGGATCAATCAAAACAGCTTTAATTCGTGTCGAACCGAATTCTATACCAAGAATGGCTTTCCCGGCTTCAATTGTTGATTTTGGATCTGATTTCATGTGATTTAAGTAATTATAAAGGTAAAAAAGTGGTTAGCTATAAATCACGAATTACTAATTACACATACCATAAAAGTAATCCGTAATTAGTAATTCGCAGTTATTCTTAGCAAAGCGCTTTATTCAGCATATAGTATACCTCATTCATGCGCAGTTCCTTTTTGAACTCTCTGATGGTGGTATTTTCATCGATAACAATCATTTCGATACCGGCCATTTCCGCAAAGTCTCCCCAGTCTTCTACTGTAAGGTCGTAGGAGAAGCTGGTGTGGTGTGTACCACCTGCCAAAATCCATGCAGCTGCACCTACTTCGAGGTTAGGCATCGGAATCCATAATGCACTTGCAACTGGAAGTTTCGGAAGCGGTTTGCTCTTGATGCATTCCACTTTGTTTACAATGAGGCGGAAGCGGTTGCCCAAGTCTACGATAGTTGCGGCTACACCTTTGCCTTGTTTGCTGGTGAATACGAGGCGTGCTGTTTCACTGTCGATACCAATGCTCAAACGGTGTACTTCTAGTTTGGGCTTCTGTTCAGCTATCAACGGACAGACTTCCAGCATGTGAGCTTGCAGAATGGCGCTCTTTTCACCGTCGAAGTTCAGTGTGTAATCTTCAAGGAAAGAACATCCGTTGGGCATGCCCTGACTCATGAACCAAGTGGTGCGGTAGAGGGCGGCAGTCTTCCAGTCGCCTTCTGCTCCAAAGCCATAGCCTTCTGCCATCAGTCGCTGAGATGCCAGACCGGGGATTTGGTCGAAGTCGCCCAAGTCGTTGAAATTGGTAGTGAAGCCTTTAGCACCGGTGTCTTTTAGCACGCGACGGATAGCAATTTCTGCTTTTGCAGAGTTCCATACTTTGGTATAAGCTTCCGTTCCTTCTTTTTCGAGTGCGGCATCATGGTCGTAAAGTCTGAAGTATTCGGCTATGAGAACTTTTACATCAGCATCGTCAACAGCGTTATAGTAAGTCATAACATCGTTAATGGGGTAGTAGTCCACATGGTAGCCCAATACTTGTTCGGCGCTGACCTTGTCACCATCTGTTACGGCTACGTTGTTCATTTGGTCGCCGAAACGGATGATGAGCATATCTTGTGCGTCGGCCCATGCGGCAGCTACACGCATCCATGAAGCAATCTGCTTTTGTGCTTTTTCATCTTGCCAGTGTCCTACAACTACTTTGCGATTTTTGCGCATGCGGGTAACGATGTGTCCGAACTCGCGATCGCCATGAGCAGACTGGTTCAGGTTCATGAAGTCCATGTCCATTGTTTCCCAGGGAATCTCTTTGTTGAATTGTGTGTGGAAATGCAGCAACGGCTTTTTCAGCTCTTGCAGACCATGAATCCACATTTTGGCAGGAGAGAAAGTGTGCATCCAAGTGATGACACCGATACATTTTTCATCGTTGTTGGCAGCTTTGAAAGCGGCAGTTACTTCTTTGGAAGAGTTTACCGTGCCTTTATATACAACTTTTACAGGCAGACGACCGGAGTCATTCAGCCCCTTTACCATTTCGTTGCTGTGTGCGTCTACTGCGACAACTGCATCACCTCCGTACAGAAGCTGTGCTCCTGTTACGAACCATACTTCATATTGATCAAATGCGTTCATACTGTTCTTCATTTTAATTGTTTATATTTTATATTCTTATACTTTATATTGGATTTCACTTCTGCCCATAATAAGCGTTCGGACCATGTTTACGGCTGAAGTGCTTTTCTATAAGCAGCGGGTTCATCGTCAGTTGCGGATTAACCGCATAGGCTATTGAAGCCATTTTGGCTACCTGCTCCATTACTACGGCATTGTGCACTGCATCGTGTGCATCTTTTCCCCAAGAGAAAGGACCATGATTCTTAACCAATACTCCGGGCGTATGAACCGGGTTCAATCCTTCGAAACGCTTCACGATGACATTGCCTGTCTCCAGCTCATACGCTCCTTTTACCTCTTCTTCTGTCATATCTGTAGTGCAGGGAATGGCATCATGGAAATAGTCGGCATGGGTAGTTCCTATATTGGGGATGTCACAACCGGCTTGCGCCCATGCAGTGGCATACGTAGAGTGTGTATGAACCACACCGCCGATTTCCGGAAACGCTTTGTAAAGCACTAAGTGGGTCGGAGTGTCGGAAGAGGGCTTCAGGCTGCCTTCTACAACATTGCCGTCGAGGTCGACCACAACCATGTCTTCCGCTTTCATATCATCATAGCTAACTCCACTGGGCTTGATAACAACCAATCCCGTTGTCCGGTCAATGGCCGATACATTTCCCCATGTGAAGATGACGAGTCCATGCTTCACCAAATCAAGGTTGGCACGGAATACCTTTTTTCTCAGTTCTTCTAACATAATGTTTAATGGATTAATGTGCTAATATGGGCACATTAGCATGTTATTAAATTTTAAATTTAGGTGCTTTGCGATACGCCTTTTCATTGAATTTGTAGAGGGCGGCACCGCGTTTGGAACTTGTTTTATCGATTTTATCCGTTTTTTCTATGTAATCCATTTCGGCTATCCTTTTGCGGAAGTTCCGTTTATCGATGTTTTCACCGTAAATGGCCTCGTATAGGCTCTGCAGTTGTGAAAGCGTAAATAGTTGAGGTAACAGGTTAAAACCGATAGGCTCAGTAGTAGTTTTTTGCTGCATCAATGCACGTGCTTTCTCTACCATTGCAGAATGATCGAAGATAAGCGGGGGCAACTCATTAATATTTACCCAAAAAGCATTGTGTTGCTGTACCAGAGCCTTGTCGTATTCATTGATGTTGACTAGTGCATAGTAGGCAATGGAGATAACCCGTTCACCCGGATCTCGGTCGATAGCTCCGAAAGAACCGACTTGTTCCATATACACGTTGTCCAGTCCGGTCAGTTCTGCAAGAACCCGTTTGGCTGCATCGTCTACGCTTTCGCTTTCTTGAACAAATCCGCCCATCAGTGACCAGTTGCCCATTGCAGGTTCGAAGTTTCTTTTCAGCAACAACAGATTTAATTCACCCTCGTTAAAACCGAAAATGATGCAGTCGATACCTACATAGAATTTAGGATTGGAACTGTAGTAACTACCCATGTCTTTTGTTTTTATAATTAGAATATCTTAGTTTGATGTACATAAAAACTATTTTTCATGCGTATAAAGATTATTTTTCATGTACATCAAAAAAAGTTTTTTTTCACTATATCTGTTTTTACCAGAAATACCAGTAGAAAGCCGCGGTAATAGCCAGAATGATTACCGTATGGATAATATCCCAGTGATTCCAGCTGGCACGTGTGGCAGCTTTTTGCTCAGGCGTAGATGTGCCGAATACCAAACCTTGTATTTTTTCAGCACTTGGGGCTTCGGTCATCAGACTGACTGCTATTACCACTATAATACAGAATAGGAACATCCAGCCGCAGAAGAATAACCAGTTCAGATCATAAAACAGATATTTAAACATTGAGCTGTCTGTAATTGCTGTATTGCTATAGTATACTTTTGCGCCCAAGCGGGTGAGACCGATAATCATACCGGCAATTAATCCCCACATGCCACCTTTGGCAGAAGTGCGTTTCCAACAGATTCCCAACAGAAATGCAGCTGCGATACCGGGAGCCAATACAGATTGAACATCTTGCAGATAAGTATAAAGAACATCACCTACACTACGCATAATAGGAATCCACAGTATACCCAGAATAACAATAACCACTGTTGCAATCTGTCCGATACCTACCAGTTTCTTTTCTGGGGTTTCCGGTTTGAAACGTTTGTAGAAGTCGATTGTAAAAAGCATGGCTGAAGAGTTGAACAGGGAAGCCAGTGAACTCATCAATGCAGCAAGAATGCCGCAAACAACAAGGCCTTTTACTCCAGCAGGAAGAAGCTTGGCTACCAGTGTAGGGAAAGCGGCATCTGCGTTTGCAGTACCATTGGCAAGCAGAGGAAGGAAACCTTCGCCACCGGCTCCGATATATTTCTGATGCAGGGCAAAAGCAATCATACCCGGAATCAAGAACAGGAATACAGGCAATAGTTTCAGGTATGCACCGAAAATAGTACCACGACGGGCTTCTTTTTCGTTTTTACCGGAAAGTACGCGTTGTACAATAAATTGGTCAGTACACCAATACCAGAAGCCAATAATGGCCGAACCAACCAATGCACCCAACCATGGGAAATTGGGATCATTGTTATCGCGGATAAGTTGGGTCATGGTATCTCCATACTCGTTGACTGTAACTGCACTGCATATGCTCATCATTTCATCCCAACCGCCCAATTCTTTAAAACCGAGAACGAGGATGATAAGTGAACCCAAAAGAAGGATAGGAGTTTGCAGTACCGAGGTATAAAGTACGGATTTCATTCCGCCAAATATTGTGTAAAGTGCTGTCAATACAACTAAGCCGATTGCTGCAATCCAAAAGAAATCTATTCCCCACAGTTCTTTGATACCGAATACCTGCTGAAATACAAGTCCACCGGCGTATACAGTTACAGCTACTTTGGTCAGCACGTAGCTAATTAATGAAATGACAGAAAGAATAGTACGCGACTGCGGATTGTAACGGCGTTCCAGAAATTCGGGCATTGTGTATACCATGCTTCGTGAATAGAATGGTACGAATACCCATCCGAGAATCAAGATCATCCAACCTTGTATTTCCCAGTGCGCCATTGCCATACCACTGGATGCTCCGGCACCGGCCAATCCGATTAAGTGTTCCGAACCGATGTTGGATGCAAATATGGATGCACCTATGGCGAGCCATGTGGCATCACGTCCACCTAAAAAATAGTCAGCCGAATCATTCTGCTTTTGTTTGACTACCCAAACAATAATACCTATCAGAGCCAGGAAGAATATTCCAATGACTACCCAATCTAATGTTCCCACGATAATAATGATTTAAAAGTTATTATTTATTTTTCTACTGAGAATTTGAAAATACATTCGCTGTTGTAAGTCTGTCCCGGTTCCAGAATAACAGAAGGCCATTGTGGCTTATTGGGGCTATCTGGATAATGTTGAGTTTCCAGACATACGGAAGCGCGTTGGTTGTAGACGATCCCTTTTTTTCCCTTTGCAGTTCCGTCCAGGAAATTCCCTGTATATACCTGTATACCAGGCTCATTGGTGTATACTTCTAAGCTGATGCCGCTTTCGGGAGAAGTGAGTTTGGCGGCAAGTTTTTTAATATCGCCATTGGTGTTCAATACCCAATTATGGTCGTATCCGTTACCATATTTCAATTGTATGAAATCAAAATTGGTAATATCCTGGCCTACGGCTTTGGGAGTAGTAAAATCCATGGGAGTATCTTTTACCGGTACAATTTCTCCGGTAGTCATATAAGTTTGGTCTACAGGAGTGTAATTATCAGCATTGACATATAGTATGTGGTCTGTGGCTGCTTTAGACGGATTGCCGGATAGATTGAAGTAGGAATGGTTGGTCATGTTGATAACTGTTTTTTTATCAGTAGTTGCGCTATATTTGATATCTATGGCGTTATCGTCTGTCAGCTTGAAAAGAACTTTGGCAGTTAAGTTGCCCGGAAAATTTGCGTCTCCGTCTGGAGAGAAGCGGGTCAGCTCCAAAGTGGTTTCATCAATGGGGTTGGCTTCATATACCTGATATTGCCATCCTTTAGGACCGCCATGCAGGCAATGTCCGAAATTGTTCTTTGGTAATTGGATCGTGTCACTATCCAATACCATTTTGCCCTGGTTGATTCTGTTGGCGTAACGTCCGATAGATGCACCGAAATCGCTTGGGACGTTTATGTAGTCGGCTATACTGTCGAAGCCAAGGACAACATCTTTCATTTCCCCGTTTTTGTCAGGTACCATAATAGATACGATACGTCCGCCGAAGTTAGTGATGCATACTTCCATGCCCGCTTTATTCTTTAATGTGTAAAGATCTGTCTGGGCATCGTTCACTACAGTTTGAAATTTTGTCGGGTTAAGGCCGGAAAGAGTAAGTTCCGTTTGATTTTTCTGAGCGCAGGAAGCTAACATTAATGTAGCTATTCCGGCAATAAGAATGTGATTCTTCATGGTGTTATTTAATTTGAAAATTAGATTATTATCTTATTTCGGGTGTAAAAGTAACACTTTTGTTTGGTGTAATATATACACTTTTGTATGTTATGTAACATAAAAGAAAAAAAACAGCTTTGAAATTTGTATATCCCAAAGCTGTTTCAATGTCTGAAAGAATACTTATTTTACTTTTTTACCCCAATATGTCTTATGGTTACTTCCGTAAGCGGCATAGACGATGGTCGGTGTTCTGGGACTGGCTTCCCAGTCAACTTCCCGTTGCAGGTAAAGGTCTGTTCCATTTGCTGTCAGAATTTGCTGTTCTGCATCATAGCTCCATCTGCCGCCTTTCCATGTTCCTTCAGTAATGGTGTGGTCGGCGGCCAGCGTCATGATTGCAGATTCTTTTTGAACCCCATAAGCGTAGGACAAGTCAATATGTTCCCAATTTCCGATGAGTTCTTCTTCGGTAATGGCTACTTGGGGTACGGCTCCGTAGCGTTCGGGCATAACCAAGGGCCAACCGTCTTTAGTCCAACGGATGTTGCGTACATGTCCTAACATAATAGCGTTGTCCACGCTTTTGGGGAGACGTGCTTGCGAAGAGTAATACCAATTACCATTGCCATCGTTGAAGATGGTGCAATGTGAGAAGCCTACCCAGCCATTGCTCTTGCTGAATTTGTACGGGTGTGTCACTACCGGCAACATTTCTGCTCCTTCGGTAACATTGGCGCCATCGATGCCGAGATAAGGACCGGTGATACTTTTAGAACGGCATACGCGTGTATTGTAAGGTATGTCCAATGCATCGTATGCCACGAATAGATAGTAGTAGCCTGTCTCTGTGTTGTAAATGATTTCAGGACCTTCACTGGCTTGCCAACGGTTGTTGATATTACGGGTGGCTATCAACTGCCCGTATTCTGCCGGAGCGTTTCCTTCTGCCCAGGGGATACCTAAGTCTTGTTTCGGCATTCCGGTTTCGGCATTCAATTCCATAGCAACAATGCCGCTATGCCATGAACCGTATATCAGCCAGTGGGTATTTTCAGGAGTAATGATGTAAGAAGGGTCGATAGCATTCCATTTGTAATAGCAATTGGCATATTGGGTGCTGGGGATGTTGAAGTTCAGTCCCTTGTCCGATGCATTGGTCACTACATATCCTTTGTCCACCCAATCGCTGTTGTTGGCAGGATTGCTATTCTCCATCAGGCCGATAAAAGCACGTTCACTCCAGGCGGTCGCTCCGGTTCCGCCGTCCAGATAGCCGGGTACTACGATGGAGTAGTACATGCGATACAGTCCGTTTCTAACTTTCTGCACACTTGGGGCCCAGTAACCGAAGTCGCTTTCTGCGGCAGTGCTTGCTGTCAATCCCATTGCTTTGCGTATCTCATTCAGCTTCGGCATCACCCAGTCGGGAAGCTTCGGCATAGTCCCGCCTAGATATTCCCAATTCACGAGGTCTTTGGAACGTCTGGCGTGGAAGTGTCCGTGTCCTGTATGTGCATTGCCGTAGGAGGCATCTGTCTGATACATATAGTAGTATCCGTCTTCGGCAAGCACAACGCTGGGATCGTGCACGTTTGCCAAGTTCCATTGAGTACGATTGGACCAGCTTGCAATGCCCGCATAATTATCTTCGTATTCCGGAGCCACATAATTCTTTAATTGTTCATTAAGGTCTGTGATTTCTATGGTCGACGTGAATGTTTCCGAGTAAGTGTACCGGCTGTTACCATAAACGTATGCACGTATATAGTAAGGAGTATTGATTTTCAATCCAGAGAGGGTGGCACTGAAATTTTCATCTGCTTCTATCACCTTGTCTTTGATAGTAGGATTTGAGACATTTACACTATAGCAAAATCCTCTCTTGACTACGCTGCTTAGATTGCCGGTGATTGATGATTTAACGTTCAGTGAGGTACCCGTTGCGGTTGCTTCGGGAGTGGTTAAAACTACATCACTGTTTCTGTTGTATTCGATGTTGTCAAGCCCGTCAGAACAAGCAGTGAAAACGAATACAGTCAGTAGGGATAGTAAGAAAAATGTTGTTTTTTTCATTTGGGTAAGTTTTTAAGATCCATATTGTTCCGTTGATAGACAGGAACAATATGGATGATAAAGAATTTAATAGTTATTCTTATTCATTGAAGACGAGGTGGCAACCGTCAACAGACAGTGCAAAGTTTAAGTCGTTTGCATCTATGGTGTTGATGCCCCAATAGTATTGGGTGGAGATTGTACTTGTAGTACCTATCATTACTGCCTGAATGTCGGCGGTACCATTACCGCAATTAGTCACGTAGACTGTAACTTTGGATCCATTCATTCCGGCAAGCCAAGTGCTCCAGTCACCTTGTGTTCCGTTGTGAACGCAGGCATCATATCCATCGCCCCAGCCAAAGTTATCGGCACGGACCACTGCGTAGTGGGTACCATTATTCTTACGGAGAACTACAAGGAAATTGTTCCAATTCCCTGCCAGATTGCTGTAATTAGTAAACGAAATACACTTTGTCTGACCTGAAGGTATATTGAAATTATCTGAGTAGGTCTCGGGGTTAAACCACAGAGTTGAGTTGTCTGTATTTCCTAGCTGTCCGCTTGTATTCTTCACTACAGTAGCTTCGGAGACGGTGACATTTACCGTTGCGGTGATGTTTTCTCCGGCGGTAACGATAACCGGCTGCGAACCAGCCTTTGCAGGAATGGCGGAGAAGCTGAGTTTTGCGTTGTCAATGACTGCCAAACTCCCGTCAGAGTAGGTTCCCATAACTACCATGCCTGTTGGGTCGAAAGGCATCATGCAACTCTTGGCTTCTTCCGAGGTGTAGTAATAGGGCTTTGTACGCGAGGGTACAGTGGTTATTGAAATTGATTGAAGTACTCCCACAACCTTAAAAGATGCGTTAGCCACAATCGGTTTATCACAGTTTTTGCCCTTGAAGGTTTTGTTGTAGACAGCTACAAGAGTCTTATCTCCCGTTTGATTTATATCAGGAATGGCTGAGAATGAGAGTTCGGAGGCTGTTACGGTTTTAGTCACTCCCTCTTCAAAGGTTACAATGGCTGAGATGTTAGTTATGGCCTCTTCAAGTGAAGTACCCAAAGAAATTTGTGTGGGTACATCCTGCAATATCATTGATATCGGATTCTTGTCTGCGGCAGATGTGAGTCCACCGACAGGAACGATGTTGGTTTGCAGAAAGTCTATGTAAGAGCCTTCGGGGACTAAGAAGCAGCGAATGTTGGTGTTGCTTGCATCTGCGTTCAGGTTGGGTTCTTTATTCGGTTGTGCATAGGTCTTAGTAGCCACTCCGTTGGTCATCTTGACAGTGAAAGCATTTTTGCTGGTACGGTCTACGGTGAGCGTTACTTTGCCACCTAACTTTTGTACGTTCTCGTCTTTGTTATCAACGGGATCAAGAAGCAAGGTGCCCGATATGTACTGGAAGTCAATATAATCGCCCCACTGAGAGTTATAAGTTTCAGGGCTATTTGTAACATCAAAGCGGATAGCTCCGTATTCGGTATATTCTTCACTGTCACGATCCACATCATTGGTGATGATAAGGGCAAAGTTCTTGTAATATGTATTATCGGCAGGGTTGATGTTAAGATTGAATACTGCATTCCATTTCTCACCGTCAGGTACCACATAATACTTGGAAAAAGCAGTCCAGAAACCGGAGGTGAAATCCGTATTCCCGATGGTGTATACATCTTCCTGCATACCTTCAAGTATTTCATCTTCCGGTTCTTTCTTGGAGTCTTCTATTTCCTGTATTTTATCAGAAATCCATTCGGGAGCATTTACGTCATAGAGTTCGCCTCCTTCGCAGCTTGCCAGGACCAACATCCACAAGGTTGCTGCACAACAGAAAAATGTTATTTTATAGAAATGTTTCATTTTCTTTATTTTTTAATAGGTAATGGTTTGAAACGTTCCCCGCCTGTTCCGGTTGAACCCGTAGGGCTGAGGGAAGTGTGTTTCTAAGTTTATTTACTTGCTTAACTCTACGACTGGACGTACTTTCCATTTGTTTTCCCGGAAGTAAATGGAATTATCTGTACTGTAATTGGCTGAGTTTCCTGTCAGGTTCGGATTGTTGTTCATCAACTGCTGTACGATAGGCAGAAACTCATGTCCAGGTCTGTAAGTATCGAAAGTGCTCTTCAGTTCGGAGTCGCTTGCTATATCGCTGTACTTCACAGGATCCTTTACTCCATTTATGGAGCGGCGCACTGTGCCATGTTCTTTTAGTTGTTGCAGGCGTCCGTTGTCATAGAAGAATCCCCAGCGGATGAGGTCGAAGCCTCGTCCGAATTCGCATCCGAATTCTTTAGGACGTTCCACGTTGGCTATCTGTTCAAAGAGCTTGTCGGCAGAATTGAAGTCTTCGAGCTTCAGATCTACCAGATTGGCGCGGTTACGCACTTCATTAATCCAATCGATAGCTTGCTGTGTAGGACCGTTGACTTCGTTCTCGCACTCGGCAGCGCGTAGCAGTACATCGGAGTAGCGCATCAGCCGCAGGTTGATGCCATCGTGCAAGCCCGTAACCACAGTGCTATATAATCCGGTGCGGAGATTCGTGAATTTGGCAATCGGCAGACCTCCGAAAGTGTTGTTGGTCACGATATTATCAGTGGCTTTCACTATATTTGTATAAGCCACGTTGCCATATTCGAAGTTTTCCCAATCGGTTTCATAAGTCCCAATGGTCCAATAGAGTCTGGGGTCGAGTTTCCCACTGGTGGTACGCTCTTCTTTAAAAAGCTGGTAAAGCCAGGGCGAAGCCGAGATGTCGGCCCATCCGCCGTAGGCACCTGGAGCGAAGTTGCTCTCAACGGCCGAGCCTTGTGTGGCATTGGGGCTTGTGTTTACTGGTGTCCATTCATCGTCGGTGCCTTGCGCTCCATAGTCGAGGAATTGTACTTCGAAGAGGCTCTCTGCGTTGTTCTCGTATGCCGAACCTTCACGGAAGTTATCTCCGTAGTTGTCCATCAGTTTATAAGTGCCATACTTTTTGGCGATGATATCTTTCAATACCGGAAGTGCTTCGCTGTATTTTTGACGCATCATGAGGGCGCGGGCATAATAGCCAGCCGCAGCACCGCAGGTGGCACGTCCACCGCTCCATTCACTGCCTTCATCACGGGAGGGAAGCAATTCCATTGCTTCCAGAAAGTCTTTTTCCACTTGGTCGAGCACTGCATCATAGGTGCTGTTGGCGCCATAAAGTCCGTTTAACGAAGAGTAGGTAGCATAATCCGTAATGAGAGGCGGATTCTGATAATAGCCCACTAAGTTGTAGTAGGATAGAGCGCGAAGGAAAAGCGCCTGTCCTTTGATATGTTTCATTTTTTCGGTAAGTTGGCTGTTATCTTCACCGCAGCGTGAAATGGTGAAATTGCACACATTGATAGTATAGTACCACTCACGCCAGGGCCACCATGTAACGTCTGAAGTGACTTCAGCATTAAGATCATCAAAAGGCAGATACCACACTTGTGAAGAGTTCCAGGCTTCATCGCCACGACATACATCGATGGTGTAGCCTACACGAGCATAAGAACCTTCCATGCGGATGTGGTTGTAGGCGGCAATCACACATTCCTCCAAGTCATCAGGATTAAAGCCGAATGTACTTGAGGTTTGCTGGTTGGGATTCAACAGTTCTAATCTGTCGTTGCAGGAAGTCAACATGCCAAATCCCAAAATGAGAGCAAGTGAATATTTATTTAGTTTCATAAGATCTGTTTTTAATTTAGGTACTAGAAAGGTAAAGATTAGAATGTAAAATGAACACCACACATGAAAGTACGTGCAGTAGGATAAGAACAGAAATTGTATCCCGGAGTGAAAGTTCCTCCTGCATAATCCACATTGTAACCATGATAGCCGGTAAATGTGTGGAGATTCTGTGCCGATATGTAGAAACGTACATCGGATACATATTTGTCGAACCACTTATCCGGGAAGTTGTAGCCCAATTCTACATTGGCTATTTTCCAGTAGGCTGCATTCTGAATCTTGCGTGAACTGAAGAGGTCGTTCCAACCCAAGCTGGCACTGTTGGTAACATAGGTGCGTGGCACGTTGGAAAGGTAAGTGCTGCCGTCTTCGCTAAAGCGGTTGGCATCGAGCATACCCACTTCTTTGTTTCCCCAGCCATAGCAAGAGTTGAGTGAGTTGTAGATGTCGTCGCTAACGTGATAGTTCAGTGCGCCGAACGTTGCGATGCTCAGGTCAAAGCGCTTGTATTCAAAACGGGCATTAAGGCCGAAATTGATTTTTGGCATGCCGCTGCCCAATACCACTTGATCTTCGGAGTCTACTTTACCGTCATTGTTTACGTCTTTATAGAGGCAGTCGCCAATTTGGGCGCCTTCTTGTGTGGCGTGGTTGTCAAGAACTTCTTGCGTGCGGGCGATACCTTCATAAACCCAACCGTAGAACTGACCGATTTCTTCGCCTACTTTAGTGATGTAAGAACCTGAGATATAAGAATCGGTACCGAAACCTAATGAGGTTACGCGGTTGCGTAATGTGCTAAGGTTGGCCGATACTTCATATTTGAAGTCATGGTCGCGGTTACGGTAGGTAGCGGAGAACTCAAAACCGGAGTTGTTCATCGAAGCGGCATTCATCGTTACGGTGGTATTGGACACTCCGGCTTGTTCCGGAACAGGAACAGCATACAGAAGGTCTTCGCTGGTATTCTTGTACCACTCAGCTGTAAACTCCAAACGATTGCGGAACAAAGCAAGATCAATACCCACATTGTAGGTCTTCTTTTTCTCCCATGCAAGGTTATTGTCCACGAAAGTGGAAACGGCAGAACCGGTCACTACGTTACCGTTGAAATTGTAAGTCATATTATTGCGTGACATGACGGCCTGATACATGTACTCACCGATGTTCTCATTACCAAGCTCGCCATAGCTTGCACGAACTTTGAACATGTTCACGACGTCCGGATTGAAAGGGAAGAAGCTTTCTTTGTCGAAGCGCCAGCCCACAGAGACGGAAGGGAAGGTTCCCCAACGGATACTTCTGGTCAGGCGTGAGCTGCCATCCCGGCGTACTGTTGCCGATAATAAATACCTGTCATCGTAGTTGTAATTGATACGACCGATGTAGGACAAGATAGCATGCTTGTATTCGTAACTTTCGGAATACGTGTTGGCGGCATTCTGAAGTTGTAGGAAATAAGGTTCGGTGAAGTTGATTCCCCATCCGGTCAGCAGGTCGGTGTTTTCTTCTTCGTAAGTCTGACCTGCCACTACGTTGATGTGGTGTTTGCCTATCGTACCATCGTAAGTAAGCACATTCTCTATCAAGGCGTCCGAATAAATACGGGAACCCTTGGTCAACCGTTCATTACTCTTGGACAGATAGACGCGGTTACTCTGCACCCATGCCGGAATCCAAGTGAAGTCCTTGCAGAAGGTTTTGCTGTAAGAGAGGTTTATTTTATAGTTGAGTTTGTGGTTTTTGCTGTTGAAGCCGAACATATTGAAGATGTCTACGTCTGCCGAGCCTGTTCCCACGAAACGGTCCACACGTGTGTTGCGTTGCAGCAGGTTGTTTACCAGTAATGGATTGGAAGCGGAGATATCACCATGTATGGTATCGTAGTATACGCCATAGCCGTAAGCATCATAATTGAAGTTGTTGGCAATTCCCACCAAATTGTCGAGCACCCATGTTGAAGAATCGTATGCCTTGATGGTGGGCTGCATCAGTAAGGTTCCGCGCAGAATGTTGGTTACGTCGCCATACAGACCTTGAACGTATTCGGAAGCATTGGACAGGCCCATGTTATCTTGGTCGGAGTGGGAGTAAACAAGGCTGGTCTGGAACTTTATGAACTTGGTGTCCATACTGTTGTTGACACGTGCGGTGTAACGTTCGTAGTTAGGACCGGCACCTTCGAGTGTTCCTTTTTGGTTGAAATAGTCTAATGCTATATTATAGGTGTTGTGAGCACCACCTCCGGAAAGGTTTACATTATGGTTTTGACGGATACCTACTTTGAATACTTCGTCGAACCAGTTGGTATTGGTGTCATCTTGGAAATGGTATTTCCCGGTTTCGCTGTTGAGCTTGTATCCCGATGGCAGTGGAGTGTTGGAGTTTACACAAGCCTGACCGATGTACTGGCTGTATTGGTCGGCATCCATTACATCATAGACTCCCTTAGGAATATAATCCATGCCGAAATATCCATTGTAGTCCACTTTCAGCGGTTGATCTTTTTGTCCGCGTTTGGTGGTGATGATAATCACACCGTTGGCAGCACGTGAACCGTAGATGGCGGCAGCCGAAGCATCCTTCAATACCTGGATGGTTTCAATATCGTTGGAAGAGAAATCGCGGATGGAAGTTCCCATGGGAACGCCGTCAATGACATAGAGGGGAGAAGTACTGCCGAAAGATCCTACACCGCGAATACGTACGGTAGGATCGGCACCTGGTTGTCCGTCGGAGGTAACTTGTACGCCGGAAACCTTGCCTTCAAGCATGGTGGAGATGTTGGAGTTTGATGTCTGTTTCAAAGCTTCTGCATCTACTACGGCAACAGAACCGGTTAAGTCGGATTTCTTTTGTGTACCATAACCTACAACAACCACTTGTTCCAGCATTTGGTCATCAGCCTGTAATTGTATGGTATCAATAATAGCGCGGTTGCGAACTGCTACTTCGCGTTCCTTGAAACCCACATAGCTTATCAAAAGGATAGCGTTTCCGGGAACTTCCAACTGGAAGTTCCCATCCAGATCGGTAATGGTTCCGCCTTGTCCGCCTTTAACTCTGACGGTAGCTCCTGGCATAGGTTCACCTTGTTCGTCGACAATCTGACCACGAACCTTGATAGTCGGAGATTGTGTCACAGTAGCCATGGCAGATGTAGGATACACCGTCATGCTACTAAAGGCACACAGACCAAGCATTACGGAAAGAAATAAATGTTTCCTCATTTTTAAAAGAATTAAGATTATTAAATTAATAGATTAGATCACTGTTAACTATATTATAATATTATATTAGTCAATATACGATCCTATATTGACCGCCGGGAGAGTCAGGTAACAGACTTCACAAAACTGGGGGAGGTTGAATTTAGCCAATGCCATCTACGATAGACAGCTGTTCTCTTGTCGTTCTTCATATTATTAATATTAAAATTAGATTTCCAATCATTGCTTTTCCTTGAGAGATTTCCTGAAGAAATAAGCAATGATTGTATGGCAAAAGTAGGGCTTATGGTGTAAATGGGGGTGGACAAATGGGTTTTAGAGGTGGATAAACGAATTTTAAGTGTAGAGAATACAGCTTATTATGTAGGTTTATTGTTTATTGCTGTAAGTAAGGCTCTTCTCTTTCATTAAGCAGTGAACTCGGTGTCGTATTGAAGTATTTGGTGAAGCATCTCGTGAAGTATTTAGGGTCATTAAATCCTACTTCATAAGCAATTTCTGCAATGCTCATACTTTTATTCTCCCGGTTTTTCAGTACTAGTTCGCGGGCAATGTTCAGGCGGTAGTTGCGTATGAATTGTCCGGCGGACTGCCCAACAAGACTTTGTAGCTTTTTGTTCAACAGGCTTTTGCTCACACCTGCCGCTTCGCAGAAATCGCTCACCTCGAAATAGGAGTTTTTGTAGTTCTCCTTAATGACATCCATGATGCGGTTGAGGAACTTCTTGTCGCCCGATTCCTCTTCCATATTCAAGGCATCCACATCCATGGCTATGGCAAACTTCTTTTGATAACGTTTACGGTTCTCAAGGATATTCTCGATGCGGGTAAGCAGTAATGTCTCGTCAAAAGGTTTCAGTAAATATTCGTCAACTCCTATGCGGTAGCTTTCCAGGCGTGATTCCTGCGATGTCTTGGCTGTCAGCATAAGGAAAGGGATATGGGAGATAGCGAAATTCTCTTTTACCCGGCGGGACAGTTCAATGCCGTCCATTACGGGCATCATCAGGTCGCTGATGATAAAGTCTACCGAATGTGAGTTTAATATATTCAAGGCCTCTGCTCCATGGGCAGCTTCGAACACATTGTATTTATCCCGTAGGATGGAACGGATATATCCACGCATATCCGCGTTGTCCTCAACCACCAGGATTGATAAACCTTTTCCGAAAGTATTGGATGGGGGTAGCGCATCGGAAGTCATAAGTTGCGGGGCACTTTCGACCAGTGTTTCCACCGTATTGCTTTCCGGTGTTGTTGGCAGGAGGATGCGTAGCGAGCAGCCTGTCGTATGGTTGTTTTGCGCATGGATTTCACCCCCATGCATCTGTACGATGCGTTTACACAAGTAAAGTCCGATGCCGCTTCCAGCCTGTCCGTACATAGGATATTTGGTTTGTCCTTGCGACTGGTAGAAACGGTTGAATATTTTGATTGTGTCATCATCAGGAATACCGCTACCTGTGTCGCTGACACAGATGTAAAGCATGGATTTGTGGTTATCGGCAGGAGGTAGCAGGGCTATGAACAAAGACACACTTCCGCCGTTTGGCGTAAATTTAATGGCATTGCTCAGCAGGTTCGTCAGCACTTTGTGCATCGCTTCTTCATCGTAAGAGATTTCCGGTGAAGGCATCCGGAAATAACGTTTCACTGTGATGTCTCTTTCTTTGGCAAAGACTTCAAAAGGTATGATCAGTTCATTGGCAAATTTCAGAAAATTATTCCGGGATTTTACGATTTCCAGTTTGCCCGACTCCACCTTACGGAAATCCATAAGCTGGTTGACAAGTGATAACAGGTATTTAGAATTGCGTTCCACGAAATGTAGCTGCTCGATGACTTGAGGGTTGTAGCTTAACTTTAATGCACGCTCTATCGGTCCTATGATCAGTGTGATTGGGGTGCGGAATTCGTGTGTGATATTGGTGAAGAATGCTATCTTATCCAAGGTCAGCTCTTGTATCTTACGTGTCATTTTAGTAAGCTGCGCTTTCTGCCGGGTAATTTTTTCGTTTTGTTGCTTCAACATCCGGTTCTGACGGGACAACTCTTCGGTCTGTTCTTCCAGTAGTTGTTTCTGCTTTTTCAGTTCATGAGTGCGTTGTTCCACCTTTTGATGTAATCTTGCTTTTTGCTCTTTCAGGCTTCGTATGCGCCATTGGTAGAATTGCCATGTAGCGAATGTGGCAAGGATTATTACAAGCAGTATAAACCAGGTTGTCTTGTAAAAATAGGGCTGGATTGTTATTTGCAGTTCCGTTATATTATCCTCTTCGGTTGGGGTGTAGGGCGTGTACTTCACTTGCAGCGTATAGTTTCTCGGAGACAGATTGGTGTAAGTAGCAAAACGCCGGCTGGCAGGCACGTGTATCCAACGGTTGTCAAAACCCAGTAGGCGATAACTGTAAGTGGCGGTATTGTCGGACTCGTAATTGAGTGCGGAAAATTCCAGTGAAAAAGATTTTTCACGTTCGTGGATGCGGATAGCCTTACTGACGGCAATATCGAGCGGCAAGTATTCGTTGCCGGGGAATATTTCCTCGTTTCCTACTTTCAAATGGGTGAACCGTACTTTGGAAGACTGGGTTGTAAGGGCAGGCAGGTTGCAATCTATGGCAACCAGCCCGGATACGGTGCCGAGATAGAGCTTGCTGTATTGTGAACGGTGAGCAGCATTCCAGTAAAACTGGGTATCGGCAAGACCGTCTTGCCGGTTGTAGTTGATAAAGTGGTTTTCTGTGGGTTGAAAGCGCGACAGCCCATTGTTGGTTGCTATCCAGATACATCCTTTATCATCTTCCAGGATACTGCGGATACCGTTGTCTGGCAGGCCATGAAGGGAGTTGTAACAGACAAACTGTTCTTTTCCATCTTCGTTCTGCATACGTTTATAAATGCCATAACCGTTGCTGCCCAACCACAGTGTGCCGTCCTGAGTTTCGTAAAAGCAACATATCTTTTCTATCAGTCCGGAAGACGGATCATCCAGTTTGTACTTCAGATGACGGTAACGGAATGTTCCCTCAGGCAATGAGACGGAGCGGGAGTGCAGGTCGATGATATAAACGCCGTCCAGACATCCCATCCATAATTGCCCGTCTTTGTCTATGATAGAGCCGATGCAACCTCGTATGTCTTCGGCGGCACGCTTGGCAAATGGTGAACAAAGCTGTTTATGCGCTAGGTCATAGAAGAATAATCCCTGGTTTGCTCCGATCCACATACCGTTGTTTATGGAGTCGTAGGCCAGAGCTCCGATAAAGTCTATGGGGTAGTTGTCTTTATTCCGGGCTGTGATTGCTTCTATTCTGTGCTGTGGGTTTTGTGGGTTGATAAGGTTGATGCCGCCGCCCCATGTACCAATCCACAATCTTCCTTGCCCGTCGGCGGTGATGGCGCTAACAGAGTTGTGGGTAAGAGTGCCGCTTTCGTATGTATAATGGATGAAGCTGTCGCTTCCTACCGCCTTTTTATTCAGCCCCCCTTCTACGGTGCCTACCCATAAGTTTCCGCTATTATCTTCGTAAACGGCGTTCACCGGATTGTGAGAGATTGTTTGGAGATTCTTGTTATCATGCTGATAATTTTGTATGGACAGACGCTTGGCGGTCATTTTATTGATACCACCACTTTCGGTTCCTACCCAGATATGCTGCCCTTCTACGATGATGCAGTTGATAAAATTGCTGTTCAGTAGCTTGCTGCCTGTATTGGATGCCTGGTCACTTATGCGTTCAAAATTGTCCTTTATGGGATTGTATATGTTGATGCCTTTCAGGCTGGCAACCAGTAATTGTTTGTCGTTGGTTATGGCGAGACAGGTCAGGAAATTTTGTGAGAGGGAATGAGGATTGTCAGGGGTATGCATATATTGTTTCACTATACCTTCGTTTTTATTATATCGGTACAAACCTTTGTCGGTGGCGATCCATACTTCATTTTCTTTGGCTATGAAGTCTGTAAAATATAGATCCGGTGCAAAACTCAGGCAGTCGTCGATTAAGGTTGCCTCTAGTTTGCTTTGTGCAGTGATACCTATTTTGTATAGTGCGCCATTGATACCTATCCATACTTTTCCCTCATTTTCCACGTCCTTAAAGATGATATCGTATCGGTAAGGATTAGGAATCTCTAGTGAATGAATACTCTCTATATCTCCATTAGTGCGGAAAGCAATACGGTGCAGGCTATTGCTGCAATACAGCCAAATACATCCATTGGCATCTTGTGTAACCATGAATGCCGGTTGCTTAATGAGTGTCTCCAGTTTCTTTCGGGGATCATGAGGCAATACGGACTGCATGGTTGTTAGGTCGATAATATCAGTGCCCCCTTCTGATACAACCCAAAGCCGCTGAAAGTTGTCTTCGTAGACTTTGCGTATGAAGTTGCTCTTGAGCCGGCAATGTGGGGTAGCCGGAGTGAAGTTGACGAATTCATAGCCGTCGTATCGGGATAGTCCACCTCCCGACATGGAAATCCAAAGGAAGCCTTGCCGGTCTTTGTAGATATCATCAACAAAATTATTGGGAAGCCCCTCATTCATGGTTATGTAGATTGTGTTATACCGGTTGGTAAAAGACTCCTGAGCCCACAAAATAGCGGGGCTTGCCAAAGCGATATATAATATAATAATACAAAAAAACTTATGCATTGTTTCATCATTTGGTATTAGCACAAGCAAAGTTAATGTATTACTTGTGATGATATAAAAAGTCTGCGGTCTTTTTTGTGAAGTTGGAAGATTGTCCACCTTAAAAGGTCATATATCCACCTCTACTGTTTTGGGTATGGCGTACATTTGCATTGTATTTTTAATTTGCTGATATTATGAGAAAAATGTTATGTGTGGTCGTCACGTCTATGGGAATTCTGTTTGCTAATTGTAATTCTCCGGTTTTTACTCCCATAGCTTCGCCTAATCCCTGGCAGGATGACTACTCTTTTTTGTCCTCTATGGACAACTACCGCTTGTGGGGAACTTACAATGTGCATGATCCGTCTTGTCGTAAATTGGGTGATTATTATTATATGTACTCTACCGATGTCATTTTAGGTGAGAACCGTCAAGAAGCCGAAGAAAAAAATGTTCCGTTGGGATACATACAAGTGCGCCGTTCCAAGGACCTTGTCAAATGGGAGTTTGTTGGCTGGGCTTTTCCGGAAATACCGCAGGAAGCTGTGGAGTGGGTACGTTCGCATGCCGGAGGTGAGGGAGCAACGAACATCTGGGCTCCTTATATAATCCCTTTTGGTGATAAATACAGACTCTACTATTGCGTATCGGCTTTTGGCCGCAAGACATCGTATATAGGTATGGCAGAGGCTGCATCACCCGAAGGCCCTTGGACACAACGAGGTTGTGTTGTCAAGACCAATGAGGCTTCGGTAATGAATGCAATTGATCCGAGCGTCATGGCCGATCCTGTCACCGGAAAGTGGTGGATGCATTATGGATCATTCTTTGGAGGATTGTACTGCGTAGAGTTGGATCCGGAAACCGGACTTCCCGCCGAGGAGGGAGATCAGGGGCATCTCACCGCACGCCGCGCCAATTATCAGAAAGATAATCTGGAAGCTCCCGAGATTATTTACAATCCTGATCTGAAACAGTATTATTTGTTTGTTTCATACGATCCGCTGATGACCACCTATAACGTACGGGTAGGGCGTTCGGACAAAGCGGAAGGCCCGTTTGTTGATTTCTCCGGCGTGGAACTGAAAGACACTACTAATAATTTTCCTATTCTGACAGCTCCATACCGTTTTCATAATCATCCGGGTTGGGCAGGGACTGCACACTGCAGTGTATTCACCTCGGATGAAGGGCAATACTTTATGGCACATCAGGGACGCCTGTCACCCCATAACCAAATGATGGATCTTCATCTGAGACAGGTCTTTTTTACGCCCGACGGATGGCCGGTGGTGTCGCCCGAACGTTATACAGGCAGTGTTTCCCGTAAATTCTCGGCAGAAGATATGGCAGGAGAGTGGGAAGTTATACGCATACAGGAACCTGCGTATGAACGCCGTTTGCAGGCAGGCCAGATCCTATGGGGGGAGGGACAGCTCAAAGAAGAGGAGTGGAACGTGTCTCATTTGCTGTCCTTGGAGAAGAACGGACATTTAGGTGAGAATAAAGGTACCTGGGAACTTTTGGAAGCAAAGCAATTATTGTCCCTGACTCTGGAAGGTGAAATTATAAATAATCTGATTATATTTGCCGGACACGATTGGGAAAACGAAAAGGAAACTGTTCTTTTCACAGGACTGGACAGTTGTGGCAGGTCTATATGGGGAAAGCGAATTAAGTAATCATATATACATTTTATACCATGAAAAAATACAAAGGTTTATTGGCGGTGCTGGCTCTTGCGGCAGGTTCGGCACTGCAAGCACAAACAAATGAATTGGTGATACAAGCCGGGAAACCGGGAGCGGAAATTCAGCCTACTATGTATGGTCTGTTTTTCGAAGATATCAATTATGCTGCCGACGGCGGTCTGTATGCCGAACTTGTGAAGAACCGTTCATTTGAATTTCCGCAACATTTTATGGGGTGGAAGACATTCGGTAAGGTATCTTTGAAAGATGACGGTCCTTTTGAAAGAAACCCGCATTATGTGCGTTTGGCGTATGCCGGACATCCGCATAAACAGACCGGATTAGACAATGAAGGCTTTTTCGGTATCGGAATAAAAAAAGGCGCAGAGTATCGTTTCTCTGTATGGGCACGTGTGGCAGAAGGGGAAACACCCGCTAAAATCCGTGTGGAGCTGGCCGATACGAAATCTATGAACGAACAGCAGGCTTTTGCAACTGCCGATGTAACGGTCGATTCAAAGGAATGGAAAAAATATCAGGTGATACTAAAGCCGGAAGTGACCAATCCGAAAGCTATTCTTCGTATTTTCCTTACTTCCCGGCAAACGGTGGATTTGGAACATATTTCCCTTTTCCCGGTAGATACCTGGCAAGGACATGAAAACGGGCTTCGTAAAGATTTGGTGCAGGCACTGGCAGATATAAAGCCGGGTGTATTCCGTTTTCCCGGCGGATGTATTGTAGAAGGTACTGATATCGCATCACGCTACGACTGGAAAAAGTCGGTAGGTATGGTAGAGAACCGTCCGCTGAATGAAAATCGTTGGCAATATACTTTCCCGCATCGGTTCTTTCCCGATTATTACCAAAGTTATGGTTTGGGATTTTATGAGTTCTTCCAGCTTTCCGAAGAAATCGGTGCGGAACCGTTGCCGGTATTGAGTTGCGGTTTGGCTTGTCAGTTTCAAAACCCAAATATGGATGCGCATGTGCCTCTTTGTGACCTGGAGAGTTATATTCAGGATGCGCTCGATCTGATAGAATTTGCAAATGGTGCAGTTGATACTCCTTGGGGAAAGATACGTGCCGATATGGGACATCCTGCACCATTCAATTTGAAACTTATAGGTATAGGTAACGAGCAGTGGGGAAAGGAATATCCAGAACATCTGGAACCCTTTGTCAAAGCCATTCGCAAGAAATACCCCGACATAAAGATTGTGGGTAGTTCCGGTCCTGATTCGGAAGGTGAGCAGTTTGATTATCTCTGGCCGGAAATGAAAAGTCTGAAAGCCGATTTGGTGGACGAACATTTCTATCGTCCCGAAGCATGGTTCCTAAGCCAGGGAGCGCGTTATGACAATTACGACCGTAAAGGCCCGAAAGTTTTTGCCGGAGAATATGCCTGTCATGGCAAAGGAAAGAAGTGGAACCATTTTCATGCTTCACTACTCGAGGCAGCCTTTATGACCGGACTGGAGCGGAATGCGGATATTGTGCATATGGCTACCTATGCACCGTTATTTGCTCATGTAGAAGGTTGGCAGTGGCGTCCGGACATGATATGGTTTGATAACTTGAATTCAGTGTGTACAGTGAGCTATTATGTGCAGCAGCTTTTCGCAACGCATAAGGGAACGAACGTTCTTTCTCTGACTATGAATAAAAAGCCTGTAACGGGTGCCGAGGGGCAGAACGGGTTATTTGCGAGTGCCGTATGTGACAAAAATAAGAATGAGATCATTGTGAAAGTGGTCAATACCTCAGGCAAAAAACAGTCTTTGTCTTTGATTTTTAACGGATTGAAAAAGAAAGAAGTTCTGTCGGGAGCACGTTGTATCAAACTCTCTTCCACTGGCATGGATAAGGATAATACTATTGAAAATCCATTGGCAATTATTCCGCAAGAAACATCTTTGGATGTGAATGGGCATACCTTGAACGTAGATTTGGAGCCTGTTACTTTCGCAGTATATATTTTGAAGTATTGATGTCTTGAACTCAAAGGGAATATCATGATGAAAAATATATTTATTTTTGGGGTTAGTTCTTTGATGCTGGCAGTTCCGCAAGGGCTGCTGGCACAAAGTGACACTACTTTTGTTGCTGTGGGAAATCCGATAGTAAAGCATAAGTTTATTGCAGATCCGGCAGCGATGGTACATGATGGAAAAATGTATATTTATGGTGGTCATGATGAGTGTCCTCCACCGAAAGAGCATTATGACTTAAAAGAATGGTGTGTCTTTTCCTCTTCCGATTTGAAAATGTGGACAGAACATGCCGTCCCTCTAAAGGCTAAGGACTTTTCTTGGGCAAAAGGCGAGGCTTGGGCAAGTCAGGTAATAGAACATGAAGGCAAATTCTATTGGTACGTAACGGTGGAGCATGAGACGATTCCCGGTAAGTCCATCGGTGTAGCCGTATCCGATTCACCGACAGGTCCATTTGTAGATGCCCGTGGTTCCGCCCTCATTACCAACGATATGACAGCAGACCGCAGCAAAAGTTATTGGGATGATATAGATCCCACTGTTTTTATTGACGATGATGGGCAGGCATATCTTTATTGGGGCAACAGTCAATGCTATTTCGCCAAACTGAAGAAGAATATGATAGAATTGGACGGGCCGATTATTCCGGTTGATTTGCCTTGCTTCACAGAAGCTCCCTGGATTCATAAAAGAGGCGATTGGTATTACCTTTCTTATGCTTCCGAATTTCCGGAGAAGATATGTTATGCCATGAGTCGCAGTATAACGGGTCCTTGGGAATACAAAGGGATTTTAAATGAATTGGCTGGAAATAGCAATACGAATCATCAGGCTATTATAGAGTTTAAGGGTAATTGGTATTTTATCTATCATAATGGTGGCATTAATCCTACAGGAGGAAGTTTTCGCCGTTCGGTCTGTATAGAGCGTTTGTATTACAATGAAGATGGAACGATGAAGCGTATACAAATGACGACAGAAGGTATTTATTAGGAAAAAAGTGATAGGCCGATTAAAAGTAACAAACAATAGGGTGATATTGTGAAGAACCACTTTATCACCCTATTGTTTTTATCATGTGTTTACTTATTCTAGTCTTCGTGCACCATCGCTGATTACGACATCGTAAATTTTTGGACTTCTGTTGAATTTCTTCTTAAATTCCTCTTTGGCTTTTTCTATGAATGTGTTATATAATTCCTCTTTTACGAGGTTGATTGTACAACCGCCGAATCCGCCACCCATTACGCGAGAGCCAGTTACACCGCAGTCAAAAGCAAGGTCGTTCAGGAAGTCGAGTTCTTCGCAGCTTACTTCATACAGTTTGCTCATGCCCTGGTGTGTTTCGTACATCTTTTGGCCTACCGTTTCGTAATCGCCTTTCTCCAAAGCATCGCAAACATCGAGTACGCGTTGGATTTCTTCAATCACATATTCTGCACGCATAAAGTCTTCTGCACTGATTTCGGCTTTGGCTTCTTCAAGCATTTCCATGTTGCAGTCGCGCAGGAATTCTACATGCGGATGTTTCTTCTGGATAGCGGCAACAGCAGCCTCGCAACTTTGGCGACGTTTATTGTATGCCGACGAAGCAAGTTCGTGTTTTACCACAGAATCTACCAGTACCAGACGGTAGCCTTTCGGCTCGAACGGGAAGTACTGGTATTCCAATGAACGGCAATCCAAACGGATGAGACTACCTTTCTTGCCAAATACGGAAGCAAATTGGTCCATGATACCGCAGTTGACGCCACAATAGTTGTGTTCCGTAGCCTGGCCAACTTTGGCCAATTCGAATTTGTCGATTTTATTGTCACCAAACAAATCGTTCAACGCATAAGCATAAGTGCTTTCCAAGGCTGCGGAAGAGGACATTCCTGCACCCAGAGGCACATCGCCTGCAAAAGCCGTATTGAATCCTTTTACTTCTACACCGCGTTTAATCATTTCGCGGCATACGCCGAAAATATATCTTGCCCAGCTGGCGCGGGGAGCGTCTTCTTCATTAAGACCGAATTCTACATAATCTTTCAAATCAATGGAATAAGCTTTGACTGTGTTTGTTCCATTCGGTTTTACTTCTGCAATCATGCCTTTATCGATTGCTCCGGGGAATACAAAACCACCGTTGTAGTCAGTATGTTCGCCGATAAGGTTGATTCGTCCCGGGGAAGCATAAACAGCTCCTGTTGTTCCGTCAAAATGCTTGATGAAACGGCTTCTTACGTATTCTATATCCATGATATTATTTTTTTAAGGTGAATAAATCTATTACCTATATTGTTAGTTCTGTCTGTCAATCGACTTTAATGTCTTTGTTTACGTTTTTGCAACCAATCAGTCCATAGAACAACAGATATGCAAGAGCTGCAATGATCACCCAGTAGCTTGCCATGAAACCTGCCATGTCTGCAACAACTCCTTGAATAACGGGAAGAATACCACCGCCACATACTAAAACCATGAACAAACCGGAAGCGGCTGCCAAATATTTACCCAAACCTTCTACTGCCAGATTGAAGATACCACCCCACATAATAGAGGTACACAGACCAACTAATACGAGATACATAGCATTGATGGGTACTTCTGCAAGTCCGAAAGATAAGCCGCCAGTGGCACTCTGCTGAAGCACAGGCAGATTTACGAAAGAATTGGTAGAGGAGAAAATAGCGAGGAATACCAGCAACAGACCCAAAGCTGAAGTGAATGTAAGCATTGTCTTGCTGGATACTTTAGCACCTAATGATGCACCTGCCAGACGACCTATCAGCATGAGGAACCAATAAGTACCTACTACAAATCCGGAAATGGTGGATGCAATACCGGCACCGCCTTTTTCCACAGGGTCAGTCAGGAATAGGTTTAGTGTACCCGGTACGCCAACCTCAATACCTACATATACAAAGATTGCAATAGCTCCCAAGATGAAATGGCGGAATTTTAAAGCGCCGGACATCAGTTTGCCGATCGGTTCCGTTGCTGTAGCAGCATTAGGTTCCGGTATAGGAACGAACAACAGTACGAGGAATGCAAGTGCAAATACGGCCATCGCTGTGTACATTACAGGGAATATCTGAGAGATGGTAGCCTTTTCAATAGAGCCTGCAATGAGGATACCTACGAACATCGGAGTAATAGTTGCCATTACGGAGTTGAAAGAACCGCCGATCTGGATTAACTGGTTACCTTTGTTCCCTTCACCGCCCAACTTGTTCAGCATCGGGTTTACGACCGTATTCAGCAAGCACATAGAGAATCCTGCGATAAATGCACCGAACAGATATACGGCAAATGCTATTTCAGGGTTGGAATGTCCGGATAAGAACTGGATACCTACTCCTATAAAGCCGATAGCTACTGCGATAAGCGCTGTTTTTTTATATCCTACTTTCTGCAATAGAATACCACTTGGTATTCCCATTACTGCATAAGCAATGAAGTTGCCGAAATTGCCCAACATTCCTAAGGCATTGGATACGGAAAACTGATTTTTGAGTACAATTCCCATAGGAGCAGCCAGGTTGGTAACAAATGAGATCATACCAAAAAGGAAAATCATCGTTATGATTGCGATGAGTTTACCATTCTGTTTTTGTTGTGTCATGGTTAATAATTGTTTATTAAGTTTATAATCAGGTTAGTTATTTCTTTTATTCTTGTACACCGAACTTATAGATGGTTATCTGCTGATATTCATCTCCGGGGAGCAATACTGCCGATGGGAAATGTGCCTTATTGGGAGTATCGGGGAAGCATTGTGCTTCAAAACATACAGCGCTTCTTGCGGGGAATGTTGCCCCGTGAGCACCGGTGAATCCTCCCAGCCAGTTTCCCGTATAAAGTTGCAGGCCGTTTTCTGTAGTATATACTTCCATTGTGCGCCCGCTTACGGGTTCTGTACAAGTGGCGGCAAGGCTCAGTTCACCGCTTTCCGCTTTATTCAACACATAGCAATGGTCATATCCGGCTCCGTTTACCAGTTGCTGGAATTTATCGTCAATACGCTCGCCGATGGCATGGGGAGTACGGAAATCCATAGGTGTATTTTCTACTTTTAGGATTTCTCCCGTAGGAATAGATACCTCATCAATAGGTACATAGAAATCGGCGTTGATGGTAAGGATATTATTCAGAACAGTAGGTGAGGGATTGGAAATACCAGCGAGATTAAAGAAACCGTGATTGGTTAAATTTACAACTGTAGCTTTATCGGTTGTGGCCCGGTATTCTATAACCAAGGCATTTGCTTCATCTTCCAGACGATATGTCATTTCTACTTCTAAAGTACCGGGGAAGCCCTCTTCACCGTCGGCAGACGTATAATTGAAAATGACGGTCGATTCATTGGGCTGAACCGCATCCCATACGCGGGCATGGAAACCGGTTGGTCCGCCGTGCAGTGAATTGGGACCGTTGTTGACAGTCAATTGGTGTTCCTCGCCATATAAAGTGAATTTCCCATTGGCAATTCGGTTTCCATAACGGCCTATCGTGGTGCTCAAGAAAGGTTCGGGACTGTTTATTACGTGTTCTATGCTGTCATGTCCTAAAATGACATTGGCAAATTTTCCGTTTTTGTCGGGCACCATAATCGAAAGAATTGCACAACCGTAGTTGGTTACCGCCACTTCCATGCCCTGAGCATTTTTGAGGATATATAAATCTGTTTTCCTGCTGTTTATATTCTTTTGAAAGTCTTTTCTATCCAAACCGGACAAGTTGCTTTCTGTCGGAGTAGTGTCTGTTATATTCATGGTATTATTTAAATTTTCTTGCAAATAAAGAGAAATTCTTTTGTTCCCCCAAGTAATTGAGAGGAAATATGGGGAACATTTTATGAAAGTTTAGCGTTTGACAATTAGAATACAAATTGATATTTTTTGTATGTTTGTCGCGTTAATCTAAAAAGTATTGTAACAGTATTGAATTGTACTAATTAAAAACAACAAATGTATCCTCTAAAATTTGAGCCCATCCTGAAACAGACACTTTGGGGTGGCGACAAGATTATCCCATTCAAACACTTGAATGAAACTCTGCCGAATGTAGGTGAGAGTTGGGAAGTTTCAGCAGTAGAAGGTAGTGAATCTGTAGTTGCCAATGGTACGGACAAAGGGTATACTTTACCTGAAATGGTTCGTAAATATAAAGAAGAGTTGGTGGGCGAAGCGAACTATGCACGGTTTGGAAATAAATTCCCGCTACTGATAAAGTTTATTGATGCAAAGCTGGATTTGTCCATTCAGGTGCATCCGGGTGACGAACTTGCAAAGAAACGCCATAACAGTTTCGGTAAAAATGAGATGTGGTATGTTATTGCTGCCGATAAAGGTGCAAAATTGATTTCCGGCTTTGCCGAGGAGATAACTCCGAAGGAATATAAAGACCGGGTGCACAACGGAACATTTGCCGAAGTGCTTCAAACTTGCGCCATAGAGCCGGGAGATGTGTTTTATGTCCCTGCCGGTCGTGTACATGGCATTGGCGCCGGAGCATTCGTTGCGGAAATTCAACAGACTTCCGACATAACTTATCGTATTTTCGACTACAATCGTAAGGATAAGGACGGTAAATCCCGCGAATTGCATACCAGTCAGGCAATGGATGCCATTAACTTTTCCGATGTGCAAGACGATTTCCGTACCGAATACGAACGTGTACAGAATGAACCCGTTGAGATGGTAGCGAGTCCTTATTTCACTACTTCTGTATATGACATGACGGAAGAGATTACTTGTGATTATTCGGAACTGGATTCTTTTGTTATTTTTATCTGTGTGGAAGGTTCTTGCCGTCTGACGGATGACAATCAGAATGAGATTACCTTGCGTGCCGGCGAAACGGTTCTTTTGCCTGCTGCTGTTCAGGAAGTAACAATCGTACCGGAAGGCCAGCGGGTGAAACTGCTTGAGACTTACGTGTAAGAGTTGATATTATTACTGTAATGAAGTTAACATCATGTAGCCAATGGTGTTAACTTCTTTTTTTTGATATGTTCTTTTAATTTCCAGATATTAAACTTCTGTCTTTTTCTTCTCTTTGACAAATGCCGTAATAGGATGTTTCCTTTTGGCTACGATTTCACTACAGCATGTGGTGTGTATTCTTTAACCATGTGCAACCATTTAATTTTTTATAGCCGGATAACCGCGAAATAGCATTGATTTCTTTGGAATTTATAATTCTCATTTGCAGTAAGGTGGATATAGGTTTGCCATAATTGTACGTTTGCTTATTGTTGGCATGTCCCGGGCGGGTAGCGGAAACATCTTTTCGAGACTTCTTTCTTCCGTTATGACTTTTTCATCATCTTCTTAGTTTTATGCTTTATGATGATTAATGATGAAAAACAATTAATTCTGAAAATCATTTTTATCGGTGATATACACAAACAAATCAAGCTATGTATTTCCTTTGGTAGAGGTGTATGAAGAGGTAATGTGATAGTAGCTAATATACTATGCCAAAAAAGGGAAAATGTTTTTTAAACGTTCGTTTATTGTGCACAAAGATACAACCTATTTTTAAACGGGCAAAATGTTTAATAAGAATATTTCCAAGCAGAAACTATTTTTAGACAAATTGCTTTAAATCAATTTATTATCCACGCTTCAAAAGACCTCATTATTACTTTATTATTTATATAAATACGTCTATTGAACTTCTCATGAAAAAGAGTGTCTTTTAAACGAACGTCTAAAAGATACTTTCTCTTTTTAGATTATTAGTTCTCAGCTTTTTATAAGCTAAAAACTAACATAACTGTTTTTCTACTTCTTTTTCCGTGATGGTAGGAAGTTCTAAAACAATATGAATGCTAACTAAACTATTGGAAATAACTGCATTACATGACTTGATCGGTAAGTATTACGCTACTCCGGTGTCCCTAAAGAACACCCTTTTCACAAGGCTTCATGTTATTCCAAATCTTGCATTATCACAGATTAATGTCCCGTTTATCAGTAAATAAATCATCCGAGTTACAATGTAACCCCGATATGCAATTACCGGCTGAAAATGAAGGAGGTAATTGTTGGTTTGCGATTCGTGTTTCTTATAGCCGTGAATTAGCGTTAAAAGCAATTCTGGATGCCGAGAATATTGAGAATTTCATCCCGATGCGTTATGAGTATATCATGAAATCGGGGAAGCGCGTCCGTAAACTGCTTCCGGCTATTCACAATCTTGTTTTTGTTTACTCTACCCGTAAACGTATAGATACTTTGAAAGACAGGCTTGAATCGTCCATGCCTATACGTTTTATTATGAATCGTGAGCATTGTCGTCCGGTTGTAATTCCAGAATCGCAAATGCGTAGCTTTATTTTGGTGGCAGGCAATTGTGACGAAGCGGTTCTTTATGTAGAGCCGGCCGAATTGCATTTGGTCAAGGGGCAGAAAGTACGTATTACCGGTGGCGTTTTTGAGGGGGTAATCGGTGAGTTTGTCCGAATCCGCCACGACCGTCGTGTGGTGGTTAATATAGAGGGTGTCATGGCTGTAGCTACTACCTTTATTCCGCCTTCTTTGGTAGAACCCATAAAAGAGTAACCTTTTTTTAAAGCATTATAATTCACAAATCATAATTCACAAATTAATGGATTCATTATTTTCCTTAGCCCATCGTCTTCTCACTTACGGGCTTGACGGGAGTCCTATCTATGTAGACGAATTTACACGTTTGAACCGTGAAGTTTACGAGCAGGCATTGGAGCTTTATGGCACTCGCGGCAAGACTGTTGAGTCCGAAGCGGAGCTTTGTCTTGGCCTTTTAGCAGCTTTTGCCGCTACTATTTACGATAATGGTCATAAGCAGCAATACATTCAGCGAGTATTGGACCGTAGTTGGGAAGTTCTTCCTAAACTGTCTGCATCTTTGCTCAAAGTTCAACTTCTTGTCTATTGTTATAGCGAAGTTTATGATGAAGAGCTGTCAAGGCAAGCTCATAGCATTATTGCCACTTGGGATAAGGCAGAATTAACTTTGGAGCAAGTGGATATAATAGAAGAGCTAAAGAGTTTTGAAGAAAACCAATACCCTTATGAAGTGATAGAATAACTTCATTCACCAACCTAAACTATTCAACTATCTAAACTAAGACTTTTTATTTTATGGAACCGATTGAGAAAGATGATCATTTTATTCCTGACGGAATGAATGCTTTCGAGCGCAATGTGAAACGTATAGGTGATTGTTTTCTTGCCCTTGGTGCACTTATTGTTTTTTCTCCTTTATTTTTGATTTGTTATATTGCCGTGAAAAGTGAAGATGGAGGTCCTGCTATTTTCAAGCAGGAGCGTATCGGTAGGTTCGGCCGTCCTTTTAATATCTATAAGTTTCGCAGCATGAAGCTGGACGCAGAGAAGTATGGCCCTGCTCTCTACGCTGGTGCAAAAGATCCCCGCATGACGAAAGTCGGCAGGTTTCTTCGCGACCATCATCTGGACGAACTTCCCCAGCTTTGGAATGTATTCTGTGGTGATATGGCCTTTATCGGACCCCGTCCCGAACGTAAGTTCTTTATAGACCAGATTATGGAGGTGGATCCCCGTTATCGTTATTTATTCCAGATTCGTCCGGGAGTCACTTCGTATGCTACACTTTACAATGGCTATACCGATACTTTGGAGAAAATGATTCGTCGTCTACGTTATGATTTGTTCTATTTGGAACATCGCTCCTGGGGTTTTGATACCAAGATACTTTTTATGACGTTTATGAATATTGCGTTCGGGAAGAAATTCTGAGATTTTTTCATCAAGATAAAGGGAAAATCCAATTTCAGAAATCTCCATCTTTTAGTGCTCATTTAATTGATAATAAGTAAATTATTAGTAGTATCAAACCATGTGAAGATCGTAACATGGAAAAGCAGATGACAAATGAGGTGGCAATGATGTATGAGGTATCATTAAAGAATTTCCTAATTATTACATCTTGAACTTTACATTATTTTTAATGTGTTTGGATCTTCTCAAACTGTCAAGAGTTAAAAATAAACGGGTAACTTGTAATGTTTCATAAATAATATATAAATGCAATTTCCTCAATAATATAAAGGTTATAAGCATTGTTTTATATGGATAAGACAAAGAAAATAGCTGTAAATACAATCTTTCTATGCTTTAGAATGTTGGTATTGATGTTAATATCATTCTATAGTTCTCGGGTTTTATTGAAGGAGTTAGGCGTTACAGATTTTGGTATTTATGGATTGGTAGGAGGGGTTGTTGCCATATTTTCTTCTTTGCGTGGCTTGTTTGCTACTGCTACCCAAAGGTTTCTTAATTACGAAATGGGTAATGACAATATAGGGGCTCTACAGAAAGTCTTTAATATGAGCATACTCATCAATGTCATTATAAGTTTAGTTTTTTGTATAATAGCAGAGGGTATCGGGTTATGGTTCCTGAATAATAAACTTGTGATAGATTCCGCCCGCATGGTATCCGCCCATTGGGTTTTTCACCTCTCGATATTGGCATCTATGGTTTCAATCATGACTATACCTTTTGATGCTGTGATAATAGCTCATGAACGTATGTCGTTCTATGCCTTTATATCTATATTGAATGCCTTTCTGAGGTTGGGAGCCATTCTTATTCTTCCTTTCTTTGCAATGGATAAGTTACAGTTATACTCAATGCTGATATTGGCAGTGTCTTTACTGATGAGGCTGTTGTGCTCTATCTATTGTAAAGTAAATTTCGAAGAGTGCAAATATAAATTTTATTGGAATAAGAGTCTGTTCAAAGAAATGGGAAGTTTTGCCGGATGGAATTTTGCAGGAAGTTTTGCCTATTCATATGTTAACGAGGGACTTAATATTGTACTGAACCTTTTCGGTGGAGTTGTGGTGAATGCTGCCCGAACTATCGCATATCAAATAAAGAATGCAATAACCACGTTGTTATACAACGTGATGTTGGCAATTCAGCCGCAGGCTACACAACTCTATGCAAAGGGTGAATTCAATAGCTTTTTCAAAATGTTATTTGTCGGAGCTCGAGTGGTTGTTTTCTTTTATTTGTCTATAGCTTTTCCTGTATATTTTTACATAGAAGATATTCTATCTATTTGGCTGACTACCGTTCCTGAGCATACGATTGCTTTTGTACGGACTATATTAATCTATCTTGCCATTCGCTCTTTTCACGAACCGATAGATATATTTTATATGATTATTGGCAAGTTGAAAGTTTACCAGATAACGGAATTTATTGTATTAGGTGCTGCACTCCCTTTATCTTATATTGTTCTGAAATATACATCTTTACCACTATATAGTGTATTTATTATAATGGCGATAGTTGAATTTATAAATTTTTTCATTATTCTTTATATAGCGAAAAGGATAGGGCGTTTTGATTTAGAACTTTATGTAAAAAAGGTTTTTGTGCCGTTTTTTTATACTTTCTTCTGCATGTGTTTTTGTTCATATTTGATAAATATTATTTATAATTCCTACGAATATACTGCGTATTATTGTATCCTGCCGATACTGATAAATGTTCTTTGCTTTTGTGGTATCAGTCTTATGTTCGGATTTAATTTAGAAGAGAGAAAAGCTTTGAAAAGAATAATTTTGAGAAAATAAGCAAGTATGTATAATTTGACTCTCTTAACTTCAAGTAATCGTGATAAATATAAAACAATTATCCCAACGGTATAAGATTTATGATTATAACATAGGTCTTATAAAAGCGACGCCTACGGATGTCATCTTCGGAAATTTTGATTTATGTAGTGTGCATTGGCTGAAGCATAAGTATCGTGATAGAATGTTTGCTGATCCTTTTATTTTGAAAGAGACGGACGACACATTGGAAATTCTTGCAGAGGAAGCACTATTTCTTGGGGGAGCGGCAACTTTGGTAAAACTGACTGTTTGTACTAAAACGTTTCAATTAGTAAGGAGAAAGAAAATACTGTCCATAAAAAGCCATCTGTCATATCCGTATATTCTTCGTTGGAACGATAAAGTCTACATACTTCCTGAAAATATAGCATCGGATAAACTGAAACTGTATTGCTATGATGAGGTAAGGGAAGAGTGCATCTGCGTGAAAACGTTGTTGGATATGCCGGTATCCGATCCCAACATCGTTTATGAAAACGGGAAATATTGGTTGTTCGGTGGAAAAAAAGGCTGTGATCAGGAAGAATTATATTTATGGTGTTCTGATGATAATATTTGGGGGAATTACTATCCCAAGGAGGGAGTCTGTGTGAAGAAGGGCCTTAGAGGTAGTCGTATGGCAGGTGATTTTTTTAGAGTAAACGGTCAGTTGTATAGACCTTCGCAGGATTGTCTGGAACATTATGGAGCAGGTACGGTTATCTGGTGTGTTGATTCTGTATCTTTGGACAGGTATGAAGAAACAGAAGTAGCAGTTTTATATCCTCAGCCGAGAAGCAACTATCCTGATGGCTTGCATACTATTAACTTTTCGGACAACTGGTGTGTGATAGATGGATTACATATAAAGCCTGATTTTTGGAGGGGTGGATTGTTAAGGTTGGATAAGAAGTTTGGACTTGGCTTTTTTGATTGATGAATATTCTTTTTGTAAATACATTTGATGTCAGTCCCTTTTTGGGAGGAACTGAGAGAATTACCGATACATTGTGCAGGGAGTTTAGGAAGAGATGTCTGTGTAGATGTTATTTAGCTTATTATGAAGGGATAGACAGCCTTTATAAGAAGACTGTTTTTGATGGAAGACTATGTCTTGGAAGCAGGAAGAATGTGGCGCTTTTGATTGATTATATAGTAAAGAAAGATATAGATGTAGTATTGCTTCAGGGGCAGTTAGGATTAGCAAAAGGCATAAGGCAGGCAATCGGAAAGAAGATAAAGATAATATTTGCGCATCACCTTTATCCTGGCGTAGAGCGGGAAGATGTTTCGTGGAGTAATAGTGTACTTAAATGTTGGAAAAGCCGGGGGCTTATGGCGAATATGTTAAGGTTGACGGCTTATCCGATATTGAAAGTAAAGCATTTATATGCGCTTCCTTTGAAATATAAAGATACCTATGACTATTCGGACAAAGTGGTTCTATTGTCGTCTGAATTGATACAACCTTTTACAGCTTTCGGACATATAAAGGATACGGATAAGTTCAGTGTGATACCCAATACTCTCTCGTTCGATATATTCTTTCCTTTTGAGAAAATCTATGAAAAAGAAAAAGTAGTACTTATTGTTTCGAGGCTTGTAGAGAACCCTAAGAGAATTTCTCTTGCCCTAAGGAGTTGGAAAGAACTTATGAGTGATGACAGGTTGGCGGATTGGAAGTTGGTTATTGTAGGGAGCGGAAGTGACGAGAATAACTATAAAAGTTATGTGGCTGAAAATGATATAAAGAATATATATTTCGAAGGAAATAAAAATCCTCTTCCATATTATCAAAAAGCATCTGTTTTTCTCATGACCTCAGCATTGGAAAGTTGGGGGCTGACCATTACGGAAGCACAACAGTTCGGGGTAGTTCCCGTTGCATTTGACAGTTATCCGAGCTTGCATGAGGTTATAGAAAATAATGTAAATGGCATAACCGTAAAGAATGACAGAATGGATTTGTATGTGGAAGCTGTAAGAAATATGATGCTTGATTCGGAAACACGTAATAGGCTTGCCGAGAGTGCCATAAAGAAAGTACAACGTTTTTCTGCAGAGCAAGTAGTGAAACAATGGCTCTCTATTTTTTGATATGAAAAGAATTATACATAAATCTTTAGCCTTATATTTATAATATGATTCCTAAAATAATACATTACTGTTGGTTTGGAAGAAATCCATTACCATTGCTTGCCGTGAAGTGTATTGAGTCGTGGAAGAGGTATTTTCCAGACTATGAAATAAGAGAGTGGAACGAGGATAATTTTAACGTGAACATGATTCCTTATACACGTGAGGCTTATGAAGCCAAAAAATATGCTTTTGTGAGCGATTATGCACGTTTTTATATTTTATATTATTATGGTGGATTGTATTTTGACACGGATGTAGAAGTAATAAAACCAATGAATGATATTATAGAGCGTGGGGCATTTATGGGATGCGAAAATGAGCTGAAACCGGGTGGTACCTCTATTTTAGCAGTAGCTCCAGGACTTGGTTTGGGATGTATTCCGAGACTTGGTTTCTATGAAGATATGTTGAATTTATATGCAGGTCTGCATTTTCAATATGCAGGTAATGATCTGAATCAGAAAACAGTGGTAGAATACACTACAGAGCTGTTAGTAGCAAAAGGCTTGAGGAATATAGATGATATACAATGTGTGAATGAGATATGGATTTATCCGAAAGAATATTTTTGTCCGATTGATTATCGGACAAATAAGATGAATGTCACTTGCAATACTCGTTCGATACATCATTTTGCCGCTTCATGGAAATCATGGGATGAAAAGATGAAAATCATTATAGCTCGTATCATCGGCACGAAACTTACACACATATTAGGTAACGCCCGACGATGTATCATTGGTAAAAAATAGAATCAGATGAGATTTTCTTTGATTACAGCGACCTTAGGAAGGGTAGAGGAGGTTAGGTGTCTGTGCGTATCCCTCTCTAAACAGACATTTAAGGATTTTGAGTTATATATTGTAGATCAAAACGAGCATCATGAACTTGAAGATATAGTTCGCAATTTTGAAAAAAACTTCATTATTCATTATATACGTAGCGATGTAAAAGGATTATCATACAACCGGAATATTGCCTTGCGCATGTGTAAAGGAGAAATCATAGGTTTTCCCGATGACGATTGCTACTATGAGGTAAATGTTTTGCAGGAAGTAAATGAAGCCTTTAGCAGTAGGGAAGAAGTAGGATTCTGTGCAGTTACTACCCGGGATACTGTAACCAAAAGAGTTTGTCATATTTCACAAAAGGCATATCTATATAAAAAGGATGTTTTAAAGGCATGTATTTCGTATAATATTTTTGTCCGAAAAAATACGGTGATGTTTGATGAGCGTTTGGGAGTGGGAACTTACTTTTCGTCAGGAGAAGAAACGGATTACCTGTACTCTTTTATTGAGAACTATAGAACATGTGGTTTTTTTGTTGACCGAACAGCCGTTTATCATCCGGCTAACAATGCAGATATTTCTAAAGTCTATAAATATAGCCTTGGATTTGCTGCATTACAAAAAAAGGATTGGATAATGAGGCGTAATTATAAAGCCTTATTTGTGTATCTGTATTATCTGTTGAGGGCTTTCTGTGGAATGCTTTTGATAAGAAACTTTATCAAACACTGGTACTCCTTCGGAGGTAAAATTATAGGATTTGTAAAGTTCAAGGTTTAATGTATTATTATACTTTGGTCGTCTTGGCGTATGCGACTTTTTTATTGGATAATTTCAATGTTAGGAACAAGGAGAAATACTCTTGTTTATTTGCATACGTTTTTTTCTCTGTAATCTTCTTTATATCATCCTTTAGGTATGAAGTAGGCTCTGACTATCCCGGCTATAAAGAAATTTTTGAGTATGATGACCCCATAGAACCTTTATTCGCCTTGCTTATTAAAGCAGTAAAATATATTGGCGGAAACTATGAGGTTTTTGTGGCGATTATTTTTATTCTTTCGTTCGGACTGAAACTGTTTGTCTTTCGTAAGCTGGCCTTTAGGAAAGGGTTTTACCTTTCGATGATGTTGTTTTGCAGCTTTTATTATATAGCTTATGAGATGAATGCTATACGTCAGGGGCTTGCCATGTCATTGACTTTGCTGGCTGTATATTATGCGTATATGCGGAAAAAGATAAAATATATAACGGTATGTTTATTGGCCTCTTTTATTCATTATACAGCTTTTTGCTTTATACCTTTTTATCCTCTTCTCAACATAAAGTTAAAGAAAATTCATATTGTAGGCATTTGTCTCTTATGCGTACTGTTATCAATGAATCAAATATTCAATATTTTTATGGATATGGCTTCAATGTATTTGGGGGATAGCGCTATGGGAGACCGGATACTGGCTTATGGTGAAAACGGGGATGCTTCCTCTAATGTGCTGTTCTCCTCCGGAACATTGCGGCGTTTGTTCTTTTTTGGATTGATAATATATAGTATTGATAAGATTGAAGCTACGGAAAGGTTGAAACAGATCATTCTGTGGGGGGCATTTCTTTCAATCGTTACTTACCTTTTGTTTTCGCAAATAGGTTATTTCTCTATCAGATTATCTGCTTATTATAGAATTATAGAGTGTATTTGGCTTAGTTATTTTCCTTTTATCTTTAAGAATCATCGCAGTCAGATGATTGTCATAGCATTCTTTTTCCTTTACTCTATATTGCAGGTAAGCTCTGCTTTGATGCTGGAAGACAATGGATTGCTGCCAATACGCACAATAGTATTTGAAGATTTATGAAAGTTCTTATTATTCGGGATAAGACTTTGTCTTTTAACGGTGGAATTAAAAGACATTGTGATGACTTGTATGCTCTGATGTCTGCATGTGATGTGGATGTTATGCCCGTGGAAGACCTGCCTGCCACGTATGTAAAGTGGATTCGTAAGTATAAATACGATACCAAAGCATTGGTCCGTTACATAGAGAATAGCAGATGTGATGTAGTACATATTCACGGTTTTATGTCTCCGGGTGCGGTGCAGGCAATAAATGCGGCCTATGGTTTGAATAAGAAAATCGTATATAGTCCTCATTTTCATCCTTTCCGGTATCTCCGGCATCCCATGAAAGGGAAACTGTGGTTTCATTTGTTCCTGAAACCGGTCTTGTTCAAAGTGGATACAATTGTTACTATAAACAATGAAGATACCCGCTTTTTTGGCAAGTACCATCCTAATGTAAAAAAGATTCCTCATTGGAGTACAACAGATACGAATGTTTTGGATGAGGTAGAGAAACAAGATAATATGGTATTGTTTATAGGGCGTAATGATACCAATAAAGGGATAGAACATCTTTATACCCTGCCTGATAATTGTCAGGTTCATTGCGTGTGTAAAGGAACAGTGAAACGCGATGATTTTATTCTTCATCAGAATTTGGGAGATGCTGAGTTGGCGTGTCTATACAGACAAGCGAGTGTTGTCGTAGTGCCTTCACGTTATGAGGCTTTTTCTTTGGTGGCTTTAGAGGCGCTTCAACACCATACTCCAGTTGTTATTTCCGAACGCGTAAGGATTGGCGATTATTTGAAAGGAGATAAAGGATACCGGGTTTTTAATTATCACGATTATGAGGGCTTTAAAGATGCGGTTTCTGAATTAATGATGTCTAAAGATACGGTAAATTATAACCAATTGTTAGCTCCTTTTGATAAGGAAAAGATTAGGGAAGAATATTGTAAAATCTATAATTGCTGAGTCTTTAACGCTTATGAAGAAAGTCATTACATACGGAACTTATGATTTATTGCATCAGGGGCATATCAATCTGTTAAGGCGTGCCAAAGAATTAGGCGATTACCTGATAGTCGGTGTGACAAGCGATAGCTTTGACCGGGAGCGCGGAAAGCTTAATGTGCGTAACAATGTTTTGGAACGTATTGAAGCCGTACGGCAAACCGGATATGCCGATGAAATTGTAATAGAAGACTATGTCGGACAGAAAATAGACGATATTCAGCGATTTGGCGTGGATATATTTGCCATAGGTTCTGATTGGCAAGGACATTTTGATTATCTGAAAGAGTTTTGTCAGGTTGTGTATTTACCGCGTACCGAAGGAATAAGTAGCACGCAACTGCGTGAAGAAGTTTTGGAGAAAATAAAGATAGGTATAATAGGAACGGGGCGTATTGCACAACGTTTTATACCGGAAGCGGCAAGTGTCAGCGGTTCAGAAATTGTGTCAGTGTACAATCCGGATTATGTCGATGCAGAAGCATTCGCTTCTCGTTTTGGCTTGGATAAGGCAACTGATAATCTTGCGTCATTCTTTCAGGATATAGAAGCTGTTTATATTGCGTCCCCTCACCTTACTCACTATAATTATATATACCGGGCTTTAACGGCGGGTAAACATGTATTGTGCGAAATACCGATGGTGTTGAGTGGGAGAGAGGCCGATGAACTTTATACATTGGCACGGGATAAAGGCTTGGTATTGCTCGAGGCTTCCAAGACAGCTCATTGTCCGGCATGGAATCATTTACTTGTTTTGGTTAAAAGCGGTGTTATTGGTGAGGTGGTAGATGTAAAGGCGTCATTGTCTAAATTGGTCAGCGGGGATGTGCGCGAACTTGATGCCGGGCAAGCAGGCGGATGTATGACAGAGTTGGCCTCCTTTCCGTTAATGGCCGTCGTAAAGTTGCTGGGGACGGATGTAAAGGATACATATTTTTATTCGAAGTTACAGAATGGGGTGGATATATTTACAAAAGGAAATTTGGTATATAGAAAAGCAACAGCTTCTATCACTTTAGGGCTGGGAGTGAAAACGGAAGGAAATCTTGTAATTTCCGGTACGCGTGGTTATGTTCTTGTCCCTTCTCCCTGGTGGCTCACAAATTATTTCGAAGTGAGGTACGAAGATCAGAATCAAAATAAGAAATACTTTTATACTTATCAGGGAGACGGCTTACGTTATGAATTGCAGGAATTTCTTTCAATGATATATACGCACCGTTTAAGCAGTTACCGACTACAACCCAAAGAGTCTGTGATGATTGCAGAATTGATAGAATTGTATAGAAAGGGAGTGCATAATACTTATTTGGAATGATAAAGAAACAAAAGGCTCTTATTGTAGGAGGAAGTAACGGGATTGGGCTGGCTCTTGCAATGCGTTTAGTAAAAGAGAAATCGGTTTTGATAGTGGACAAAGTGGAACCGGATTATAGTCAGGTTCCATCAGATATAAAGCATTTGGTGTCATTTCGGAAATTCGATTTGCTGTTCGATGACTATTCATTGTTTGATGAATTTAACGATATTGATACTTTGATTATTACAGCAGGATTCGGGAAGCTATCTCTTTTTGAGGATATGCAGGAAGACACTATAGTAGATATGATAAGTGTGAATACAACATCTGTTTTGCGTATTATCAAGCATTTCTATGGTAGCATACACAGCAGGAAGCCATTCTATACGGCAGTAATGGTGAGCATTGCGGGCTTTATGTCTTCTCCTTTTTTCAGCGTTTACGGGGCAAGTAAAGCTGCTTTAAAAATTTTCATAGAAAGCGTGAATGTGGAATTAAAGAAAAGTGGTACAGACAATCGTATTTTAAATGTTTCTCCCGGTCGTATAAATGGTACTAATTTTTACAATGGGGCTAATAATCTTTCTTTGTTGTATCCATTGGCTGATGAAATTATATACCATATGAATAACCGGAATGATTTGTTTATTCCTGAATATGAAGAGGTCTTTAAAAAAGTTCTGGAACGGTACCACCGGGACTTTAGGGCTGAAGGCGAACATTCTTATGAATATAAACAGGAACAATTAAAGCGAAAATAAAACTTTGATATATTATGACCGAATTACGTCATTTGCAATTGGTAATCCTTGATATAATTAAAGATATCGATATTGTATGTAAGAATAATGGAATAGAATATTATCTATTGGGAGGCTCTGCTATCGGTGCGATAAGACATAAAGGATTTATTCCTTGGGATGATGATTTGGATATTATTATGACCCACTCTAATTATAATCGTTTTCTCAAAGTCTGTAAGGAACAATTGAATAGTAATAAATATTATGTACAAGAGGGGTTAGTGGATTGGCCGCTTGATTATTCGAAGATTAAATTGCGGGATACTATTCTGAAAGAACCCGAAGGCTATATTCCCGCAACCGGAGAGCAAGGAATTTTTGTGGATGTGTTTAAGCTGGACAATGTGTCATCGAATAGATTTTTTGCATATTGGCAATATGTTTGTGCAAAGGTTCTGTTATGCTATCAGTTGTCGTTAAGAACCTATAAAAGCGCCGATTTGAAGAAGAAAATTCTAATGTATTTGGCTTTTCCGTTGAGATGTGGCTATGTACGCGACTTTTTCCGGAGGCAAGTGGAGCGGCTGAATTGCAGAGAGAGTGAGTATTGGGGATTCTTCTATGGTAGGACAAAGTATAAAACCTCAATTCTGAACAAAAGAATATATGGAACTCCTATACGTGTACCGTTTGAGGATACCGAATTGCCTGTACCGGAACACTATCATGAATACTTAACTAAGATGTTTGGTGATTACATGCAACTTCCACCCGAAAATCAGCGTGTTGGCTTGCATCTGCTTTCAGTTGATTTTGGTCGATACTAATTAATCTTTGGATAACTTTCATGCCTTTTTCTGTTATACTTTCTATATATTACAAAGAATCTCCTCTGTTTTTAAGAGAAAGTTTGGATAGTCTTTTTTCCCAGACGATATGTCCCGACGAGGTTATTCTAGTAAAGGATGGTCCGATAGGTGACGAATTAGATAATGTTATAGATTCATATGTGACAAGGTATCCGTATCTGAAAGTTCTTTCTCTGGTAACCAATCGGGGATTAGGAAAAGCTTTGAATGAAGGGTTAAAGTATTGTTCGCACGAACTTGTGGCCCGAATGGATACTGATGATATTGCCATGCCGGAGCGTTTTGAAAAACAGTTGGCTGTATTTAAGAAATATCCGGATATTGATGTTGTTGGTGCGTGGATTAGTGAGTTTGAAGATAATGTATCCAATATAAAGTCTGTAAGAAAGTTGCCGGAACTGCCTGATGATATTAGACAATTTGCAAAACGCCGTAATCCTATAAATCATCCGGTTGTAATGTTTCGAAAGAGCGCAGTATTGGCTGCCGGTGGATACCGACATTTCCCTTTATTTGAGGATTACTATTTATGGATACGTATGTTGATGAATGGAGCTAAGTTTTATAATATTCAGGAAAGCTTGCTGTATTTCCGTTTTTCTCCGGAAATGTTTAAAAGAAGAGGAGGATGGAAATATATGATAAACGAATTGCATTTTCTGCAAATGATGAGACAAATACATTTTATTTCTTTTTCTCAATTCATGCAAAACCTATTTGTCCGTTTCTCTATTAGGCTAATACCTAATTCTTTGCGGGCAATTATATATACAAAATTGATTAGATAGATACTGCATGAATGATTCCTTTATAGCCTGGTTGATTTTCAGCGTCTGAATATTTTTCTGACTTTTTTCATCAGTTTTATTCCAAGCATGGCTCCGTCGAATACAGCCATACCGGTATTAAATGCACGCATGATAGCTGTTCCTTTATTTGCAGCAGGGGCTATCGGGGCAAATAAGTTCCGGGCGGTATCATTCATGACCTGCTTTTGGGCACGTAATTCTTCTAATGCTTCGGCTTTTTGTCGTTGGAGCTCTTCCAGTGTAAGAATCTCTGTCTGGACGGTATCATTCATATCCATGATATTTTAGTTTTTATTGTTATCTATGAATAATCCGGCAATGAATTTGGTCATTGGATTAATAATGATTTTTTTGCGGAACGCAACAATTAACGCAATCAATAAAATATGGAAGCAGCTTATCATGGCAAAACTTACCATTAATCCGCCTACTATGGGGTCTAGTATGTAAGCCAGGGTAAAGGAGAGATAAAACAAAGCCACCATGCCGAGGATGACGACCAACAATACAAGTATAAGTGTTGAGAGCAATATGGTTAATTTCTCCGCTACTTCCAGTTGGGTATATTTCTTTTGTAGCTCCAGATATTTCTTGAAATCGAAAAATAGCTGCTGGATATTCTCAATACTGTTGTCATCTGCAAACATAGTGGCTTTGTTTTGAAATGTGGTTTGATTTATTCGTTTGCTTCGCCTTTCAGTTCTGCTGCAATTTCATCAACGAGGTTTTCCATTTCATTACGGTTCAACCGGATACCTTTCTTGCGAAGGATTTCCGCAATCTTGTGACGCGTATCTTCTCCTTTTTCCGGGGCAAACAAAATACCGATGGCAGCACCTACTGCTGCACCACCCAAAAAAGCTGCTAAAACATTTAATCCTTTCATAATAATACTCCTTTCTTTTTATTAGGTCTAATATGACAAAGCTAACAATTTATTTTGAATGATTGTTCATTAATTCGTGTTTTTTGAAAATATATGCCTCAAAAAGAGATAAAACATGTATTTTAATTATATTTAACGGCATAGGAGAGGCTAAGATAAGCGGTTCGGAGTACTTTTGCTTTCTAAACAAAAAAGAGATATATGAAAAGATTGCTGAACGGGACAATACTATTGCTTTTGATGTGTGTAGCGCTGGGACTGGCGTCTTGTATGAATGACGGCGGTTCCGATTGGGTAGGAAAATGGCAGTTGCGCGAATATCAGTATCCCGATGGTAAAGTGCAGAAAGTAGACAGTATCTTCTATGGTTTTCAAAAAGGCAGTTTTCTGGCACATTGTATGAATGAAAGTGGAAGCTATGAATCTTTTTATGGTTATTATAAGTTGAAAGATAATGAAATTTCTATAACTTTGTGGCCGGATAATAGTTCAGGAAATGAGTCTGTTCATGAAGAACTTGTAAATTCGGATAGCTATAAGAAGTTCTTTGGTTGGGGAGATAGCGGCGAGAGAACGTTCAAGGTTGAAGAATTGACAAACAAGAAAATGCGGTTGGACTATGAAGGAACGAAATATGTTTTCCGTAAATATTGAGTGTTATTTGAGAATAGATATAGTTACTAACAAAAAATAAAAAGAAAAGATGAAAAAATTGGCAGTGTTAGGAATGGGAGTATGTATTGTACTGGCATTCTCTTCTTGTAAATCGAGTGAAAGCGCTTACAAGAAAGCATACGAAAAGGCTAAACAGCAGGAACTGGCAGAACCGCAGACTACTGCACCGGTAGAGGAAGTTGCTCCTGTGGTTAGCGCTCCGGTAGAAGCTAAGGTTGTAGAAAGTGCACCGGTAGGTACGATCCGTGAAGAGAAAGTGACGGTGGTATCAGGTGCTGACGGACTGAAAGATTATAGTGTTGTATGCGGTAGCTTCGGTGTGAAAGCCAATGCGGAGAACCTGAAAAACTTCTTGGATAAGGAAGGTTATAATGCTGTCATTGCATTTAATGCAGACGCCGCTATGTATCGTGTAATCGTAAGTACATATGCAGACAGAAACTCTGCTGCCAGCGCTCGCGATGCTTTCAAGGCTAAATACCCTAACCGTCAGGATTTCCAGGGTGCTTGGCTGCTGTATCGCATTAATTAATTTGAATTCTTTTTGGTAATTCATAAGAAAGGGGTATTTCCCTCCTTTCAAGATAGGGCGGTAACTGGGAAGTTACTGCCTTTTTCATAATCTGTTGAAAATGATTATGAAAACTCTGTTTTGGGTGATTGTGAAAAGTACTTATAAATATCTCTTTTTCGTTTAAAAGAAGTTATAAAACAAAATTAAAAACTTTTGGCGGTAAAAAAGTTTTTAATTTTGCACCTTATATATTTTGAGAATACAATATGGAACGACAATATATACTTGATGCGATTGATGCAGCACTTTGTGCCGGCAAAGATATCCTCTCTATTTACAACGATCCGACCTCAGATTTTCAAATAGAAAAGAAAGCGGATAATTCTCCTTTGACGATTGCTGATAAGAAAGCGCATGCGGCTATTGCCGGCTATCTGCAAAAAACGCCTTATCCATTATTGAGCGAGGAGGGAAAGCATTTGCCCTATACAGAGCGATGTGCATGGACTACTTTATGGATTGTAGACCCTCTGGATGGTACCAAAGAGTTTATCAAACGGAATGGCGAGTTTACCGTTAATATCGCTTTGGTTCGTAATTCCGTTCCGGTAATGGGGGTTATATACCTTTCGGTAAAGCGGGAGCTTTATTTTGCCGAAGAAACATTAGGTGCTTACAAACTTTCGGATTTTACAGCTCGCAGCGGAGCGTCGTTGGAAGAGTTGATAGCGAAAGCCGTTCGTTTGCCGATTAAGGATAATCACGATAAATTTGTAATTGTGGCATCCCGATCACATCTGTCTCCCGAAACTGAAGATTACATTGAAAAAATGAAGCGTTGCCACTCGGATGTAGAATTGATTTCCAGTGGAAGTTCCATTAAAATATGTCTGGTGGCGGAAGGTAAGGCGGATGTATATCCCCGTTTTGCTCCCACCATGGAATGGGATACGGCAGCAGGGCATGCCATTGCACGTGCTGCCGGTATGGAAGTATATCAGGCCGGAAAAGAAGAACCGCTACAGTACAATAAGGAAGATTTGTTGAATCCTTGGTTTATAGTAGAGCCCAGGCGTAATTAAATAACGACTCGTATATATGACGTTTGAAATCATATTTGTGCTTTTAGCGTTGCTGGGCATGGTGATAGCCCTGGTTTTGGATAAAATGCGTCCGGGGATGGTGCTCTTTTCGGTTGTGGTACTGTTTCTCTGTGCCGGAATCCTGACACCTAAAGAAATGCTGGAAGGATTTAGCAATAAGGGTATGATTACGGTTGCCATGCTGTTTTTGGTCAGTGAGGGGATTCGTCAGTCCGGTGCGTTGGGACAGCTTATCAAGAAGCTCCTGCCACAAAGTAAAACCACCGTTTTCAAAGCACAACTCCGAATGCTGCCTACGATTTCCTTTATTTCGGCTTTCTTGAATAATACTCCTGTCGTTGTAATTTTTGCTCCGATTATAAAACGTTGGGCTGAGTCGGTAAAGCTTCCGGCTACTAAATTTCTGATTCCTTTGTCCTATGTGACGATTCTGGGAGGTATCTGTACTTTAATCGGCACTTCCACCAATCTGGTGGTACACGGTATGATACTGGATGCCGGTTATGAGGGATTTACTATGTTTGAACTTGGGAAAGTCGGTATTTTTATTGCAATAACCGGTATTATCTATCTGTTTCTGTTTTCTTCCAGACTATTGCCCGATGTCCGTAAAGATGCGGTGAAACCGGATGATGAACCGGAAGAACATAGTGATCTGCATAGGGTAGAGGCTGTCTTGGGTCCTCGTTTTCCGGGTATCAACAAGAAACTGAAGGATTTTAACTTTAAACGTCATTATGGTGCTGAAGTGAAAGAGATAAAGCGTAACGGCCAGAGTTATGTGCAGGATTTGGAGAATGAGTATTTCCGGGAAGGTGATACTTTGGTGGTAATGGCTGATGATTCTTTTGTGCAGACGTGGGGTGAATCTTCTGTCTTCGTGATGCTTGCCAACGGTAAGGATACGGAGCCTGTTGCAAGTAAAGGCAAACGTTGGTTTGCCCTTGCCCTGCTGATTCTGATGATAACCGGAGCTACGGTTGGCGAACTGCCTGCAGTGAAAGAGGCTTTTCCGGATATCAAACTGGATATGTTCTTTTTTGTGTCCGTTACAACCATTCTAATGGCATGGACAAAAATCTTTCCGGCCCGTAAATATACCAAATATATATCGTGGGATATCCTGATAACGATTGCCTGTGCTTTTGCCATCAGCAAGGCAATGGTAAACTCCGGAGTGGCGGATGCCGTGGCCGAATACATCATTGGACTGACGGATCATTACGGGCCTGCGGTGTTGCTGGCTGTCATGTTTGTCATTACAAACCTGTTTACCGAACTGATAACGAATAATGCCGCCGCTGCACTTGCTTTTCCCTTGGCGCTTTCCATTTCATCGCAACTGGGCGTAAGTCCGACGCCTTTCTTTGTGGTTATCTGTATGGCTGCATCGGCAAGTTTCTCGACGCCTATCGGTTATCAGACCAACCTGATAGTACAAGGTATCGGCAATTATAAATTTACGGATTTCGTCCGCATCGGACTTCCGTTGAATATTATCACTTTTCTTATATCCATATTCCTTATTCCCTTAATATGGCCATTTTGATTGAATTATGACAGAAAATAATATATATCCTATTTTTGACAGAATGTTGTCGAGGCAAGACAAAGAAGAGCTTCTGAAACAACATAGCGTGATGATTTGGTTTACCGGGCTGAGCGGGTCGGGTAAGAGTACGATAGCTATCGCTTTGGAACGTGAGTTGCATAAACGCGGATTGCTTTGCCGTATTTTGGACGGAGACAATATCCGCAGCGGCATCAATAACAATTTGGGCTTTACGGAAGCCGACCGCATAGAGAATATCCGCCGTATAGCCGAGGTTTCCAAATTGTTTGTAGATACGGGCATTATAACGATTGCAGCCTTTATCAGTCCCAGCAACGACATCCGCGAAATGGCGGCGAATATTATCGGGAAGGATGATTTTCTGGAAGTGTACGTCAGTACACCCATTGAGGAATGCGAACGCAGGGATGTAAAAGGCTTGTATGCAAAGGCACGCCGCGGAGAAATTAAAAACTTCACGGGTATTTCCGCGCCATTCGAGGCTCCTGCACATCCGGCATTGACACTGGATACATCTGCGTTGAGCCTGGAAGAATCCGTCAATAAATTATTGGAATTAATTTTACCGAGAATTCAGAAGAAATAATATAGCATGAAAGAAGAATATAAACTGAGCCATTTGAAAGAACTCGAAGCAGAGTCTATTCATATTATCCGCGAAGTGGCTGCGGAATTCGAGAATCCGGTGATGCTGTATAGTATCGGCAAGGACTCATCGGTTATGGTACGTCTGGCCGAAAAGGCTTTTGCTCCGGGTAAGGTTCCTTTCCCGTTGATGCATATCGACTCTAAGTGGAAGTTCAAGGAGATGATTCAATTCCGTGACGAGTATGCCTGGAAGTACGGCTGGAACCTGATTGTAGAGAGCAATATGGAAGCTTTTGAAGCAGGTGTAGGACCTTTTACGCATGGCAGTAAAGTGCATACGGACTTGATGAAGACACAGGCGCTGCTGCACGCATTGGATAAATACAAATTCGATGCGGCTTTCGGTGGCGCCCGTCGCGATGAAGAGAAGTCGCGCGCAAAGGAACGTATCTTCTCTTTCCGTGATAAGTTCCACCAGTGGGATCCGAAGAATCAGCGTCCGGAATTGTGGGACATATACAATGCGCGTGTCCATAAGGGAGAAAGTATCCGTGTGTTCCCGTTGAGCAATTGGACGGAACTGGATATCTGGCAATATATCCGTCTGGAGAATATTCCTATCGTACCTTTGTATTTTGCCAAGGAACGTCCTTGCGTGGAGATTGACGGCAACCTGATTATGGCTGATGACGACCGCTTGCCGGAACAGTATCGCGAGAAGATTGAAATGCGTATGGTACGTTTCCGTACGTTGGGTTGCTGGCCGCTGACCGGGGCTGTAGAAAGCAGTGCCGATACAATCGAGAAGATTGTGGAAGAGATGATGACTACCACCAAGAGCGAACGTACCACCCGCGTTATCGATTTCGACCAGGAAGCAAGTATGGAGCAGAAGAAACGTGAGGGATACTTCTAATGAAATTAAGAATTAAAAATTGAGAATTAAGAAATGGATGATTCAAGACTTGATATAAAGGCTTTCCTTGATAAAGACGAACAGAAAGATTTGCTTCGTTTCCTTACCGCCGGTTCGGTGGATGACGGAAAGTCCACGCTTATCGGACGTCTGTTGTTCGATAGTAAGAAATTGTATGAAGACCAGTTGGATGCGTTGGAGCGCGACAGCAAACGTATGGGTAATGCCGGTGACCACATCGACTATGCCTTGCTGCTGGATGGTTTGAAGGCGGAGCGTGAGCAGGGCATTACTATTGACGTGGCCTATCGCTACTTCTCCACGAATAACCGTAAATTCATCATTGCCGACACTCCGGGACACGAACAGTATACGCGTAACATGATTACCGGCGGCTCTACCGCAAATCTGGCGATTATTCTGGTAGATGCCCGCACGGGTGTCATCACGCAGACGCGCCGTCATACTTTCCTTGTATCTTTGCTGGGTATCAAGCATGTGGTGCTTGCCGTTAATAAGATGGACTTGGTGGACTTCTCCGAAGAGCGTTTCAATGAAATTGTAGGCGAGTACAAGAAGTTTATCGCTCCGTTGGGCATCCCCGATGTGACTTGCATCCCGCTTTCTGCGCTTGACGGCGACAATGTGGTGGAGAAGTCGGAGCGCACTCCGTGGTACAACGGTACTTCTTTGCTCGACTTCCTCGAAACCGTACCTATTGATAACGACCACAACCTGAAAGATTTCCGTTTCCCGGTACAGTATGTGTTGCGTCCCAACCTCGACTTCCGTGGTTTCTGCGGCAAGGTGGCTTCGGGTATTATCCGTAAGGGAGATGAGGTGATGGCATTGCCGTCCGGAAAGAAGTCCCGCGTCAAGAGCATCGTGACCTATGACGGGGAATTGGATTATGCTTTCCCGCCGCAGTCCGTTACCTTGACGCTCGAAGACGAGATTGACGTGTCACGTGGAGAGATGCTGGTACATCCCGACAATCTTCCGATGATGGAGCGTAACTTCGAAGCCATGGTAGTGTGGATGGACGAGGAACCGATGGATGTAAACAAATCGTTCTTCATCAAGCAAACTACCAATTTGAGCCGTACGCGTATTGACAATATCAAGTATAAGGTAGATGTCAATACAATGGAGAAACTCTCCCTTGACAACGGCCGGTTGACGAAAGAGACCCTGCCGATGCAGTTGAACCAGATTGCCCGCGTAGTGTTGACTACTGCCAAGGAACTCTTCTTTGACCCTTATCAGACCAACAAAGCCACCGGTTCTTTCATCCTGATAGACCCGATAACCAACAATACCAGCGCCGTTGGTATGATTATCGACCGCGTGGAAGATAAGGATATGCATGTATCCGAAGAACTCCCTGTTCTTGACTTGCCGAAGCTGGGCATCGCTCCCGAGCATTACGAAGCTGTAGAGAAAGCCGTCAAAGAACTGGAACGTCAGGGAGTGGCAGTGATTATTAAGAAATGAAAATTAAACATTAACAAATAAGAGTCGGATGAGAATTGCGGACTGGCCCGAAAGGCTGTTCTGCAATCCTCAACTTACAATTCTCAATTAAACAAGAATGGGTTTATTAGAATTCAACAAACTGCCGATTAACACACTGGTCGGTGCAGACTGGAAAACGTTCAACGCCATTACAAAGGGACGTGAAATAGATGCCGCGTACAAAGGTAAATTCCGGTTGACGAAAGCCGTTTGCCGCATGCTTTCCACATTGGCTCCCTTGCAGGACAAACGCTATGAGAAGCTGTTGGCGGATAAACCGCTGGAGCACGACCCTGTATTTATCCTCGGTCACTGGCGTAGCGGAACAACTTTCGTGCATAATGTGTTCTCTTGCGACAAGCATTTCGGCTATAACACAACGTATCAGACCGTATTTCCGCATCTGATGATGTGGGGACAGCCTTTCTTCAAGAAAAACATGAGCTGGCTGATGCCCGACAAGCGTCCCACGGACAATATGGAGCTGGCGGTAGACCTGCCGCAGGAGGAAGAGTTTGCGTTGGCGAACATGATGCCTTATACCTATTATAACTTCTGGTTCTTGCCCAAGCATCAGCAGGAGTATGCCGACAAGTATCTGTTGTTCGACGATATAAGCGAGGCGGAGTTGAAGGTGTTTGAGGAAACATTTACCAGACTCATCAAGATTTCCTTGTGGAATACGCACGGTACGCAGTTCCTCAGCAAGAACCCGCCGCATACCGGGCGTGTGAAGGAGCTGGTAAAGATGTTCCCCAATGCCAAGTTCATCTACCTGATGCGTAATCCTTATACGGTGTTCGAGAGCACGCGCAGTTTCTTCACGAATACTATCCAGCCGTTGAAGCTTCAGGATATTACTCCTGCGGAACTGGAGCAGAACATCCTGTCTGTCTATGCCAAACTTTATCATAAGTACGAGGCGGACAAGGCAAGCATTCCGGCGGGTAATCTGATTGAAGTGAAGTTCGAGGACTTCGAAGCCGATGCCATGGGAATGACGGAGCACATCTACGATGCGCTGTCCATACCCGGTTTTGCGGATGCCCGCACTGCCATCGAGCAGTATGTAGGCGGTAAGAAAGGTTATAAGAAGAATAAATATAAATATGACGACCGCACGGTGCAACTGGTTCAGGACAACTGGGGCTTTGCGCTGAAGCAGTGGAATTATGAACTTTAACTGATTGTAGGAGAATAGAGAAATGATTCGTAAAAGACTTCGAATGTTGAGTTTGCTGTCCGCAATGCTTTGCTGCGTAGCAGTATCGGCACAGCATAAGGTTGAGATGATTCCTTTCGGAAATATGGATCAATGGATTGACCGCCAGATTAAAGAATCGGGAATTATCGGCGGTGCTACCAAAAATGTGTATGCTATCGGTCCTACGGCAACTATCCGTGAAAACAAGCCGTATAAGAATATGGGCGGTTCCCCGTGGGCTACTTCCAACGTGATGGCGCGTGTGGCAGGCATCACCAAAACCAATACTTCGGTATTTCCGGAGAAGCGGGGCGACGGCTTCTGTGCCCGTATGGACACCCGTATGGAAAGCGTAAAGGTATTCGGCATTGTGGATATTACGGTGCTGGCTGCCGGTTCCATATTTTTGGGCGATGTACACGAGCCCATCAAGGGGACGAAGAATCCGCAGAAGATACTGAATTCGGGCATCCCGTTCACCAAGAAACCTATTGCCATTCAGTTTGACTATAAGGTGAAGATGTCCGACCGTGAAAAACGTGTTCATGCCACCGGTTTCAGCAAGATAACCGATGTGGAAGGAAAGGATTTCCCCGAAATGAACCTCTTTTTGCAGAAACGCTGGGAAGACAAAGATGGAAATATCTATGCCAAACGCGTGGGTACGGTGGTGGTGCGTTATTACACTACCACGGACGACTGGCGCAACAATGCCACTTATTCCATTATGTACGGCGATATAACGGGCAACCCCGAATACAAGGCGCACATGATGCGCCTGCAAGTGCAGGAACGCTATGCGGTGAACAGTAAGGGCGAAAGCGTGCCTATCAAGGAAGTGGCATGGGGAACGGAAGATGATATCCCCACACATATCCAGTTGCAGTTTACGTCCAGTCACGGCGGGGCATATATCGGTTCTCCGGGCAATTCATTCTATGTAGATAATGTAAAGTTGGTATATTGATTTCGTTCCTATACCGGCATGTGTAATTTTGCCTATGGCGAAAAACCTGTTTGATGTATATCAGACGGGATTTTCACCATAGGCAAAATCTTTTTTGATACGTATGAAAAAGAGTTCAAATATAAATCGTAATTTTGTAGCCCATTATGAGTAGAATAATAGCTATTGATTACGGTAAAAAACGTACGGGCATAGCCGTCAGCGACACGTTGCAGATGATTGCCAACGGGCTTACCACTGTGCCTACCCATGAACTGCTCGCCTTTATCACGGACTACGTGGCGAAAGAACCGGTAGAGCGGATACTTGTCGGACTGCCGAAGCAGATGAATAACGAAGCTTCCGAGAACATGAAACGGATAGAGCCGTTTGTGCGTTCCTTGCAAAAGCGGTTGCCCGATATGCCGGTAGAGTATGTGGACGAGCGGTTTACTTCGGTCTTGGCGCACCGCACCATGCTGGAAGCCGGACTGAAAAAGAAAGACAGGCAGAACAAGGCGCTGGTGGACGAAATCAGCGCGACTATTATCCTGCAGACTTATCTGGAGAACAGGCGCTTCTCCTCTTTATAAATGTTTGGAAAATAATTCATAATTCATAAATTAAAGAAATGATTTTACCTGTTTATGTATACGGACAACCCGTATTGAGAAAAGTAGCGGAGGACATTACTCCCGATTATCCGAACCTGAAAGAACTGATTCAGAATATGTTCGAAACCATGGACCATGCCGATGGCGTGGGACTTGCAGCGCCGCAAATCGGTTTGCCTATCCGTGTGGTGGTTGTAGACCTGGATGTGTTGTCGGAAGATTATCCCGAATATAAAGGTTTCCGTAAGGCATATATCAATGCGCATATCCTCGAAGTATCGGGCGAAGAAGTATCTATGGAAGAAGGCTGCCTGAGCCTGCCGGGCATTCACGAATCTGTGAAAAGAGGCAATAAGATACGCGTGAAGTACCTGGACGAGGACCTGGTGGAGCATGACGAGATTGTAGAAGGCTATCTGGCCCGTGTGATGCAGCATGAGTTCGACCATTTGGACGGTAAGATGTTCATTGACCATCTGTCGCCCTTGCGCAGACAGATGATAAAGGGAAAACTGAATGCCATGCTGAAAGGTAAGGCACACTGTACCTATAAGGTGAAAACCGTAAAGTAAGCAAACCATATAATAAGGTATAAAAGGCTCAAAAAATATAAAAAGTCTTCGGTATATCCTGATATGTAAATGAATAAACGCTACTTTTGTTTTGTTTACAAGCATTTATAAGACAAGATGATAAAAAAGATATTGCTGGCAATTCTGTTATTGCCCACGTTGTTATATGCGCAAATCAATACGGAACGGGTGATGACCATTGCCCGCAACGCATTGTATTTCGAGGACTACGTGCTTTCTATCCAATATTTCAATCAGGTAATCAACGCGAAGCCTTATTTATACGAGCCTTATTTCTTCCGTGCGCTGGCAAAAATCAACCTGGACGATTTTCAGGGAGCGGAAGCGGATTGCGATCAGGCTATTCAGCGCAATCCTTTTGTTGTAGGCGCTTATCAGATAAGAGGTTTGGCACGTATCCGCCAGGATAAGTTCGACGGTGCGGTCGAGGACTACAAAACGGCTTTGAAGTACGACCCGGAGAATGTTGTACTTTGGCATAACCTCTCTCTTTGCCATATGCAGAAAGAGGATTTCAATGCTGCCAAAGAGGATTTGGGCAAGCTGCTCGCCATAGCTCCCCGCTATACGCGTGCGTACCTGATGCGCGGTGAGGTCAATCTCAAGCAGAACGATACGATACAGGCCTTGAAGGATTTTGATAAGGCCATTGATATGGACCGTTACGACCCCGACGGCTGGGCCGCCCGTGCTATTGTCCGTCTTCAGCAGTCCGACTACAAGGAAGCTGAAAAGGATTTGGACCAGGCGATACACCTGAGCGCACGTAATTCGGGCAACTACATAAACCGGGCTTTGGCGCGTTTCCATCAGAATAACCTGAGAGGTGCGATGAGCGACTATGACCTGGCGCTGGATATTGACCCCAATAACTTCCTCGGCCACTATAACCGGGGACTGTTGCGTGCACAGGTAGGTGACGATAACCGTGCGATAGAAGATTTCGACTTTGTGCTGAAGATGGAGCCGGACAATATGATGGCAACTTTCAACCGTGGTTTGCTGCGTGCACAAACGGGCGATTACCGCGGCGCTATCAGCGACTACTCCAAAGTGATAGAAGAGTATCCCAACTTCACGGCGGGTTACTACCATCGTGCCGAGGCCCGCAAGAAGATTGGCGACCGCAAGGGAGCCGAGCAGGATGAGTTCAAGCTTATGAAGATGCAGCTCGACAAGCGCAACGGCGTGACAACCGGCGGCAATGACAAGGATGTGGCGGATAATGCGGACGGCAACTCCGGAAAGGATAACGGCAAGACCCGTAAGAAGTCCGACAAGAATATGGATAACTACCGCAAGATTGTGATTGCGGATGATTCGGAAGTGGAACAGCGTTATAAGAGCGACTATCGCGGCCGTGTGCAAGACCGTAACGTGACTATCAAGCTCGAACCTATGTATGCGCTGACCTATTATGAGAAGCTGAGCGACGTAAAACGTATTGTGCATTATCACAAGTATATAGACGAGTTGAATCACTCCAAACTGTTCCCCAAACCGTTGCGCATCACCAATATGGAGTCGCCTCTGACAGAAGAGCAGGTACGTTTCCACTTCGCATTGATAGACGCCCATACATCGGATATTGTGGCAGACGAAAAAAATGCCGGAAAGCGGTTTATGCGCGGTTTGGATTTCTATCTGGTGCAGGACTTTGCAAGTTCCATAGACGATTTTACACAGAGTATCCTGCTGGATGATACTTTCTTCCCGGCATATTTCATGCGTGCTTTGGTGCGCTACAAGCAGTTGGAGTACAAGAAAGCGGAAGCCGGTATGAACGAGGGTGCCGTTTCCGGTGCGCAAGAAGTAAAGAAGGCGGAAGTAACGGCGATGGATTACGATATTGTGAAAAATGATTTGGATCATGTCATCCAATTGGCGCCCGATTTTGTTTACGGTTATTATAACCGCGGCAATGTATTGTCGCTGCTGAAAGATTACCGTGCGGCATTGGCGGATTACGACAAGGCAATCGGACTGAATCCCGATTTTGCCGAAGCCTATTTCAACCGTGGCCTGACGCATATCTTCCTGGGCAATAACAGGCAGGGAATTTCTGATTTGAGCAAGGCAGGCGAATTGGGTATCGTTTCCGCTTACAATATTATCAAGCGTTTTACGAATACGCAACAGTAACATTTTTTTGCTAAAAAATAGAATATCAATAAAGAATTAGCTATTTTTGCGTTCTAAAATTTGAATTATACATAGCATTATGATAAAGATAACATTTCCAGACGGCTCCGTTCGCGAATACAACGAAGGAGTAACGGGACTGCAAATAGCAGAAAGCATTAGTTCACGTTTGGCACAGGATGTATTGGCTTGTGGCGTGAACGGAGAAGTTTATGATTTGGGGCGTCCCATCAGTGAAGACGCTGAAGTGGTTCTCTATAAATGGGAAGACGAACAAGGCAAGCATGCCTTCTGGCACACCAGCGCCCATTTGCTGGCGGAAGCTTTGCAGGAGTTGTATCCGGGTATACAGTTCGGTATCGGTCCGGCCATCGAGAACGGTTTCTATTATGATGTGGATCCGGGAGAGACTGCTATCAAGGAAGCCGACCTGCCCGCTATCGAAAAGAAAATGGCGGAACTGGCAGCCAAGAAAGAAGCGGTTGTCAGAGAGAGCATTTCAAAGACGGATGCCTTGAAGATGTTCGGCGATCGCGGCGAAACTTATAAATGTGAGCTGATTTCCGAACTGGAAGACGGTCACATCACTACTTATACGCAGGGTGCGTTTACCGACTTGTGCCGTGGTCCTCACCTGATGACTACCGCGCCTATCAAGGCTATCAAGCTGACTTCCGTTGCCGGTGCTTACTGGCGGGGACAGGAAGACCGCAAGATGATGACACGTATCTACGGTATCACTTTCCCGAAGAAGAAAATGCTGGATGAGTATCTCGTATTGCTGGAAGAGGCCAAGAAGCGCGACCACCGTAAAATCGGCAAGGAGATGGACTTGTTCATGTTCTCCGATACGGTAGGCAAGGGACTTCCGATGTGGTTGCCGAAAGGTGCTGCATTGCGTATCCGCCTGCAGGAGTTCTTGCGCCGCATTCAGGCCCGTTACGACTATCAGGAAGTAATGTGTCCGCCTATCGGCAACAAGCTGCTGTACATCACTTCCGGACACTATGCCAAGTATGGTAAGGACTCGTTCCAGCCTATTCATACGCCGGAAGAAGGTGAAGAGTACTTCCTCAAACCGATGAACTGTCCTCATCACTGTATGATTTACAAGAACTCACCCCGTTCTTATAAAGACCTGCCTTTGCGTCTGGCGGAGTTCGGTACGGTTTGCCGTTACGAGCAGAGCGGTGAGCTTCACGGCTTGACCCGTGTACGCAGCTTTACGCAAGACGACGCGCACATCTTCTGCCGTCCCGATCAGGTGAAGGATGAGTTCCTGCGCGTAATGGACATTATCTCAATCGTATTCCAGTCTATGCACTTCGAGAACTTTGAAGCACAGATTTCTCTGCGCGACAAGGTGAACCGTGAGAAGTATATCGGTAGCGATGAAAACTGGGAGAAGGCAGAACAGGCTATTATCGAGGCTTGTGAAGAAAAGGGACTGAAAGCCAGAGTGGAATATGGTGAAGCTGCTTTCTACGGTCCTAAACTGGACTTTATGGTTAAGGATGCTATCGGCCGCCGTTGGCAGTTGGGTACCATTCAGGTAGATTACAACCTGCCCGAACGTTTCCAACTGGAATATACGGGAGCCGACAATCAAAAGCACCGTCCGGTAATGATTCACCGTGCTCCGTTCGGTTCTATGGAGCGTTTCGTAGCCGTGCTTATCGAGCATACCGCCGGCAAGTTCCCGTTGTGGCTGACTCCGGACCAGGTGGCTATCCTGCCTATCAGCGAGAAGTTCAATGATTATGCTCAGGAAGTGAAAGACTATCTGAAGAGATATGATGTCCGTGCCATTGTGGATGAGCGTAACGAAAAAATCGGACGTAAGATTCGTGACAACGAAATGAAGCGTATTCCGTACATGCTGATTGTCGGCGAGAAAGAGGCTGAAAACAGAGAAGTTTCCGTCCGCAAGCAAGGCGAAGGCGACCAGGGAACCATGAAATTTGAAGATTTTGCTAAAAAAGTGAACGAAGAAGTTCAAAATATGATAAATAAATGGTAACTTTGCGCCCAATTGTAAAAGCATAGCATACATACGATGTTCTAAAGACCGCTTTTACTTAACAAAAAAATAATTTGGTAGTAATAAACAAGAAACAAACTGGAAGTAAACGTTATTTAATGAAGAATGACAGCTTAAAAGGGCAACATCGGATTAATGAGCAAATCCGTGCCAAAGAAGTCCGCATTGTGGGCGATGAGGTGGAACCTAAAGTATATCCGATAGCTCAGGCCTTGAAAATGGCCGAGGAAATGGAAGCAGATCTCGTGGAGATTTCTCCGAATGCACAACCCCCTGTTTGTCGTATTATTGATTACTCTAAATTTCTTTATCAGTTAAAGAAGCGTCAGAAAGAGCAGAAGGCGAAGCAGGTTAAGGTAAATGTGAAGGAAATACGTTTCGGTCCTCAGACAGACGACCACGACTATAACTTCAAACTGAAACACGCCAAAGGCTTTTTGGAAGATGGCGACAAGGTGAAGGCATACGTGTTCTTCAAGGGTCGTTCAATTCTGTTCAAGGAGCAGGGCGAAGTACTGCTGCTGCGTTTTGCCAATGATTTGGAAGACTATGCGAAAGTAGACCAGATGCCGGTTCTGGAAGGAAAGAGGATGACCATTCAGCTTTCTCCGAAGAAAGGTGCAGCTCCGAAAAAGCCTGCCGCACCGAAGCCGGCAGAAGCTCCGAAAGCAGCTCCGGCCGAAGACAAAAGCGAAGACTAAAGAAATGAGTAACGCCGCAGGTATAGTGCGTTGCCATATAATTAAATAATTTAAAAATAAGTAAGATGCCAAAGATGAAGACTAACTCCGGTTCTAAAAAGAGATTTACTCTTACCGGAACAGGTAAAATCAAAAGAAAGCACGCTTTTCACAGTCACATTCTGACTAAGAAAACCAAGAAGCAAAAGAGAAATCTGTGTTACTCTACAACCGTTGATATAACGAATATGAGTCAGGTTAAGGAACTCTTAGCTATGAAGTAATCAAAAGCGTACGAAGTATTATTAAAGTTATTAACCGAATGCATTAGCTTTAAGTCCGTTGCGTGAAGTACCGGCGCTAACATTCAAAAACAAGTAAAACTATGCCAAGATCAGTAAATCATGTTGCTTCTAAAGCAAGAAGAAAGAAAATTTTGAAATTGACCAGAGGTTACTTTGGTGCAAGAAAGAACGTTTGGACCGTTGCCAAGAATACTTGGGAAAAAGGTTTGACTTATGCGTTCCGTGACCGTAAGAATAAGAAAAGAAACTTCCGCGCTTTGTGGATTCAACGTATCAACGCTGCTGCACGTCTGGAAGGTATGTCTTATTCCAAACTGATGGGTGCTCTGCACAAAGCTGGTATCGAAATCAACCGTAAGGTTTTGGCTGATTTAGCAATGAATCATCCGGAAGCTTTCAAGGCCATTGTAGCTAAAGCAAAAGCTGCATAAGCCGGGGTAAAAGAATAAACCTGCAAGGCGCTGATTACGAATACGTAATCGGCGCTTTTTGTTTTTGGCAGTATTGTGGAAATGTGAAAACATCAGATGCAGGCAAACAATTTTCTTGTTTTTCTTGTTTCTTTCGTAGAAACTCACTACCTTTGAAGTAGAAAAAATAGCCGCATTGATTGGATCGGGAAACTCATCAATTCTAATGAAATACCGAGACAAGCTTCAGTTCTCAATGGCGGGCCACGCCCTTCGGGGTAACTCTTGAGTCGGTGGATTACAAAGAGGACGAGCACTCAAATCATGTCATACGGAGTTTCATCACATCATCGGTGCGGCTTTCTATAAAAGAGGAACGGTAATCTTGGTTGACTACCGTTCCTTTTTCTTTTGCCGTTATTTTACGGTTTTGCTTCTTGAAGATCAGAGAGTTCAGTAAAAATCGGATTGGTTGCAGTGAGGGGGAAAAGTCCAGGCTTTTGCTCGTTTAACTCCAGGTGTTTACTCCCGAAATGCCTGAAGTTTTAGGTTGGAATGCCCGGTGTTTGGGAAGTAAATTCCGGGAGTTTCGGGAGTATAATGCAGGGATATTTACCGGTATGGCACGGCTTCATTAACGGTTGGAACTGGACATACCGGTAGAATATTATTTGTTGTCCCGCAAGTCTTTTACCCTGACGGCTTTGCCTTCGCTTTGAGGCAGGGAGCCTTTCTTGACCAGCTTCACTTTAGGAGTGACAAGGATTTCATCTTTCAGTCGGCGGGAAATAGCTTTGCGTACTTTCTCCAGTTCTATATAGTTGTCGGTGGATAAGTCGCTGAGCTCTACTTCCACAATCATTTCATCTTGATTGCTGATGGTTTCCAGAGTAATGAGGTAGTTGCTGCCCAATTCGGGGAATTGCACCAATACCTTTTCCACCTGCATGGGGAAGATGTTGACACCCTTGATGATAAACATATCGTCGCTGCGGCCCTTGATGCGGTCGATGCGCAGATGCGTACGTCCGCAGGGGCATGTATCCGGAAGTATGCGGGTAAGGTCGCGTGTGCGATAGCGTATCAACGGCATCATTTCACGGTCGAGGGTAGTCAGTACCAGTTCTCCAATCTCACCGTCGGGAACCGGTTCGCCGGTTTCCGGATTGATGATTTCAACCAGATAGCAATCTTCCCAAAGGTGCATGCCGTTTTGCTCGGTACACTCAAAGGCAACGCCGGGACCGTTCATTTCGGTCATGCCGAAACTGTTGTAGGCTTTGACACCCAGTATCCGCTCAATTTTCCTGCGCTGTTCGTCCGTATGAGGTTCGGCTCCGATGACGAGGGTTTTCAGAGTAGTCGATGCCGGATCGATACCTTCTTCCTGAAATACTTCCGCCAGGCGTATGGCATAACTGGGAATGGCATGCAAGGCGGTGGTTCTGAAGTCCGTGATGAACTTGATTTGCCGTTTGCTGTTACCGGCAGCGGCGGGTACGGTCAGTGCGCCCAGGCGTTCGGCTCCGTATTGAAAACCTAATCCTCCGGTGAACATGCCATAGCCGGAACTGTTTTGAAAAACATCGGTCTTTCGCATGCCTACTGCGTATAGGCAACGTGCTACAAGGTTGGCCCAGGACTCCAGATCGTGCCGGGAGTGGACGATGACGGTGGGCGTTCCCGTGGTTCCGCTGGAAGAGTGGATGCGTACACCGTCTTCGTGCATATTGCCGGCCACAAGTCCGAAAGGGTAGTTGGCGCGCATGTCCGCCTTGGTGGTAAACGGGATTTTCCGGATGTCTTCTATCGACCGGATGCTGTCTGCCGTAATGCCGTGCTTTTGAAAAACTTGTTTGTAATAGGGGGAATTTGCTGCAATGCCGATTGTCTTCCTAAGCCGCCGGAGTTGCAGTTTGTGCAACTCCTCACGCGGCATGGTTTCTATCTCTTCTTCCCAGTATTTGTCATTCATGGTTATTGGTATTTTGATTTACATCAGGTTTTCTGCAATTTCCTTACCGGCAACTAAGGCCTTGAGGTTCAACTCTACAATGGCTTCGCCTTTACGCAGGAAAATGTCGCGGATGCTGTCCTGTACCTTCTGATAATCAATGCCGAGGAACGGAATGGTAGCTCCCAGCAACACGATGTTGGCAACGCGTGGAGAGCCCACTTCTTTGGCTACTTCGTTTACGTTCAGTACAATCTTGTGAGGAAGCTTGTCAAGTTCGGCTTTGAGAGCTTCTTCGGCAGGATAGTGGGGGATATTGATGAAAGGGGCTTCGTTCGTTACCAGCCAGCCTTCGGGACTGAGGTAGGGAAGATAGCGCAGCGCTTCCATGGGCTCCAGCGATATGATAAGGTCGCATTTGCCTGTAGGGATGAGGTCGGAAGCGATAGGCCGGTCGCTGATGCGGAGGTTGGACTGTACGTCTCCGCCTCGCTGGCTCATTCCGTGTACTTCGGCCTGTTTCATGTATAATCCGTCTTTAAGGGCTGCCTGCCCGATTACGGTAGCGATAGAGAGGATGCCTTGTCCGCCTACGCCGGAAAGTATAATGTCTTTTTTCATGGCTTTACTTGTTTCGTTTCTTACGTGCTAAAGTTTGAATACATTCTCTGCGGGGAATAATGACGGATACTCCGCGGTATTCGATTTCTTCGCGGATTATCTGCCTCATTTCCTCGTAGTTCTTCTTCAATGGAACTACTACGCGGATATGTTCGGGCGCTACGCCGATACCTGCACAGATAGCTTCGAGACGGCCGGTTCCGGCTGAATCCTGTCCGCCGGTCATGGCTGTGGTTTCGTTGTCGGAGATGACGATGGTGACGTTGGCGTTTTCGTTTACGCAGTCCAACAGGCCTGTCATGCCGGAGTGGGTGAAGGTGGAGTCGCCGATAACGGCAACCGCAGGATGGACTCCGGCATCCGAGGCGCCTTTTGCCATTGTAATGGAAGCTCCCATGTCTACGCAGGAGTCAATGGCATTGAAAGGAGCGTTGGCTCCTAAGGTGTAGCAGCCGATGTCGCTGAATACCTTGTGGCTGGGGTATTCTGCCCGGAGCACTTCGGTCAGCACGGTGTACATATCGCGGTGTCCGCAACCTTCGCACAAGGCTGGCGGGCGCATTTCGACGAGTGAGGGAACAGCGAATTCCGCTTTGTTCTCTTTGCCTACGGCGCGTGCTACGCTGTCCGGATTCAATTCTCCGTCCTGCGACAGTGTGCCGTCCAGGCGTCCTTTGACTTTTACGCCGATGCCGAGGCAACCTTTCAGTTGTTTTTCTACAAACGGTTGTCCGTCTTCCAGTACGAGTATTTCGTCGCAGGCTTCTACAAGCTGCATCAGTTGTTTCTTGGGAAGCGGGTACTGGCCGATTTTCAATACCGGAAATTCGCAGCCTTCGGGATAGTTCTCCATAAGGTAGTTATAACCGATGCCGCAGGCTATGATGCCTAGTTTTTTGTTGGGACCGTCTATGTACTTGTTATAAGGTGAGTTTTCCGAGGCTTTGACAAAATCGTCTTGATGCTGCAACAGAAGTTTGTAGCGTTTGCGGGCGTTGCCAGGGAGCAGGATGAACTGGCGCGGGTCGTCACTGAAAGAAACCCCGTTCTGGGGCTGTTGCGCCTTGCGCTCTACGCCGGAACGGGAATGCGCCAGCCGGGTGACCATACGCATCAGCAGCGGTTCGCCGGTTTGTTCGGAAAAGGCAAATCCGTTGTAAACCATGTCGTAGGCTTCTTGCTGGTTGCTTGGTTCGTACATCGGAATCAATGCAAAATCACCGTAGAAGCGGCTGTCTTGTTCGTTTTGTGACGAATGCATGCTGGGGTCGTCGGCTGCAACGACAATGATGCCGCCTTTAACGCCGGTCACGGCGGAGTTGATAAAACAGTCGGCAGCCACATTCATGCCTACATGTTTCATGCAGACCAGTGAACGTTTTCCTGCGAACGACATTCCCAAAGCTGCTTCCATGGCAGTTTTCTCGTTGGAACACCAGCGGTTGTGGATACCTTTTTCGGCAGTAATCGCTGCTGTCTGGATATATTCGGTAATCTCCGTCGAAGGAGTACCCGGGTAGGCGTACACACCGGATAGGCCGGCGTCTAATGCAGCCTGTGCAATGGCTTCATCGCCAAGTAAGAGTTGTTTGCTCATTTTTTAGTGTTTAAGTGTTAATCATGGTTTTAGTAACAATCGCAAATATAGCTTTTTGCTTTTGTTTTATTATGATATTAGTTGAAAATCTTTCTTTCGTTTAACGCCTTCCAATACTTTCTGGCATTTTTCATGTGTTCGGCGTAGTTGGCTGCAAAATTATGGGTTCCTGAAAAATCTTCTTTGGCGCACATATAAATGTAATTGTGCCTGGTGTAATTCAGGACTGCGTCTATACCTATGGGGGTGGGAATGCGGATAGGACCGGGGGGCAGGCCGAGGTTGCGGTAGGTGTTGTAGGGCGAATCGATGGTGAGGTGTGCATTGGCAATACGGCGCAGGCTGAAGTCTTGCAGGGCAAACTTGATGGTAGGGTCGGCTTGCAGCGGCATGCCGGCGTGGATACGGTTGATGTACAGGCCGGCAATCATGGGCTTTTCCTGGTTGTTGTTTGTTTCCTCTTCAACGATGGAAGCGAGGGTGCATACCTCTTCCTGTGTCATGCCGATGGCTTTTGCTTTATTGAGCCGTTCCCGATTCCAGAACTTCTGATGTTCTTTCTGCATCCGTTCGAGGAAATCCTCTACGCTCATGTTCCAATATACCTGGTAGGTTTCGGGTATGAAAAGGCAGGCTATTGTCGCTTTGCTGTATCCCAGCCGTTGCTGGAGCAGAGAGTCATTTATCACTCCGGCTATTTCAGCGGAATCAATCATCAGTTGTTTCCCTACGTTACGCGCCAGTCTGTCCAAAGTGCGTACGCTTCCGATGGTCAGGTTCATGGGGGCTTGGTATCCTCTGTAGAAACGGTTGAATACATGGTAAACGTTCTCGCCGGGACGTATCGCATAGCGCCCGGTGTGGATGTTGTCGGGGTAATCGCGCCATTGGGACATCCATTTGAAACCGTTGAAACTATTGGGCTTTCCTTGTGCTTTTATCTTATTGTATATGGAGTCTGTCGTATCGTCGCGGTCGATGTAGATATAAACTGTCTTTTGCGGATGAAATTGCGGAGTGAACAGGTAGTAATACATTGTACCCGCACTTGCAATGCCTATGAAAAGAATAACCGCCAGTGCTCCGAAAAGGATTCTTTTTTTCTTTTTTTCCATCATAATCTTGATTGTTTTTGAGTCGGGCAAAGTTAGCAAGATTTGGGAATAAAGAGAATGCTTCCCTTGTTTTATTCATGACAGGAAGAGGGGGATGTGTCAATATATACTTGACGATTTCTTTTAGATACGGAAAACACGGATTTCACAGATTTTCTTTATTCTTTTTCTGTGAAATCCGTGTTTTCCGCGTAATCCGTGCCTAAAAAAATAGTAAGCGGATTTTAGTTTTGGCACACACACATTCTCTTCGAATGTTTCAGCACTTGGATTTCAAATCCCGATTAATCGTCATCGTCGTCGTCATCATCGTCATCGTAGTGTCGACAATGTCTCTTGTGGTGTTTTTTCGGCTTTTTGTATTTGTGTTTCTTATGGTGGAATTTGTCATGGCGTTCACAGTATGAATTATAGTATTCATGCCAGCAGTCACTGTGGTGATGGACTCTGTTATAGAAAGGGTTATAATACATACTTCCCGGCTTTATGCCAATCTCCACAAGGATACGGTTCCACCCGTAACGATGATACCGCTTGTAATAGTCGCATACATCACGCATCTTTTTTCCTGAAGTCCTGGCTATCTCAAGTGCAATTCCCACATTTCCCCAGTCATTGCCACAGCGTCTGTAGTAATCGTCTAAGGAATGGTTTGAAATATTATATTCCAGGCATAGGCGCTTTCTGTAATCAGAGAGTTCCACAGATGCGTAGCGGTTAGCTCTGCCGATGAAGACGGAAATGCCATCCTGGGCAGGCAAAGCGCATGCAAGCAGGAGAAAAAGCAGTAGCAAATTAATCTTTTTCATAATGTTTCTAAGTTAAATGGAGTTCTGTTCCTTACTGTGCGAATATTTGGACAGTTTCCCGGTAACTTCTATTCCAGTTTTTCTTTGGCTTTTTCAATTTCATCGCCGGCTTCATCCAAAGCCTTCTTTACCTCATCCGCTCCCTCTTCAATCTGGTCCTGCGCCTCTTCGAGGGCTTCCTCAACGGATTCCTTTACATTTTCTACACGGTCTTTAACCTTGTCTTTAGCCTTTTTTTCTCTGCACGATGCAAAGGCAAGTGTAATTGTACATGCCAACATGGCGAATAATAATTTTCTCATATACTTACATTTTGGTGATATTGTGTAATTAGTTAAAATTCAAATGTAGAAATAAATATTGTGTTTGGCAAATTACGAAAATGTTTTTGAGTATCATACATGAGTAAAATGCCCTGCTTATTGATACGTTCTACACAGTGGAGCTTTTTTGAACTGTCGGATAATTAAGGAGATAAGTCTGCTTTGAAATATGTTTGTGAGCATATAAAAAGCTATCTGCTTCAGTTAGCTGCTCCTTTTGTAGGTAAATGCCATCTGTTCTATTATGATGTGTGGGAATTACGGGATTTATAATTTTGTAACAAGAGAAATAGAATAATTAGTGGTGACTCTTTGGAGTTGCCGCTATTTTTTCGCTCTTTAAATTGTAAATATTAGAATATAATTTTGAATTATAGAATTATATATATATTTTTGTCACACGATAATTGAGTAACCAATGAGAATATTTACCGAACAAGCATTAAAAGAATATGCAGAGAACCATCCCGATTCAAAGGTCGCTTTGCAAGAATGGACTACCATTGTGAAAAGAAGCAAGTGGACCTGTTTTGCCGATATTAAGAAAACGTTTAATAGCGTTGATAATGTAGGTAATCAACACTATGTTTTCAATATCAAAGGCAATAACTATCGTTTGGTAGTAGTGATTAAATTTACTATTCAGTTTGTGTATATTCGCTTTATTGGTACTCATAAAGAATATGATAGAATAGATTGCGCTAATATTTAGGATTATGACAAAGATAGAAAATCAAGCCCAATATGAATGGGCGGTGAAAAGAGTAGAGGAACTTCTTCCATTAGTGAAAGATGATACTCCTTTGAATGACCCCAATAGTATAGAATTGGAGCTTCTTTCTAATTTGGTTGCTGATTATTCCGAAGAACATTTTGCATTGGGAGAACCAACACTTGTGGATGTTCTTAAACTTCGTATGTACGAAATGGGGCTTAATCAAAAATCACTTGCAAAGTTGGTTGGTGTCAGCCCTTCACGGCTAAGTGATTATATATCCGGTAAATGTGAACCAACTTTGAAAGTTGCTCGTGAGATAAGCCGAAAGCTAAATATTGATGCTAATATAGTGTTAGGTGTATGATAGATGTTAAGGAATTAAGAATTGGAAACTATGTTTTCCCTAAAATGATAGTGGAAAAGAATCTGTAATTGGAGAGATTTTTGCTATTAACAATTATTTGGTAAGTATAAAGGGGAATCATAACTAATATGATTATCATCTTCTTGAGCCTATACATCTTACAGAGGAATTACTTTTGAAGTGCGGTTTTACAGAATTGTATTCAGACTCAAAGGGCTATATATAGTGTCAATAATATCGAGTTTATTCGTTCCTATTTTGATACTCCAAGTTACTTTATAAAAACGAATGAAGAGAACGTATTATTTGAAAAGCCCATAACCTATCTTCATCAGCTTCAAAATATATACTTTGCCTTAAATAGGAAAAGAACTTGAAGTGAATTTATAATATATCATCTAATCATATTAGGCGTGATTTCATTCGGTTTCACGCCTTTTTTTATACCATTTTACGACAATAAAACGATTGTCGTGTATCATCTATCTGATAATTTCTTACACAGCTTATTAATAGCGAAATTTACCGTAGAAATTTATAAATCAAATTCATACGGTATGACAATCTTAGAACAAATCTTAGCAGGGCTACAACAGAAATACGCTGGGGTGGACACTGCTATTCTTACCCGCATTGCCACCAAAAAGGCAGAAGGTGTAACGGACGAGACAAAAGTAAGCTCTATTGTTGAGGGTATCGGTTTTTCGGACGTGCTTAATTCCTATGGTGATTTCCGTGCTGGGGATGCTTCCAAGGCCGCAGTTTCCAACTACGAGAAGAAACATAACCTTAAAGACGGTAAGCCAATCGAGACTACTACAACCACCAAAACGGAAGAGAATAAAGACGATGTGTCTGCATGGGCGCAAGCTTTAATTGACTCCAACAAGAACCTTTCTGATAAGCTAACACAGTTTGAAACGGAAAAGGCTCAAGCAACACGTAGCCAGCAGATTTTGGCAAAGGCAAAGGAGTATGGTATTCCCGAAAACTACGCCAAACGATGCGCCAT